>JGI10216J12902_101385315_pt1 | contig 15110 bp, 10 predicted proteins | sample KanNatreferecore_FD_12902 | JGI IMG/M metagenome (IMG submission 12902)
TATTACGGTTATCACCCCAATCCCAAGAAGGGGACGCCATGATCAAAGTGCTGGCACACAGCATCAGTCCGCGCTCCTTTGCCCTCATCGCCTGCGAGGCGGTGTTGATCGTCGCCGCCGTCTGCGGGGCGGCGATGCTCCACCTCGGCGCGGGGGCATGGGAGGTGCTGTTCGTCAACGGTGACTTCGGCAAGATCCTGTTGATCGCCTGTATCTGTCAGCTCTCGCTGTACTACGCAGACCTCTACGATTTGAGTGTCGTCAGCGACGTGCGCGACTTGTTCATCGGCCTCGTGCAGGCGCTCAGCGCGACGTCGTTCGCACTGGCGGCGATCTATTTTCTCTTCCCGGCCCTGGTGATCGGCCGCGGCGTGTTTGTGGTCTCGTCGGCGCTGGTGCTGGTGGGCGTCTCCGGCTGGCGGGTCATCTTCGAATGGGTGAATCGCCGCGTGGCGCCGCGCGAACGTCTGCTGATCGTCGGCACCGGACCGGCCGCCGTCAGCCTCGCCCGGGAGCTCTTCGATCGGCGGCAGGAGGTCGGCATCGAGATTGTCGGGTTCGTCGACCCCGATCCCGCCCGGATCGGGCAGCTTTCGATCAACCCGGGTGTGATCGGCGATATCGACGATATTCCCGCTATCGTGCGCTCGCGCAGCGTGCACCGCGTCGTCGTCAGCCTGGCGGATGCGCGCGGCAAACTGCCGATGGACAAGCTCCTCGAGATGAAGCTGGACGGCGTCACCTTCGATCATCTTGCCTCGGTGTACGAGGAACTGACGGGGAAGATCGCGGTCGAAAACCTGCGGCCAAGCTGGCTCATTTTTTCGTCGGGGTTCAAGAAGACGCGCCTGGTGCGCGCCGCCAAGCGCGCCCTGGACATCGTGGCCGCGGCGACCGGTCTGGTGATCGCCGGTCCCGTCATGCTCGTGGTGGCGGCGGCCGTTCGGGTCTCGTCCGCCGGCCCGATGATTTACCGGCAGCAACGTGTGGGGGCCGGTAATCGGCTGTTCACGCTGTACAAGTTCCGTTCGATGTGTCAGGACGCCGAGGCCCGGACGGGCGCCGTGTGGGCGAGCCGGAATGACGCGCGCGTGACACCGCTCGGCCGGTTTCTGCGCCGCACACGTCTGGATGAACTGCCGCAGCTCTGGAACGTGCTCACGGGTGACATGAGCATGGTCGGCCCGCGCCCGGAGCGGCCGGAGTTCGTGAATCAGTTGACCGAACAGATTCCGTTTTACGGCCAGCGCCACGCGATTCGTCCCGGACTCACCGGGTGGGCGCAGGTGCGCTACGCCTACGGTGCGAGCGTCGAAGACTCGATGGAAAAACTGCAGTACGACCTGTTCTACATCAAGAACCTCTCGATCGCGCTCGATCTGTTCATCTTGTTCTCGACAGTCAAGACCGTACTGTTTCGGCGCGGATCGTAAGGCGGTCCACAGAAAGGTCAGTCTCACTCCTCATGCTGAAGGTCATAAACGTCGTCGGCGCCCGCCCCAACTTCATGAAGATGGCGCCGATTATCGAGGCGCTCAATCGTCGGCCGGACGGCTTCAGGCACATCCTCGTCCACACCGGACAGCACTATGACGAGCGAATGAGCCGTGCGTTCTTTGACGACCTGGGCATGCCAAAGCCCGATATCGATCTGGAAATCGGCTCGGGCTCGCACGCGGAGCAGACCGGCCGGGTGATGGTCGAATTCGAGAAGGTCTGTCTTCGGGAGCGGCCCGATCTGGTGATTGTCGTCGGCGACGTGAACTCGACAATGGCGTGCGCAATCACCGCCAAGAAGCTCGGGATCGCGGTGGCTCACGTCGAAGCCGGCCTGCGCTCGCGCGACATGAACATGCCGGAAGAGATCAACCGGCTGTGCACGGACGCGATTTCCGACTATCTCTTCACGACCGACCAGTTCGCGAACGACAACCTGCGCGCCGAGGGGGTGCCGGACGAAAAGGTGTTCTTCGTCGGCAACGTCATGATCGACACGCTGCTCAAGCATCGCGCCATGGCGGCCAGCCTGGACCTCGCGGACCGGTGGGGGCTGAAACGGGGCAACTACGCGACGCTGACGCTGCACCGGCCGTCGAACGTCGACAACGCCGACACCCTGCGCGGGATCCTGGGCGCGCTGGCGGAAGTGGCGCGCCAGATTCCGATCATCTTTCCGATCCATCCACGGACCCGCAAGATGGTGGAGCAGTTCGGGCTCTCGGGCCTGTGTTCGACGGCGCCGGAGCCTGAGGGCGTGTGGCTGACGGAGCCGCTCGGCTACCTGGACTTCCTGCACCTGAACATGAACGCCATGATGGTGGTGACCGACAGCGGCGGCCTGCAGGAGGAGACGACGGTGCTCGGCGTTCCCTGCATCACGCTCCGCCACAACACGGAGCGGCCGATCACCTGCTCGGTCGGCACCAACGTCATCGTCGGCAACGATCCGGCGGAAATCCGTCGCCATACGACGCGTGTCCTCTACGGCCAGGCGCCGCGCGGCCGCGTGCCGGAGAAATGGGACGGCAAGGCGGCGGAACGGATTGTCGCGGTGCTGGCCGGCACCGAACGCGCGCCGGCGCAGAACGAGCCAAGTCTGGTAACCGACCGATGAGCCGAACGTCCGTCATTCTCCGAAACATCGCGAGCAATTGGGTCGGCTTCGGGATCAATGCGGCGGTGACGCTGGCGTTGACGCCGTTCGTGCTCAGCGAGCTCGGGGCCGCTCGTTACGGCATCTGGATTCTTACCGGGAGCATCATCGGTTACTACGGCTTCCTCGATCTCGGCTTCCGGGCCGGGGTCACGCAGTATCTGACGCGGTATCTCGCGGTGCGCGATTTCAGGCGCGCGAGCGAGTGCATGAGCAGCGCCGTGGCGGTGCTGGCCGCCCTCGGCGGCCTGATGCTGGCGCTCAGCCTCGGTGCAGCGTATCTGGCGCCGCGTCTGTTTCGGGTGCCGCCGGAGATGACGCACGAGGCGTTCTGGTGCATCCTCATCGTCGGCGCGTCGACCGCGATTCAGTTTTCGCTCAATCCATACGGGTCCGTATTTACCGCGACGCAGCGCTTCGATCTGGCTAACGGCATCGGCGTCGTCACCAGGCTGCTGACCGCGGGTGCCGTTGTGTTTTCCCTGAAGATGGGGCAAGGCTTGATCGGCGTCAGCCTGGCGACCTGCGCGGTGAGCGCGCTCGACTACGTGATTCGCTGGCGGGTCGCGACCAGGCTCGCCCCCCAGGTCCAGGTCTCGTCACGCTTCGTCAGTCTCGCGAGCGTGCGCGAGGTCGGCGTGTTTGGCGCATGGAATTCGCTGATCGCGGTCAACCAGTTCGTCTACCAGCACGTACCGAACATCCTCATCGCCGCCGTGATGCCGATCGCCGCGGTCGGACATTACGCGCTGGCCACGGGACTGACGCGCCACCTGAATGCGATCCTCGGCCCGCTGCCGGCGGTGTTGTACCCAGCCGCGACCGAACTGCACATGCAGGGCGATCGCGGCCGGCTGGAGCGGCTGTATCACGACGGTTCGCGAATGACGATGCTCGTCATGGTTCCGCTGGTGTTGGTCGCGGGGTTTTGGGCGGCGGACTTCTACCGGCTGTGGGTTGGCGACCGCTACGTCAGCCACGGACAGTTCGAATCCGTCGCGGTGCTCTTCCGGGTCCTGCTCATCTGCACCGTGACCAGCTACGCGTGCAGCACCGCGCAGCAGATCCTGATCGGCGCCGGCCGTGTGCGGATCGTCGCGATTTCGCTGATCTCCGCATCGGCGGTCAATTTGACGCTGAGCGCGCTGCTGATCCGCGAGTTTGGCCTGATCGGTGTTGCGATCGCGACGGTCGCGGCATCGGCCGCGATCGACATGATTGCGTTGCCGCTGCTGCTGCAACGTTGTGTCGGACTGTCGCTGGGGCAGTTCGCGCGCCGCGCCTGCGTCCGGCCGCTGATTGCGGGCGCATTGCAGTTTCTTGTCATCGTCGGCGTGCGCAGTATTGCGCCGGCGAACACGTGGCCGCGGCTCGTCGCGCAGTGCGGCATTGCGGCGCTTGTCTGCGCCGTGTTCCTGGTAATCGCCGGACTGGATGCGTCGGAACGGCAGCGGCTCATCGTCGCTCCGCTCAGACGTTGGAGAGCTCGCCTGTTCCCGGCGAGTGAGGCGCACCTTGTGAGCCTCGGGACGGACTGATGGCTGGCGTCGACGTCGTCATCCCGTGCTACAACTACGGCCGCTACCTTCGCAGCTGCGTCGAAAGTGTGCTCGCCCAGCGCGACGTGGCCGTCCGCGTACTCATCATCGACGACAGTTCGTCTGACGACAGTGAGGCGGTCGGTACGGCGCTCGCCGCCGCCGACGATCGAGTTGAATTTCGCCGGCACGCCGTCAACCGCGGTCACACCGCCACCTACAACGAAGGGTTGATCGGCTGGGCACAGGCCCCCTATTCACTCCTGCTCTCTGCCGATGACGCGCTGGAACCGTCCGCACTCGGCCGATCGACCACATTGATGGACGCGCATCCCGAGGTGGTCATGACCTACGGGCTGGCGGAAGTCGTCTCGGATACGAGCGAGACGCGGCGGCAGGCGGCGAGCGCCGCCGAACACCACATCCTTGGCGGCAACGAGTTCATCCAGCACTGCTGCGAGTACAGCAATCCGGTTCCGGCTCCGTGCGCGGTGGTCCGGACGGGGGTCCAGCACCAGCTCGGCGGATATCGCGCCGATCTGCCTCATACGTGCGACATGGAAATGTGGATGCGGTTCGCGCTCCAGGGCGATGTCGGTGTGATCAATGCCGTGCAGGGCTATTACCGCCGGCACGACAGCAATATGAGTCAGCACTACTATGCGTCGCTGCTCAGCGATCAGCGCGAACGCCTGAAGGCCTGCGTCGAGCTGTTGGCGCAACAAAACGGACGGCTCCCTCAGGCGGCCGGCTGGCTGCAGAGCGCGCGACGGCGGGTGGCGCGCGAAGCCTTCTGGCTGGCTCACCGGGCCTTCGACGCCGGCAATGTCAAGGAATGCGACGCGGCACTCGCCTTCGCCGAAGAAGCGTGGCCGGAATTCGCGCAAGAGCGGGAATGGAAACGATTTGAGTTCAAGCGCCGGCTTGGACCGCAGCTGTGGGGTCGGTTGTATCCGGTGCTCGATTTGTTGGGCGGGCGCCGATCACCACGCGGGCGATCCACGCCTTTTCAGCCGGGCGAGCTGACCGGCTGGTGGCCAGGGGGGCTACGCTGATGATTCCGCGCAAATCCGCCACCGTTATCGTCTGTACCTACAATCGGTGCGAGAGCCTCGCCGAGACGCTCGACAGCCTCTGCCAGATGCGTGTTCCCGCCGACATTGCGTGGGACCTCATCGTCGTCGACAACAACTCAACCGACGAGACCAGGGCGACAGTTGAGCGGGCGGCTGAAAAATGGCGAGGGCTGTCGATTCGCTACATCTTTGAAAAAACTCCCGGACTCTCCTATGCGCGCAACGCCGGCGTCATGGCGAGCACGGCGTCGATCATTGCGTTCACGGACGACGACGTGCTGGTGGAGGAGGACTGGCTGGTTCGCATCGTTAATGCGTTCGAGACCCGTCAAGTGCAGTGCGTCGGGGGGCCGATACGCCCCTACTGGCTGGCGCCCCGGCCGTCGTGGCTCACGGATGGTCTGTTGCCGGTCCTTGCCATGCTCGACTACGGAAACGTGCCGTTCGAATTTGGCCAGGGCGATCCGCGGATTCTGTTCGGCGCGAATTTCGCCTTTCAGAGAGAGGCGTTGTTGCGGATGGGTCTCTTCAACGTCGATCTCGGACGCAAGGGGCAGTTCGGCGTCGGCGAAGACAAAGAGGCCTTCGAAAAGCTGCGCGAGATCGGCGGGCGCGCCTCGTACGAGCCGGCCGCGGCGGTTCGCCACAAGGTGTTTCCCACCCGAATGAACAAGGAGTACTTCCGCCGCTGGTACTTCGTTGCCGGGAAAGCACGCGCCAGCATCCGGAGAAGAAGCCGCTTCTACGTTCTCGGAATCGAGAGTCATCTGCTGGTCGATTTCGCACGGGCACTCGGAGCATTTACGCGATCGATCCTCACCTGGCGTCGCGATCGGTTGTTCGAAGACCAGCTGCGCTGCATTTTGTATTGCTCGGTGGTCACTCATAAAGTCCGATCGCGGACGTAGCTTCGCCGGCCGGGGCAGCGCGCAACCAGAGTTCTCGCGCGAGCGGCATTGTTCTTCCGCCAGGCAGACATTTGTCCGTTCGGGCCTCTCCTTCCATATCCACTGATCGCGCAAGTCTATTGTTTTCAATAGCTTGATGTTGGTCCGTGGCGCCGCCTGGATGGTGAGGGGCTTGCTATCACGTACCGCTAAGGAACCACTCCAGACAGGTTCGACTTCGGACGCGAGTCCGGCGCGGCGACGGCTTGCTCGCGCGATGGCGGAGACGTGCATATGCAGACGGTATTCGAGGGGATTTTCTGGCTGTCGGTCGCCATGATCCTGCTCGTTACGATTGGCTATCCCGCGATGCTGGTATTGGTCTCGCCCCTGATACGGCGCCAGCGGCACCTGGACGACGTTGAGCCGACCGTAACGCTGATCATCGCCGCGCATAACGAAGAGCGCTGCCTTGCGGCCAAACTGGAGAACGCGGTGGCCCTGGATTATCCGCGGGAGCGGCTCGAGATCGTCGTCGCCTCCGACGGATCGACGGACGGCACCGCGGCCATCGCCGAGTCCTTCCGCGATCGCGGCGTGCGGCTGTGCAGCTTTCCCAGAACCGGCAAGACCGGCGTCCAGAATCTCGTCGCGAAGTCGGCGACCGGCGAGATTCTGGTGTTCTCCGACGCGAACGCGCTCTATCGTCCGGACGCGATTCGCAAACTCGTCAGAAATTTCGCGGATCCCACCATCGCGTGCGTGAGCGGCCAGTTGTCGTACGAACGCGCCGACGGGGCCGGCGGCTGCGAAAACTCCTACTGGAACTACGAGAAATTCCTGAAACGCCGGGAAAGCGATTTGTCGTCGTTGATCGGCGCGAACGGATCGATCTACGCGGTCCGTCGCGCGGACTATATCGAGATCAACAACGATCTGATCAGCGACTTCGTCCAGCCGCTGGCGCTGGTGCGAAACGGCCGTCGCGTCGTTTACGAGCCGGAAGCCGTGTCGATCGAAGAAGCGGGGACGACGCACGCCGTCGAGTTCCGCCGCAAAGTGAGAATCCTGACGCGCAGCATCCGCGGGCTGCTGCACATGCGCGAACTGCTGAACCCGTTCAGGTACGGCATCTTTTCGTTTCAGCTGTTCATGCACAAAGTGCTGCGCTATTTCGTTCCCATCTTTCTGCTGTCGGCCGTGACGTCGCTGACCGGCCTCGCACTGCTGGGCCGATATCAGGTGCTGTTCACGCTCGCGGTCATCTCGATTGCCGTTGCGACGGTCGTCGCGCGCTGCATGGAGCGGCGCGGATCGAATCTCCTGGTCCGCGTCTGCCACCTCCTCTATTACTACTTGATGGTGAATTACGCGCTGGTTCCCGCCTGGCTCAACATCGCGCGCGGCGCCGGCATGACGCTGTGGGTGCCGGACCGAAAGAGCACTTAATCCACTCGACATCGGATTTTCGAAAGCCGGCTGACAGTTCTGCAGTATGCCGGCGCGGTGGCTGGCGGACCGTTGTGTCGGTGTAAAGCGTTGCAATAGTGTGGGTTAGCAGAAATTATTGTGTCGAAGAGAGGCTGGATGATGCCGGTACTGGAGTTGCACCCCCTGAGGGTAACGATCCATCGATCACTGATCCGACGTACGGCAACACGTATGCGCCACAGCTGGGCGCCCGAGAGTTCGCGATGAAGAGAACAGTGCCATCACCCGCGCTTCTCGTTGCAGTCGCCATCGCGATGGCACTGGTGTCGACGGTCTCCGCCGTTCCGACCACGGGCGGCGTGAACTGGCGCGACCCGCTTGGTTACACCAAGCCCGCGTTCCGCTCGATCAGCGTGCCGACGCCAGGCGCCAATCAGTACTGGGTCAATCTCAGCACCGGCAGCGGGACGACGTGTACCAGCGCGGCGCCATGCTCGTGGGCAACCGTGCAGGGGAAGCCCGGCACGCGCGGCGATGGCGGCGCGTATATCTACATCCGCGGAACCGGTGCGATCGGTAGTCCGACCTTGTACGGCACGGCCGGCAACGAAGTTGTCATCAAACCGTGGAATGACACCACGCTGGCAACCATCACCGGGCGCAACAACTGGACGACCCGCATCCAGCACGTGATTTTCGACGGCGGCCCGAACCTGCAGATCAAGTTCAACAACAACGTCAACACCGATCCCTTCAACCCGTCGGTCTACTTCAACGGGGCGACGCCGGGGCTCCAGTCGTACATCACGTTTTACCGGACCGAGTGGACGGTGCCGGGCGTGGGCGAGTACATCGCGCAGTGGGGAATCATTCAATACCTGAGCATCATCAATTCCGAATTCCAGTCCACCGCGTCAACGGACAGGCAAGGCCAGCACCAGATTTACTTCAGCGGCGCCTCCAACTACGGACCGTCCGCTCACATCTATATCCTGGGCAACGTGTTTCGCGACACGCCTGGCGAGATGCTCGAATTCCGGATGTTCCAGAACATGGACGACGTCGTGATTGACGGGAATGTCTTTCACAACATCGGAAAGGGAACGTGCGCGGCGTCATGGAAATGCCGTCCGGCGATCACCGTGGCCTCGACCGGGGCGACCGTCACGAATCTTCAGATTTCCAACAACCTGTTCTGGGATCTCGGCGAAGGGGCCGTTCGGATGTGGACCGGCAGCCCGTTGATTTACAACAACAGCGTGTGGAAATGGGGCGCAGGCACGCCCGCCAATGGCGGCTGGGGGCAGTGGGCGTTTTACGGTCCCGGTCCGCACGACGGCAGTGGGACGATCCGCAACAACATCATCTACGGTACGGGCTCGACCGGGAACGGCTACGCGCTGGTGCCGTTCGACAATTCGCCATTCGTGAAATCGAATAACGTGTGTGCGTCGGCAACGACCACCGGCTGCGGGCGGAGATTTGAGACGACCGGCACGAACCAGACTGTGGTCTCGCTCGATCCCAACAACTCCGGATTCATGGTGTTGCCCAACAACGCGTCGACCGCCTACGGCGCGGGTATGACGATCAGTCCGGTCACGCGCGATTATTTCGGCCTCCTCCGCGCCACGCCTTACAACATCGGAGCGGCGGGTCTGCTGGAGCAGCTGGCACGGCGGCCGGCGGCGCCACAAAACGTGCGTATCGTCAGATAAGGGCGCCGCGCTGCGTAGCGGTCACGCGGCCGGCGTTGCGGCCGGCTTGTTCGCCAGGACTCTGCGGTAGATGTCGCGGTACTTGGTGACGATCGTGGTCCACTCTCGCTCATCCTTGATGAAACGATAGGCATTCTGCTGCAGCCGGCTGAGCGTGGCGGGCTCGTCCGCCAGCCGGAGCAGCGCCGCGGCCAGATCGGACGGATCCTCGCTGCGAAAGATCAGGCCCGTGTCATCGTGGCGAATCAGTTCCATGATTCCGCCGACGTCGCTGCCGACACAGGCCTTGCCCAGCGCCATGGCCTCCAGCGGTTTCAATGGTGTGACGCGCTCGTTGATCAGCGCGCGGATGCGCGGATAGACGAGGACATTCATGATCGAGTACCACGAGGACACGTCGTCAGCCGGAACGCGGCCGGCGAAGACGACGTCGGTGAGACCAAGGCGGCGGGCCTGTTGCTCGAGTTCCGGGCGCTCGGGACCGTCCCCAACGATCACCAACCCGAGGTCGCTGCGCCGTGATTTGGCGAGGTGGTAGGCGTCGAGCAGCGTCGGGAGCCCCTCCAGGCGCAGGATCGACCCGATGAACCCGATGACGAAGCGGTTCGTCATGCCGATCGAGGCGGCGCGGGCGTCGTCGCGTGGCACCGGCTGAAAGCGGGCGAGATCGACGCCGTTGGGGACGATTTCGAGCTTCTCGGCAGGCACCCCGCGCCGGACCAGTTCGTCGCGGATGCCGCGCGCGATCGGCACGACGAGATCGGCGCGCTTCATCGCCGTCAGTTCGAGCTTCCAGACCAGTCGATGCTTCCACGAATCGGGGCGCAGCCCCTTTTCAATGACCGCCGATTCGCCCCACAGCGTCCGCACCTCGTAGATGAGCGGCACGCCTAACCGTGAGCGTGCCGGCATCCCGGCAAACGCATTGCCATACGACGAGTGCGCGTGAATGACGTCCGGGCGCTCTTTCTGGGCGATGGCGAGGACCGCCTGTCGATAGCGCGCGATCATGCGCAGCCGCAGCGCGTAGGACGCGAGACCCGACTGGCCGGCCCGCGGCGCGGGGATGTCGTTGGTGCGGTAATACCTCGTGCCGTCGATCGTTTCGACCGCCGCGCCCGGCCGTTGTGCGGCAAAGAACGGCGACGTGATGACGACCGGATCCAGCCCGATGCGCCGCTGGCTCTCGATGATCGACCGGGCGCGTATCGTGTAACCGACTATGTGAGGGATCGAGGTCTCCAGCAGATGGAGCACCTTCATCGAGACACCTTTCGTGGTAGCGATCGCCGTTCCGCGGCGGTCGAATGCGCGCGGCCGGCGAGTTCCGGGAGAATCCGCAATTTGTGATAATACACAGGCCACGAGTTCGCTGCCAGTGGGCATCGTCGACGCGAAGGATCGGGCCGGAGGACAGGTTTTTCGGAAATGATGCCGCACAGCAGCGATCGGGAGGAGAGTTCTGCAGGTGTCCCGCCCCCGGAGGGCGCCGTTCTTCACGTCTTCGATCATTCGTTTCCGAAGACCGACGGGTATGCATTTCGCTCGGGCGAGATTCTTCGCTTCCTGCGAAAGATTGGCTGGCGCACCGAACACGTCACATCGGCCAAACAGGGGCCGACGGCAGCCGGCAGAGAAGCGGCGGAAGGCTTCGAGTTCTACCGCACGCAGCCGTCGCCGCTCCTGCGGAATGTCCCCGTCCTGAACCAGTATGGGATTGTCTCGACGCTGAGGCGACGCCTGACGCGCATCGTGCGGGAGGCTCGTCCCGTGCTGATGCACGTGCACTCGCCGTGTCTGAACGCGCTGGCCGCCATCCCCGTCGCGCGGCGGCTCGGTATCCCGATCATCTACGAGGTTCGCGCGCTGTGGGAAGACGGCGCCGTCGATGCCGGAACGGCGCGGGAGGGGGACATGCGCTACCGCGCGTCGCGCATGCTCGAGACCTACGCATGCCGTCACGTTGACCACGTCGTGACCATCTGTGAGGGGCTGCGGAACGAACTCGCGGGAAGGGGGCTCGACGCCGGCCGCATCACGGTGGCACCGAATTCCGTCGACCTGAATCGGTTCTCATCCGGAGACGAGGCGCCGGCCAGCCAGCCCGGGCCGGCGCATGCCGCCCGCGGCAAGACCTTTGGCTTCATCGGCACGTTTTTCCCGTTCGAAGGGCTGGAGGTCTTCGTTCGCGCCATGCCGATGATCGTGGCACGTGAACCGGCCGCGCGATTTATCCTCGTCGGCGACGGTCCGGATGGCGCGCGCATCCGCGCGCTCGTCGACCAGCTGAACCTGCGCGGGGTGGTGACGGTTGCCGGCCGCGTGCCGCACGCGGACGTCGTCCGCTATTACGACGCGATCGATGTGCTCGTCTATCCGCGCGTGTCGAAGCGCGTGACCGAACTCGTGACGCCGCTGAAACCGCTCGAGGCGATGGCGCGCGGCGCGATCGTGGTCGCGTCTGATGTCGGCGGCCATCGCGAGATGGTCTTTCCCGGCCAGAACGGCGTGCTGTTCAAGGCCGGCGACCCCGCCTCGCTCGCCGAGGCGTGCCTTCGCCTGATGAACGCGCCGCACGAGTGGGACGCGCTGCGGCTGAATGGCCGGCGCTACGTCGAGCAGTTTCGATCCTGGTCGCGCAACATCACCATCTACGACCGGCTGTACCGGCAGCTGCTGACGAATGACACGGTGCGTCCAGCGCACCGGTGAACCCATGGACACACTGAAAAACGAAGTCGGGCAATTCTTCGACAAGGACGCGCGGGACTACCTGGCGCACAAGTATCCAGGCGACACGCACTCGTTCATGGCGCTGCGCCGGGTTCAGGCGGCGCGGCTCCTGGAGAAGTACCTCGCGCCCGGATTCAACGAACATTTCAAGATCGTCGATTGCGGCTGCGGCCCGGGCATCCTGATTGACGTCCTGGCGCCGCATCGCATCCGCTACACCGGCCTCGATCTTTCGGCCGAGATGCTGAATCTGGCAAAACGGCAGCCCGCGGACGGGCAGGCACGGCTGGTCCGGAAGGATTTCATCAGGGGGGACGTCGAGAACATTCCCTTTCGAACCGCGTCGTTCGACGCCGCGGCGAGCTTCGGCGTCATCGAATACCTGGCAACCGACGATCGACTGATCGCCGAGTTGTCGCGGATCACCAAGCCACAGGGGTACGTCCTCATTGCCGTGACGAGCCGGTCGTCCTACAACCTGCTGCTGGAAAAACCGCTGAACTTCCTCCGGAGAAGGAAAGCGGCCGTCGCGGTGCTCGACTTGATCAAGCGCGGGATCGGCCGCGGGCCGTTTCGTCAGGCGGAGTTCACCAAGCGGCGGCACTCGCCAGCCGCCTTCGACGCCGCGTTGCGCGCCCACGGCTTGGAGCCGCTCGAGTCGGCGTCGTGGGGCTTCAACTTCCTTCCACACCCCTTCAACTACATCTGCGGCACCCGGCTGAACGCCTGGGCCAATCGCTGGTACGATCGTTCGACGTCGCCGCGGGTGAAGGCCCTGGCCGAAGGCTATATGGTCCTGTGCCGCCGTCCCTAGGCGTTCAGGCTTGCACCCGCGTCAGTTCGACGCTGATGTCGCGGCGGGCGACCACGCGAACGAGCGAAGGGTCGTCGCAGGCGATCGCGAGGCGATGCGTTTCGGCCTCGTAAGTCAGCCCGGCAATCGGCTGCGCCGCTGTTACGTCGAGCAGATTCTCCAGCGTCAGTCTCGTAAACTGTTCGGCTCGGGCCGAGGTGACCGTCTCATTCCGCGTGCGCTGGAAAAGGAGCCGGCCTTCGAACCGCGCGGGTCCGCGTTCGAGCGAGCACCGCTCCGAACTCCACCATAAGTCCACGGGTTCAGGCCCTGGCACGTGAATGTGCAGCGCGGAGTCGCCCGCGTTCACAACGCAGTCGCGCTCAGTAAGGGTCAAACGAGTCACCAGCGTGCAGCGGCCCGATGCCGTCGCTTTGACGCTCAACGTCGGGGATGGCACGCGCACCGCATACCCCGGCGAAAACCATGCGGCCGGCTCCCGATCGCTCGCCTCGAGGATTGTGAACGGCGGCAGGACTCCCTGGTCCGACGACGTCTGAATTCGCAGCTGCTGCCCGGCGGGCGACGCGATCACCGCGTTACTGGTGTGCGGCTGAAGGGACACGCGTGCGTCCGGTCGCGCGTGGAGCAGCAGCTCGTACTCGTGCGCCGCAGCTGCGGTCAGGGTATCCACCAGAATCCAGATGTCCGGCTTGAGGAAGACGACCGTGCGCCGATGTCGAACGGAATCGGCGAGCCGCTCGTAACCGTCGTGTTCTCCCTCGACCAGATCGAACCACGGGGTCGTGGTCCACGCGCGCGCCGACGCCGCCGCCTGGCGCGCCCACGACATCCGATCGCCGGGGATCGACTGACTCTGGCCGTCAACGGCGACGGTGTTATGGGCCCGCGTCATGCGAAACGCGTCGCGCCACCCGTAGTCCAGGTTGTACGAATATGTTCCGGCATCGGTGAGGAAGGTGTAGTTGCCGGCATGCAGCTGGATGCTGAGGGCGTCCGCATGGCCGTGACCGGCAGGCCCGAACCCCACCGGGCCGCAGTCGAATACGAGCATCGGCGAGGCCGGTTGCCAGCCGTCCCGCATGATGTAGTAGCCGCCGTCGGGAAATGCCTTGGAGGCCGGACCAGGCGGACGCGCTTCGAGGCGGTCGAATGCGGCAAGGCCGGACGGGCCGAACAGCCACAAGACGTCCTCGGCCGCGCCGTGAGCGGCGAATTTGAAGTCCGGGCGCCCAAAGAGCACCGAGCCCAGGGCCAGCAGGCCCCGGTAATCAGACGGCGCGTCCGCCCGCAGCCAGATCCCGCGTGCATCATCAGCGTCACCGAACGCCGGCGCCGTGCCATCGGGGAACAGAACGGCCATCAGATATGCGGTCATCCGCTCGACGATCGCGAGCGTGTTCGGCGGAAGCGACCGCCCGTTGGCGGCGAGCAACGCGGCGACCAGATAGTACTGATCGAGAAAAAACCGATGGTAGGCCACGCTCCGCTCGACGTGCGCACCGTCAGGGGTGGACTGACGCTCCGCCTCCTGCTCGAGGATCGCAAGCCCCTTCTCGATCCAGCGGCGGCTGTGCCGGCATTCAAGGAACAGCCCTCCGGCAACGAGTGCGGCGGCCTCGCCGGCGAGATGTGTATTGGCAAATGCGCCGAGCGACAGCGTCTGCTCGACAAACAGGCAGTGCTGGGCCAGCGATCTGGCGATGCGGTTCGCCATCGGCTGATCGAGGTACTCGCGGTAAAACGGATAGGCGAGCGTCCACGAGATGATGCGCGTGCCCGCCTCCAGCGCGCTAATCCAGTTGATGCCGGTCTTGTAGGGATTGGTTTCGATCCAGTGCCGGATCTGCCGCACTATTTCGTCGGCAGGCGCCCGGTCATTGGTGAGCCACGCGGCTTTGCCGAGCGTGACAAAGTACTGGTGCTTGTTGAGCTCCCACGGCAGCTTGATGTCGCCGAGACGTGAGGCGCCGCGATAGGAAATGTCCTCGGCATAGCTCGCCGGCCAGTCCCGGCCCGAGACCGGATCCCGCCACCAGCCAATCGTGTCGCCGAAGTCGAACGTCTGGTTGAGCAGGGTGAAGCGATGCGAAGCCAGCCGCGCTGCCTCCTCGATTTCCGCGGCGGCGGCTGCCGGAAAGCGCGCGCGATACGCGCTCACCAGTTGTTCCCGGCTCGCGGCGTCGATCGGGTGCCGGAAGCTGGACGCGTTGGACGCCGCTGGCGGCGCCGGCGCAGGAAAACGAAGGCGCCGCCGCAC
>JGI10216J12902_106561604_pt1 | contig 15109 bp, 12 predicted proteins | sample KanNatreferecore_FD_12902 | JGI IMG/M metagenome (IMG submission 12902)
GTGGGTTTCACTTTATAGCTGGCCACCACTGTTTCGAATGGTATGGTTACAGTTTCCCATTTACCTTTCGTGTCGAAAGGAGGATTCCATTTGTATGCGTCATTGTCTTCTGCATTCAAGCCCACATTTATCTTCAGCATATTGTTGTTATAGGGTTTCACAGTATTTACTTCAAACTTCAGGTAATAATCATCCGGCTTCAGGATAGCGCCATCGGGTACATTTTTGCTGATTGGCCCCATAGCCGATGCCGGTCCGCCGGCGAGTTCATTCCAACTCCACGCCCCGATCGGCTTCTTAAACCGTATATAATTACCGTTGATTTTTGGCGGATCACCAGCTCCCGGATTGCTCACTACATAGCTGGCATTCCACCAACCGGAAAAGGGATCACTGCTGATAAAAATATTGCGGTTATCGCGGAACCAAAAATCCGACACCGTTGCTCCGAAATTGGTGCTGATGGTGATGGGTCCGGGCTGGGCACCTGCGGGCACCCGTACTTCGATCAATTGATCATCTACCGACACCAGTTCGCCGGTAACGCCACCGGTGAACGTCACCGATAGTGGTTCGTAAAAGAAATCGCCCCGGATAGTTGCCACATCCCCTTCATTGACGTATTCAGACACCATATTCTGGATATAAGGTTCGCTGATCTCGACAATAAAGTCGTGTTCCAGCACTTTGCCATCGCTGAAGATGATCTTTAACTTATTGCTAATTTCAGTAGGAATAGGCGCAGGCACAGTTACCAGGATCGACGTGTTGGTAATATACGTGGGTGTTAGGCTGGCACGCTGGTCATTAAACCAGATCTCGGCGGCTTTTGCAAGGTTTTCACCAACAATGGCGATCAGCCTGCCCTGGCCTGCGCCAACAAGCAATGAGTCTTTTGATTCGGGGCGCGTAACGCGTACATAGCGCACGCGGGGTTCACCAGAATCGTCGTCCTTACTGCAGGAAGTGTAAATGCCTGCTGTTGCCACCGTCATAAAAAGTATCGCTACTATTTTATTGAATGTTTTCATCGTATTTCTATAATAGTTATTTACAATTGTATTTATGGATAATCTACCGGCTCCTTGCGCAAATTGGGCGCCTGGCTTAATTCGACGTTAGGAATAGGTAACAAGAAATTTCCTGCATTTGCCTGGATCGTACGTTCAGAGAACCACGATGTTTTAGTGATAGTCCATTGTGTTGGGTTGGGCATCTGGTCGGGAGCCACAAAGAACAACCCCCTGTCCTGGCTATTCAGGATCGCATATGCCTTCGAGGGATTGTAATAGTGCAGGCTCACGAGATCATACCAGCCCATACCTTCCATGGCAAATTCCAAAATCCGCTCTTTGAATATCGCATCGAACGTGAGCGGATCATTATCGGGCGGTCCGCCATAAGCCGGCAACCCGGATCTCATGTGAACCTTATTGAAATATTCCAGGGCTTTGGCGTCCATAGTGGAAGCAGCATCCCCCAATACAGCCTCCGCATATATAAGGTACATTTCCGCTAAACGCATCATGTACGTGTCGTTGGGATAGTTTTGTGAGGCAGCTTGTCCGCCCACATCCTCGGCTTTACCAATCACATATTTCTTGATGCTCGCGAAGTTATTGTCGGTGCCGGTGAAAGGAAATGTGAGTTTTTGCTTCACTCCTCCTGTTACTTGTGTAATCTCCGGGTAAAATGCGCCCGGTAACATAAAGGTTGCCTTCAAACGCTGGTCAAGAGTTCTTCCTTTCAATGTGCCGTTGGCCTGCAGCTCCATGCCATCGTATTGGCTGAGTATCCACCAGGTGGCGCCTTTGTCGCCGCCCCAGCCGTCGCCATTGGCAATATCTGGACTGTAAGCCAGGTAAGCGGGCATGCTGTTCTGAACTCCCCATGCGCCTGGTTGAAACACCCATTGCAATTCAAAGAGCGACTCCGAGTTGTTATCGTAAGGATATTTGAAGAGGTCTTCGTATTTAGGTACCAGTGAGCGGCCACTCAGGGTGATCACCCTTTCTGCATAATATTTGGCACTGTCGAGGAATTGCTGTTTGCGCACGCCGCCAGATGCTTCCACGCCAGCCCTGGTGAGATAGAAACGGGCAAGCATGCCTTCAGCCGACCAGCGGGTGATGCGCCCTGGTGCTGATGGAACGAGCGGAAGATCTTCAGCCGCCGCGCGCATTTCGCGGGTGATAAATCGCCATACGCTGGGAACTGTATTGCGGCTTATCGACGTATCGCCCATTTGTTCGATATTGTTTTCAATGATCGGAACAGGACCCCAGTTCATTACCAGGAAGCGATATGCGAGTGCACGCATAAAACGGCATTCGGCTATCGCCTGCTTCTTCACTTTATCGGAAACACCATCACCTGCATACTGGTTGATATTATACATGGTGAGATTGGCCTGCCCTACTACAATAAAAAATGATCTCCATGCTTCGCCGTTGTTGGCGTTATCGCCTGTTGTATTGAACATCACATTGCCCCTGTCATTCCATGCCGAGAAAGCAGTACCGGCTCTGAAGTCGCCCAAATTGTACATCGCCTTATCGTTATAGTCGAACCAGACTTTACTATACAATAAAGCCGTTCCGGCCATCACCTGTTCATCGGTTTTGTAAAAACCGGCCGATACAATAGAGTCCGTCGGTGGTCTCTCCAAAAATTCCTTCTTACAACCTGTAGCTATAAGCAGAACAGGCAGCGAAAGCAACAACAAAGATTTTATATTCTGTATATTCTTCATCCTGGGTAAGTTTAAAAGTTCACGTTAAGAGCGAATGTGTAGATCGGGGTTAACGGGTATCTTCCGAAATCAAGGCCGATGGCTTGATTATTCGTACCGGCATCCCTGCCTACATATGCACCTACTTCAGGATCAAATCCTTTGTAGTTAGTAAAAGTGAGCACGTTCTGACCGCTAACGGTTATGCGTGCACTTTTGACTATTTTAGTTTTGGCGAGCCAATCGGTAGGCACCGAATACGACAGGGCAATATTTTTCAGGCGGACAAAAGAACCATCCTGTACCCACGCACTGGTGATACGCTCGTAGTTACCATTTGGACCATAAGATATGCGGGGCACTTTAGTAGTAGGATTACTTAATGCTGGCTTGCCGTTGGCGTCAGTCGATGGTCGCGCATAATCCATCGCACCAATCAGCAAATTGCGGCTGAGGTTGATATTGTTCGGGTTTGAATTAACGCGGCCGATATAATTATAGATATCGTTGCCGAATGTTCCGGTGAACATCACACTTAATTCAAAATCTTTGTAGGTAACTGTGTTGGTGAAGCCGCCGAACAGTTTAGGCCATGGATTGCCGATGTTTGTCATATCCCCCACATCGATCTTACCGTCGCCGTTCAGATCTTTGATCTTAACATCACCCACCCACAGGCCGTTTTGTTCGTCGATGGGTAAACGATTGCCCTGGTTGTCGACGGGTACCGGGCTATTTTGAATTTCTTCGAGCGACTGGAACAGGCCGTCTTCCACGTAACCGCGCATCATCCAGGGCGCAGAACCTACTTCGGAACGCTGCGTCCAGTTATTTAACCACCATGACACGCGTTCGAAAAAGGCGTTATCGGAATTCAGTTTTGTGATCTTGGTCGCAAAATGAGAAAGGTTGAAATTTGTTTCCCACTTGAGGTCTTTCTTATTAATGTTAACGGTATTGATGGCAAAGTTCCAACCTTTTGTTTCAAGAGAACCGGCATTCACCGTAGGAGGTCTTACCGAGCCCGTTCCATTAGTACCCATATACCAGGGCAGTGCCGCAGGCATGATCAGGTTGTCTGTTTTCTTAATGTAATAATCACCTTCGAACATGATGCGGTTGCTAAGGAAACCGATATTTAAGCCAATGTTGTTCGTTTGCGTTTCTTCCCATTGCGTAACAGGATTCTGGTAAACATCGGGAAGGAAGCCTGTGCCCCAGTTGGTAGCACCAGTACCGAGCGGCGCATAAATGGCTGCCCCACCACCCTGGTTACCGGTTAAACCGGTTTCGAGGCGAAGTTTCAAATCACTGATAACAGGAACATCGAAGAACTTTTCATTATTAATTCTCCATGCCGCCGATATTGATGGAAACATACCCCAGCGATTTTCGGGACCAAAATTGGCGGAGCCATCCCAGCGGATCGTACCCGTTACGATATAGCGGTTGTCGTAATTGTAATTCAGACGACCAAGGTACGATTCCATGGCCCATTCGCCCGATCCTCCTGAGTTGGTGGCTGTGGTCGGGTCACCGGCATTGAGGTCGAGTATATCATTTGTAAGGAAGCCAGTGCGGCGCCCAAATAAATTCTTCCAGGTTGATTCCTGCGACTCATGGCTGAACATTGCACCGATCTGGTGATCGCCGATCTGCGTATTGTATTCGAGCAACTGGTTCCAGTTCCAGTACATACTCGAGGTAGTTCCGCTTTGCAAGGTTGCTGTTGCATTGATTGCCCAGCCTATTGCATAAGTGGGTACATAATACGTGGAGCTGCCATTATTGTAGCTCATATTAAAATTGGTGCGGAAAGTCAGGCCTTTCATCAGGTTGATGCCCAGGTTGAGACCGCCCAGGAATTGCCGGCGAACGTTTCCGTTAGTCGTCATGCTTGCGATAGCAATGGGATTAACCGGTGCAAATTGATTGGCGCCGTTTGTTTCATCGCCGCCGCCCCAGGAACCATCGAGATTCTTCACGGGGATTTGCGGTGTCAGTTGCAGCGCATTTGAGATGATATTCTCCTGGCTTGTTGTGAGTGCTTCGTCGGTTTGGTTAAAGTTCAGGTTAGCGCCGAGTGTGATCCACTCTCTTGGCTTGTTATCGAGGTTCAGGCGGAAGCTGTAACGCTTAAAGCCAGAGCCAACGGCTACACCTTCCTGGTCGAGATATTCGCCCGATAAATAGTAGGTAGTGGCAGCATTACCGCCACTCAGGCTCAATTGGTGCTTGAACATAGGCGAGCTTCGGAATAATTCACCCTGCCAGTCGGTACCGTTGCCGAGCAGGCTGGGGTCAAGAAATTCTTCTGGCGTTGTGCCGCCGGCAATCTCATGAAACTCCTTTACCATTTGTGCGTATTGCGGCAGATTCATTACGTCGAGTCGCTGCGGAGGAGTTTGCAATGTATATTGAAAGAAATAATTCAGTTTTGCTTCACCCGATTTGCCACGCTTAGTGGTGATAAGGATAACACCATTCGTTGCACGCGATCCATAGATAGCAGTAGCCGACGGTCCCTGGAGGATCTGGATATCTTCAATATCCTGTGAATTCAAACCGGCCAGGCTATTGCTGGAACTCTGCGCACCGAAGTTTACTTCGGAACCCTGCACCTGCACACCGTCGATCACATAAAGCGGTTGAGTATTTCCGTTGATGGAGTTTACGCCTCGGATATTGACTGAAATACCACCACCCGGCTGACCGGAGTTTTGGGTTACATACACGCCGGGTGCACGCCCCTGGATGGCCTGTTCGATTGTTGTGTTCACCGTTTTTTCGATCTCCTTGGAGGAAACAGAAGTTTGTGCTGATGTCAGGTTTGCGCGGCGTGCACGTCCATAACCAATCACCACCACATCCGACATGGTTCCGGTGCCTGGCTGCAGCGATACATTAACAGCATCGCTGGCCCCTACGGTAACCTCCGATGATTGCATTCCCACGTAGGAAATGACGAGAATGTTTTTGTTGGCCGGCAAATTGAGGCTGAATTTTCCGGCTCCATCCGTAGTAGTTGCAACGTTGGTTCCTTTAACGGTAACAGTGGCCCGGCTGAGGGGCACTTGTTTATCGTCGGTGATAGTTCCGGAAATTTTTCGTTCCTGTGCGAAGGAGATGGTTGACATCAGTGCACATAAAAGCAGTAGCGATACCCGCAGTAGTCCGCAGTTTCTCATATAGCAGCTTAATTTGTACCAAATATAAATTTAAATAGCTGGTACTATCCGATACTTTTTTAACTAATGGCCATATTTTTTTGTTCAAATCTTTTTAATTTCAATAATATAACGTGTATAAAATGCAGGAAAGCAGGGCACTATAAAGCACATGCTTCTTAAAATGGCGACTGATATTATATTGACCAGCTAATTGCGAATTCATGCGTTGCGAAGCAAACCCTTCATATACCCGACTGTTTCTGCTACTGCCGGTACCGGGTTGTCGGGAGCGTTTTCATATTCAATACTTACCAGGTGTGAATAATTGATTTTTTTAAGGGCTTTAAGAATGGATGGTAAATTTAATACACCCCGGCCGCCCGGAACAGTGGTCCCTTTGGGGTCTGTTGTATCAATATCTTTAAAATGGAGATCGTATAATCGGTCTTTACATTTAATAATGGCTTCTGCCGGATCTGCTTTAGCGCGCGCTGTATGTCCCACATCAATACACAAACCCATTCGTTTGTCGTACCGTTCAACGGCCTTCCATGCATCGTATGGTGACGGGAAGCGTTTGTCTTCGGGACCGTGATTATGAATTGCCAGTTTGATATCGTATTCTTTGACCATTTTGTCGAGCAGTGGCATAGAGTCGGGATGCGGGCTGCACACGATCGTAGGAATGCCTGCGTCTGCAGCATACTGGAATGCTTCCCGTATACTGCTCTCATTATTTTCCATGGTGATATTGCCACAGCTCAACGGCGTAATTCCTGCTGCAACAAACTTCGCCACCAACGCCTTTCGCTCGTCGGCATTGCTTTTAAGCGAGAGATGAAAATCTTTTATTGATATGTAATGCAGGTCGAGCTGCTGCAGGGCTTTGATGGTATCGTCGACAGAAAGCTTTCGGAACGAATAAGATGCCACTCCTACTTTCAGTTTTTGCCACGCGTCTGGAGGCATGGTTTCATTTGAATTAGATAAAACCGCCGCCCTGGCGTTACTAATAAATGCTCCGCCCATAGCGGCCAATAATCCGTTCCTGATTAGGCGGCGACGGGTGTATGATTGTTTCATCCGACAAATTATTTGAGCAAAAATTACGGAGGATTTTAACGCCGTCAAAAATCAATACCCAATGAAACGACAAAAAACTCACTCGTCGAGAAGGGATTGAAGTAATAAAGGCCGGCGTTCATTTTCCAAAATGAGTACTTGCCCATGAAACCCCGTTGAATATCAAAATTGCTTTTATATAACCTGGTTTTTTGATAACTCATTCCGAATTCGAGAGACTCGATTGGGCGGTATACCAGTTCTCCCCACACATAAAAGAAATTATTCTCATTGGCGTCGAAATCAATGACATATTCTGTCTCTGAATAGTACCCGAATTTGTGCCAGGAGATATCAACTTCAAGGGCAGGAGCCACCGCATCGGTGTTGCCCACGATCAGGCCAATCATTGGTGTAAGCGTAAACTGCCAATTGTTGCCAAACTGGAACCGTCGCCCAAAAAACAACGACAGTGTATTTTTGTCTTCATAGTTGTACCGGGTTTCCAGATGGAATTTTTTATAATCGGCATACCCGATAGCAGATAAAGCGTTCTCGTCTGCCGGCACAATGTAATAGAAAGAATTTACCGAGAATGCCCAGTTTGAGTCTGTGTTGACCTGGGCGGGCAACAGCGAATGATGAATGAGGAAAAAAAGCAGTAATGGAAAAGATATTTTCATGTAGCCGTTAAGTCACATCGGTGTACTTGCCATAGAAACAGAAAAATTTTACCAGCCGGATACATTCATTTAAAAAGCTTCCACTTCTTTTTTGGCTTGCTCTTGTCAGTATTGCATCCGCCAAGGCAGGCAAAGGGTGGCGTAAATAACATTACGCCAAATTCGAACCCTGCGCCATTTGTTCCATTAAATTCCTGTCCGTAGGTGAGTGCAATTACAGAGTATTGATTGGGTTCCCACCGAACACCCAGCTTATACTCGGGTATGGCTTCTGCTTCGCCCGCAGCGCCAAATATTTCTCCTACGGCCGACCATTTCGGACTAAACGGATAATACGCGAGGCGGGTAGAGTACGTAAATGCCCATGCGGTCGTTTTTTCGTCACCATAACTAAGTGTCATGCTGGCACCGGGCATCAGATCGAGCGAAAATTTGTCTTTGAATAACGGAATAGTCGCCGGCGCATTCATCCAATAGGTTTTAAATGCATCGTCTACCCTGTCTTCACCATCGAGCGTGCCCGGAAACAGACCTGTGCCCGCTTTCACGGCAAAGCCGCCGGTCGCCTGCCGGTTTTCCCAGATCATGTATTTACCATAGATCGTTGCAGAATGCCCGTCGTTGGTGAGGGGATCATTATCGTCATTATATAAATAGGTGGCTACGGTAAATTCCCATTTGGGAAAAAGTGAATAGGTTGTCATTAACATGGAATTGCGCTGACCGATCGTAGGAATGATCGTAACCGTTCCATGGGCTTTCGATAACCAGCTATCCGAATTAAACTGTTGGGCGTGGCTGTTAATTCCAATCACCATTAAAATACTCACGCACGCCAGCGCATGCCTTTGCTGCTGTACAATCTTTTTCATCAGGTAATAAACTGGTTAACATTAAAATTCCTTTCCCGCATTGGCTTTCTCCCACGCACGAACCTTCGACTTTGCCGCATCGAACAGGCGGTCGAAGTTTTTCTTCCGGATTTTTTCGGAAGCTTCGGGGGTAAGCAGTTTCCAGAGCGGTGCATACATATTATACACTTTCAGGTATGCAGACTGGTTAGGGGGAGCCACTTCATCACTGCCTAGCAGAAAACGATTGGGATATTTGTTCATGATTGCGGCGCAGGCTTTTACGGTGGCTTGCGATTGTACCATGTATTTGGCCACTTCGTCCCAGGAGATATCAAAGTTGACATGGGAAAGGCTGGGGTCGCTTAGCATCTGCTCCATAAACTGAAGCTGGTCTTCAATCGGGTGAACGATCCTTCCCAATCCGCAGTGCGCCCAAATGATGCTTGCTTTTGGATGACGCCTGAATAATTCTTTCACATCACTCAGGTAGTTCTGCGTATATGATTTTGGAAACGGATTATTGATATCACTATGCATTAAAACCAGCAATCCTGATTCTTCAGCAAAATCAAAAATGCTGTCCAGGGCCCGGTCCTTCAGGCTTGCTACTCCCCCCGCCACTTTGGAGGATACAAACTCTTTATGAATCGTAAACTCTCCAATTCCAGTGAACGTGTTCGGAAATGTCAGCAATACCCTCCTGATATGGTCAGCCGCATACATATCGGTAGGGTTAAACCCAGTTATCATTGGTTCGAAGCGCTTTTTTTGTTCAGCCGACAGCCGGCTGTATGCCATAGCAATATGCGCATCGGTGAAGGAATAATAATAAAGGGGCGCATCGGTGTCGAGATAATATCGCGGGCCAAAATCGCCGGTAACATTATAAGACCATTGCTGCTGCAGCGGAATGCCAAACAAGGCAACCCGTCCAACTTTGTTGCCCATCACCTGCAGCAGTTGCGGCACTGTAATCCCTTTTTGGATATAATTGGTCAAATGGAAGTGCACATCATTAAACAACACACTGTCGCCTGCACCTTTGCTTTGCGCTGTTGCGCGTACTGCCGAACTGATAAAAATCAGAGCCAGGAGGCTGGCTCTGATTGAAAGAAATATCTTCATGATTATTTATTTGGGATCAACCAGGTAGGGGTGCAATTTCAATTCACGCACGATCTCAAAAATAGTTTTCTGTGCTTTCACGCTGTTACCAACAGCGTTGAGGGGCGGAGAAATTACAGCAATTCCGAATTTGCCAGGGCATACGGCTATGATACCGCCCCCAACACCACTTTTGCCGGGAAGGCCGACAGCATATAACCACTGGCCCGAATCATCGTACAAACCAGCAGTTGCCATAACAGACATGGTGAGGGCAGCCGTTTCCGGCGATACGATTTTCTTCTTTGAAACGGGGTTGGTACCGCCATTGGCGAGTGTTGAAGCCATGATGGCCAGGTCGCGCGCGTTTACATTGATGGCGCATGCTTTTGTATACACGTCAGTGGATTGAACCGGATCGAAATACATGCGTCCATATGCCAACAGTAAATGGGCGATGGCCTGGTTACGCAAATTGTCGCCCGCTTCGCTTACATATACCGGCCAGTTAACCCCGAGCGGCGCAGCAGCGAAATCGGCATGTGTTTGCAGCACATTTTTCCATTTGGCAGCAGAATCCGCCCCGGCAATCATGCTAATGGCGGCGATAGCTCCGGGGTTTACCAATGGGTTGATTTCTTTCCCTTTCTGGAGTTCAATTGCCACGATCGAATTGAAGCGCATACCGGTTGCATCAACGCCGATTTTTTCGAACACCGCGCGGGCTCCCTGCTCTTCAATCACTTTAGCCAGGGTGAACACCTTCGATATGGACTGGATAGAAACGCGCGAGTCGAGATCACCTTTTGTGAATACCTGGCCGTCGACGGTTACCAGGCAGATCCCATAAATATTCGGATCCACATTTGCCAGCTCCTTGATGTAGTCGGCATTCTTACCTTCCTTTGAATCTTTGTTGCGTTCATATGCCTTATCGAGTACGGCCTGGTAATTTGGGGCCGCCGCAACCGGTGCTGCTTTTGTTGCAGCCGCCTTTTTGTTTGCCTGCGCCCGCGCATCCATGGAGGCGAGCGTAATTGCCAGGCTTAGCAGGGGAAGAAACTTTTTCATACTTTTAATTTGACCTTTTGGTGAATGAGATTGTTGATTGTTTATGTCAGCATGCCAACCGGGCACAAACCCAGTCGTCCGTCATCGGCCCCGGAAAGGCCGTGGTTGTCATAAAGTCGCAGAAAATCGGGTAAAATGATGAAGTGTAATGCGTAAACTAAGTTAACGCAAATAATGAGCCCTCCGGGCTTCATCCTTGATCAGGTATCCAATTATCCTGCATTTTTTGCCATAGATTATAAGGTTTTGCAGCGTGCTGCTTTTATTAAACCGCCAGCATTTTTTTCAACACGATTAACCAATACCAATTAATTTGTATTTTTAGAACAACACTACTTACCCCGTCCTAAAACTCTACTTAAAAGTTCACCATGCCCATTTACATGGATGTACATATAGTGCCCGGTGTGAAAGCCAGGAATGTGGCTGAAGCACATCAAAAGGATTTAGCACACCAGGAAGAGTACGGCTGTAAATGCATGACCTATTGGATAGATGAGCAGCGCGAAAGCATTTTCTGCCTTATAGAAGCTTCCGATAAGGACATGGTGCAGGAGATGCACAGTAAAGCCCATGGACTCATTCCCCATAAGATCATTGAGGTGAATTCGTCGGTTGTCGAATCTTTCCTGGGGAGAATTTATGACCCGGAAGATGCCGAGAACGCAGCCGATGGCCTGAAAGTGTTTGCCGACCCTTCGTTTCGTATTCTTTTGGTGACTCAGACCATGGACCCGGTATTGTTGCAGCATGAATTCGGCAACGACAGGGCAGCAGAGCTGACCCGCCTGCACAGTTCGGTAGTTCGGAAACATGCCCCCCTGCATTCTGGCAAGGAAGTGGAACACAATGGAGATGGCTTTATCCTTTCCTTCACATCGGCCCGGAATGCAGTAGCCTGCGCCCTCGCCATTCAAAATGAGTTGCCCGATCAATTCATTAAGGAAAGTAATTTTCGCATGGGGCTGAATGCCGGCGAACCGATCGAAAAAAGTAACGAGCTGTTTGGCGACACGATCCAGCTTGCGACTCACTTATGCTCTATCGCACCAGGTCGGCAAATCGCGCTCGCGTCGCGTGTACGGGAGCTGGTGGCAAAAGACATAGAATCGAACGGCAAGCATTTCGCGACCTTATCGCTCAGTGATGAGCAAACGGTCAGGGAGTTATTTAATAAGCTCGAAGAAAGCTGGCAGGATTCGGAATTCGATATACCGGAGTACTGCCAGGGCATGGCCATGAGCAAGTCGCAGCTTTACCGAAAAACGATTACGTTAACTGGCTTGTCGCCTAATATATTATTGAAAGACTTTCGGTTGGACAAGGCCCGCAAACTCATGAAGAAAAAGCGATACAGTATTGCACAGATCACTTTTGATTCCGGTTTTACCAGTCCCTCCTATTTTACCAAATGCTTCAAAAAGAAATTCGGATTGCTTCCCATGGCCTACCTCGATTTGCTTCATTAAAATAATCGCGGAACAATTTTTCTATCTGCCGGATCAATTCTTCCAGCACAAGTACGAAGGGTAGCTTCCTGGGCCAATTTTACTATTCATTGGAACAATTGTGGCATGTGGCTTACCATTTCCTGAACGATTTGTTATAGCCCTCCGGCAGATGACGATATTATCTTTAGATCGTCAACCAAACAACTCACCAAAACATAAGTAAAATGAAAAAGCTAACTCAGAGCACTTTAATGCTTCTCGCCATTATCTTCTTTACGGCAACAAAAATGATGGCACAAGATGCAACAGGCGTCAACCAATTAAAAAAAGTCAATACTAAAGAAATGAAAACTTACCTGATCGAAAGAGAAATCCCCAATGCCGGCAAACTCACCGCCGATGAATTGAAAGCAATTTCACAAACTTCCTGTGGCGTTTTGAAGGAGATGGGTCCAAAAATCCAATGGATCAACAGCTATGTGACAGGCAACAAAATTTATTGTATTTATAAGGCGGAAAGCGTGGAACTCATTAAAGAACACGCCAAAAAAGGTGGTTTCCCTGCTAATAACATCGTGGAAGTCGCGAATGTGATCAGTCCTGCAACCGCCGGTTAATCGGCAATCCATTTCCTGTTTATACACTTTTGGCCGGAATCATACACAAGTTGGAGTTAACGCAGACGCAAGAGACATCTTGCGTCTTTTTTTTATTTGCCTGGTGCCGAGGCCGTGTAGGTTGTGGATACAGGAACTCCTCCGACGATGGTTTGGTATACCACGCAATAGCGTTCAGTGAGCTTCTTCAGGCTTGCAATTTGTTCTTCGCCAGCGTCTGTTTGCAGATCAAACAACAGGCGGATAGAACGAAAACCTACCGGTGCCTCCTTTGATACGCCAAGGGTACCACGAAAATCCAGATCGCCCTCCGCGGCAATGATGCCCTCTGTGATGGTAATACCGATGGCTGTCGCCACTGCCTGCAATGTCACACCCGCGCATGCCACCAATGCCTCGAGCAACATATCGCCAGAACAGGCGAGCAGGCCGGTGCCTCCCGTGGCGGGATGAAGTCCTGCTTCCACCATCCTTCTTCCGGTTTCTACTTTGCAGGATATTCCGTCCCCAATATTTCCCACCGCTTTTAAAGTGACAACAGCTGAAACGGGGTTTTCCCGGTATTTCTCCTTTAAGGGACCCTGGAGTGCTTTTAATTCGGAAGCATTCATACATTTTGCGGTTAATGTAATATAAAACTAAGAAATAAGCAGTTATGCTTTCCCGAAAATAGCACGCTCTTTGTATACGTTAAATCATAATCCTTTAAAAGATAATCGATGAAAATAATATGGGCGCAATTATCGGTGTTGATCTCATTTTTCGCAATAAGCAATTGCAAGCCACCGGCCGAACAAAAACAAACAGCGTCGACCGATACGATTCGGCCTGTTAAATCCTCAGTGGCACAAATGCAACAGGAGTTGGCAGAAAAATACTGGAAGCTTATAGAATTGCATGGCCGGCCAATTGGCTTTGACTCCGGCTATACAAAAGAACCACATATGATATTTAGAGTGGCCGACAGCACGGTGCGGGGAAATGGCGGCTGCAATGGATTCGGCGGTCACTACGAATTGAAAGAAGGGAATGGTATTACAATGTCGAAGTTAATATCCACCATGATGGCGTGCGAAAAAATACAGGTGGAAACAGAATACTTCAAGGTGCTGGAATCGGCCGACAATTATGTTGTTCGCGCAGATACGCTGGTATTAAGCCGTGCAAATACTGGCCCTTTGGCAAGGTTTGTGGCGGTTGCTTCAAAATAATTTGAAGGAACGCTTTTATAGAATGGCAAACTGCGCGCGCGTTTGGAAGAATTGCGTGGCTCCTTTTACGCCGAAACGATCGAGCTCGCCGTATCCATATGCAAATTCAAGGCGCAGAAACGGAGCTACATACCAGTTTACCATGGGGGTTATCCTCCAGAACTTTCCGCCCTTCACGCCGTCGTCCAGATTTAAATGAGAGATGCGCAATACCCCTTCCCAGGCGCCAGGTCCCCCTTTGAACAACGATTTTTTGATTGGCACGAAACCGAAAATATTTCCGCCCGAAGTGGTATAAGGTCGTGACTCACCCGTGAAGATATAACTGACTCCAATTTCACCCCCATAAAAATTGTAATTGTCTTTTGATGGAGTGCGAAAACTGTGGATGTAGTATTCAGAACCAATTTGCAAAGGTCCTTTGGTGAAATACGCTTCCCCGCCAATATGATTGGACCTGTCGGAAGCAAACTTTTTTGTATCGATGAAGAATGGTGCGGGGAATGCTTCTGGTCTTGAACGTAGTTGCATTTGACCATCCAGCGGCGATCCCAGGCGATAGTTAATCCCGAGGTGAAGCTGTCTTTTTTGATCTGGCTGGTAGATGGGCAACCATCCTGCACGCAAGGCCCATTGCCAGGAAAACGTAGAAAACCCTTGTCCTTTTGAAAGCCAGTCGGCATAGGCTCCCAGGTTCCAGAATATTTTCTGTTTAGGCAGCCAGCCCATCCATTTGATGCCGTCAGCCAGAATCGGTATAACATCAATGGCTATTTGTCTCTCCATTGTCCAGCCGGCATACCCGTTCATTACCTTATTAAGCGAGATGCCTTCCTTTGTTCGGCCAATAAAGAAACTGCCCCATAATTCCGGTACTGCTACAATAACGCCACTTTCACGGATAAACCATTCGCCGGTAGGGCCGTCGTACATCACGCCCACTTTCCAGGTAATGGTTCGTTTTGTGCGCAGTTTACCACTGAACAAAATCCGGAAGTCGCGCATCTTGAAAGTTGGTTCCAGGTCAGTACCAATGGAGTCAGTTTGTTTTTTGCTGTTGTCGTCTTGCGAATAAGCCGCGAATTCGTACAGGTAGCCCAAACCGAACTTAAAGGTAGTGATACCGAGGTCGAATTGGTTCCATGGCTTGCTACC
>JGI10216J12902_101195434_pt1 | contig 15077 bp, 11 predicted proteins | sample KanNatreferecore_FD_12902 | JGI IMG/M metagenome (IMG submission 12902)
TGCTCGCCCAGGAGCGCAAGAACATCTGCTGCGTCGGCGACGACGACCAGAGCATTTACAGCTGGCGCGGCGCCGAGATCGCCAACATCCTCCGCTTCGAGAAGGATTTCCCCGGCGCCACGATCGTCCGGCTGGAGCAGAATTACCGCTCCACGCCGCACATCCTCGCCGCCGCCTCCGGGCTCATCGCCCATAATGGCGGCCGCCTCGGCAAGACCCTGTGGACCGAGCATGACGGCGGCGACAAGGTCAGGGTGGTCGGGGTCTGGGACGGGCCGGAGGAGGCGCGGCGGATCGGCGAGGAGATCGAGAGCCTGCAGCGCCGCGGCGGCCGCATCGACCAGGCCGCGATCCTGGTCCGAGCGCAGTTCCAGACCCGCGAGTTCGAGGACCGGTTCATCGCCATCGGCCTTCCCTACCGGATCGTCGGCGGCTTCCGATTCTACGAGCGCGCGGAGATCCGCGACGCCCTCGCCTATTTGCGCATCATCGCCCAGCCCTCGGACGACCTCGCCTTCGAGCGGATCGTCAACACGCCCAAGCGCGGCCTCGGCGACAAGGCGGTCGCCAAGATCCATTCGCTCGCCCGCGCCCAGAACGTGCCCCTGCTGATGGCCGCGGCGATCATCCTCGACACGGACGAGCTCACCCCCCAGGCCCGCCGCCAGCTCGGCAACCTCGTCGGCGACTTCGCCCGCTGGCGAGCCCGCCTGAACGAGCTTCCCCATCCCGAGCTCGCCCGCCTCGTCCTCGACGAGAGCGGCTACACCGCCATGCTCCAGGCCGACCGCAGCGCGGAAAGCGCCGGCCGCCTCGAGAATCTCGCCGAGCTGACCCGGGCGATGGAGGAATATGAAACCCTCGGCGCCTTCCTCGAGCACGTCTCCTTGGTCATGGAGAACGATGCCGAGCGCGACACCGAGAAGGTCACGATCATGACCATCCACGCCGCCAAGGGCCTCGAATACGACACGATCTTCCTCGCCGGCTGGGAGGAGGGCGTCTTCCCCTCCCAGCGCTCGCTGGACGAAGGCGGCCAGGCCAGCCTCGAGGAGGAACGCCGCCTCGCCTACGTCGCGATCACGAGGGCGAGGCGCCAATGCTTCATCTTCCACGCCGCCAATCGCCGCATCTACGGCCAGTGGACGAGCTCAATCCCCAGCCGCTTCATCGCGGAATTGCCGGACGCCCATATCGAGCAGGAACAGACGATGTCGGGCGGCGAGAGCCTTTGGCGGGCCAATTGGTCGGAACGCGCCGACCCCTTCGCCGACGTGGCACGCGGCTCGGGCCGAGGCCCCGGCTGGCGCCGCGCGGTCACCGGCGGCTTCGAACGCACTCCGCCGCGGGTGATGGAAGCGCGGGCCTCCGCGATCAGCCTCGGCAACCCGGGGAGAGGCGACGTATCCGTCGGCCAACGCGTCTTCCACGCCAAGTTCGGCTACGGGAAAGTGGCCGAGATCGAAGGCAACAAGCTCGAGATCGACTTCGAGCATGCGGGACGGAAGCGTGTTCTCGATAGTTTTGTCGACATCGCATGAAGTTACTCACACGAAATTGGAATCCTGATTAACCACTGCAATGGACCGGCCCCGCACTTTCTCGTTATCGCACGAGATGGAGTAGTTAAAGTCGTGCGTTTCATTAGAGTATTCGGATTCGCTGCTACCACCGCAATGCTGGCTAGCTGTCAAACCCCCAATCAGCAGCCGGAGCCTTCGACGATGGATAGAGCGGAGCCGGTTTTCCTGCGCAGGGCTGCGAATCCCGACGAAATTTACCTGACCGCCTCGGCTTCCGGGACCCTCGGCTTGAGGAACGGATGCTTCATGATTGGAGAGACGTCGATCGTGTGGCCGTCGAATGCCCGGCTTACCAGAGACGATCAGGGCCGAATTTCAATCTTAAACACGATCAGCGGCAAATCCGTCCGAGTCGGCCAGCCCATAGCCATGGGCGGCGGTGAGGTTCCGCGGCTTGAACCTGGCGTACTGGAAGACGGGGCCTCGGACCTGTCGCAATGCTCAGGCCCCTTTTTCCTTGCGGACGATCAGTTTCGCCCGGGCTGATCGCGCCACGTACTTGGCACCGAAAAGGTGGCGGAGATCGAAGGCAACCAGCTCGAGATCGACTTCGAGCATGCGGGACGGAAAAGGGTGCTGGACAGCTTCGTCGATCTGGCGTGACGCCCTGAAGCCTATGCCGCCGCTTGCTCCTCATCCAGGCAGAGTATGCTTCGAAAATATTCTTCCAGATCGTCGTCCGTGATGACATTGGCGAAGTGCTTCTGGAACACCTTGTCACGCCATTGGAAGCGCTCCTTGCCGTCATAGTTCAGCTCATCCAGCTGATCGCAGATCGGATGCCGGCGCTGCTGCGCGTTTTCGCCGGCCATCGGTTTTCGCACGTAGCGCGAGAAAAAGCCTTTGTGCCGAGTGATGAAGAGCCTTCGGTCGTCGAGGCTGTTTCTCAGGCTTGCCTCCTTTTCCGCCAGCCAGTCGGTATCGAGGCTGAGCGGAGTCAGCTTGTTGAGGTAGAAGGTCATCGCCAGCAGCGCGGCCCGGCCCCAGATCGGGTTGGCGGTGCCGCCGACGTCGGAATGGACCCCGGGCATCCAGATTTGCCGAAGATAGCGGTCCGAGCATTTCCGGCCGGCCGCGGTTCGCCCGGCATGGGCGCCTTCCCACTGCTTGGGTTTGAAGAAGGCGCGGTTCTCGTCGATCGCGAGGATCTGGATGCCATGCTTGCAGCGCGCGGGAAGCAGGGGGTTGTTGAAGCGGATGGGGTTGAACAGCGACAGCCATTCCACCCCTCCCATCACCGAATCGAACAGGCCGATGAAGTCGATCTCGACCGGGATCAGCTTTATCTCGTCGGGCAGGCTGCCCTTGCCGCGCGTATTGTCCCACGCCTCGATCACCAGGGGCAGGTGTCGTATGTCGCGAGGATGAAGAAGCCCGAACTCCGCGATCAGCCCGGCGACCGCGCGGATGGCCATGGCTCCCCGTGAGAATCCGAACAGGAATATCCTGTCGGGCTTTCCGGACTGTGCCGACTTGAAGTCGAAATTGGCGCACAGATTCGTGTATTGATCGATCACCTGCGACTGGATCGAATTGCCGGTCGCGAGATTGTAGATGCTGCTGTTGTCGGGCTGGGAGGAAATGCCCGAGGTGTAGAAGACGATCTGAGGCGAGCCGTCCTCCGACCGGTCGGTCAGCTGCAGCAGGCATGCCAGCTCGAAGACGTTCGAATAGGATTGGTAAACGCTCGCCCGGGAAGCCGACACCATCGTGCCGTCGATAAGTCCGATAAGGTTTCGTGACACAGACCGCTCCCGCCGGCATCCTCGGCCGATCCAATCTTGTGGCGCACCCTGAACCGCGAGCCGAAGCGCGTTGACCAAGAGACATCCGTCCCGCCGATAGTGTGAAAGCGCGGCCGAAGTCCGTGACGTCCGTCACGGCAAAGAAGCTCGCCTGGCCGGACTCTTCCGCCGCGGTCGCGGCTCGAACGCTGCGAAGACTGGCGGAAAATGGGCAACGGCACCTTTTCCAACAAGCACGAGATCGGCTCAGGCCTGCCCGCCGCAAGCGGGGGCTCGGCAGGCTTCGGGGATCCGGCCCCGACCGGTCGTTACGGCGGAGTCGGAGCGGAAGGCGGCTGCGAAGCTGCTGACGGCGCCGCGGCGGGAGTCCTGGAAGTGCCGCCGATCTCCAGCACGGAGCGGAAATAATCGGCCAGGTCCTCGTCCGCGTTGATCTCGGTGAAACGCTGCTGGAAGACCTTCTCGCGCCAGTTGAAATTCTCGCTTCCGTCGTAATTCACTTCGGTCAGCTGGTCGCAGATCGGGTGCCTGCGATGCTCGCCCGAATCGCCCGGCGAGGGCTTGCGCACATGCCTTGCGAACAGGCCCTTGTGCCGTTCGATGAAGAGCATGCGTTCGTCGATCCCGATCCGAAGGTTACGCTCCTTCTCGCGCAGCCACTGAGGGTCCAGCGCCAGGTCGGTGAATTTGTCGATGTAGAAGGCCATGGCGAGCAGCGCGGCGCGGCCCCAGGTGGCGTTGCCCGTTCCGCCGATGTCCGAATGGACGCCCGGCATCCAGATCTGCCGCAGGTAGCGGTCGGGGCCGGCGTCGCCGCTCGCGGTGCGGCCGGGCGAAACGCCTTCGAACGGCTTCGGCTTGAAGAAGGGCCGGTTCTCGTCGATCGCCAGGATATGGATTCCGTGCTTGCATCGTCCGTGCAGACGCGCGTTCTTGAACCTTATCGGGTTGAACAGCGACAGCCGCTCGATTCCGCCCATCACCGAGTCGAACAGGCCGATGAATTCGATCTCGACCCGGACCAAGTCGAAACTGCCCCTCAGGCTCGCCCGGCCGCGAGAACGGTCCCACGCATTGAGAATGATCGGCAGGTGGCGAATGTCGCGCGGACGAAGCAGCCCGAACTCCGCGATCAGGCCGGCCAGCGCCCGGATCGCCATGGCGCCTCTCGAGAAGCCGAACAGATAGATCTTGTCGGGCTTGTCGGTACCGGCGGAAGCGAAATCGAAATTCGCGCATATGTTTGTATATTGATCGACGATCTGGGATTTGATCGAATTCCCCGTCATCAGATTATAGATGCTGCTGTTGTCCGGCTGCGACGAGATGCCGGAGGTATAGAACACTATCTGCGGCGACCCGTCCGCCGAGCGATCCTTGAGCTGCAGGAGGCAGGCCAGCTCGAAGACGTTCGAATAGGACCCGTAACCGCCCGTTTTCGACGCCGAGACCATCGTACCGTCAATCAACGAGATCAGGTTCCTGGCCACGCGCGCCCCCACTATCCCTATTTGCTTATGATAACCTATTTCGCCTGGCCGACCAACGGCGGCGGAAACCTCTTCCGAAGCCCCCTCCGCCAGTGATCGTGCCCAGCGCCTCGACGACCGGCTTCGGCAACCCCGGCCGCAGCCTCGTCTCGGCAGGACAAGCTCATGCAACCGGCCAAAGTATGTCCGATTAGAACGAAAAGGGAACTTATCTCCAGTCGCCTGCCGAGTCATAACCTGGCCAATGAGCGACTCGCCGCCCGAGCCTCCGGCCTTCGACCCGGTCCCGTCCGCCTCCAACCGTCACGACGGCTGGACCCCCGAGCGGCAGCGCGGCTTCATCGCGGTGCTGGCGAGGATCGGGATCGTCAGCTGGGCGGCGGCGGCGGTGGGGATGAGCCGGAAGTCGGCCTACGAGCTGCTCAAGCGCGCCGGGCCGGACAGCAGCTTCGCCCGGGCATGGCGCGAGGCCCGGGACATGGGGCGGATGAACGCGATCTTCACCGGCGTCGACCGCGCCCTCAACGGCACCGAAATTCCCTACTTTCATGGCGGCCTCCAGCGCGGCACGCGGCGGGTCTATGACGACCGGCTGCTCGCCGCCGCGCTCCGGGCGATCGAGCGGGCCCGTCGCGGGGAGTGGTGAAATGGCTTCGCTTCGTCGCACTTTCGCCGGTGCGTACCGGCACTTTCGTCACCTTCGTCCGGCTCGGCCGGATCGCCCGGCGCGGACCGTTCAGCTTCGCGCAAGCCCTGCCTGCCCAGCCTCGGCCCGGCGACCGGCATGGGGGCTTAATATGCGCGCTCGATCCCTGATCCTTCTGATCGCCGCCTGCGCCGCGGCCGCACCGCTCCCGGCCTCGGCGGCGCCGGCGCGGAGGCAGGCGTCGGAAGCCGAACAGGTCGACCGCCACCTCAGGTCGCAGATGGAGGCGCTCAAGATCCCGGGGATGCAGGTTGCGGTGGTCAAGGACGGCCGGATCGTATTTCTGCGCAGCTACGGGACGGCGAGCGTCGAGCTCGGAGTCCCCGTCACCGATGCCACCGTCTTCTCGGTCAACTCGATCGCCAAGGCCTTCACCGGCGTCGCGGCGATGCGGATGGTCGAGGCCGGCAGGCTCGACCTCGCAGCGCCCGTCTCGACCTATCTCGACGGCTTGCCGGAAAGCTGGCGCGCCGTCACCGTCCGGCAATTGCTCAGCCACATGTCCGGCCTCCCCGAGGTCACCCGGGCGCCGACGATCGAGACCGATGCCGAGTCGGCCTGGGCCTGGGTCCAGTCCCAGCCCGTCCAGTTCGCGCCCGGCGAGCGGTTCAATTACTGCCAGACCAACTACACGCTGATCCTCCGGATCCTGAACAGGCTGGCGGGCTCGCCCGCGGACTCGCCGCTCGGCACGCCGCAGTTCGAGATCGCCGGCATGAAGCGCGCCGCTTACGGCGATTCCACCGACCTCATCCCCGGCAAGGCGCAGAGCTACCGCTGGACCCGCGGCGGAGCGCCGGGCGAGCCGAGAATGCTCCGGCCCTCGATCGAGCGCTTCCTGCCCTTCCGCCGGGCCTCCTCGGGCCTCAACAGCAATGCCGAGGACCTGGCGAAATGGCTCATCGCCCTCCGCCAGGGCCGGCTGCTCTCCAAGGCGAGCCTCGAGACGCTCTGGACCCGGGTCCCGTTCAACAATGGCGAGCCCGGCCAATGGGGCCTCGGCTGGCAGGTCCTGCCGCGCGGCAAGGGACGCGCGGTCGGGATGACCGGCGGCGGCCGGGCCGCTTTCTATCTCTATCCCGAGCAGGACGTCGCAATCGTCATCCTCACCAACCTCGCCGGCGCCTTTCCCGAGGATTTCGTCGACCGGATCGCGGCCCTCTACGCGCCGGGGCTGGAGCTCGACGGAGTCCCCGCCCTCCGGATCGCGCTCGAGGACCGGGGCTATGCGAACGCGCCCGCGGTCGCCGCGCGGATCGCCGAGCGCGACCCCGCCTTCCGCTGGAACGAGGCTGAGCTCAACGACTGGGGCTACCGGCTCCTCTCCACCGGCCGGTCGAAGGAGGCGCTGGAGGTGCTCAGGCTCGTCGCCTCGCTCTTCCCGCAAAGCGGCAATGCCCACGACAGCCTCGCCGAGGCGCTGGTCGCCAACGGCGACAAGGCCGGCGCCCTCGCCTCCTATCGCCGCGCGCTCCAGCTCGACCCGAAGAACAGCCACGCCGCCCGCCAGATCGAGAAACTGGAGGCGGAAGGGAAGTAGCTAGAGCGGATCCGGCATTGAATGAGCCGCCGTCAAGAGTCGCCTCCTGCGTCCCGGCGAAGGCCGGGATCCAGCGCTTCCGCCGACGCCGCTGGGCCCCGGCCTTCGCCGGGGAACGCGGCGCCCGACGCTTCAGCCTCAGTCCCATCTCAGAACACCGCCTTCGCCTCGCCTCCCATCATCTGCGCCCGGACCAGAGGTACCGGCGGCCCGCCGTAGCTCAGGAACCGGTCGTGGAATTGCTTCCACGCCGCCCGTCCGCCCCGGCTCCTCGTCCAGTCGTCCCTCAGCCTCCGGATCAGAAGCTTGCCCATCGTATAGTTGAGATAGGCCGGGTCGTAGGTGCCCCGCGCGCTCTGCTGCCGGGCATTGCCCTCGTCCTGATAGCATTGGTCGAGGAACAGCCGGCGCGACTGCTCCTGGGTCATCGTCCCCGTGTGCATTCCGATCGCCGAGAGGTAGCGGCAGTCGCGCAGCAGGGCGTTGGAGATCTGGCCTATGTGGGTCTCCAGATCCCCGTTCCTCAGCCCCGCGTCCCACATCATCTCCTCGGTATAATGGGCCCAGCCTTCGGCGAAGGCATAGCCGACGAACACCCGGCCGAAGGTGAAGGGCGAGCGGTTGGAGTGGAGGAAGTTGAGGAAATGGCCGGGCCATACCTCGTGAACCGAGGTGAAGAGCAGGCTCGCCTCTCCCTGGACGAAGCCCGCCTGAACCTCCGGCGGCCAGGACGGATCGGGCGGAGCGATATAATAGACCGAGGGAAGGCCGCGCTCGAACGGGCCCGGAATGTCGATATAGGCGAAATTCTGCCTATTGTAGGGCGGCGATTCCTCGACCTGAGCCTCCTCCGTTCCCGGGATCGAGACGAGGTCCTTCTCCTCGATGAAGCTCTTCAGGCCGGCGAGCTGGGTGCGCGCCGCAGCCACCGCTCCGCCCCGGGGCTTGTTGGCGGCCATCTTGTTCATGCAGGCCTGAAGGGTCGCGTCCGGGGCGTAGCGCTGGCAGGCGCCGCGCAGGGCGTCCTGGTTGCGCTTCAGGTCCGCCCGCCCGATCGCCTCCAGCTCGGCCAGCGGCACGTCGACCATCTCGGTGTCGCGGAGCATCTGCGCGAACCTGTCGGCGCCGAGAGCGAAATCCTGGGTCGCGTTCGGCCTTTGCGCTTCGAGCCAGTCCGCCAGTTCCTGCATCGCCCGGGCCGCTTCGCTCGCCGCCGAGTCGAGCGCCTTCTGAAGGGCGGGATCGGCGACGGAGGCGAAGGCCGCCTTGCCGTCCTTGGGATAATATTCGGCGAAGCCGCCGAAGCCGGCCTTGCCGTAGTTGATGAAGCTCAGCGGCAAGGGCGTCCTGAGATTGGTCCTGATCTGCCGCGCCGCCCGCGGCACGTTCTTCAGATAGGCGATGAACGCCCGCATCCGGGTCTCGGGCGGGGCATAGGGCCGGGTGACGTAGACAGAGGGATCGAGCCCGTTGCCCATGTAATAGGCCGGGTTGCGGTGGGGCTGGTCGGCCGTCTCCAGCCAGAAGAGGTCGCCTCGGGCCCGGGCGATCAGATAGTCGCGTTCGAACCGCTCCGTCTCGCTCAGCCGCTTCGGATCGAAGCCTGGGCGGCCGCGATCGAGGAGCGGAGGAAGCCCTCGGCATTGGCCAGCCCGGTCTCGCTCCAGTCGGGCAGCTGCCCGTCATATTCGTGCCGGCCCTGATTGACGGCGAAGGCCGGGCTGATCCGGAAATAGCCGTCGATGAAGCTCTGCGAGAAAGCCGCCCAGGCGGTGGGGCTCGCCGCCACCGATTCCGGTTCCGAGCCGGTGGAGGCGCAGCCGCCGAGCAGAAGCGCGAAAGCGGACGCGGCGGCGAGGAGCGGTCTCGGCATCATGGGGCGACTCCCTGGTTGAAAACCCGCAGGGGAATTAGCCCGTCGCCGCCCCATTGGCGAGGCGGCTTCGCTCGCGTCCGCTCAGGCGCGGACCTTGATGTTGAATCCGACGACCTTGCCCTGGACCGCGAGCCCGCTCAGTGCGACCTTGCTCACGGCGCCCGAATAGCCCTTGGTATTGGGCGTCGTCTGATGATCGCAGGCCGCGATCCCGAGCCCGCCGGGAAAGGCATCGTTGGGATCGCCGTCGTTGCGCCGGGTCTCCAGGTCCCGGGTGCCGTCGGCCTGGACCAGCGCGACCTTGAGATGGTGCTCGTTCGAATTGTCGCCGACGCTCTCGTCGATATGCCACAGAAACAGGCCCTCGGCCGGCAGGTGGCGGTCGAAGCCGCTCCTGAAGCGGGTCTCGGCGAGGAAATATTCCTTGCCGCTCTGGCCTTCGGTCCACAGCCGGAGGGCATTGTGGCCGGCCTTGATGTCCTGGAGGGTCGCCGCCTGGTTCTGGGCGACGTTGATCACGTTCGCCCAGCCCTGGGTCGACTTGCACCAGGCGGACGGGTGGCACGGCGTGTCGCCGCCGCCAAGCCAGGAGCCGCCGCCCATCAGGCAGTAATTGCCGACCCCCCGCGAGGACGAATCGATGTCGTACAGGTCCGGCCAGCCGAACAGCAGATGGCCGAGCTCGTGGGCGGTCACTCCCAGCCGGGCGTCCTCCGGGATGGTCAGATAGGCGTAGATGTTGACCCCGTCCGCCTTCTTGGTCTTCGGAAGCACCCATTTGTGCGACCAGATGTCGTTCCGGTCCTGGGTCTGCTCGGCGCCCCGGCCGGCATGGACGACGACGAAGGCGTCGACATAGCCGTCCTTGTCGTTGTCATAGTCGGAGAATTTGAGGTCCGGATTGGCCTTGACCAGGGCGTCGTGGGCCATCGTCTTGATCTTCTGCGACTTGCCGAAGCTGTTGTCGGCATAATGCTTCTTCGTCCGGGGCAGCTTGTAGGGCCCCACCACCTTGCCGCTGATGCTCACCAGGCCGTGCGAGGCCTCGGCGAAATATTCGGCGACGCTGCCGGTGGGGACCTTGCCCTTCGAGAAGAACAGCGTCTCGAAATCGGCCTTGGTGTTCGTCATCTTCTTGTCGGAAAACTCGACGAGCACGACCGCGACGTTGAGCTTGCCGCGAAGCGGCGCCTTCGCCGCGGCCGCGGCGAGCGCCTCCGCGAAGCCGAAGCCCTCGCCCACGACCGCGGGCGGCCGGACGATCCCGTCGTTCAGCCCCGGCTCCCTCGGCTCGACGATCCTCGTGCCCGGGCCGAAGCCGAAGGCTTCCACGGCCTTGTCCTTCTCCCTTTCGATCTTCGCTCGGATTTCGGGGGCGGGAGCAACGAAGCAGCAGCCCAGATGATGGGGCGGAGGCGGCGATTTGACCGGTCGAGGCATCCTGTTTCTCCCGAGTCGGGAGTCCGCATCCTGACACTTGTGGAAGCTCCTAGCCAGCGCCGCGCGCAAGGGCCGCCGGCGATTGCCCGCACGGGTAGCGCCGTCTAAGCGCCCGCACATGGCCGACGCCCCCCATCCCTTCCGGATCCGCGACTTCCGCTTCTACTGGACGGCGCGATTCGCCTCGACCGTCGCCCAGATGTCGATGATCGTCGTCATCGGCTGGCAGGTGTACGACATCGCCCGGCAGACGATGAGCCTGGAGAAGGCGGCCCTCCAGCTCGGCTTCATCGGCCTCGCCCAGTTCGTGCCCCTCTTCGCCCTCACCCTCCTCACGGGCTGGGTCGCCGACCGGGTCGACCGCCGGATCATCGCCCGGGCCTCGATCGCGCTGGAGCTGCTCTGCGCCGCCACTTTGGCCTGGCTCACCTATAGCGGCTCGGTCACCCTCCCCTGGCTTTTCGCGGTCGCGGCTCTGCTCGGCGTGGCGCGCGCCTTCGCCGGCCCTGCCCTGGGGGCGCTCGCTCCCAATCTGGTTCCTCGCGAATCGCTGCCCCGCGCCATCGCCTTGAGCTCGATCGCCTGGCAGACCGGCGCCATCGCCGGCCCGGCCGTCGGCGGCTATCTCTACGCGGTCGATCCGCACATGCCCTATACGGTGAGCGCCGGTCTGTTCGCGCTCTCGCTCTTCTGCATGCTCATGATCCGGCCGATCGCCCGGACCGCGATCGAGGGCTCGACCAATCCCTGGCGGCAGATGATCGACGGTCTCTATTACGTCCGGAGGAACCGGCTGGTGCTCGGCGCCATCTCGCTCGACCTGTTCGCCGTCCTGCTCGGCGGGGCGACGGCGATGCTGCCCGTCTTCGCTCGCGATATCCTTCACGCCGACGCGACCGTCCTCGGCCACCTGCGCGCCGCCCCGGCGGTCGGAGCCACCCTCACCGCCCTCTATTTCTCGTGGCGGCCGATGAAGTACAATGTCGGGACCAAGATGCTCGTCGCGGTCGCCGTCTTCGGCGCCGCCACCATCGTCTTCGGGCTGTCCCGCAACGTCATGCTGTCGATCGCCTGCCTGGCCCTGCTGGGTTCGGCCGACATGGTCTCGGTCTATGTCCGCCAGTCGCTGATCCAGCTCTACACGCCCGATGCGATGCGCGGCCGGGTGGGCGCCGCCTCGACCCTCTTCATCTCCGCCTCGAACGAACTCGGCGAGGCGGAATCGGGCTTCCTCGCCGCCCTCGTCGGGCCGGTCGTCGCGGTGGTCGCCGGCGGCGTGGGGGCGATCGCCGTCACCTTGCTATGGGCGCGCTGGTTCCCCGAGCTGAGACGGGCCCGAACCTTCGACCCGCCCGGCCAGCTGCCGCGCGAAGGGGCGACGGCGTAGAACCGTCGCCCCAGCGAAGGCTGGGGCCCCGGCGGGCGAAAGGCCTCGTCGTTTTTCACCCCAAGGGGCCCCAGCCTTCGCCGGGGCGACGGGGTGGGCCGTTCACCCACTGGGCTCCCTGCCTTATTCGGCTTCCTCGCGCTTGCGCAGCCTCTCCTGCTCCTCGCGCGGCAGCTGCGGCATCGGCTCGTCGACGATGAGCGCGACCTCGCCGATCCTGAGCGGCGCGCGCGGCTGAACCGCGGTCGCCGCGGCTTGCCCGCCATCGCGGCCGGAAACCGGCACGAACACCACCTCCAGCGTGGCCGGATCCAGGCCCGCTATCGCCTTGCCGATCGGGAAGGCGAATTCGGCGGGATGGAAATGCTGCTTCCGGCTGCGCAGGCCGGCGCCGAACAGCGCGAACATGCCGACGAAGGTCTTGGCATTGGGCGTGAAGCCCCGGCGCCCGACGTGGACCTCCCAGCTGATCCCCGGCTGGATCTCCGCCTCGACTCCCCGGATCTGGAGCAGCACGTTCCGGTTCTGCGACGCCGCGATCTCCCTCAGCCGCCTGGCCGAGTCCCGGGCTTCGCGCGGGATCAGCGGCATCCTCACCGGCGTCCGTTCGAGGATCAGCGACCGGCGCACCCGCGACAGGACCGCGTCGCTCAAGATCCCCGGGTTGAGGACGAGAGGGCAATATTGGTTCACCTGGGGCGGCTCGCCTTCGTAGGTGTAGCTCAGCTGAAGCGCCGCGCGAACCACGTCGCAGCCCTTCATCTGGACCGGCTGGCAGCATTCGTCGAAGAAGGTGTAGGTGGTGTTCCGCCAGGTGGAATTGCTCACCGGGCTGCTCCTGCCGCCCCCTTGCGCGAGCCAGAGGTTCCAGATCCGGTCGACCTCGGCGTGATGCGCCCAGAAGATCGGATCCTGGGCCGCGGTCTCGACCGCGTACATATTCCCTCCGACGGTCGTGTGAACGCTTCCATGAGGGCCGTTGATCGAGCTCTGGGTGTTGAAATAGTTGAGCGACGTCATCGCGCTGTTCACCGACGTCCCGAGGTTCGACGACAGCGGCGTGCCGCCGTTGATATCGGCGTTGCGGCTGGCGTCGTAGAGCAGGCTGGCGGAATCGCGGAACGGCGCCGGAAGCGCCCGTTCGGCGGGGTTCGTCCAGTCCCAATAGGGAATGGCCCAGTCGTACATGCCCGAATATTTTCGGACGATCCGCTCGAACCAGTAGAGATACATGCGGTGCCAGGCCCAGAAGAAGCTCGGGTCGGTGTGGCAGGTGTTCCAGGACGGCAGGTTGGCCGGGTCGGTCGTTCCGTGGATCGCCGCCTGATAGAACCAGCTGCACGGATTGTTGTTGGGAAGCGCGCGCATCGCCTGGATCGCCTTGCGATACCCCTTCAGGATCGGATCGCTCGCCGCCATGGTGGAGGCGTTGCGGCGAACGGTCGGTCCGGCCGCATAGGCTGCCAGAGCGGGTATCCCGGTGAAGACCTGGCTTGCCCCGACCACCGAAAAGGCGGCGCCCGCCTTGAGCAAGTTGCGACGGTTGATCCTGCTTTCCATAATCATTCCCCCAAATGAGATAAGAAAGAGCCAATGTTTACAGCTGTATAAGCGTAACAACCTCCTTGTTGCCCTGCCCTGGAGCCTGGGATCGTGGTGCGGATCCACGATCGGGAATTCATATAATATGGGCGAGAGCGGAGCAACTTCGGCCGTATTAACCGGATTTCGCGGAGGCACTGACCGGCTTCCCACGGACCGGAGGGAATGGTCCGAGAGCGGATCAGCTCATACTGGCGCGGGCCGCCCGGAATCGGTAGCGGGAGCTTGAAGCAGGTCGCACGCGACCCGATAGGTGTAGGCGCATCAAGGAGGCCATCAATGAGAGCGGGCAACATATTGGAGACGATCGGCCGGACGCCCCATATCCGGGTCAACCGGCTGTTCGGCGACGCCGAGGTCTGGGTGAAGTCGGAGCGCGCCAATCCCGGCGGGTCGATCAAGGACCGAATCGCTTTGTCGATGATCGAGGAAGCGGAGCGCTCCGGAGCGCTCAAGGCGGGCGGCACGATCGTCGAGCCAACCTCCGGCAACACCGGCATCGGACTCGCCATGGTCGCCGCGGTCAAGGGCTACAAGCTCATCCTGGTCATGCCGGAGAGCATGAGCCTGGAGCGGCGCCGGCTGATGCTCGCCTATGGCGCGACCTTCGACCTCACTCCGCGCGAGAAGGGCATGAAGGGCGCGATCGAGCGCGCCAAGGAGCTCCTCGGCGAGATCGAGGACAGCTGGATGCCGCAGCAGTTCGAGAACCCCGCCAATATCGAGGTCCACCTGCGCACCACGGCGCAGGAGATACTCGAGGATTTCCGCGATTCCCCGATCGACGTCCTGATCACCGGAGTCGGCACCGGCGGCCACATCACGGCCTGCGCGGAAGTCCTGAAGAAGGAATGGCCGGAGCTGAAGGTTTTTGCGGTCGAGCCGACCCTGTCGCCCGTCATTTCCGGAGGCCAGCCCGGCCCTCACCCGATCCAGGGTATCGGCGCCGGCTTCATCCCCGCCAATCTCCACACCGACGTCATCGACGGAGTCATCCAGGTCGATCCGGCCGACGCCAAGGAGATGGCCAAGCGGGCCGCGCGCGAGGAAGGCGTTCTCGTCGGGATCAGCTCGGGCGCGAGCCTCGCCGCGGTCCGCCAGAAGCTCGCCGAGATCGGACCCGGCAAGCGGGTCCTCACCTTCAACTACGACACCGGCGAGCGCTACCTCTCGGTTCCGGACTTCCTTCCGGAGGCTTGAGGTTCCCCGGCGAAGGCCGGGGCCCAGCGGCGCCGCCGTGACGACTGGATCCCGGCCTTCGCCGGGAAGCAGTTCGGCTGCTCTATGACCGCCGCATCCGGCGCGACAACTCAGCCGCCAGCCGCTCCGCCACGTCGCCGCTCACGTCGACGATCCGGGTGAGGCCGAGCAGCGACGCTCCCGCCGTGTCGACGGCGAGGGTGGCGAGGCCGAGGCGGCGCTGGAGCCATGATCGGCTGAGGCCGAGCGACTGGATGTTCGCCACCGGCACCAGCCAGAGCCGCCGCCGCCAGATTCCGCGCGAGACGAACAGAAGGTCCTCGGCCAGAGCGTAGCGGTGATAGTGCCGCTCCAGCGCGGCGACGGCGGCGAGCAGCGGCAGCAATGCGACCAGGGCGAGCGCGGTCGGAAACCAGTAGGACAGGGCCAGGATGGCGACGAGCGCCGGCCCGAGCCTGCTCGCGGCGCTCCGGACGATGTGGCGGTCGGACACCCGGACCAGCTCGGG
>JGI10216J12902_101368414_pt1 | contig 15076 bp, 12 predicted proteins | sample KanNatreferecore_FD_12902 | JGI IMG/M metagenome (IMG submission 12902)
TCCAGTCTTCGCCGGAGCTTTGCGATACATTGGCTTTATATTGAAACTGGATCGGGCTGCTGATATCTTTTACGCGGATATCGTAGGTGGGATACCAGGAGGCCTTTTTGACCAGGTAACTTATTGTAAAATTGGACGCCACAGTTTCTTTGGCCGTTACGGTAACAATGATCTCACTGGTTGATTGGTCCTTTTTTTCATTAAGGGCGCGCAGCTGGCTATTTAATTTGTCGAGCTCGGCCTGCATTCTCTTGTGGTTCCTGTCTGCTTCAGCAATTTTCTGGTAGATTTCCGCAAGGCGTTGCCGTTGAAAGTCTACCGCATCTTTCAGGTCGGCAGTTCTTAGCACGGCCTGGTCGCCCTTTATGTCCTGGTTCTTGATCATCATGGCTTCTTCCTGTTTGTATACGCCGATCATATTGGTCTCCATCGACATTCGTTCTTGCAGTGAAATCTTCTGCTGGTCGAGTTGTTTTATTTCTTCGCGGGCCTCCTGTTCTTTGAAAAAATTGAGTTGATGGATGACGGAGTGGACGGTAAGCTTTCCCTCCGCTTTGACCTGGATGCTTTGTTTGTCTATCAGGGGGGAAATATTGCTCAAAACGATTTCTGTTTTGCCCGCGACAATGGTGGCTTTTGCGCTGCGGTTTACCTGTGCGCCTTGCAGAAATACGGTTACATTTTCGATTTTGGAGTCGGCGATCTGCCGCCTGGCCTGGGAAAATGAGGCTGTTGTAAGTAGAAATGCGGAAAGCAGGGTAAAAATGGATCTCATACAGTTAGTTTACAACTGGATGCAGGCCATTTTCAAATTACATATGGCTTTCCTGGCTTTAGCTGATCAGGGCCATCACACCATACAGCACTACGTAGCTGATGAATGTGACAAGGAGGAAGATTTTGTGGGCGTTTTTCATTCGGGTTCGCTTTGTTGGTTATGCAATTTTATGCTCGTATATCCAGTAAACGCAAAACCATGCCACTTATTTTGGACTTTATTGCGCGTTGTCATGATTTGTGAAATCACTACATGGAAAAGGCCGACCAGTATAATGGTCGGCCCTTAGTGAATATCCTTTACAGGTTCGTATTTATGCTACAGCTTTGTTAACGAGTGTGGCTGCTTCGCTCAGCAGGATAGCCGATTGTACTTTGAGGCCGCTTTCCTCAATGAGTTTTTTGGCTTCTTCCGCGTTTGTTCCCTGCAAACGAACAATAATGGGAACAGGGATATTTCCGATGGAATTATACGCGTCAATAACGCCCTGGGCTACCCGGTCGCAGCGTACGATCCCTCCAAAAATGTTGATAAGGATGGCCCTTACCTTAGGATCTTTCAGGATGATACGGAACCCGGCCTCCACAGTTTGGGCATTTGCCGTCCCACCTACATCAAGGAAATTGGCTGGTTCCCCGCCGCTCAGTTTGATCATATCCATTGTTGCCATCGCCAGTCCGGCGCCGTTAACCATACAACCCACGTTGCCATCGAGCTTCACGAAATTGAGGTTGTGTTTGGCGGCTTCCACCTCAGTAGGATCTTCCTCCGTAGTATCGCGGAGTGCTTCCAGGTCGGCATGACGCATCAGGGCATTGTCGTCGAGGTTCATTTTGCAATCGACCGCAATGATCTTTTCATCGCTTGTTTTGAACAAGGGATTGATTTCGAGCATGGCGCAATCGAGGCCCACATATGCACTATACAGGTTAGTTACAAATTTTACGCAATTCTTAAATGCTTCCCCCTTAAGACCCAGGTTAAAAGCAATCTTTCTTGCCTGGAAGGGTTGCAGGCCGCCCGAAGGATGTACCCACTCTTTGAATATCTTTTCCGGTGTATCGTGTGCCACATCTTCGATGTTCATTCCGCCCTCGGTGCTGTACATTACTACGTTTTGACCCCGGGCGCGATCGAGCAATATCGACAGGTAAAATTCTTTTACGGGGTTAGGTCCGCTGTAATAAACATCCTGCGCCACCAAAATCTTGTTCACCAGCTTACCGGCAGGCCCGGTTTGGATGGTAACCAGGGTACCGCCCAGGATATTGCCGGCGATTGTTTTGATCTCTTCCGCACTCTTTCCTACAGCAACACCTCTTTGCTCGCTCCCCTGGATTTTTCCCTTTCCACGGCCCCCTGCATGAATTTGGGCCTTCACGACTGCGAAGTTGTTATTGGTTTGAACTTTCAGTTGTTTGTATGCCTCTTCCGCTTTTTCAGGAGTGTCGACGGGTATGCCTTCCTGAACCGGAACATTATATTTCTTAAGCAATTCTTTCGCCTGGTATTCATGCAGGTTCATAATGAATCTATTTTGGGTGCGAATTTAAGGATTCTGCCGACATTGTTCTCTTTAACAGGATCAAAGCATATTACTTTTTCCATTTTACATGATATGGATTACATTTATTGAAACTCCCCGGTGATGAAGTTTTTAAAGAAATTCTTCCTTACGCTGATCGTTTTGCTCGTCCTTTTGTCTGTTCTGGCTCTCGCCACCGGCCGAGGGTATCTTTTCAAAGCGGTGGCATACAATTTCGCGGATGTGGATGATTATAAGATTTTTTCCAACAATGACGTGGAGGCCGGGAGTCCGCAGCCCTGGCCGATCGCAACTGCCTACAACAGGGTAAGCCTGCCGCCGGTATTGGACAGCGAACTGGTTGCGCTAAAAAACATCGCCGTTGTGGTGATCCGAAACGATTCGCTGTTATTTGAGAAATACTGGAATGGCTACAGTGATTCATCGTGGTCGGGATCGTTTTCGATGGCCAAGAGCATCACCAGCCTGCTCATCGGTGCCGCGTTGAAAGAAGGCACGATCAAGTCGATCGACGAACCCGTCGGCAATTACCTGCCTGAATTTAATGAAGGTGAGAAAGCCAAAGTGAAGATCATTCACCTGCTTACAATGAGCAGTGGCAGCGATTGGGATGAGTCGTATTCCAATCCCTTATCTACTACCACAGAAATTTATTATGGAAGCAATGCATACAAAACAGCTACAGGCGTAAACATAATCCACGAACCGGGTACCGTTCATAGCTATAAGTCCGGCGACACGCAATTGCTCGGTTTACTGCTTGAAAAAGCCACAGGCAAATCATTAAGCGAGTATGCTTCTGCGAAATTATGGAAGCCCCTTGGTGCTGAACACCCCGCAAAATGGAGCACGGATAAGGAAGGCGGTCATATTAAGGCGTATTGCTGTTTCAATTCCAATGCGCGCGATTTTGCGCGAATCGGGCAATTGATGCTCGACAGCGGCAAATGGAAAGGTGCTGAGATTATTCCAACCGAATATTTCGCAAAATCGATTGCCGCATGTGGTTTAACCGATGATGAAAGCCGGCCGTGCACGTATTACGGATACCAGTGGTGGCTTGTGCCGTATCGGCCTGGTGTTTTTTATGCGCGGGGGATACTGGGGCAATACACCATTGTTATTCCCGAGAAAAGAATGGTGGTGGTGCGGCTTGGAGAAAAACGCGGACCCATCTTGAAAGAAACAGTACCCAAAGAGGTAGACGACATGGTTGCCTGGGCTCTTTCAATAAATTAGGAACCAATTCCCGAAATTTGCCATCACTTTTAAAATATGAAACTAGATATACTTGCAATTGGCGTTCATCCAGATGATGTAGAATTGGGTTGTTCAGGGACAATCATCAACGAAATAAAACTTGGTAAGAAAGTAGGTGTGCTCGATCTTACGCAGGGTGAACTCGGAACCAGGGGAACCATTGAAACACGGTATGCAGAAGCTGCTGCAGCGGCAACCATTATGGGAGTGGCCGTTCGCGAAAACCTGAAAATGCGTGATGGTTTTTTTCGGAACGATGAAGAACATCAATTAAAATTAATTAGCGTAATCAGGCAGTACCAGCCCGAGGTAGTGCTGGCCAATGTACTTAACGACCGGCATCCCGATCACGGAAGGGCAGGGCACCTGATCGCCGATTCATGTTATTTGTCGGGATTGATCAAGATTGAAACACTCGATGCGCAAGGAAACAAGCAAGGCCGATGGAGGCCTAAACATGTGTTGCATTATATGCAGGATTGGTATCATGAACCCGACCTGCTGATCGATATCAGCGATTCATTTGAACAGCGCATGCAGGCCATCCAGGCCTATTCTACACAGTTCCACACCTCCGCGTCTGAAGAGGGCGGTCTGCAAACATATATCTCCACACCCGACTTCCTGGAGAGTATTATTGCACGTGCAAGGATGCTCGGCAAACGGATTGGCGTCAAATATGCCGAAGGATTTATTACAGAGAAGAAGATCGGTATCAAGGCTATAGACTCGCTAATTCTCGTAGAAACATAAGCTTACGACTGTTCATATTAGCACTTATGACAATCTGCTAATTATTACACAATTAGGCCAATTTCTTGGGCGTTTTACCGTTTTACTCAACGATAAGGACTACCTTTGCGTCTTATTCAACAACCCATTTAATTCGAGAGGATGTCGACGCCAAAATTCGTGAATGCCAAGCATTCATTCCATACAGAACTGAAAAACCGCATTAGCAACTATTTTGAAGAAGTTGGTAAGAGCACAACAGGTAACCGCGCATTGTTCATGAAAGCGGTGATACTGATGGTATGCTTCATTGCAGTGTATGTGCACCTGGTGTTTTTTACTCCGAATGTATTTTTCCAGGTAATTGAAAGTATTATTTTGGGTGGTGTTGTGGCTGCTATCGGCTTTAACGTGATGCACGACGGGGCACACGGTTCTTTCAGCAAATACAAATGGGTTAATCAACTCGCAGCTTTTTCTTTGAACATACTTGGTGGTAACAGCTTTATGTGGAACATGAAGCACAATGTTATACATCATGCCTATACCAACGTGGATGGTATTGATGATGATATCGATATTCAACCGTGGATGCGGATGAGCAGCACGCAGAAGAAATACAAGATGCACAAATACCAGCATTTTTACTTTTGGATACTTTATTCATTGCTCTATATATTTTGGATTTTCGTACTCGACTATCAAAAATATTTCAAGAGCAAGGTGGGTAACATGCCAATCAAGAAAATGACATTAAATGATCACCTGGTGTTCTGGGGCTTTAAAGTGTTTCACATTTTCCTTTTTATCGGGTTGCCGATATATATGGTTGGATTTAGTTCATGGCTCATCAGTTTCCTGATTTTTACATTGGTTGCCGGCTTTGTGCTTAGCATCGTGTTTCAGCTCGCGCACACGGTTGAACACACTTCCTTCCCGATGCCAAACGAAGTTACCAACAGGATGGAAGATGAGTGGGCCATTCACCAGATAAAGACTACGGCGAATTTTGCTACACATAATAAGGTGGTAAGCTGGCTCGTAGGCGGTCTGAATTTTCAAATCGAACACCACTTGTTTCCCAAAATATCACACATTCACTATCCTGCTATCAGCAAGATCATTAAGCAGGCCTGCCAGGAGTATGGGATCGCGTATATCGAGTACCCACGGGTTCGTTATGCAGTAGCATCCCATGTCGCTTTTCTTAAACAAATGGGACGTTAATATTTGCGGATCTTATTATTCGACGAGATTTTTCAGGGTGCCGATATTGTCAATGCTGATGGTGATTTCATCATTGCTCTGAAGCGTAAACTCATTGGGCGGAACTATGCCCGTACCGGTCATCAGGAAGCAACCGTGCGGAAAACTGCATTCACGGAACAGGAAACCCGCAAGTTCATCGTGGCCCCTTTTCATCCGGTTTATACGGATAGTTCCAACAAATACAACAGCATTATTGCGGGCAATTTCAAGCACTATTTCAGACTCCGACGAAATAGGTTCTCCTGAAACATAGAGGCAGGGGCCGAGTGCTGCGCTGCCGTCGTACGACTTTGCCTGAGGCAGGTAAAGCGGATTCTCACCTTCAATGCTGCGCGAGCTCATATCGTTTCCGATAGTATACCCGCTGACATTTCCGGCCGAATTGATGAACAGCGTTAATTCGGGCTCCGGAACATTCCACGCAGAATCTTTGCGTATACGAACACGTTCGCCCGTTGCCACCACGCGATGGGGTGTTGCCTTAAAAAAGATCTCCGGCCGGTCGGCTTCGTATACTTTATCATAAAAAGAACCACCACCAGCATCTTTCGATTCTTCCATACGTGCATCGCGGCTTCGCAGGTAGGTAACTCCCGCCGCCCACACTTCCTGCTGACCGATGGGCGCCAGCAATTTCAATGATGCAAATCCGGCTTCCGTCAGTTCTTTCCAGCCGGCTATATCGGTCACCGCGGCCTTGAAGAGGTTATCACGATTGATAAATTGATCCCAATCCGCGTTGCCCAGGTAATACCTGTTATTGTGTTCGGCAACAATGCCCTGTTGAGTCTTATACAGTTTCATATAACCAAGATAGTGAAAAGATAGGAGGATCTTTTTTGCTATTTTTGCCACTTAATTATCAAGCATGTCAAAAGTAAAGGTGGGACTGGTGCAGATGAGCTGTACCAACGATAAGGAAGAGAACTTGCAAAAGGCGATTGCCAAAACAAGGGACGCTGCGCAGCAGGGTGCCCAGATCGTTTGCCTGCAGGAATTATTTACCTCCCTTTATTTCTGTGATGTGGAAGACTACGACAATTTCAAATTAGCCGAGGCTATACCCGGTCCGTCTACGGAGGCACTGTCGAAAGTTGCCGCTGAGCTGAATGTAGTAATCATTGCATCGCTATTTGAAAAAAGAACCCAGGGCATTTACCACAATACCACGGCAGTGATCGATGCGGATGGCAGCTATCTTGGAAAATATCGCAAGATGCACATACCGGACGATCCCGCTTATTACGAGAAGTTTTATTTTACGCCGGGCGACCTTGGATACAAGGTTTGGAAAACGAAATATGCCACTTTCGGGGTGCTGATTTGCTGGGATCAATGGTATCCGGAGGCATCACGAATTACCGCGCTGATGGGTGCAGAAATTCTTTTTTATCCCACCGCTATTGGTTGGGCTACCTCGCAGGATGAAGCTACCAATACCGAGCAATATAATGCGTGGCAAACGATTCAGCGAAGCCACGCGGTGGCAAATGGGGTTCACGTGGTGAGTGTGAACCGCGTAGGGTATGAACAGGACGGTGCCATGAAATTCTGGGGCGGCTCATTTATCTCAAATCCATTTGGCACAATTATGTACAAAGCATCGCACGAAGAAGAGGAAGTTGTTGTACATGAAATTGATACCGACAAAACTGACCGGTACCGTACACACTGGCCTTTCCTGCGCGATCGCCGGATCGATTCGTATGAACCGATCACGAAAAGATTTATTGACCAGGATTGAATGCCCTACCGATAAACTAACATGAATACAAATCATCGAACACCGAAGGAGCTCGGATATTATTTTCCTGCCGAATTTGCTCCGCATAGCGCCACCTGGCTCAGCTGGCCGCACAAAGAGGCAAGCTGGCCCGGCAAGATCCATACGATATTTCCCTATTATAGTCGATTTGTAAAAGAACTGACACGCGGTGAGCGTGTGTGCATCAATGTGAATGATGAAGCAATGAAGGCATTTGCCAGCAGGCATTTGCTGGAGGCGGGTGTCGATCTTGGAAAGGTCGAGTTCTATTTTCATCCCACCAATGACGCCTGGTGCCGCGACCATGGGCCGGCGTTCCTGATCAATCCGGATGCTCCGGAGAAGAAGGTTGTTGTTGACTGGGACTATAACGCCTGGGGTGGAAAATATCCTCCACACGACCTCGACGACGTGGTACCCACCCTGGTGGCAAAACATTATAATATACCGGTGTTTTACCCGGGGATAATTATGGAGGGGGGCTCTGTGGAGTTTAATGGTAAAGGGACGGTGATGACTTCCACAGCCTGCCTGTTGAATCCCAACCGCAATCCTCATCTGAACCAGGACCAGATTGAGACATACTTGCGGAATTATTATGGTGTTGAGCAGGTATTGTGGGTTGACGAAGGCATTGTTGGGGATGATACCGATGGTCATATCGACGATACCGTTCGTTTTGTGAACGAAGACACTGTAATTGCAGTAGTTGAAGAGAATAGAAATGATGAGAATTATGCTTTGCTGCAACACAACCTGAGACAGCTTAGTCAAATGCGCCTGCTGAATAACAAACAGCTAAATATCGTGGAGCTGGTGATGCCATCAGAGCTGTTTTACCAGGATCAGCGGCTTCCCTGTGCTTATGCTAACTTTTATATTGCCAACAAATCGGTGATTGTGCCCACTTTTAATTGCGATAAAGATGATCGCGCGTTGCAAACAATTCAAAGCTGTTTTCCCGACCGGGAAGTAGTGGGCATCGATTCAAGAGAGATTATCTGGGGCCTCGGAAGTTTTCATTGCCTGAGCCAGCAGGAGCCGCTGGTATAGAGCGGGAAAAAGATTCAGCAAATTGCTTCGATTATACCCCGGGTGCGACTGTACGCGGGGTATTTTATTGTTGGTTAAGGCGGATCCACGATTGGCGCAGGGTTGGAATAGGAAATAGGTATGAAACGAAGTATCCTTTTATTACTATTCGTACTTGCAGGCTATGCAACAAAGGTGAATGCCCAAACTTCCAATACGATTGTTCAGGCAGTATCCTCCTTAAGCGAGCATGCCACGTTATCGAGTGCAATTACCAATTGCGAAATGGCGTCGCTCCTAAACGGGCAAGGGCCATACACTTTCTTTGCGCCGGGAAACAGCGCTTTCGAGAAATTGCCCAGGGGAGCCCTGGCGAACCTGCTTAAGCCGGAAAACAAAATGATTATGAGCCGCTTTATCAATTGCCATATTGTACAGGGAAACCTGGATGCGGCCACCATCAGTCAAAATATTGAAAGGGGAGGAGGATCCGCCACCTTCACCACTGTATCTGGAAATAAGTTGGTTGCTACACTCGAGAATGGAAAGATCAAACTCACAGATGAACTCGGGGGATTTGCACTCGTGACCATTAAAGATATAAAAGCTGGAAACGGAATCATTCATGGCGTTGACGCACTGCTGATGCCGCGCTGATAATGCTTACAATAAATTTTCAAGGTATTTATATCCTGATCCTGTATTTAAAAGCAGGATTTTTTCACTACGCCTGATCATGCCCGTTTCAGTCAATTGCAGCAGTGCAGCCCACAATGCTGCGCCTTCCGGGGCAATCAGCATACCTTCTTCACGGGCGATCTCCCGCACTGCAGCGGTCATCGCCGCATCACTTACGGCATACGGAAATCCAAATGATGCGCGGAGCACTTCCAGTATCATGTCTTCAGCAAAGGGATTGGGAACGGCCAGGCCATTTGCCAACGATGGTTGGCCAACATAATTTTTTGCATTCGGCTGCGCTTGTTTCCACGTTTGCACTATGGGCTGGCAATTTTCGGCTTGCACCGCTATCATTCTTGGCAGCTTTTTACCGATCCATCCGAGTTGCTGCATTTCATGGAATGCCTTCCAAATGCCTACCAGCCCGGTGCCCCCTCCTGTTGGATACATGATCACGTCTGGCAGATTCCAGTTAGATTGCTCTGCGATCTCATATCCCAGTGTTTTCTTTCCTTCGAGGCGGTAAGGTTCTTTGAATGTGGACAGGTCAAAATAGCGGCCTGCTGTTTTTAGTTCCGCCACTTTTCGTGCACAATCGCTGATCAATCCTTCTTCGAGTATCAGCTGAGCGCCATAGAGTTCGCATTCGTCTTTGAACACCTGCGGTGTATGACGAGGCATCACCACTGTGGCTTGCATACCCGCCTCTGCACAATAAGCGGCCATTGCGCCTCCTGCATTTCCGGCAGTAGGAATGATGCAATTATCCATTCCAAATTCTTTTGCTTTGGATACGGCCGCACTGAGTCCACGGGCTTTAAAAGACCCCGTGGGATTTTTTGATTCATCTTTTACCAGCAGGTTTGGTAGTCCGTACACATTGCCGAGTTTTTTCCATTCCAGTATGGGAGTCATGCCCTCGCCAAGGCTCACTATATTCTTCTCTTCAAAAACGGGCAATACTTCTTTGTACCTCCACATGGAAGCGGGCCTGTCGATCAACAATTCGTTAGAAAAATTAATAGACAACTCATCGTCGAGCATATATTTTGCGACTAATGGCTTGTTGCAACAGGGAGCAAATGTTTGAGCAAACAGGCTACTGTACTTTTTTCCGCAGCAGGAGCAGGAAAGGTGGGTAAGCGAATTAATCCGGTAACTTATTTTCATCTTATTAGCTTAGACAACCTAAAAGTACGCTGGTGTTGCACAGGGAGGTGATACTGATTGCTTATGACCTATAACTTTTTGTTATAGTGGCTGATGGCCAATTTGATGAAGAGTTGGTTGATCCGGTCAGACTCGGACCCGCGGCGATGAACAAAGTAGAAGTCGCGGTTGATTTGGAGCCCCGGGATGTTTAGTTTCACCAACTCGCCATTTTTAAGTTGTTTAGCTACCGACCGGGAAGACAGAAAGCCCAGGCAGGTATCGTCGAGCAGAAAATTCTTTAACGCTTCTGTTCCGCCGAGCACGATCTTGTTTTTGATGTCCCCGATGCTGAATTTGAATTTTTGCAATGCTTCCGACACAGCGGCAAGCGTACCCGATCCTCTTTCGCGAAGAGCAACGGTTATATTGTGGAGGTCATCCACGGCAATTGATTTTTTTTTCGCAAGTGCGCTGCGGGCACTGCATACCGGAATTACTTCATCGGCGAGGAAATACTGGTAACGGACAGAAGTTAAGTTATTCTTGCCTTCTGTAATGGCGAGATCGATTTCATGATCGAGCAAGGCCTTCAGGATATTCTCCGAATTCCGGTTAACCAGTTTGAGTTCGATATTAGGATATTGCTGGTGAAAAGCCGAGAACACAGGGGGAACAACATACAGTGAAATGGTTGTACTGGTGCCCAGGGTTAGCGAGCCCTTAGCCAGGTGGAGGTTTTTTTGACGGGTGATATCAAATTCAAGGGCCCGCTGTAATTCGCGGGCCTTGATGATATGTTCCAGTAATATTTTGCCTTCTGTTGTCAGTGCCACCGAGATTCCCTTGCGTTCGAAAAGACTTACTTTATATTGCTTTTCGAGCGACTGCACATGTTTGGTGATGGCGGGCTGACTTATATAAAGCGTTGCTGCGGCTTTGGAGAAGCTAAGTTGCCTTGCAACCTCATAAAATACTTCGTGACTGAAGTTCAGCATAACTATCCAATCTCATTCACCGCCACAATGGGAACAGTACTGTGGTACGCCAATTTCTTCGTATGACTGGTTTTGAACAAACCGCTCAGGAAAGAATGTTTGCGTGGTACCGTAATGATAAAATCAATGTCTTTATCGCGGGTGAAATTATTGATCGCGTCGAGGAAGTCGAACATGCGGATAAAAGCAAACTGCGGATTGTAGTCAGCAAATTGTCTTTCCAGTTTGGCTCGTTCAATTTTGTATTCTTCTGAAATTTCTACATAATGTTCGCTGTCTACGTTAATAATATATAGCGTGGGCTTGAACAAATCGAGCAGCGCTTTTATAGGCTCATAGGGAATGGTGGCATTAACATCTTTGAAATCACTGGTGAGAGCCACCTCACGAACCGGGCTAAAAGTGGCATCGGGAGGTATGATCATAACGGGGCAGATCCCATCCTTAACTAGTTTCAGTGTGTTACTACCCATGAAGATCTGTTCTACCTTGGTAGCACCGGTGATTCCCATTATCACCAGGTCGATATTGTGACGAACTACATAACGTTCTATATTGTCGATTAAGGAAGATCCGTGCTCCGCAGCGCAGGAAATTTTTACATCACCCAGCGGCGACAGTTCATCTTTCATGTTTCCAAGGGCATTGCCTAATACGGTTTGACGATCGATCTCGTCTTCTGTCAGCAATGATCCATCGTCGCCTGCTGGTTTGTCGAACACATAATATAAAATGACCTCCGCGGCAGGTTGGCCGGAAAGCATTTTTACGGCATAAGCAGCAGCATTCTTTGACGTGTCGGAAAAATCAGTGGGAACTAGAAATCTTTTCATCTGTTATTTTTTTTGTTTTGGCCGGTCAGCAATGTTGGTTTCATTGCTTTGGTAGTTTTTTGGGAAGATACAAAGATAATGGTGCGTTACATTCGTCACGCAAAAAAATAATCGCTTAAACCGGCTGCTGGTTTGGGGAAAAATCGATAGTGATAACCGGAAAAGCTGGTGGGGGAACAACAATTTCTTTAATTTTATAACTTGCCTTCATCGAAACGTAACATATGAAAAAATTAGTCTTTTATTGCCTGGCACTTATAATGCCCGCCGGCCTTTTTAGTCAGCAAAATAGCGAGGTTGCCATTATTCCTCAGCCGGTATCGTTTGAAAAAAAAGGATCCAGCTTCGAATACAATTCTTTCTCCATTATTGAAGTACCCGACCGAAATCCTGACGTGCAGCGCGTGGCGCGCTACCTTGGCCAGCAATTGTTACGGGCCACTGGTTACAACACGAGAACGTTGCTTGCCGGCGAAGCAAAGGATAGCAGGGCAACAACTATTGCCATTTCCCTGAACCGAAAAGAAGACCCGCAGTTAGGCAATGAAGGATATACTCTGGAAGTGGCCAATACACTGACGATACTTCGTGCCAATAAACCAGCGGGCCTGTTCTATGGCATCCAAACATTTCTCCAGCTTTTTCCGAAAGAGATTGAAAGTAAAGACCAGGTTAAAAAGCCCTACTGGCAATTGCCTGGCTGCAAGATCACCGACTATCCGCGTTTCGGATGGCGCGGACTGATGTATGACGTATCGCGTCATTTTTTCACTAAAGACGATATGAAACGGTTCATAGATGAAATGGTGAAATACAAATACAACTTACTGCACTGGCATCTTACCGACGACCAGGGCTGGCGGATCGAAATAAAGTCATTGCCCAAACTAACTGAAGTCGGCGCCTGGCGCGTGGATAAAACAGGCACCTTTGGCCGCTTTTCAGATCCGGAACCAAACGAGCCGCGCACCTACGGGGGCTTTTATACACAGGATGATATTAAAGACATCGTTCAATACGCCCAGGACCGTTTTGTAAGTGTGCTTCCGGAAATAGATGTGCCTGGTCACAGCATGGCGGCGCTTGCAGCCTATCCCGATTTGTCGTGCACCCCGGGAACATATCGCGTGAACTCGGGTGAAAAATTCATGGAATGGCCCGCGGGCGGCCATTTTTATGGGTTGGTGGACAATACGCTTTGCCCTGCTAACGACAAGGTTTATGACTTTCTCGACAAAGTTTTTACAGAAGTTGCCCAGCTTTTTCCGTTTGAATATATACATATGGGCGGTGACGAAACAGCGCGGAATTTCTGGGAAAAGAGTAATGCGATCAAAGACCTGATGAAAAGGGAAAACCTAAAGAACCTTGACGAGGTACAAAGCTATTTTGTAAAGCGAGTGGAAAAGATCATCAATGCAAAAGGCAAGAAAATGATCGGCTGGGATGAAATCCTCGATGGTGGCCTTGCCCCGAATGCTGCCGTAATGAGCTGGAGGGGAATGAAAGGCGGGATACAGGCTGCCAAACTCGGGCACGAAGTGGTGATGAGCCCCACGACTTTTGTTTATCTCGATTACATGCAAAGTGACGCGTCGATTGAGCCGCCCGTTTATGCATCGCTGCGTTTAAAAACCACTTATGATTTTGAGCCTATACCGGAAGGGGTGGACCCAAAACTGATCAAAGGCGGTCAGGCCAATTTGTGGACCGAGCAGATTTATAATATGCGCCACGCGCAATATATGTTATGGCCACGGGCATTTGCAGTAAGCGAAGCGTTGTGGTCGCCCCGGGACAAGAGGAACTGGCAGAACTTTATTCCCCGCGTGGAAAAGCATTTTGAGCGATTCGACATTGCGGAAACAAAATACTCAAGAGCTTTGTATGACCCGATCGTAAAAGCAAAGAAAGACGAGAATGGCAAATTACAGGTAGAGTTGAGCACCGAGGTGGAAGGACTCGATATCTATTACAGCTTTGACAACTCCTTTCCGGATAATTATTATCCGAAATACACTAAACCCCTATCTGTTCCAAAAGACGCTGTGAAGCTTAAAGTCATTACGTATCGCGGTAAACAGCAGACGGGGCGTGATATCACAATACCTGTTACGGAATTGAACAGGCGGGCAGGTATCAAATAGCCTTAACTCCGTCGGCATCGTATACGATGCCCGCCAACCGCCTGATTTCATCGAGCACTTCGATCAGTTCCAGGGAATGGGCATGACTCATTACCGGGCTTTCGACAAGCCCGTTTCTGAGGCATTCATGAACATGCCGCGCTTCATACTGGTATCCCCAGCCTGGTTCTTTAGCGTAAGGAATTACCTGCTTTGTGTCTATCCGCCCGGGATAATATTCAAAAGTGGTGGAAGGTTCGTAGAAGCGGCTGGTCAGCCTGATCCGCCCGTCGCGACCGGAGATATCAGCTTCTGTTGCCAGGTTGGAGGAAAAAGAACAAAACAGGTGCGCCATTGCGCCACTTTTGTATTTGAAAAGAATGGCACATTGTTCATCAACGCCGCTTGGAGCCGGCGACATGCTAGCTTCGATTTGGTCGGGGCGACCCAGCACGGAAAGCGCCATGAACACGGTGTAGATGCCGATATCGAGTAAACTACCGCCCCCTAACGCCGGATCAAAAAGTCGTTTAGGTATCGGGGGGGTGGGCAAGAAGCCAAAGTTCACCAGTACATTCTGGATACTGCCTACTTTTCCCTCACCGATATACTCCATGAGCAATTGATAATGAGGCATGAATTTCGTCCAAAGTGCCTCCATCAGAAAAACCTGCTGCTTTTTGGCCAAAGCGGTCATCTCTTTTACTTGACGCGCATTCAGTGCAAAGGCCTTTTCGCACAAAACAGGCTTGCTATGCTGCAGGCAGAGCATGGTGTGTTCAAAATGCAGCCCGTGAGGGGAAGCAATATATATGACGTCAACCCCTGGATCGGATGCGAGCGACTCATAACCGGTGTGGATTCGTGGTCCGGGAAATTCTTTAACAAATTCTGCGGCCGACGACTG
>JGI10216J12902_100005926_pt1 | contig 15071 bp, 17 predicted proteins | sample KanNatreferecore_FD_12902 | JGI IMG/M metagenome (IMG submission 12902)
TTGCTCTTCGCCCGCCGGAGCATCCGCATCGGCTTGGAAGGGCGACGCCTGGCGGTTCTTCATGTTCGCGTACTTCTTGTTCGGGTCCGACTTGTCTCCCTTGTGGAAGATGTCCGCCCGGAAGTAGCGTCCGACGAGATCGTCGGGATCGAACTCGCACGTGAAGGTCTTCGCCTCTTTGTCCTCTTCGTAGGCGAAGTCGACGCCGGTGAGCTCACACGTGAGCTTCGTGACCCATCCGTAGTCGACCGAGAGCGTGTGGTAATCCCGGAGCTCCTTCCCGCGCTGCGGCCCCTCGGCCACCTCGAGCTGGAGGTAGAAACGCGGAGCCCCGTCCTGCGCGGGGTTGTCCTCCTTCCAATCCTTGATCAGGAAATCGTACGTGCCCTCGGGCAGGAGCTTGAATCCGCCTTCGGTCTTCCCACTGAACTTGAACTTGGCCATTTTCTCGTTTCCCTTTTGTTTCCTATTGATCGATCCGTTCACCAGCCCAAGGTCTCGGCGACCTCAGCCCAAGTGAACGGTTTCAACGAGCGCTTGGCCGTCAATCGCGGGAACCGAGTTCCCGCGACGAAAACCTCCTGCTTCGTGAAATGCGCGAGGAAAATATCGTTCGGATTCCCCGCTTTGCGCTCGAAGTACACGATCCCATCGCACGCACTAGGCATCTTGAACTGCGTCTTGCCGGGGAACATCGGGCCCCCAGAGACGAGCTTGCCCTTTTCGTCGTGGATCCTGTCCTCGAGCGAAGTGAAAATCGTGTGCACCGGGAGCGCGCGCAAGCGCATGTGAATAGAACGCAAATGGCTGCCGAGCTTACCCCACTTCTGGCGATCCATTTCGACCGTCGCACCGCGCGTGAGCTCCTCCTGAATGAGGTCCGCGTAATGCGTCATCGACTCGAGAACGACCGTTTGCCACGGGAAGATCGTATCCGCTTCTGCAAGCGCGTCTTCGCTCCCGGTGTCCCACAGCGGACGCGCGCGTTGATGCCGCGCCTCGAGTTCGGCGACGGTCTCGTGCATCATGTGCGAAGATTCAATCAACTTGTAGTCGACGTCGTGTCGACCCATGAGAGAGATGTGCGACTTCTCTTGCGCCGGGACAAGGAACACCGGACGCGGAAACGTCGCGGCAGCCGTCGTTTTACCCGCACGCGTCGCACCGTAGAAGAACCAACTCGTCCACGGCGTTACGATCTCCCCTGCATTCTTGAACTCGATCGCCATCTTCAGCATCCCTTCTTCATGCGTAATCTTCGTAATCGCTTTCGTCTTGATACGGTCGCTCATCGCGAAAGAAGCCGGGCGGCGGATCGTTGCGTTCGAAGTCCGCAATGCCCCAGCTCGGACGCGAGTGGCAGAGCTCGTAATACGCGCACTTCGCGTATCCACGCAAGGCGCCCGCACACGAGCCGAGCGATCGAGGGTGACCAAGCGCACGGTTCACCTCGCGCGAGAGGCCCCATTGCTTCGTCGATCGCTCGAACTCCGCCAAATGCTCGCGACTCGGACACACCTGGAGCCGCTCGCACTTCGGCTGCATGTGTTTGGTCACGATGTTGACTATCACGCCCTTGTACGGCGCGTACTTCGAGAGATCAACACAGTTCTCGAAGAGCCACGCCTGCCCGAGAATCTGCATGTCGAGCTGGTAGCCCGAGAGCAAATCCTCCGAGAGCATCTTTGCCGTCTTGCCCTCGACAACCCAGAGCTCAGGCTCGAATGCCTTCCAATCCTCGATGAGGAGGTCGAGACGGCAGGAATACTGCCACAGGTCGTAGACGATTTTGTCGCCGTCCTGGTCGATAAGCGTATAGGCGCGAGCGAGCGGTTGCTCGATGACGAGCGTCTCCTCGACCGCAAGGATCCGCCACGTGTCTTGGCGGCGGTAATACTCCATGTACGCGTTGATAACTCGCGTACACGCCTCGATCGTTCGACCGTACCCAGGTTCCTCCTCGAAGCGGGTCAAAATCTCGAGCACGGCGCGCTCGGCCGCCGGGATAGCGCCCCAGAAATAGTGCTCCCACGCGTTCGAATCCGCGCGCGGGGGTGGGTCGCCAAGGGCGTCTTGGTGATTCTTGATGACCTTGTAGTACGCCTCCCAGCAGAGATGGACGATCCAGCCGACGTCCAGCGGCTCCTTGTTCCGGTCGGGGCGGAGCCGCGCGACCGAGACGAGCGCATCTTCGAACGGGCAGAGACGCGCCCGCTTGTAAGTCGTGGAGCCGTACGGCGAGCCGCCACCCGCCACCCCCGCAACGACATGCGGAGGCCGTCGAGGCCCGTTCGGATCCTCGATGTCCTTCTTTTTCAGCTTGTAGGTGAACTTCGGCATCAACCGCCATCCATGACGTACGCGAGGCGCTCTTTCAGCCGGGTTTGGCGATCGGAGACCATCTCGGTGCGCACCGCGCGCTCGACGCCAGCCACGTCGCCGATGACGACGAGACGACCCCGCGCCCGCGTACACGCTGTATAGAAGAGCTGCCGGTTGAGCATCCGGCTGTAGCCCGAGTGGCACATCACGATAGTCGTCGGCCACTCCGAGCCTTGGCTGCGATGAATCGAAATCGCGTACCCGAGCTGGAGATCGTAGGTGTCCTTCTTCTGGTAGGTCACCGAGCGCTCGCCATCGTCGAAGTCGATCACGAGCGACGTACCCGAACGGCCTACGACGATCCCCGTCTCGCCATTCATGACCTCGAGCGCGTAGTTATTCTTTGTCTGGATGACCTTGTCACCGCTCGCGAGCACGAGATCCTCACGAATCGCGAATCCTGTGTCGGGCGCGATATAGCCGTGAATGGCCGTCTGGATCGCTTTGTTGAGCACCTCGGTCCCGATGGGCCCGACGTTCTGCGGGCAGAGCACTTGGACCTTGTCCAGCATCGCCGCCTCGGTGAGCTCCGAAGTTCCGATACGGTCGAGCTCGGTCTCCATGACCTCGACGAGCACGTCAGGGATGCGCTCGATGTTTTTCTCCTCGACGAAGGTGAAATCGTCGAATGTTCCGCGAAGCTCGAGACCTTCCGCATCGCCGGCCAGAATGCGCGGCGCGTTGCGGTTGACCCAGCTCTTTTCCGCCTGGCGATGGACGGTCTCCAAGGTCACGACGTGGCAGCGACCTGAGGCAATAAGGTCGCGGAGGACGTTCCCGGGGCCCACCGACGGGAGCTGATTGGCGTCTCCGACGAAGAAGAGGCGTGTGCGCTGCGTCGAGACCGCGTCCAGGAGGGCCGCCGCGAGCTCGGTGTCGAGCATCGAGGCCTCGTCCACGATGATGACCTCGTACGGAAGCGCGTTGCCATGAAAGTGCGTCCACATCTGACCACTGCCTGGAGGGCTCACGCCCAACAGACGGTGGACAGTAGAAGCCGACTGACGGGTTACCTCCGAAAGTCGCTTCGCGGCCTTCCCCGTGGGAGCGCAGAGCGTCAAGAGGGTGAAGCGCTCGCGCGTATTGAGCCGGGCGAGCGCCGCGTTGACCGTGGACGTCTTCCCAGTCCCAGGACCCCCAGTGAGGATCCCGAAACGCTCCGAGGCAATCATTTCGATCGCCTCGAGCTGCTTAGTGTCGGGTTGGAACGTCATACGCGCATTCCTCGTCGGAGCCGGAATCGGAGTCGTCAGCGGCGATAGTCTCGAGCATCGCCTCGAGTATCGCCTCAGCTCGCGCACGCTTGTGGTGTTCGTCGAGGGCGACAAGTAGCTCAGCCACGGTGCCGAGCTTGAGATCGAAGAGGACGGCGGCGCGAGCCATGGCCCACCATCCGAGCGCGGATGGTGAAACGATCAGAACCGAGCCGCCCGCCTCCCCGAACAATCCCCACGCGTCGCATCGCGGATGCTTACAGATCCGGCACGTGAGGTTCTGGAGACCGTTATACGTCCGGCACATGCAACACCCCCACCCGGGCATCACATGGGCGTGCTCGATCGCCTCGCACTTTTGCACCTCGGCCGTCATACCGGGACCCGAATCCAGTTCACCTCGTCGATCGAGATGAACTTGTAACCGGGGTCGCATGAAGACACGCAACGAAGCGGGCTCGCGCGTTTGAACTTGAGCGCTTCGAGCATCTTCGCAATCGGCGGGGGTTTCCAGCCCTCCGGCTTCATCCGCTTGCCGTCCTCACGAACGGGACCGTTCGCTTTTTGCATATTCGCAATATGGACGAGATCGAAGAACGGCTCGAGGTCGACCCCCATCGCATTGGCCGCCCCGTACACGACGTAGAGAAGGTCGACGAGAGCGTCGACCTGATCCGCGATCACCGGTTCCATGGGGGAAGACAGCTCGAGAAATGCCTCTTGATCTGTGGGGGTGGCGATGTGCATCCCGCTTGCCTCGAAGAACTCTTTCGCTTCCTCGAAGATGAGGCGGCAACGGAGTTGCGTCGTGGCTAGATCCATGGGCGTCACCTCTCTAGGCGCCGGTTGCTCCATCACATGGTGGAAGTCGCGAACCATCTCTTGCTGTCTATTCATGTCGGCCCCTGTACAAGTGCTGCGATCTGCTCTGCGATCAAGTGCTCCGCATCGGCGAGCGATTTGCGGAAGAACACGCCGAACTCTCCGACGAGCTCGCCGCGTTCGACGGCGGCCGCCCAATGCTTCTGGACGACCGAGAAAGTGACGTTGAGGACGTCGAGGCTCGACGCCTTCGCCATGAGCTTATTCGGTGTCGCGCACGTATGACCTTCGCGCTCGAGGAGCTCCATCGCGTAGAGGAACCCGGCAACGACACGACGCTCGTCTGTGCCGCCGATTCCCGCGTTGCGGGCGAGGCGATCGGCGCCCTTGAAGCCGATGCCTGAAATCTCCGTGAGGATGTACGGATTCTCCTCGATCTGAGCGCAGACCGTGAGCCAACCCCAACGCGAAGTCACGCGTTGGATGGCCTCCGCACCCAGACCGAGCTTCGCGAGCGTGACGTACGTATCGCGCTCTTGGCGGAACCGGCGATACGACGATTGGATCTGCTCGGCGAGCGTCTCGCCGATGCCATCGACCTCTTTGAGGCGCTCCGGGTGGTTCTCGATGACGTTCCAGATCTGGTCCCCGAAGGCTTCCAAGAGCCTCCGAGCGCGCACAGGGCCGACGTTGTCGAAGCGCGATTCGAACCAGGCCGTCACGCCATCGAAGTCGCTCGAGAGAACAACCTCGATGCTCCGGACTTTCGCCTGCCACCCGTAGCGCGCGTGATGAACCCAGAATCCGTACACCTTCACGCGTGCGCCGACGTAGAGATCGGCACCGACTTGCCCCGTCACGGGCACGATAAGCTTGTCGTCCGTGCGAAGCTTCGCGAATCCCCAGCCATTGTGCTCCGGCTTGGCGAACACGAAATCGCAGCGCCCCTCAACCTCGATCGCGGCGCCCTCCGCCGGCTTGAGCATCTCGATGAGACGCGCCTGTTGCGCGGCCTCATCCGCGTCCAACGCGCGCTTGCTCCTCTTCGAGAAATCAACCGTCACGCGAAGCTCCGGCGATTGGGCGAGTTCCACGCGAGATCGGACATCAAAGCTCCGCGCAAGTCGGGCGTCCGGCGTTCGATGCGCCCCTGGCATTCCAGCAAGACGTGCAACCGCTCGTAATCCGCGGCGCGCTCGCGCAGCTCGTGGAGCGACTCGCGCGCCAGAACGACGTCGCAGACGCGCTCGGCCGCCTCAAGAAGCTTGTTCGCCGTGGCGAGGCGCTCCTCGACCACCTCGAGCCGCGACGTCAACTCGGCGAGCCTTTCCTCGATATCACGAAGCGCCACCTTGTTGCCTGTCTTCTTCATTGGTCACTCCCCTCCAGGCCGAGAAACCGAAAGAGCTGGGCGACTCGCGCGTCGAACGAATGTTCCGATCGACACAACGCTGTACCCGCTTCCGCGATCTTTCGCCGTTCCTCTTCGTACGTCAAGTAGTACGAGATCTTTTCTTGAAGATCGCCGAAGTCTCGCCACGAGACGTAGTGCACGCCGTCCACGAACCCGAGCCACTTCTCCATTTCATTGACGTACTGGTGAAGGACCATGCAGTTGCCCGCGGCCATCGCCATGAAGATGCGATCGGAGCAAAAGCCAGTCGCCTGCGGGTACTGATTATCAGCGATGGCGATCTTCGTCCCGCGATAGATCTTGCCCGTCTCGTGGTAGTCGTAGAGTGTGTCGGCGAAGTTCCATCGCGTGGGTTCTTGCGGCCAACCGCGTCCGCAGATCCCCACACCACGCTCACGCAATCGCCGCGCGAGCTCGAGTCGATACTCAGAGTAGTTGTTCCCAACGAAGACAGCGTCGGGGGCTGAGGATCGGAGCTCGTTGTCGACGATGCCGGACTCGAAACTATTCTGCCAGTACCGAGCTTCGATCCCCTCCCGCGCAAGCGGGAGGATCAACGATGCATTCACGCAGAGATGCAGATCGAAGAAGTCGCGAAGCATCCTAATATACTTGGGATGAAGCTGCGTATCCCACCACACGTCACCGTCCCAGCACACCATCGGACCCGGCGCTGTCACGTCGCCGATTGTGGCAAGGTCTTCACGCGACACCGCATCCCACGCGTGGATTTGGAGAATCGAAAGGTCTGGTTTGAAGTCGAGCGCCGCCTCGCTGATGCTCTCCTTCGAGAAACAATAGTCGACCTCACGAACCTCGCCGCGACGTGCGAGCGCTTCGCGCAAGCCACACTTCTGGCGCTTCTGCACGTCGTGACCAGGTTCGATAATCGGCGCGTAGAGGATCTTCACGCTTCACCCCTGGAAGAGATTGGGCCAGCGATCGGTGGCGATCTTACGCCACTTCTTCGCGAGGCGCGCGAACTCGAGATCTGCCGCCTCGTTGTCGCGCTCGCGGAAGAGCTTGTTGAGTGCCATCGGGTTCGTCGTCCAAACGAGCGACGTACACGCCTGCATCGGGAGGAGTCCCGCAGCCGCTTCGTAGATGCGCTTGCGATCCATGCCCTTGGGCACTTCACCGCGATTGCGCGTTGCGAAGTCGTTCACCTCATGGGTGATGTAGCTACGATAGTTGGCGTACGCGTCCTCCATTGAAGTCCGGAACTCCTTCGCAGAAGGCATGTCGTGCTGAGACGGCGCGAGCCCCGCCTCGATAGCAAGTCCAGCCCATCCGAGATCGTGCTTTGGCGTCTCCGCAAACTCCCGCTCGACGGCCGCGAGCACACGCGGCGGAACCACGAAGTGGCCGGGGTGCTCCGTGTAGCGCGTCGATTCTTGCGACGGCGAGCCTTCCTCGTCGCGATCGGCGCCGACGTAATGGCGGATGAGCTCATGCGAGACGCGACGCGAGATACCCGCGATAAAGAAAGTCATTTTCGCGTGGTAGCCGATGCTCGCGTGCGGGATCATCTTCGGATCCTCGGGGAAGATCGCGTGCGCGATGTACGCGCTGTTGTCCTTACGCCCTGCCTTCAGGCCGTAGGAGTGGTAGCAACTTCGGCCGGCGAGCTCGACGAGGAGCTCGTTGTCCGTGAGCGCGCGATCGTGTTCCATGCCTGTATGCGGAAAGAGCGCCATTGCACGAATGGAAGGGATAGCGGAGAGCCCATCCGGCAAGCACTCCGGCCGGTAGTCACCCACCCAGTCGACAAGCTCGTTGAGCCCCTCTTCGTAGAGGGCCATGCCACCGAGCACGATGACAGTCGGATCCGTGATCAGCTTGACTTGATTGTCCATTTTCCACCCTCCCGTATTTCATACGAGGATGCCTGAAGCCCGTGCTTGGTCTCGAAGGCGTTCAACGCCTTCAAGTACCATTCAGCCTTCTGTTGGTCCTCGATCGGCGCGCCCTTCGCTCGCGCACGCGAGAGGTACTTGATGACGTTCCCTTTGAGGAACCCGCGATACTCATCCGGTGTGAGCCACGCCTCGAGCACCTTGATCGTCTCGTAGACGTTGTCCTTCCCACCGTAGTGCGCGGGATGGTTCACCATGCTCTTTTCCGCGCTCTTCTTCGACTTTCGGACGACGATGCCTTCTGGGCTACTTCGCGGCTTCTTCTTGCCCTTGGCAGTCCAAAGCTTGAACTTGGCGCCTTCCCAAGTCTTATCTCTACGCACATCTCGTCGTCCTCTCATCGGTGCACCATCCTCGCGAGACTTTCTCGCGCCCAATCTTCGATGTCTTGTCGTCCGGCGATCCCCGTGAGATCGATCTCGTCCATCGCATCGGCTGCCGCGTCGATACCGAGCGTTTGCTCGATATGCTCCGCCTTCGCGACGAGAATGCGCGCCATGATGGTATCGATCGAGTTCGTCGCGATCGAGTACGTCGACACGCACGGGCGTGTCTGTCCGAGGCGCGCAACGCGACGCTCCCACTGAAGCATGTCAGAGGGCCGCCAGCTCAGATCGTGCACCACGGAGTGGCGCGCTCGCGTGAGCGTGACGCCCTCGCGTAGCGAATCTAGAGTCGCCACGATAGCGTGAAAGTGGCCCGATTGGAACCACTGAACGATCGTATCGCGCTCGTCTTGCGGGATGCCGCCGTGGATCACTTGGACGGCGTGCTGCGCGTCGCGGAGCTTGTCGGCGATGCGCTCGACCGTCGCGCGCGTCCAGCACCCCACGATGACGGGCTCGTTTTGCTGGATGAGGCTCGAGGCGAACTCGACCGTGGTCGGGAGCTTGATTTTCGAGGTCAACGCCCGAAGACGGCCGAGGACGGTGAAGACGCGCGAGCCGCCACGCCCCATCAACATCGCGTCGAGAAGCTCCGAGATAGCAAACCCGTCCGAAAGGTCGGCGTGCGCCGCGCGGTCCTTCTCGTCGAGCTCGGTCTCGATGCGCTCGCGCCGGAGCTTCGGGAGCTGCGCCGCAATCTCGGGCATGTCGACCGTGCGGCGAAGGTAGTAGCGGCTGATGCGGTTACGGAGCTCGGGGATGTTCATCGGCTCGCGATCGGCGTACCCGAAGCCGTTGTGCAACGCGCCCGCGTACCGTCGGCGGAAATCCCACCACGAGCCCCACGTCCGAGGCCCCGTGAGAATCGAGAGCGGCTGCCAGAGCTCGCCGATGCGATTCTCGATGGGCGTCCCCGAGAGGAGAATCTTGAATGGCGCCTTCGCCGCGAGGAGCCACGCCCCCTTCGCCCGCGCCGTGCGCGGATTCGAGATGCGATGGACCTCATCGAGGGCAGCCGCGCCGAGCGAGCGCTCCATCGTGGCGAAGTGCGAGGCCCACGCGTGCGCGATCTCGTAGTGGCAGAAGTACCAAAGAGCGTCCGGTCGAAAGCTCGGGTGGTTGTGGTCTCGCGTGCGCACCGCGCAGAACTGGGACTCGTCCTCGATCGTCTTCGACTTCAAGAGCTCGTTGAGCCAGACGGCCCGCGCGAACTGCGGCCCGATGATGAGTCGAGGCACCTCTGGGCCCGTCTGTATGTCGATCGAGAGAATCGCAGAGCGCGTCTTCCCGAGACCCATGTCATCCGCGAGATAGAGTCCGCACCCGTTGAACGACGCCTCCGCCGCCGCGCGCTGCCAGGGGTAGAAATCGTCGAGATTGGTCGCCGCGAACGCGAACTTATCGAAACCGGCTCGCCGCGGCCACTTCGGCTCGAGGCCCATACGCGCAAAGAGGCCGTCTACTGCGGGGAGCTCCCACGTGTTCTGCGGGAGCTCGACGGCCGTCCAGCCTGGCTTGTAGCGAATGCCGGGAACGGCACCGAGGTCGTACAACGACGCGGCGATGGATGGCTCCGGAGTGTGCTCCGTGTGCCAGCGGATCTCAGCCCAACCGAACCGGTTGAAGGCCAGTCTGTACGGCGAACGCGCCATCAGGTGTTGTTCTCTCTTCAGAAGCGGAGTGACGGTCCGCACCCGGAGCCGAAGCTCATGTCCACGGTCAGTGACGTTCGCAGCCTGGGGGGCAATACAGCGCGGCACCGACCGTGGACAGATCCTTCTACTCTGACGAAAAATCTCTGTCAACTAGACGCGATTCGAAAACCGCAAGTGGGGCAAAAAGAAACCCCGTGGGCCTCTCGACCCACGGGGTTTCCCCACACAATCACAAGGAGAGCTTCCCAAAGATCAGATCGCCTCAGCTTGCGGCTGGGGCGCGAACGCCTTTCTTGAGCTCGTCATTCTTGCGAGCAAGATCCGCCGACCCGTTGGGGCCCGCGTCTTCGTGATCGTCATCCTGAGAATCGCCCCCGGCGATGACGCCGGCTTCCGCCAGCACCTCGAGAGTCTCGATAAGGATCTCCTCACAGTACGCACCGTTCTCCGATGCGATCGGAAGGGGGCCGAGAAGCGTATTGAGCGCCGCCCCCGGCTCGTCCACGAAGTGCGCGATATGCGGCGGGAGCGCCTTCGCCTCCACGAGATTCGCGAGATGCTGCGCGAGCATCGGGACCACGATCTCCTTCGGTTGTTGCTCGTGGAGCGCCACGAGGATGTCGCGCCATTCCTGCGTCTGGAACGGCCGCGGAAGGAGCGGCATAAGCTCCGCGTCGATCCTCTTCGCGGCCTCGCTCTGCACGGGCGGGGGCGTGATGACCGACTGGTGCCCGACGACTTCCGCCTGTTGCGCCGGCTGCGCCTGTTGCGCGAGCTGCCGATGCTGCGGGGGCGCCTGGAGTTGCTGCGCCTGGCGCTTGCCGGCTGCTGCCTCGAAGATCTTTTCGCCGACGTTCGAGAGCTGGCCGAGACCTTCCATCACGACCTGAGCCCAAAGCGGTTTCTCTTCGGGCGTCATCTGCTCGATGAGCTGCGCCATCATCCCGATATTGGTCATCTGGGAATGCTGCATGGCTTCGAGCACGGCCGTCATGGCCTCGGGCGATCGATTCTCCATCTGTTTCAGAAGGAGCGGGATGATCAGCGGTGCGAGCTTCTCGATCATGTCGAGGCCCGAGTTTTGCTCCTTCTTCGAAAGCTGGAGCTTCATCATCTCGAGTTGCTGCGACGCCGTCGCCGAATCGCGTTGGGCGTTCGCCGAGATCATCGCGGTGAAAACAGGAACGAACGCCGGAAGCGAGTCCATCAACGGATTCGATGCCGGTTTCGCCTGCGCCGAGAGCCGCGCTTCGAGCATCTTCGATTCGAGCTCGCGACGCTCGCGATCCCACGCATCCTTCTCACGCGCGTGGTCTTTCTCGAGCGCTTTGAGCTCTGCCTTCGCCTCGCGGACTTCGACAGCAGCATCACGCTTCGCTTCTTCGCGAGCGCGCGAGATCCTCTCTTCGGAGTCCTTGCGCGCTTCGTCGACCTTGCGCTCCGACTCGCGGCGAACCTCATCGACACGTCGATCGAACTCGACTTGGATCTTGGTGAGCTCTTTGTTCGCGTCTTCGAGCTTCGCCGATGTACGGGCGAGATCCCCGATCACGCGATTGAGCTCGCGCTCGGCGACCGCGTGATTCACGGGATTGTGCGCATGCGCGAGAGGAGGGCCGTACCCACCCCACGCCGGCTGCGCGCGCTGCCCCGCTGCGATGTACGCATTCGCATCGCCGTGCTCGAGCCCCTTGGCCCACGCAGATCCGGGAACCTCGCCTATCTGCGGGATCGTCGGACCCATCCCGTGATACGGATTCTGCTGCATGTGCGGCGGCATCATCATGGGCCCACCGGTGGGCATGACGCCTTGCGGGCCCACGTCCACGCGCGCCATCGGCTTGGGGTGACCCTCGATCCGCACCTTGAAAGGCGGGACCACGTAGGTGGGCTCCGTGCCGTTGGGATTGAACGCGTAGACCTCGAAGTTCCCTCCGCCGACTTGCGACTGGAGGAAACCATCGATCTGCATGAGCTCTTCGAGAGTGAGCACCCAACCGTTCGCAACGGTGGCGAGCTCGCCCTTCGCATTGCGACGCATCACCCGGAGCCGAGCCTCCGAAAAGGTGGCCATCGCTTCCTTGATCTTGTCGACCTGGATCCCCTCATCGAACTTTTGCCCGTTAGACATTTTCGATCTCCGACGCCTAGTCATGGCGCATCGTCCCGTTGAAGCCCGTAACGGAGCTTCTCTACTTCGATGGATACGGGGAGCGGGAGGTCGCCGTAGCGCTTCTCCCACGCCTCGAACGTTGTCTTATTAGGCACCTGGATGAGCTCGGCGATAGTCGCGCGTGCCCTTCCGGCGCCCAAGAAGAAGATGCTGGCGAGCAACGGCCAGACCGCCCAGATGTATCCCGAGGCGACGAGCGCGGCAGCCACAGCGATGTGCGCGCGCACGACCCACGGGATCACCGTGTAGATGCGGTAGAGGAGCGAGCCAAGAAACCGGCGTCGAATGCAACCTTCGCAGTCGCAAGAGAATCGGCGCTCGACATCAGCGGCCAGCGGAGTGCGATCTTCGTCATCCACCATCGGATCCCCCTGCGTTATCCTCGAAAGCGTTTGGAAAGAGCTCCTGGAGCTCATTGGTCACACTGGGCGACGGGACAAAATGCATCCACGTCGCACCGAGAGTCATGCCCGTCACGCCCGCCACGAGGACGTACGGCCACGTCATCCAGCTCTCGAGCGTCCATACGGCTCGAGTGCCGGGATAGAAATGCGAGAGGGCGAGCCCGATCCAAAAGCCGGTGCACCCACCGCAGTAGATGAACGCCGCGAGGAGATCGCTCTTGCGCGCAATTGCCATACGAACGCGGTAGAAGATCGTACTTTGCGTGACGAAATAGACGGCGCCGAGAATGAGTAGAACCCATTGGATCCACAGCATCATGCCGCGACCCCCATACCATCGAGCTTGGAGCGAATCTCCACGAGAATCTCCTCGATGATCTGGCGCACGCGCTCACGCGAGAGCTTGAAGCGATCGCCCACTGCCCTGAAGTTCTGCGTTTGAAGCCAGAACTCGAACATGCCCGCATCCCGCCGCGTGCGTCGCCGCAAGACGCCCATGGTAACCGCGCAGCAGAGCTCGACGCGCTCTTTGTACTCCACGAGATTCTCCGGCGTCGGCGCAGACATATCGGAGTGCGTCACCACGAACGCCTCCGCTTCGGTGGAAGCATCGCCACCGCGCATGAGCTCGGTGACGACCTCGAGCGGCACGTTGAGCTCTACGGCGACTTCGTGAGGCGTAGCGCTGCCGCGATTCTTTTGAATCGTACGGCGGATTGCATCCTTGAGCTTCCAGCGATTCACGCGCACGTCTCGCGTCGCACTCTGCGCAACGACCGAGGCATTGCGCTCGAGGAATCGCGTCGCGTGAATGCGGATCCAGTGGCGCGCGTACGTGAAAAGCCGGACGTCGTGCGACAAGTTGAACTTGTGGATCCCGACGATCAGCCCTTCGATGCCCTCGGCCTCGACATCTTCGAACGAGATTCCCGCCGGGAAAACCCACTTGTGAAGCTGCGCCACGACCCACGGCCGATGCGCGATCACGAGCTCGTGCATGGCTTCTTTGTCGCCGCGCTGCGCGCGAACAATGAGATCGCGCTCATGCTCTCGCGTGAGCGTCTTACCCGGCGGGAACTTGAACTTACGGCGCACGATCGATCACTTGCTTTCGTCTTCGAGGCCTACCCGTGCGAGGTACTCCTGGCGTTGCTTCTTCAACCGCTCTCGCGACATGCGAAGCATCGCGCGGCGCTGCTCGCTCCAGCTCTGTTTCTCGGAGTCCTTCGTCTGGCGCTTCATCTTGCCGTTGTTCTCGCGCCACGAATCGCAGTTGTGCGCGGCGCTGAACGTCGAGGTCACGAGCCCGGGGCGCTCCCCGCACAAGCCGGCCTCGTCGGTGATCGCGGCCCCGAGATGCTCGGGCTTCCACTCGAGCTCCTTCACGAGCTTCGGGAGGAACTCTGTGCGCACCATCTCGGCCATCACGTGTCCGGGCTCGAAGTTCTTGCAGTTCCCGCAGATCTTCCCGCACCCGATGCGCTTCACGTCTTCGGCCGTGACGGTGAGTACCGGCGCCGAAGTCCCGAAGCTCTTGCCCCCGACGGGATCGTGGTACGTGACCGGGATGTTCATGGGCGGACCTCCCGACCAGTTCTCGCCGTCGTCACTCATTCGACGATCGCTTTCGCTTCGTAGCAGTCCCCGCCGGCCGTCCAGTCCGCGCAGTTCTTGAGGCGTTGCTCCTCGGTCATGCCGGACCACACGCCGTCGTCGTTCTTGTGGCAGAGCCCGAAGTCTTTCCAATCGGCGGACTCCGGGATGTTCGGCTTCACGATTTGCTGCTCGCCATCCGCACCGACCGCGGTCTCGTTGTACTCGTGCGGCGCGATGAACGGCGCGACCATGTTCGAGAAGACCGGATTGCGCGCCATCTGCATTTGCGCGGCGGCCTTGTCGAAGTGTGCGCACGACCCACACCGGCGCTCGTCCGGCGCGATGGGGAGGCGGACACGACTCGAGTCGGCGCCCCCCTTCTGGATGCGATTGACCGTCATCAGCGTCCAGACGGCCAGCGCCGTTACGGCGACAAGAATCAGGACCAGGAACGTCGTTTCGAACATCGTCTACGCCTCCGCCACCGAGCCAAAAACCATGGTGCTCACCGGGCTAACAACCGAGGGTGTGCACCGAACGGGTGGGGTCCACGCCCCGAGACCACCCGACGTCTTGAACGGCCGCCTCCGGGGTAAGGGCCCCCGCTTGGAGCGCCTTGGGACCTTGCGATTCGACTAGAGAATGCGGTCCTCAGGGTCTCCTCGCGTACCTCGGCCCTCCTGCGCTGGACCCGGAACCCGGAGGGGGAAGCCGTAGCCGCACGAAATGAGGCGCTCTGAGCGAACCCAGAGACTCGACGCCAGGAAAAGTACAAAGAACGAGGACCGCCGATCGGCAGCCTATGTCTCGATGCAACGGGGTGTCAAGCCACAATCGTCGCGTATCGCGATGCGTTGTCCGTGCATGACTGGCTACGTATGGTCGCCGTAAGAACCCTAGTTACGCGCGACCCTATGGGTGGAGGCTGCAAATGATGACCGCGTCTCATATCGCATCCTCGTTCTTATAAGTGAGCTCTATCACAAGCGCGCGGAGTTTCTTTCGGAAAGAATGGTGGTCCTGAAACAAATAACTCCAGATGAGAATCGCCCGTAAAACGTGGGGTGAGAGGCTCTATATAGAGAGATATTTTTTTTTTTTTTTTTTTT
>JGI10216J12902_101946301_pt1 | contig 15054 bp, 11 predicted proteins | sample KanNatreferecore_FD_12902 | JGI IMG/M metagenome (IMG submission 12902)
GACGACCCGAAGGACGCCGGCGTCATGCTGACGACGCTGGCGGTCGGGCTCGGGTGCGGTGTGGGCGTCTATGGGCTCGCGGTTTTTGCCACGGTGTTCCTGATGGCGGTGCTCTGGATTATCGAGTCCTTCGAGCCGAGCGCGCGCAAGGAGTTCATCCTCGAGGTGAAGTCGAAACAGGCGGTCAAGCTGCAGCCGCTGGTCGAAGCGCTGTTGCGCCGCCGACGCGTGAAGTACGAAATGCGCGAATCGACACCCGAGGAATTTTCGTACTTCGTCCAGCTGCCCATGGAGTTGAAGACCGACGGTGTCTCGGCAGAGATCATCGCGCTCGACCCGGACACGGGCACTGGTGTGGAGTGGAAAACAGACAGTAAAAAGAAGGCGGCCTGAGGAGCGCATGGAGCTGATCATTCAACCCAAGGACGGGCTCCTGCCGCTCGTCTCGGCGATCAAGAAATCCACCAAGCAGATCGACATCACGATTTTTCGTTTCGATCTCAAGGAACTGCAGCGCGCGCTCGAGAGCGCCGTGACGCGGGGAGTCAAAGTGCACGCGCTGATCGCCAGCACATCCGGCGGCGGACAGAAGCGGCTGCGAAAGCTGGAGCTCGAGCTGCTCAACGCCGGCGTCACGGTATCGCGTACGGACGACGACCTGCGGCGTTACCACTACAAGATTCTGCTCATCGATCGCGAGACGCTGTACACGCTGGGGTTCAACTACACGCGCCTCGACAGCGAGAAGAGCCGGACGATGGCCGTGGCGACCAAGAACAAGGCGGTGGTTGCCGAGGCCATCAAGCTCTTCGAGGCGGACGTGGCGCGCCAGCCGTACACGGCAAATCACGACAAGTTCCTCGTCAGCCCGGAAAATGCCCGTACATGCCTCGCGCGCTTCATCAAGAGCGCCAGGAAACAGCTTCTGATCTACGACATGAAGGTGAGCGATCGCCAGATGTTGAAGCTGCTGCAGGAGCGCGTCAAAGCCGGCGTGGATGTTCGCATCATCGGCAAGGTCGGCAAGAAGAGCGAAGGGCTCATCTGCGAAAAGATGCCCGGGATGCGCCTGCATCTGCGCGCGATGCTGCGCGACGGCCAGGAGATGTTCCTCGGCAGCATGAGCCTGCGGGCGCTCGAGCTCGACAAGCGCCGCGAGGTCGGCATCATCGTGAAGGAGCGCGCCGCGGCGAAGCAGTTCCGCGAGGTGTTCGAAGAGGACTGGGCGAAGACGGAGAGCGGAAAGAAGCTCGAAAAACTGAAGATCAAAGAAGAAAAGGAGGAAGCGACCGCAGCCGCCTCCTGACATCGTCGCGCTAGTCGAGCACGCCGAAGCTCCAGAAGACGTGCACGCCTTCGCCGCCACCGAAACCGACATCCATCCGGCCCACCGTTCGTCCCTTCCGCATATAGCTGAGGCTGAATCCGGTGTTTCCACGGAGATCGCTGAATAGCTCAGAGACGCGGGGAGCCACTTGACCGGAGTCGACGAACACGGTCGCGTGCACGTAGCGATGGAGTGGAATGCGATATTCCGCCTGCATCAACACAAGGTTGCGATCGCGGAAACGGTAGTTGTTGAATCCCCGCAATGTCGCGCGTGTGCTGTCGCCGCCGAGCATGTCGGGCCGGAACGTCTTCAGCCCGCCGCTGCCGCCGAGTGAATACAGCAGATAAAACGGCACGTCAGCTGTGTCGTTGGTCGACGCAAGAAATCCGTGCAGCGTCAGCCGCTGGCCTGGCCTGAGGCCCGGGATTCGCTGCTGCACTTCCGTCTCCCACCGGTGAAGGTTGTGCCGCCCCGTCTGATAATCGCGAATCTCTTCGAACGCGACCTGGTAGGCGCCGCGGTAGCGGTCTGGGTGTTCCAGCATCTCCGCGTCGTCGATCGCGGGATGCATCAACTCCACGAAGCCGCGATAGCGCCCGAATGTCGGTTCGTTGCCGAAGGGCAGTATCGAACCATCGGTGAAGACCGACTCGATAGAACGCAGCCGCTGGCTGCGAGGACTTCCGAGATCGGGCATATAGGCCGCCATGCTGCCGCCCACGCGGACCGCGGGCACCGCACGGAACCACCCGCGCGTGCCGAACATGGTCTCGCGAAGCCGGAATGCCGAGCGATTGTCGAGAACGGTATCGGGCCCGACACCGAAGTAATGGACGCGGCCCATCTCGCGCACGACGCCAAATGCCGCGACCTGAGCGCGGTTCGTCAGCGATCTGCGGCCGGCTTCACCTTCGAGCGACCAGTAACGCCGGAACGTCATCATGGCTTTGCCACTCTGAAACCAGCCGGTCTCGCCCGGAGAGTCGTACCCGACTCCCGCACCCACGCCGCCGCCGGTCGCAACGCCGCCGATAACTGGATGAAGCGGCTTCGTGAATGAATCTGCGACTGCCTGAGCCCACGGTGGCACGGGCAGATCTCCGAGACCGGAAGAGGATTCCGCCTTTTGTGCGAAAGCCAGAAGCGGGAGCATCACGATGCACAGAATCAGGACGGCAATCTTCATGACTCTGCATTGATGCATTAGACGTACCCTGCAGAACCTTGAGGCAATTGTCCGGTTCGCGGACACCTTCAGGCCCAATTTGCTGGTACAGCGCTTGCCACTATATGTATTGCGTCGTATCGGCAGAAAAGGAGAACAAGGTGAAGTCCAACAAGAAGCAGGATACAGAACAACCCGGTGACATCCTTGGTATCAGCAATCCAGGCGGACCGAAGCTTCCGCACCCGCCGTCTGACGGCAGCACACCCCGCGGCATCGACGTTCGCAGCGAACGAGAGCGCCATTGGGGCGACGAAGATATTCCGCAGAGCGACGGCGCATCCGGTATCGACATGGGAGGCGCCGGCAACGGGCCGCAAGTGGCTTCGGAGCATCCTCGCCCAAAGGTCGACGAGAGCGAGTAGTAGCTGTCAGCTCTCAGCTGTCAGCTCTCAGAAGCCGTCAGCTACTGACGGCTGACGACTGACAGCTGAGAGCTTTCCAAATCTACGCGGCCTCTCCAAGGAGCGCGAGAAATTCCTCGCGCTCGAGACTGCCTTGCGCGAGAAGAGCTTCCGCCATTCCGTCGAGGACGGCCCGGCGGCGGCTCAGCGTTTCGAGCGCACCGTCGAACGCTCTCGTCAGCAACGCCTGCACCTGGGCCTCGATTTTCTCCGTTGCGTCCTCGCTCCATTCGCTCGATCCGGAGTCTCCCGCGCGCCGGCCGCGTCCATCTGTCTGATATGCGACTGGACCCATCGAGGACATGCCGAACTCGCAAACCATCCGTCGCGCCAGACCTGTCGCGCGCTCCAGATCGTTGGCAGCGCCCGTCGAGAGTTTACCGAACGCCAGCTGCTCGGCTGCACGGCCGCCGAGCAGAACCGCGAGGCGATCCATCAGCTCGTCTTCCTGCAGTAGATTGCGGTCTTCGGGCGTCTGCTGCATGTAGCCGAGCGCAGCGAGGCCGCGCGGGACAATCGACACCTTGTGCACCGGTTCGGCGCTTGCCGCGAGCTCGGCAACAATCGCATGCCCGGCCTCGTGAAACGCGACGATCCGGCGCTCCTTGGTGTTGGTCAGGCGGTTCTTCCGCTCGAGCCCGACGACGACCCGGTCGATCGCGGCGTGCAGCTCGGGCATGCCGACTTCGCTCTTTTCGCTGCGTGCTGCGAGCAGCGCGGCTTCGTTGAGGACATTTTCCAGATCGGCGCCGACCATGCCAGGCGTGCGCCGTGCGACGTACTCGAGATCGACGTTGCCGGCCAGCTTCACCTTGCGCGCGTGGACCTGCAGAATCGCATGACGGCCGGTGCCGTCGGGACGATCCACGAGCACCTGGCGATCGAAGCGCCCCGGGCGCAGCAGGGCATTGTCGAGAATCTCAGGACGGTTCGTCGCGCCGAGGACGATGATGCCGTCGTGTGAGTCGAACCCGTCCATCTCGACGAGCAGCTGATTCAACGTCTGTTCGCGCTCGTCGGTGCCTCCGCCGCCGTTCGATCCGGATCGGCTCTTGCCGATGGCGTCGAGCTCGTCGATAAAGACGATCGCCGGCGCCTTCGACTTCGCCTGCTCGAAGAGCTTCCTCACGCGCGACGCGCCGACGCCGACGAACACCTCGATGAATTCAGAGCCGCTCGCCGAAAAAAACGGCACGCCGGCTTCGCCGGCGACCGCACGGGCCAGCAGCGTCTTTCCGGTCCCGGGTGGTCCGACGAGCAGAGCGCCCTTCGGTACGCGTGCGCCGAGAGAAGCAAATTTCGAGGGGCTTCTCAGGAACTTGACGATCTCTTCGAGCTCTTCCTTCGCTTCGTCGACGCCGGCGACGGAATCGAAACCGGTCTGCGGGCGCGCCTTCCTGTCGCGCGCGCGAAGACGGCCGCGCGTCAGCGCGGACATCGACTTGACGGGGTTCATCCGCTTGTACGACATCCCGAGGATGACGACGAACGTGAGGCCCGCGATGATGCCCAGAATGAGCGCGATGTGCGACTCGTCGGACTTGATGCCCTCGTAGACGATGTTCTTCGACTCGAGCAGGGGAACAATCGTGTCGTTCGGTACCGGCGTCGCCACCCACATCGCGGGAGCGCCTGACTGCAGTGCAGTGGCAGAGGGCAGAGCCCGAATCTCCGTCGCGGACATGCGCACCTCGCGCACGTCTCCCTTCGTGATGTGCTGTTTCAGCGTGCTGTACGGAATCTCAACCGTTTCCTGCGAGGCGCACGCAGCGACACCGAGCGCCAGAACGAGAGAAGCGATAAGAGTGCGAGGTGAGCGCATGCGAAATGAGTGTCCTCAGGCGGGAAAAACCGACCCTCCTTGTAGTGTAGCAACGTGCCGGCGTGAACCGTATCTAAAAGGCTATTGAACGGCGTTCAATGCCTTCGTGATCGCATCACGCAAGACGCGCGAGTCAGGCGTGACGGCGCTTGGAAAGAATGCGACGACCTTCCCGTCCTTGCCGATCACATATTTGTGGAAGTTCCATTCCGGCAGATGTCCGCTCGTTCCGAGGAACCTGTAGATCGGCGATTGATTGGGTCCCGGCCGGGTCGACAGCTTGGCAAACATCGGAAACGTCACCCCATAGTTCTTTCGGCAGAACTCGGCGATTTCCTGAGCGGTGCCCGGCTCCTGGGCGCCGAAATCGTTGCTTGGAAAGCCGAGTACGGAAAATCCCTTCGGCGACAGCTCCCGATGCAGGGCCTCGAGCCCCTCGTACTGCGGCGTGTATCCGCATTCGCTCGCCGTGTTCACCACGAGCGTCACCTTGCCGCGGTACGCGCCGAGATCGGCCGGTTGGCCTTGCAGCGTCTCGGTTGTGAGGTCGTACAGCGATGAAGGTCGTTGAGCCATGGCTGCGCTGCTCATGATGAAGGTGGCGCACAGGGCGCGGAGCGCGAAGGTTCGAGTCATCTCAGATACCCCCTACGGCGTCGCAGGCGCGAACAGCGGCGGTTTGCGCGCGTGTAACGCCTGCTCGACGGCGTAGGCCAGCGAGAGGATGTCCCGCTCCGCGAACGCACGTCCCATGATTGTAAGCCCGAGCGGCAGGCCGGACGCATCGCCCATGGGCACGGTGATGCTGGGCGTCCGGGCGATCGCGGCCATGCTGAAGCCTGCGCCCATGAAGCGATCGCCGAGCAGGTGATCGGTGATCCACGCCGGCGACAGGCTCGGCGCGATGACGGCGTCGAGCTTGTCACGCTCGAGGGCGGCGAGCAGCCCCTCGCGTCCCGCCAGCCGTATCGCGTCCTCGCGCGCCTTCAGATATGCGGAATCGGTCAGCGGCCCTTTCGCCTGGGCACGCTCGAACAGCTCCTGCGCGAAGTACGGCATCACCGTGTCGGCGTGTGTTTTGTTGAACGCAATCAGCGCTTCGAGCGACGCATGCGGCGACCCGCTGGCCTTCAAATACTTGTTGAGGCCGTCCTTGAATTCGTAGAGCAGCACCTCGAGCTCGGGATCGTTCCACGAGTCGTAGGCGGGTATCGTGATGTCCACCACTTCGGCGCCGAGCGACTTGATGACGTCGACCGTCTTGTTGAACGTGCCGTCGACGTCAGGGTGATAGCCGGTTGCCTGTCGCAGCAGGCCGAGGCGCGCGCCTTTGAGCGCGTCACCAGCCAGCGGCGCGTAGGCTGTGGGAATTCTGCCCTCCGCGGAGGCCGTTGCAGGATCGGACGGGTCGACCGCCGCGAGCGCCGAGAGCAACAGCGCCGCATCCGCCACAGATCGCGCCATCGGTCCAGCCGTATCCTGCGTTTCCGAAATCGGGATGATTCCGTGGCGGCTCACCAGGCCAACCGTCGGCTTGAGCCCCACGAGACCGCTGACCGCCGAAGGGCAGAGGATGCTGCCGTCCGTTTCCGTGCCGACGCCGATTGACGCCAGGCTCGCCGCGATTGCCGTCCCCGTGCCCGAGCTCGATCCGCACGGGTTCCGGTCGAGGACGTAGGGGTTCTTCGTTTGTCCGCCGCGCGAGCTCCAACCCGACGTCGATCGACTGGATCGGAAGTTCGCCCACTCGCTGAGATTCGTCTTGCCGAGAATCACCGCACCCGCGTCGCGCAGGCGCGCGACGATGAACGCGTCCGCCTTCGGGCGGTTGTCGGCCAACGCCAGCGACCCGGCGGAGTTGACCATGCCAGCCACGTCGATGTTGTCCTTGATCAGGATGGGGATGCCGTGGAGCGGGCCGCGAACCTTGCCGGCCTTCCGCTCCGCATCCAGCGCGTCCGCATCCGCGAGGGCATTGGTATTCACCTCGATCACGGCATTCAGCTTCGGACCGTCGTCATCTACCTGCCGGATTCTGTCGAGGTACGCCTGGGTCAGCGCGCGTGATGTGAGCGTGCCGGCCGCCATGCGATCGCGCGCGTCGACCGCGCTGAACTCGACGACGTCGATGCCGGGCGGCGGTGAAGCGGTTTGGGTATCTGCAGGCGGCGTCGACGCAGACATACATCCTGCGAGCAGCGTTGTCAGGAGGAAAGCCGGAAATGATCGCATCGATGTCCCGCCCAGCGCATTATGAGCGCTCACGCGGACTAGCGATACGACGAAGATGATGCGGCGGCCTGTTGCACGCCGCCGTGCTGATTGACCAGGGCAGTAACCGCCGTCCGGTTCAACGCCGTGAACTGCATACCCGCGCGGTATTGCGCGCCCACGTCCGCATTCGACGATTCCAGCTGCGCCCAGACGATGCGTCCTTCGGCCGTGCAGGTTCCCGATCCCGTTCGCAGCATCAGACGCACCACTCGATTGGGCCGCAAGGTCGTTGGCGACAGCACCTGTGCACCGAGAGTGGAGATGTCGACGAGAACGCTTGCGACGCCGTCGACCAGCACATCGCTGTCCTGAATTTTGATCCGGCGGGCCTGGCGGTTCACCGGGAAATCGGACAGATCTGCTGGCGGCTCGGCAGGCTGGCTTGCGGGCTGCGGTGGCGCAGGCGCGACCGGCACTGCTTCGATGGCGACTGGCTTCCTGAAGGGGGTGACGGCCGCCGTTGAAACCTGGGCGCGGGGTGCAGGTGCCGGCGCAGGCGCAGGTGTCTTCTCGAACGCGCGAAGGCGCTCGACCGCCAGATGGGCTTCGAGCCGGCTCGACTCCGCTTCGGCTTTCGCGAGTACCAGTTCCTGACGGCTCGTTTCCAGCTGCTTTTCGAACGCGACCCGCCGCTGCACTTCTTCGTCGAGCCGCGCTTCCGCGAGCTCGCGGCGAAGCTTCGCCTGGCTGTTCGCCTGTTCGAGATCGGTGAGCCGCTCGTGCATCTGTTTCAGGCTCGATGCGTACTCATCACGTTTCTGGCGTATGGCCGTGATGTCGCTTTCGGCTTCTGCGATCTGCGCCTCGAGCGCCACGCGCGCCGTCTCGAACTCCGTTCTCATCGTCGCCAGCTTCGACTGTGCCGCGGTTTCCATTTCCCTGCGGGCGTGCGCGACCGCGTCCTGCGTCATCTGCTCCGCGAGGGTCTTGAGGCGTGCCGCGGTCTGGTCGAGTTGCGTCCCGTTCGTGGACGCGAGATTTTCGAGCGACGCAATCCGCTCTTCGACCTGTGCGCGCAGACGCAACGCTTCCTCGTGCACCGCGCGGCGAAGCTCTGCGGACGCTGCGGTCAGCAGCAGTCTGGGTTGGTCTTTCTGTTGGGCGTCGGTCATTTCTTGTATAGCGCTCAGAAGCAGTCAGCCGCGACAGAGCAATCGGCATGCCTGCGTGATGCGCGCAAGTGCTCGCAGTTGCCCGCGTGATTCGAGCGTTTGCCCACGGGCCCGACCAAAAATGGTGAAGCGGCCGCCAGATTCGTAATCGGTCGTGCAAGCGCCCGCTGAGTGTTACCACCGCTCCGCGGGACGGATGACGGAACACGGCGCGGACGAATTTGCCGTATGTCCCGCATCTGACCAGCGGGCGATTCCGGGCGATGGGGCCAGGCGAAAATCCACGATGGCGGCGCGGCTGATCGTGCCAAATTGCCGAAGCGCCACAACAGATCCTATGGCCGAGAGATCTCGCAGGACGAGGTCGTCGAACCACTTCGGGTAGTCCTCGAACCCGAAGTAGACGAGCGCGCGCGACTCGCTCTCGACCGCCGTTCGCAGGCGTTGCGCGTCGCAATCGGTTCCCGACAGATGTTCGGCGATGAACAATCGATGAGTCATCTCCGGCCGCCCGCCGTTTTCGGAGATGTCGACATTGCCGTACCACCACAGCGCCGGCAGTCCCAGTCTGGTCGTGACGATGAGATCGCCGGGCTGCCGCTGCGCCATCAGCCACCGGACCGACGATCGGTCGTCCACGTACCGATTCGTATCTGACGGCCTCGTGGCCTGCACGTCGTCGATTCCGCGGCGAACGACGTCACCGCAGAGTTGAAAAGCGACCCCACCGGCCACGGCCGACAGCGCGGCAAACACGAGCCGGCGCTCGCGGGACTTGCCGGCGAAGGAGACGGCGGTGTCGACGAACAGCGCGATACCCAGATAGATGGAAGGGAGAAACCAGAGCGAGAGGCGCTCGTAAAACGGCACGACGCGAACGAGCGTCAGCAAGAATCCCGAAAGCACGATTGCGCCGGCGACACGCCCAAGCGCGCGGTGGGGTGCCGCGACGAATCCGATGGCCGCTGCGATCCAGAAGGTGAGCCAGAGTCCCGTGCCGCCGGGTTTCATGGCGAACGGCTGCAGCTGATCGGCAAACCACGAAAGCGTTCCGGCGGCGCCCCCCGCGGCCGGCGGAAACGCGAACGCCCAGAATTCCTGGAAAAACTGACTCTCGCGCGCATGGCGCAGCGCGAGCAGGTAATGCACCGCAAACGAGCCGATGATGAGCAGCCCGGCAGGGATCAGCGTTCGCCACGCGCGACGTCCACAACGCCGAACCGATGTCACAGCCAGCATCAATCCGCACGCCGGCAGGACGAGCAGCGCACCCACGGAGATCCACTGGCCGATCGCAGCCACGGCACCCCATGCGAGCACGCGCCTTTCGCGTTTGTCGTCGGACAAGCTTTCGGTGGCCGCGACAGCCAGTGCCGGCAGCAAGAGTCCGAAGAACGTGTCCGCTGAGTAGTGCTTCAACTCGATCGCGTAGAACGAGAGCCATTGCCCGAAGGAGCAGAGCAGCACGAGCGTGACGCTTCCGACGGGCGTCAGCCAGCGCAAGCCGATCCATGCCGCGCAGAGGATGGTGGCGAGTCCGAACGCTGAAGGGATCAGGCGAACGGCGAGCTCGCCGGATCCGAGCGCGAGCAACGAGCTGCGCTGAAGAGCAAGCCACCCGAGAGGAGCGCTCTGTTCGAGCCACAGCCGGCCACCAAGGGAGGCAAACGATCGATCGCGGTAGTTCAGCGCGATCATCTCTTCATCGAGCCAGAGAGGCCGGGCGTCAGCCCACTGGCCGATCACCAGCGCGCAGCCGAGGGCGGCGACGAGTGCCGTCAGTGCCCGTGCTGTCAGTGGACGGCCGGCCTTGAAATCGAGCACGGCAACAATCGCCGCGCACGTGAGGGCGATCAGCGCGGGATCGATCGGATTTTGAGACGAAAGGCGGATCCAGGCGGTCCGGAATGCGAACCCGCCGGTGACGGCGACCGCAGCCGCCCAGATCGCCGCGCACGCCGCGAAGAGGAGCAACGGTCGACGCCAGCGCGTGGAGCTCACGACTTGCGGGGATATTAGCGCTGCTGACGCTGCGGGTCCACCTTGGTGGTTTACGATGAGCCATGCCCGTCATCGTCCTGCTCGTCGCACTTGTTCTTGGCACGTCGTGTCATCAACGTCCAGCCGGCGAAGCTTCTGCGCCTTCCGTGGATGGCGCTGCGATGAAAAACCACATCCAGCGTTTGGCGTCGGACGAGATGGAGGGGCGCGCTCCGGGCGGGAAGGGTGAAGCGCTGGCGACGACGTATATCGCTGAATTTTACAAGTCGATCGGGCTGAAGACGCAATTTCAGGCCGTTCCGCTGGTTGGTATTACGCCAACGGTTTCTCCGATGACACTTTCCGGAAGGACGGACGCTTCGCTCGCATTCGGGCCGGACTTTGTCGCCTGGTCGCGTCAGGAAGGTGGAGGATCGGTCAAGGCCGAACTGGTCTTCTGCGGCTACGGCGTCGTCGCGCCGGAGTACGGGTGGAACGACTTCGAAGGCGGCGTCAAAGGCAAGATCGTCGTCGTTCTCGTGAACGACCCGCAGCTCGACGATCAGTCGAAGTTCGGCGGCAAGGCGATGACCTACTACGGTCGATGGACGTATAAGTTCGAGGAAGCCGCGCGGCAGGGAGCGGCGGGCGCCCTGATCGTGCACGAGACGGACTATGCCGGCTACGGATGGGACGTCGTGCGCGGAAGCTGGAGCGGAGAGCAGTTCGATATCGTGCGAGCCGGACTGCAGGAGCCCGCTCTCTCGGTGCAGGGCTGGTTGACGCGGGATGTCGCCGCCTCGCTGTTCACCCGTGCGGGAATGGATTTCGACGACCTCAAGCGAAAGGCGCTTCAGCCGGATTTCGCGCCGGTGCCGACAGGGATCGTGGCATCCGTCGACGTTCGGAATCGAATCCGCCGTACCGATTCGAAAAACGTGATCGGCGTGCTCGAGGGGTCTGGCAAATCCGATGAGAACGTCGTCGTGACATCCCACTGGGATCACCTTGGTATTGGCGAGCCCCAGAATGGCGACAGGATTTTCAACGGTGCCGTCGACAACGCGTCGGGTGTTGCCTTGATCATGGAGATGGCGCGGGCGGCCACACGTCTACCGACGCCGAAGCGGTCGATCGTATTTCTGGCGGTGACCGCGGAAGAGCAGAACCTGCTGGGCTCGGCGTACTACGCCGAACATCCGCTGTTCCCGCTTCGACGAACGCTCGCCAACGTCAACATCGACTCGGCGAATATCTACGGCAGACACGACAACAAGATTCAGGTCATCGGTTTCGGCTACACCGATCTCGAGGACACTCTGAAGGAGGTCGTCGCCAAACAAGGTCGGACGGTGGCCGCAGACGCGGAGCCGGAGAAGGGGTTTTATTTCCGGTCGGATCAATTCAGCCTTGCCAAGAAGGGCGTGCCGGCGCTGTACACCAAGAGCGCGACCACTTCGGATGTGGCCGACTACACGAAGAACCGATATCACAAACCCTCGGACGAATTCGATCCGTCCTGGGACATGAAAGCCGCTGTCGCGGACGGCGACGCCTTGCTGCAGGTTGCTTTTCGCGTGGCCAACGGCGACACGTGGCCGGAATGGAGGCCGGGGACGGAGTTCAAAGCGATCAGGGACGCGTCGCTGAAGTAGTCGATCCGCGAGCGATGCGCAGTGCCCGCTCGGTCATCTCGAAAGCGAGGTCAGGTTCCGAGAAGACGGCGTGCTTGTTGAAGAAGTCGCGCTCGGCCGCCGGGAGACGATCGAGCAACGGGCACTTGCCATCCTGTGTCACGGCCACCAGCGACGGAACGTTCGTCTGGCTGGCGATGATCGCTGCCTCGTCGATGAGAGCGTCGGTTGCGATTCGAGTGTCGATCAGAATGACGCGCGCGTGCTGGCACAGCGTCGCAACCAGGGGCTTCCATTCCGAGCCATCCCCGATTCGGAAGTCATCCAACCGGTCTGCTGCGGACCAGGGCAGCTGGCGTAACCAACCGAGGGCGTACTCGACGCCCGAGCCTGGTGCGACGGCAAGAAGTGCGATGACGCGAGCCGGAGAGAGTGCCTGTCTGAAGTCGTGTACGGCGCGACCGAACGCGGGCGAGGACGTGCCGAGCATCAATAGCGTCGGCGGAACGCTTCGCAAACTCACCATGAACGCCAACCACTGCAACGCGAAGAAAGCGACGGGGACGAGAACCACCACGGGAGCGCGTTTGGCCAGCGCGGCTGCAAAGAGGATGCAGCTTCCGATCACGACGGTCATCAGTCTGGACTGCAGGTCCTTCCAGAGCTTCGTGCTGCGAAAGGCGCGGGCCAGCTGCCAGCTGCGCGCGTCATAGTGGTGGCCGTGATAACGCTTGCCAGCGACCACGCGCGCCAGCGTCGCGTAGACGCCAAAGCACGCGATGATGCAGAACGTGCCGCCAAACGCCATCTCGAATCTGGTTGCCGTTTGCAGCGCAGCGAGCCCGGCTGTCACGAGCAGAGCGACGACCAAAAGGGTCGTTGGCGTTCGCCAGCCTCGCATCCGTCTACCCTGCATTGATGCGTCAGGATAGTCGACGCGCCGTGGCCGACGGCAACACGTGGACTTCGTGAGCCGGCCAGGGCCGACCAGGCTCGTAGCGGCTCGCCGATGTCCTTTAGAAAAACACGGAGAACGCCGTCGCGAAGGTGGTTCCCGTTTGCCCACCGATGTAATACCCGAACGAGCTGCTGACGGGCGATCGGTTCACGTCCATGAGCTGAATATTCAGCCGATGATTGCGCGTGTTCATCGGGTAGAAATTCATGCCGACCAGATACTCGGAACTGTTGCTGAATCCCGCGCGCTTGTCGCCGTAAATCTGCGAGGTGGCGCTGTAGATCTCGAGCTTCTTCGGCACCGGGTAGAACCCGCCCTGTATCTGGAAGCCCTTGTCGTGAATCTTGCTGACCGGCAGAGGGCCGTCCGCCCTGAAGCCGTCGAGCCAGCGGTTGTAATACTCCGCTTGCAGGAACATTCCCTTGTACTTCACGCCGGCATCGAGCGACAGGTTGCGGTAGTCGACGTGGTCCACGGTCACGCCGGGGACCAACGCTCCGGTATCGAATACGTTGACGCTGTCGGCCAACCTCAGGACGGTGTTTCCGGATGCATCGGTGATGTTGTTGGTAAAGCGCTGCTCGGGGCTTTGCGTCGCGGAGACCCCGAAACGGGTCGCCACTTTCTCATGCCACTCCCAGTCGCCATAGGCGCCGCGTGGGCCGAACTCCTTTGTCGTGGGCGTCCACCACACGGATCCGCCGCTCGAGAACTTACGGTCCAGCTGCGACGCGGTGACCGAGAGCGCGCTCGAGTTGTTGGCCACCATCGCGCTGTACCAAAGTCCGGGTACGGGCTCGCCTTGCGCCCACACCCCGGATCCGAAAAAGGGCCGGAAGAACTCGTCGGCCATCACCCGATCGTGGCCGAGCCAGTATGGATGCGAACCGAACATCGAGCGCGTGCCAGGAAGTCCGTTGAGGCCGGCATACAGACTGAACTTTCGATGGAACTGATAGCCGACCACGCCAAAGATGGCCCGCTGATCCGTGGTGTTCACGGTCCAGAGGGTAAGGGAATAAACCAGCTTCGGGGTGCCGAGCCAGCCCTTGAAGAAGATCATGACTCGCGCAGAAAAGATGTCGTTGCGTCCATCAACCGTGCGCACATTCCCAAGGTGATCGGTGAAGGTTTGCTCGGCCGGCGTCTGGTTGATGTAGCGCGCGAGCGAATACCCGCTGACGGATAACTCCCCAGCCTCTCCCCGCCCGATGAGGAAACCCTGGCCGGGACTGAACTCTCCCCAGGTTTCAATCGGCACGTTTCGCGTGGCCGGCGGCGAAGCAACGGGTTGCGCCGCGGTCGCACCCGCTTGCTGGCCGAGCTGAAACTCCCCGCCGCACCCGTCCGCAACCCACACGCCCGCACTGTCGTAGCCCCAGGTGTTGCCCAGCAGGCAAGCCGACGGGCCGGTGGACTTCATGAGCGCGACACCTGCCGACGTATCCGCCGCACACTGCGTCCGTCCACCACGCTCCGATGTGCATATCAGCGCCGGTGCCTGCGTCGCCGATTGCGCCACGGTGTCTTGAGGCGACGCCTGCGCGAAAGTCGGGCGGGCAAGAAGGAGAGTTGCTCCAAGGGTGAAGAACGCGAGACGACACAATACTCGCCTCTCAACAAATGCGTCGGGCATGCAGGTTTTCGCAGTCATTTCGACACGACCAAACGGGTTGTCCTCATTCTTGCCTCCAATGGAGTGATCTCTCGCGTGCTCGCCAGGTACTGCCGCTTGTGATGTGGGTCACGAAATACGGTGGCACAGCCGGCGCAACTGCCGCCAACGTCTACAAATGGTCGACTCGTGGCGGCTGCTGGAGCAGAGAGCGTGCCGGTTTGAAGTGGTCCAACGCGAATTCGCCCCCATTCACGGAGCGATTCCTAGACCGTAGCGGACTGAAATGGGCGCTACAGATGGATGGATTCGCACATTCAACGGTCTCTCTCTGGATGTGGATCAGGAAACCCATTGGCATGCGCGAAAAGACGGTTGTTGCGCCCAGTGCCAAACCAATGGGTGAGTGATCGACGACGGAGACTCATCGACACGCGCGGTGTTTACCTTTGGGCGGAAGTAAATTGGGCTGCAAGGCGCAGCATCCGGATCTGTCCTGATGCGGCACCGGGCGTGCAGGACAAAGCGAGCCTGGAGGAAACATGCCTGAACTTGACGAGCGTGAGGAGAAAGCAGCAAACATGAAGCTGTCGGATATAGGCGCGACCGTTGTCAACCCTGTGGCGGCGGAAGCCGAAGAAGAAGACGAAGAGCCCGAAGACGAAGAAGACGACGCGGATGACGATGACGACGCGGATGA
>JGI10216J12902_101530457_pt1 | contig 15052 bp, 14 predicted proteins | sample KanNatreferecore_FD_12902 | JGI IMG/M metagenome (IMG submission 12902)
TCCACCTGGGGACGCACGGTCACCTGCGTGACGCCCTCGACCCGGAGGGCCGCCGCGCGGCACTGCTCTACTACCTGCTGGGCGCGCGGGGCCAGGGCGGCGGGGACGCGGAGGTCGAAGGATGCGGCCCCGGCGCAGAACTTCACGTCCCCGACCATGCCGTGGGTGACGGGGTCGCCGCCCCCCGGCAGCTCCACGCGCGCAAGCGCCTTCCGCACTTCCTCCCGTACTTCGTCACCCACCTTTGGTTCTTCTGACATTACCGGCAAGTCTATCATCGTCTCGATGCCCGGAGAGACTCGCGCGCTGGATGGTGACGTACTCTCCGACCCAGCAGGCGAAGGCTCGGGTATGGGCCGAAGAAGTTGGCCTGAGGTTGCGGTGAGCACGGGGAGCGGAACAGCAACCCAGCGGCATGGGCGGTCGGCTACGGAACTGCCGGCTTGAGCCAGCGATCAAACCAATCGAGCGCCGCAGTCCTCTGGTCCGCCGTGACGGCGTGGCCCGTGTCCGGCGCGATGATCATCTTGAGCCGGTCGAGGGCGCCCGCCTTCCGGTACTCGGCCTCCGCGGCGGCGTAGCAGCGCTGGACGCCTTCCAGGGGGCAGCGGTCGTCTTTCTCTCCGTTGAGGATCAGCAGCGGGCGCGGGGCGATGGCCTCGAGCATGCGGGGGCAGTCGAAGCGGTCCAGGATTCCCGGCAGCAGGGTGCTCCAGGCCTCCCGGGCCACCCGGGCGTTGACCTCCGGCTCGCCCAGGGCGTCCGCGACAGCGCGGTGGAACTTCGGGAGCGTGGCCGCGCGCGCGGCGAAACGGCCGCTCTCCAGTTGGTAGCCGAAGCTGGTGACGCCGATACACGGGATGGCAACCGCGACCCTCGGATCGGCGGCGGCGGTGAGCCAGGTGTTCATCCCGCCCATGGAGAAGCCGATCATCCCGATCCGGGCGCCGTCGACGTCCGGCCGCGACTGGAGGTAATCGAGCACGCGGAGGGTGTCCGTGACCGTCTCGTAGAGCCACGGGTGGCCGCGCTTGCTGCGGTACGCCTCGATGATCGCGTCCTCGTAAGGCGTTTTCGCCAGCTCGCCATGCCAGCGCGCATCGGTGGCGCAGGCGACATAGCCCCGGCCCGCCAGCTCGCGCAGCAGGGTCTCGTTGGCCTCCTTCCGGCCGCGGGTGCCGTGGAGGACGATGACCGCCGGCCGCCTTCTGACCGGCGCAATGGCCGACACTTTAGGGTGGACCACCAGCATCGCGGCGCGCTGGCCGGGCTCGGTGTGAATGACCACGCGCTCTTTCACCAGTTCCGCGCCAGCTTCCAATAACTGCACTTCCGGTGCGAGGTCCGTCTTCTGCGGCGCAACGATCCTCAGGAATTCGCGGCGCGTATCCGCGGGAGATGCAAGCGCCGCCGCGGCGAGAAGGAATGACAGACAGCCGAGTGATCGCACGTAAACCATTGGCCGAACCTCCGCTCCTCCGTTCGCAACCGCGGAACTCGCCGCCTCCGTGGGGCAGGGAGCGTCTACCGACCCGGTCTTGGGTACACTTAGACGATGGCGACGATCTCGGGCGAGCATGGTCATACGCACGTGGACCACGCGCACGCACACGACGGCGACGGGCAGCGCGGCCGGAGGCACACGCACGACCACCCTCATCCGCCCGCGGCGGCTCCGGGTGAGGAGAACCTGAGGCGGCTCACCATCGTGCTGGCGCTCACGGCCAGCTTCATGGTTGTGGAAGCCGTAGCGGGGTTCTGGACCAACTCGCTGGTGCTGCTCTCCGACGCCGGGCACATGCTGACGGACGTCGGGGCGCTGAGCCTGGCGCTCTTCGCGCTGTGGTTTTCCCGGCGGGACGCGCCCCGGGGGCTGACCTTCGGCTACCTCCGGTTCGAGATCCTCGCCGCGCTGATCAATGGGATGGCGCTGCTGATCATCACGGCGCTCATCTTCATGGAAGCCTGGCACCGGCTGCACCGCGTCGAGGCGATCAAGACCGACGAGATGATGGTTGTCGCCTTCCTGGGGTTGGTAGTCAACCTTACCAGTTTGAAGGTCCTCTCGCACGGCGGCCACCACTCCTTGAACGAGCGCGGCGCCATCCTGCACATCATCGGGGACGTGCTCGGCTCGGTCGCCGCGATCGTGGCGGGAGCGCTGATCAAGTGGAAGGGGTGGTACCAGGCGGATCCGATCATCTCCGCCCTGATCGGTCTGCTCATCCTGCGGAGCACCTGGGAGCTGCTGCGCGAGACGGTGAACATCCTGATGGAGGGGACGCCGATCCACCTCACCTTCGAGGAGGTGCACGAGGCGATCCTCTCGGTGACCGGGGTCACCGAGGTAAAGGATCTCCACCTGTGGAGCCTGGCGTCCGGTTTCGACGCGCTGAGCGCCCACATCGTGGTCCCGGAAGTCGAGCGGTCGGACGAGGTGCGCCACCAGGTTCGGCAGGTGCTGCACCAACGCTTCGGAATCGGGCACACCACCCTGGAAGTGGAGAGGCCGGGGGACAGCCCCAGCTGCCCACCCGGCCTCGAAGGACGCTGCGACGCGTGGCCGCGGACCATCGTCCGCCGCGCGCACCGCCACGACCACTAGCCTAAGCGCTGTTGACGAAAGGCCACTCCACGCCCTCGCTGGTAGCGGCGGTGACCTTCCGCTTGATCCGCATGAGAGCGTTGTCGACGGACTTGGTCTTGCACCGGAGCTCGACGGCGATCTCGCGGTACGACTTGCCCATCTGGTATCCGGAAAGGACGCGCCACTCGAATTCGCTGAGCATCTGGTGGAGCAGCGACTTCAAACGCCGGCTGTCCTCGCCGCGGAGCATCATCTCCAGGGGGTCCGTGTCCTCGCCGGTCTGGAGCACGTCCGACATGTTCCATTCGGAGGAATCGTCATCGGACGGGACTTCGAGGGAGAGGGAGGTGTTGAGCGGCACCTGCTTCTGGCGCGTGGCCGCTTTGATGGCGGTGATGATGTGCCGGTGGATGCAGACCTTGGCGAAGGCCGGGAAAGAAGTGGCCTTGTCGTGGCGGTAGTCCACGATGGCCTGCCAGAGGCCGATCATCCCTACCTGGAGGAGGTCTTCCCGCTCCGCGCCGACCAGGAAGTAGGACTTGACCTTACTCCGTACCAGGTTGCGGTACTTGTAGAGGATGTGCTCGGCGGCGTCCTGTCGGCCCTTCTGGGCCAGGCGCACCACCTCGAAGTCGGCCAGACGCCCGTACCGCGTGTGGGGGGTAGAGGCGTCGCTCAGGAAGAATGTAAGCTCGGTCATCCCCGTTCGGTTGCCTCAAGCGTCAGCCGCCCTGGGAGCGGCTGGATAATCCTGCTGGAGGGCGAAGACACGAGCCGAAACCGCATCCTCGCCGGACCGGGCCGGGCCTTGCGGCACGAGCCAGACGCGCGAAAGGCACATCGCCCGAAACCTTCGGGAGCCGTGGAACCTAGCGTTGTTTGTTCCGCACGCCCGCTTACACGGGGAGGAGAAGAAGGTCGAGCGGATTAGTTGGGTGACAGAACGTGGTTCGACGCCGGACAGTCAGGCTCCTGCCGGAACGGCTCTTTTTTCGCAATCCTATGAGAGAGGCGGGCTGCCTCTCCGCAACAAAAAAGCTTCCGGCTCTCGCTACCCGGGCGGCTTCCCACGTCATGGGAGAGGATAACGCAGTACCGCCGCATTGCCCACTCGCGGCGCGATTCCGCCTAATCCTTGCCCCTGGGCGGGCGGAGGGCGGTCAACTGGACGGCGATGATGGAGGCCAGCACCAGCAGCATGGCGAGCACGGCGTCCTGGTAGGTGAAGGGGTCGTAGTACCCGAAGTGCCTGACCACGGACTGCAGCACCGGGATCCCGAACACGAATAGGACCACGCCCAGGACCAGGCCGATGAGGGTGCGCACGCTGAGTTATATCAGCGGCTCATTCACCGGCGGACTTGCGGCCCTGGCCCGACGCCGCGGTGACGTCGATGAGGCCGTAGAGCCAGTCCAGCAGCCCCATGATCCCGAATCCCGCGAGGACGTCGTTCACCTGCTCGCCACGTGGGAGCAGCCCCGCGAACCCGATGAGCATCTTCGTGAACTCCAGTACGGAGCCGGAGAGCAGAAACACCGCCCAGATCGCGATGAGGAAGAGGCCTTTGCGGGTCTGGCCGAGAAACAGGTGCCCTGCCCCCGGCCAGAGCACGCTGAGGAGGATCGCCGCCAGGGTGTTGCGCCGCGCCTGGCCTTTCTTCCGAGGGTTGGTGAGCAGGAGCTGCGCCTCCAGGCGCTCCCGCTCTTCTTCCGCCCTGAGCAGCACCACCCGCGCGACTTTCTCTTCCAGGGACGCCTTCTCCGGAGCCAGCGCCAGGGCCTTGCGGTAGGTCTCCAGCGCGTTCTCCGTGCTGCCCTTGTCCAGCAGCAGGTCGCCCAGCATCTCCAGCCCCATCAGGTCTTCCGGGACCAGCTCCAGGGCCTGGCGGCAGAGCGTCTCGGCGGCCGCCCACTGCTGCCGCATCCGCTGGATGTGGGCGTCCCGCAGCAGGTTTTCGGCGCGTTTCGCGTCCGTAGGAGCGAGGTCTTCCATGGGACAGGCGTTCAGGCGTTCAGGCGTTCGGGCCTTCAGGGCTTTGGGGACTTGCGACTTGGGACCTCGGACTTGGGGCTCGGGAACTCGGGACTCGGGACTTGGGACTTGGGACTCGGGACTCGGGACCCGGGACTTGGGACCCGGGACTTGGGACCCGGGACTCGGGACCCTCCCGTCACGCCGCGGCGACCGGCTTCTCCTGCTCCCAGAAGCGCTCCAGGCTGTAAAACTCGCGGTCTTCGGGATCGAACACGTGGGCGATCACGTCGCCGAAGTCCATCAACACCCACCGGGCCTCCTTGTAGCCCTCCCGGCGGATGCCCTTGATGTCGTGCTCCTTCAGCCGTTCGATGACCCGGTCTGCGATCGCCCGGATGTGGATGTTGGAGGTGCCGGAGCAGATGACCATGTAGTCGGTCATCTGGGTCTTGTCAGTCACGCGCAGCACGTTCACGTCCTGCGCCTTCAGCTCGTCCATCGCCTCGCGGATGATCTCGACCTTCTGCTCTGAATCCAAGCGTGCCCGTCCTTTCCGGTGTTCGGCCTTCGCAAGTACGGTTTACCCACTTGACGAGCGGCACCTACGCGAGGTTTCCTGCCGGCCGGTTCCGGGCCTGGACACAGAAGGACACAGATACGACAGAAGAACACAGCGCAGCAGAGCCGCAACCCAGGGGATTCTTCACCACAGAGGCACAGAGACACAGAGACACAAGCGTGGCGGGAGCCGGAAAGCAAGCAAGGGGCAAGGCTAAATCCTCGCGACCCGCGGAGAAACGAGTCGTTGGTAGTACAGTTCCGTTCTGTGTCCCACTGCGTCAACGACGGTAGAGCCGATGCTTGTCGATGTACGCCTCCACGGGTTCGGGGACCAGATAGCGGATCGGCCGGCCGGCCTTCACCCGCGTGCGGAGGTCCCGGCTGGAGATGTCGACGCCGGGTGACTTCATCGCATCGATCCGCTCCAGGTATGCCGGCGGAAGTACTTCCTTGAGCTGCTCCAGGTCGTAGCCCAGCCTAGCGGCGGCGATGATACGGCAGGCCTGGATGACCTCTTCGTGGCGGTGCCAGGTGAGCAGCTCCAGCACGGCGTCCGCGCCCAGGATGAAGAAGAGCTCCGCGTCCGGAAGCTGGACCTGGACGTGGCGGATCGTGTGCAGCGAGTAGCTGGGACCTTCCCGCTCCATCTCGTGGCGGGATACCTCGAAACCCGGGTGCGTGGCGGTGGCCAGCACCACCATCGCGTAGCGGTGCTCCTGCGGGGTGACGGAATCGTCCTTGTGGGGCGGGTCGCCGGCGGGCATCCAGATCACGCGGTCCAGCTTGAAGCAGTGGCCGGCCTCCGCTGCCATCACCAGGTGGCCGTAGTGAACCGGGTCGAACGTGCCCCCCATCAAGCCGACGCGCTCGGACACTAGGCGGTCTCCTGAGGGAATGTCAAATTGCAAATGTCAAATGTCAAAGATGCCGAGAGCGGAGGCCTCGCCTCGGAGAACCGTGGAAATGGTGAGCTGGGCCTCGCCCTCTGAGGCCCGTCCGGCTGAGCCCCATTTGACATTTGACATTTGACATTTGACATTGAAGAATCTGACATTAGCTCAGGCTCGTCCGGTAGAGCCGCAGCAGGTGCAGCTCCAGGTAGGGGACATCCCCGCCCACGGCATCGCGGACGGGGCTCAGCCGGGCGTGGCCCAGCTCTTCCATGGTGCGCAGCGCCTTCTGGCGCACCTCTTCAGGCAGCCGGCACTCCGCGAGGACGCGGTCCGCCTCGAGCGTCCCTCCGCTGCGTGCGTAAGTGTTCAGGTGGGCCACGATGGTCTCGCGCGTCACTCCCCACCTGGCCTGAAGCTCCTCCACGGAAGCGCCGGCCCGGAATGCTTCTCCCACTTCCCGGAAGCGCCGGCCCTCCGATCCCAGGAGGGAGGGCGCCGCCGCGGTCGCCCCGCCGGTCTCGGGAGCGCTCTCACGAATCGCCTCCAGGAACGGGTCGCCGTAGACGTCCGCCTTGTGCTGGCCGACGCCGTGTACCTGGAGGAGCGCCTCCCGCGTGATGGGCCGCAGCGACGCCATCTCCAGGAGCGTGCGGTCGGCGAAGATGACGTAGGGCGGCACACCGGCGTCGTCCGCCATCTCTTTCCGCACACGGCGGAGTTCCTCGAACAGGGCCGGGTCGTGCGCGTCGGTTCGGGCGGACGGGGCCGCCTGGGGGCTATCCGCGAGCGGAATCATGACCGGCGCGCCATCCAGGGCGGCCCGTCCAGAGGCGGTCAGCCGCAGGGTCCCGTGCTCCATCTCGGCTTCGACGAGTGCCAGATCGAGGAAGCAGTCCGCCAGGTAGCGCCACTGCTCCAGCGAGTGGTTCCGGCCCTCGCCGTGAATGGCGAGCTGGTCGTGGCGCCATCTGACGACGCGCTCCGCGCGGGAGCCGCGCAGCACGTCGAGCACGTGGTTGCGGCCGAACCGCTGACGGGTCTGGAGCACCGCCTCCAGGAAGAGGCGGGCATCCGCGGATACGTCCGCCATCTGCCGGCCGCTCGCTTCGGACACGCAGTTGTCGCAGAGGCCGCACGGCGCCTCGGACGCCGGATCGCCGAAGTACGGAAGCAGGGTGGCGCGCCGGCAGCGCGTGGAGCCTGCATACCGCACCATCGCCTGGAGCCGGGCCGTGCGGCCCGCGGCCTGGGCCGGTGAGCCCTGCTGGATCCAGTGCTGGTAGGTGCCCGCGTCGCCCGAGGAGTAGAGCAGCAGGCAGTGCGAGGGGAGGCCGTCCCGGCCGGCGCGTCCCACCTGCTGGTAGTAGGTCTCCAGGCAGTCCGGCAGCGACTGGTGCAGGACGAACCGCACGTTCGGCTTGTTGATCCCCATCCCGAAGGCGATGGTCGCGACGATGACCCGGGCGTCGTCCCGCTGGAACATCCGCTGGTTCTGCGCGCGGACCGCGTCCGGAAGGCCGGCGTGGTACGGCCGGGCGTCGATCCCCGCGCCGGTGAGCGCGCGCGTGACCTGCTCCACCTGCTCTCGAGTCGAGCAGTAAACGATTCCGGGCTCCTCGGGGCGGCCCCGGACGAATTCGAGGACCTGCCCGAAGCCGGAGTCCCTCCGGCGCACCTCCAGGAACAGGTTGGGGCGGTCGAACCCGGCGACGTAGGTGTCCGATGCGGCAATGCCGAGCGAGCTGCTGATATCGTTCCGGACCCGCTCGGTCGCGGTGGCCGTGAGAGCGAGACAGACCGCGGAGGGGAAGTGCTTCCGCACGGGCCCCATCTGGCGGTATTCCGGGCGGAAGTCGTGCCCCCACTCAGAGATGCAGTGCGCCTCGTCCACGGCGATCAACGAAACACGGCTGTCCTCCAGCAGGACCCGCGTCTCCGGGCGGAGCAGCGTCTCCGGAGCGACGTAGAGCAGCTTTGCGTGGCCGCTGCGGACCCGGTCCGCATTCCCGGTGTACCGCTGGTAGGAGAGGGTGCTGTTTAAGGTGACCGCTTCGATTCCGAGCGCCGTGAGCTGGTCCACCTGGTCCTGCATCAGCGAGAGGAGCGGGGAGACGACGACGGTCAGCCCCTGCCGGACCAGCGCCGGAAGCTGGTAGCAGAGCGACTTCCCGGCGCCGGTTGGCATCACTGCGAGGGTGTCCCGGCCGGCCAGGATGTTCCCGATGATCTGCTCCTGAAGCGGCCGGAACTCGTGGTAGCCGAACACCGAAGCGAGCAGCGCGCGCGCCTCGTCGAGCTGGACCATGGGCACCGCGCCGGCGGGGACGGTCTTCCCGGTCTCCAGGCTGGAGGCGAACCAGCCGGAGAGCTGAACGTGGCACCGGAGCTCCTTCTCCGGCCGATCGTCCGGGCGCCACCAGTGCGCCAGCGAGACTCGCAGCAGAGTGCCGGCCGGGATCTCTTCTACCGGTTCCTGAAAGCCGACGAAGACCAGGCTGCTATCGATGACCGGACCGGGATAACGGTAGTGGATCCGCTTCCCGCTGGTGTCCCGGCTCAGGGGACGGTCGGGCCGCCAGAACATCGTGCTGTACGGGGGCACGCCGTTCCGTTCGGCGACGTACAGGAACCCGGTGGTGCTGCGCTGGACCAATCCCTCGTAGAGCACGGCCGGGCTGCCGTATTTCGGGGGCATGTAACGCTCGATGGTCGGCGCCGGGTCCGCGATCTGGCGGATGCGCCGGCGGGAACGGACTTCGACGTTCTCGACGTGCGGCGGGATGATCCGGGCCGGGGCCCCTCCGTCGATCTCCCAGACGTCCCCGACCTCGAAGTCCAGCCCCCAGCGCTCGTCGTCCGGGTCGGGCGAAACCAGCCGCACGCTCTTCCCGTCGGGGGAGATCCCGCCGATGCAGGCGCCGGACCCCTGGCGGGTCTTCGCGACGATCAGGACCTTCATGGCGTCAGGTGAGTGACCTTCGTTCCGAGGTCGCGCTCGAGCCGCTCGGCGAGCAGCGAGCGGTGGCAGGCGGCGGGGTCGCGCTCCACGCAGAACAGCGCCACGCGCTTCGCGCCGGGGCCCAGCGCGTTTACGAACGCGCCGCTGTTGAAGCCGGCCAGGCAAGTGTCCCGGTAGCCGTCGATGAACGTCTGCCCGAGCGCCGTCCGCTGGCGCTTCGCCGTGCCGGTTTCCCGGTCTTCCTGATACTGGCGCTCGCGCAGCTCGTTTTCCGGAGACAGCTCCACGAAGTGAAGATAGCGGATCCCGGCACCCTCGAGCGAGGCCTGCAAGCGCTTCGCGTTGGCGAACGCGTATTCGGAGCCGCGGAGGCCTCGACGACGCCGGACGTCGCAAAAGGTGTCCACGCCTGCCTCGCGGAGCGCGGCCAGGAAGGCCTCCTCGGTGTAGCCGTAAACGCCGATCGTGAACACCTCCGGAGGGGTCACGGGTCGCCTCCGTAGCGCTTGCGTGAGGTGAGCGAGGGGGCTCCGAAGAGGCTCGGCTGGTATCCGGTCGCCTTGCCGATCACTTCGTCCTGGGTGAGAAGCTCGCCGGCCTCGTCGATGTGGGCGAGCGGGATGCCCATCTCCGCCAGCGTTACCCCGATCAGCTTGCTGCGATGGCAAGCGTCCGGCCGACCCTCGGCGCAGAATAGGGCGAGGTGCATCCCCTGCTCGTGCGCGCGGCAGACCCGCTCGATGCCTCTCCGGTAGAACTCTTTCTCCCGGACCTGGTCGTAATCGACCTTGCCGTCCACGTAGCAGTCGGGCGAGTCGGGCCGTCCGCCCAGCAGGTCGCCGATGAAGACGTAGCGCAGCCCGTGCGGCGGCAAGGATACCTCCAGGGCAGACTTTGAGAACTCCGGGCGGAACTTCGAGTACGGCGCCGTGCGGACGTCCAGCACGCACGCGATCTCGTGCTGCTTGAGCGCCGCGACGAGCTCGTCGAGCGAGCGGCTGCCGTAGCCGATGGTGTAGACGGGCCCCGCCTCCGGCATGGTTCTCTCCGTCCCTCTATCTCTCTGCCTCTCCGTCTCTCAATCGCGTACCTGCCCCTCCCCTTGAACGATCCACTTCCAGGTGGTGAGGGCACGGAGGCCGATGGGACCGCGGCGGTGGAGCTTCTGGGTGCTGATCCCCAGCTCCGCGCCGAGGCCGAACTCGAATCCGTCCGTAAAACGCGTGGAGGCGTTGATGTACACCGAGGCCGCGTCCACCCGCTCGATGAAGCGCTTTCCGGCGAAATAGTCCTGCGTGATGATCGCCTCGCTGTGGTTCCGGCCGTAGCGCGCGATGTGCGCGACGGCGTGCTCCTGGCTGTCGACGACCCTCACCGCCAGGGTCAAGCCGAGGTAAGCCTCCGCCCAGTCGTCCTCCGAGGCCGGTTGCACGTCCGGGAGGAACGTCCGCGTCACTTCACAGCCGCGCAGCTCCACACCCGCGGCCTGCATCCGCGGGCCGATGATCGGCAGAAACTCCGCGGCGATGGGGCGGTCCACCAGCAGGGTCTCCATGGAGTTCGCCGCGCCGGGCCGCTGCACTTTCGCGTTGAACGCGATGTCCGCCGCCATATCCAGTTTCGCGGTTCGCTCCACGAAGATGTGACAGTTGCCGGGGAGGCCGACCTCGATGGTCGGGACCGTCGCGTGCTCCGCGATCCGCCGGACCAGCTCCTCGCTTCCGCGCGGAATGAGGACGTCGAGGTGCTCGCGCAGGTGCATGAGGCGCTCTATTGCGGGCTCCTGAACGGTGTCCACGAGCTGGACCGCGTCCTCAGGAATCCCGTGGCGGCCGGTGGCTTTTTTGATCAGCTCTATCAACGCGCGGTTGGACCGCGCGGCGTCCTCTCCCCCTAGCAGGAGCACCGCATTGCCGGCCTTCAGGCAGAGACTGACGGCGTCCACGGTGACGTTCGGCCGCGCCTCGTAGACGATACCCACGACGCCGAGCGGGACCCGGACCTCATAGGCGATCAGGCCGTTGGGACGGCGAGAGCCTCGCAGCACTTCCCCTACCGGGTCGGTGAGAGAGGCAACGGCGCGCACGCCCTCCGCCAGGTACCCGAGACGCGGCCACGTGAGTATCAGCGAGTCGATGACGGCGTCCGGCAACCGGCGGCGCTCCGCGTCGCGCACATCCAGCTCGTTGGCCTGGAGGATGGCCTCCCCTTCCGAGAGAATGGAGTCCGCGATGTCGTTGAGGGCGTCGTTCTTGACGCTGGTGGGGAGCGCCGCTACGGTCCGGCAAGCGGTCCGGGCGCGGCGGCCGGCCTCCTCGACCAGCGACTCCGGGGTCGGGGACGGTGGGGCACCGCCGGCACTCATGCATACCCTCCGGGGCGGATGCCGAAGACCTCAAGCAGCTCCCATCCCGACGGCCCCGGCGCGATCTCTGCGTGGATTATATCACCCGGCTTGAGGAGCTCCGAGGCGCGCGCAGGCACGGAAACCGGGCCTACGGGGCCCTCGCCCAGGGCCTCGCGCTCCGCCGATTCAAGCTCCAGCGCGCCCTCGGTGCTCTTGAGAAGGGTGTAGTACTCTTCCTCTGAGGCGGCGTAGTCAATCTCGTCCAGCCGGGCCACGCGGCTAAGCCCCGCGCCGATGGATCCGACGTCCTCTCCCGCCTCCGGATCCGCCAGCGTACGGGAGGTGTCCAGGTCTTCCCGCCGGGCGTGGTCCTTCATCAGCGCGAGCGCTTCCAGCACGCGGGGGAGGTCCTGCCGGAGGCGGTCCTCCCTCGCCGCGAAGGGCGCCAGGGTGCGCTCGCCTCGCTCCAGCAGCCAGAGCGCGAACCCGGCCGCGGCGTCCAGGAGGGCGAGCGCAACGTCGGTGTCCGGCTCCTCCTCGGCCGGGTAGTAATCCAGCAGGAAGATCATCAGGTCGCCCGGCCGGACGTCCTCCGTGTTCCCGTAGCCGGAGAAATCGACCAGGAACTCGCGGAGGCCAGCCAGGGCGGCGGCCGTGCGCTGCCCCTCCTCGCCGCGATGCTTGCGGCGTTGGAGCAGCCCGAATTCTTCCAGTGCGGAGGAGAGGTTCATGGAAGGCCCGTGATCAGTGCTTGGGTCCCGGTGGCGGCAGGAAAGCGCGCCTAATCATCCATCCGCGAGATGATCTCTTCGAGCACCGGAATCAGCCCGGCGGCCTCGGGGCGGTCCTCCTCGCAGAGCTCCAGGAAGCGCCGGGAGCAGGCCGTGAACGGCGCCCGCTCGGACCGGGCGCGCTCCACGTTCTTCACCCCGTCGGCGTCGCCGAGCTCCGCCAGCTTGAAATTCGGCCAGACGGCGTTCAACAGCCACCAGGCGCGGTTGTAGACCAGGCCGTCCCGGTTCAGCCCGAAGAAGTTGATCAGCACCCGGCCGCGCCGCCACTGGGACGGGTTGTGGCCCGGCTCGCCCGGCTCGGGGCTGCGGGGACGGGCCTCCGCTCCGAAGAAGGTGATCAGGGTCTCCGGGTCCGCGTCGGAAGCACCGAGCGGGTAGAGAAGCAGCGGCTCTTCAGCCTGGTAATCTTCCGGGTGCGGCATGCTGCCGACCCGCGCCGCCGTCACCGGGAAGTAGTCGCTCTTGAAGGGTGAGTTGCAGGTCTTGCATGCCGCGGCGTAGTTGCGCAGGTGGTAGGCCAGGAGGTAATACCCGTCGGGCCAGTCCTCCCCCGGCTCGAACCCGTAGCTCTCTGCCGACTTCTTGGGGGGCCAGCGGCGCACGTTCCCCTTCGGCCGGAAGTGCTCCAGGTCCCACTGGACGGTGGCGAACCGCGCACCCTCAAGCTTTGTCTCGCAGTAAACGCACTTCTTGTATTGCCGGCGCATGTAGACTTGCTTCACCTCGCCCCAGAAGGCGGAGAGCTTCTTCTTCTCGCCGGCGGCGTCGACATACTCTTCCGCGTAGGCCTTCAGGTCGCGCAGGATCGAGGTACGGGTTTCGGCCCGCGCGGCCCAGCCGGGGGCTTCGGCCTCCACCGCCGCTTCGAGCTGATCAAGAGCCGACGCGTACCGGATCATGCGGGGTCCGGGTCCTGGTCGATGTCCGCGCCGACTTCTTCGAGCATGCGCCGCGCGCGATCCTCCGGAGCCAGCACACCGTCCGCCGGCTCAGCTTCCTCGACGGATTGCGCGGCAGCCTCGCTTCCGACTGCTGCTCCGGCAGCCGCGGCGAGCGTCCCGGTGTTCGGGGCCCGGGTGGACCGCAGCCCGAAGTACGAGCTGGTCAGGACCTGGTTTGGCGTCAGGCCATAGATGCTCTCGCGGTACTGCTCTACGCTCGCGCCTTCGAGCACGTAGAGGTTGGCGGGGTGCAGCGTCCCGGCCACCAGCGGGCTGTGGGACGAGAACAGAAACTGGATGGCCGGAAAAGCCGCGGCAAGCTGCTCGATGACGATGCGCTGCCACTCCGGGTGCAGGAAGAGGTCCACTTCATCCACGATCACCACGCCCGGAATGTCTGACAGTTTCGGAGCGCCGCTTGAGGCGGGGGCGCCAGAGAACTCCTCGATCGCGGCGGCCAGCTCTGGGCTGCCGGGGTTCTCCTTACGGAGGGCGCCGACGAGGTCCCCAAGCCGCCCCTGGGATTCGGCCCAGCCAATGAGGTTGAACACGAGATCGCTGTAGTTCGCGCCCTTTACCACCTGGTCCAGGTCTTCGTCCAGGTAGAAGCGCAGGGTCATCCGCAGGCCGTCGGGAGTGACGAAGGTCAGGAGCGCTTTATGCAGCCTCTGATACTGTGCGCCCGTTAGCCGCCCCTGCTTTACCGGTGCGCTGGCGGTCTCCACCCTTGCGAGGTGGAAGAGGAAGTCCCAGACCCAACCGACATACGCGCGGAACCCGTCCGAGAGGGCCTCGAACGGAAGGAGGACGCCGGCCCGCTCGAACAACGGAGCGTCTCCGGCGCCCGCCTGATCGGTGAGGCTCACCTCGTCGGGCAGCAGCGCGTTCAGGATCGCGCGGGCTTCGTCCAGCCGGCTGCGGTGCCGCAGCTGGAGGTGCGCGAACGTGAAGGGCGTGAGGCCGACGTGGTCCTCGAAGAGGCTCGCGATCCGCTGGTAGCGGAGGCTGCGGCTTTGCTCGCTGTAGCCCTCCGGCCGCTCAGTGCGCCGGTTGGCGCCGTAGCCGACCAGGAAATAGGCGGAGCTGTCGTTCTTGAAGATGCGGCGGCGGACGCCTTCGTCGCTCTCGTCCGAGCCTTCAATGTCCTCGAAGTCGCCGGTCCGCCGAACACGAACGCGCCCGGTGGTCCTGGCATCCGACGGCAGAGGATCCGCATCGACAGCCTCAAGCCGGAGACAGGCGCTCACCTCCGCTTCGTCCTTGACCGGCTCGGCGTCGCTTCCGGGAACCCGGGCGGGCTCGTCGGGCCGGCGGCGGACGAGGTAGCCGGCCTTGAAGCCGCTGGAGCGGATCACGGGGGCCAGCACGGCAAGTGCGAGGGCTTTGAAGACGGACGACTTGCCGGAGCCGTTTCCACCCAGGAACAGGTTGGCGTTCGGAATCCGCGGCGCAGGCCGGTCTGCGCTCGGTTCCCGCCCCGGGAAATTGAGCTCGACCTCCGCCTCTTCGAAGCAGCGGAAGTTCCGGATCTCAAGTCGCTCGACGTACACGCCCCACCCCTCCCGCTGGGCCCGGAGCTCCGCCGGGGCGCGGCGCTCCAGTATAGCACGGGGCCTCCCCCGCTTCCACGACTTCCGAGGCGCCTGCCGGCCGGTCAAGCGCCGTTCCGGCCCAGGATCACGAGGTCGTCGCGGTGGACGATTTCCCGGACTCCGGCCCTTCCCAGGATCTTCTCGACTTCCGTCGTCTGGGCGCCGATCAGCCGCTCTGCGTCGCGCCAGCTGCAGGTCGCCAGGCCGCGCGCGAACTCGGAGCCGTCCTCGGTGCGGAGGCTGACGGACTCGCCTTCGTCGAAGGGGCCGCTGACGGAAGTGATTCCCGCGGGCAGCAGGCTGCGGTGCTCCTCCACGAGGGCGCGGCGCGCGGGGCCGTTGACGAAGATGCTGCCGCGGGGCTGGGTGCCGTAGGCGAGCCAGTGTTTCCGCCCCTGCAGGC
>JGI10216J12902_101935662_pt1 | contig 15051 bp, 15 predicted proteins | sample KanNatreferecore_FD_12902 | JGI IMG/M metagenome (IMG submission 12902)
ACCACTGGATGGAGAAGCAGACCTACATGGCGCTGGGCATGACGATGATGGCGGCCGCCGAGCTCGGCATCGACGCCACACCGCTGGAGGGGTTCGATCGGGCCAGCGTCGACGAGGCGTTCGGCATCGGCGAGACCGGATACACGACAACGGTGCTGCTGGCACTCGGCTACCCCGATACGGCCAAGGCCTATGCCACGCCGATTTCCCGGTTCGACGCCGACCGGTTGTTCACCTTCGCGTGAGCCGCGGACCCGGCGCCTGCAGGGCGCAGGGTCCATCCGAATCGGAGCGCGACCGCGCGCAGCGGCGCCTCTCGGGCGCGAGCGGCGCGTCCACCAACACGAACATCCAGGAGGGTGAAATGCAACATGATATGAGGCAGCAGGAGTGGTCGGCCTCACGCGCCGAGGAACTCCCAGGCGCGAAGCGGACCCATCAGTCCACTGGGGACTGGGAGGTGTGGAAGGTCGGCGGCAAGGTGTTCATGCTGCAGACCGCGATGCCCGGGGAACCGGTCGTGATCCTCAAAGCAGATCCCTCGGATGCGGTATCGCTGCGCGAAGCTCACAGGGAGATCACCCCGGGCTACCACATGAACAAGACGCACTGGATCACGCTGCATCCTGGAGGCGGCATCGACGCGGGGCTCGTCGACGAGCTCGTGACCGAATCCTACCTGCTTGTCGTCGAGGGGCTTCCCAAGCAGCAGCGGCCGGTAGACCCCGAGACTTTCCGACTTGCTCAGCTGCGAAGCTGAACGAGGTCGACCAACTAACGGTCGGGTCACACGCAACACTGATCCGGCTTTCGCAAGAGCGCCGTCAGACGACACAATCGATTCGCCACGGAAGGATCCACTTTCCCCTGACGCTCTTGAATCCACTATTGACCCAAGCCGGAATTGCATGGCAAGATTCCTGTAATCGATTACAGTAATCGATTACAGACAGAGGATTCAATGACGAATATTCAGGAAGTCGCGAGGGTGGCCGGGGTGTCGACCGCGACGGTTTCGCGCTTTCTTTCGGGCCAGACAGTTCGATCCGGGGAAGCAATTCAGAACGCTGTTCGAACGCTTGGCTATTCGCCAAGCGTCGTCGCCCGCAGTCTTAAATCCGGGCGCCACGGAGCCATCGGCGTTATCGTTCCCGACATCACGAACCCGTTTTTTGCTGCCTTGGTGAAAGGGATCAACCACGAGGTCCGGGCTTCCGGATACCAGGTAATCCTTGGTAACAGTGATGAAGACGCCCCGCAGGAGGAAGCGCTGTTGGCTGCCCTGACTCAGCGGACGGACGGCATCATCATTGCCCCGCTGGTCGAGGGCGACCTTTCCTTGGTAAGGCTGGAAAAATCGAGGACCCCGGTGGTACTTGTCGACCGGGACATCACCTTCGCTACAAGGTTCGACCGCGTGCTCGTGGACAACCTGTCCGGTTCGCGGCAAGCCGTTGAACACCTGGCTGCCCTCGGCCACCGGGCCATCGCCCATATTGGTGGGCCTCTCGGATCTACTCCCGGCCGTGCCCGCCACGAAGGCTTCGTTGCTGCTATGGAAAGGCTGGGTCTGCCGGTGCGGCAGGACCTCATCCGGATTTCAGATTTCCGGGAAGAGGGCGGCCGGGACAGCATGCGGGATCTATGGAACCAGCCGGACCGTCCGACCGCCGTCTTCATCGCCAACAACCTCATGACTATCGGCGCCCTGAATGCGCTTCACGTCTTGGGTGCGCGGATTCCGCACGACATTTCGGTTGTGGGATTCGATGATGTCGCCCTCGCCGAACTACTTGATCCGCCGCTGACCGTCATTCGTCGCCCCGATATAGAACAGGGAGCGGCCTCCGCCAGGCTGCTTCTGTCCAGGCTGGAACAGGATTTTGAGCCTGAAGCGTCGCTTTCGCAGTCCCACCGGATCACATTGCCGGTCCAACTCGTGGTGCGCGGTTCGACTTCAGCGCCTGCACACAGAGAAAGAGAACAGGAATGAGCCAAAACCCAGCGCTGCGAGGTGAGCACGTCTCGGGAGGCGTCATTGTCGTCGGAAGCATCACGGCCGATGTGACCGCTTTTTCCGTCACGCTGCCGTGCCCTGGCGAGACAGTCCTCGGTGACGATTTCACCCTCGTATTGGGCGGAAAAGGAGCTAACCAGGCCGTAGCCAGTGCCCTCGCCGGGGCCCGGTCATACCTGGTTGGCTGCGTCGGGGACGACCTCTTCAGGACGATGGTCTTCGACGGGTTGGTCAAAAGCGGTGTAAACGTCGAACACATCAGAGTCGTGGACGGGGCAACGGGCGTCGCCCACATCCGGGTCGACGCTTCCGGTGAGAACGATATCGTCATCACGCCTTTGGCCAACTCCCGGCTGACCCCGGAAGACGTCGAAGCTGCCGTGAAGGATCTATCCGGTAAGGCATCGGTGATGCTCACGCAGCTCGAAATTCCGATCGACACGTGCATCCGTGCCATCCGTACCGGCAAAGCATCCGGGCTGACAGTCCTCCTCGACCCTGCCCCGGCCCAGCACCTGGACGAGAGCATCTGGACCTCTGTGGATATCGTCACACCGAACGAAACCGAGGCGTCGCTGATCACCGGCATCCCGGTGGTGGACGAGGTAAGCGCCATCGCAGCAGGACGCTGGTTCTGTGATCGGGGGGTCCGGCATGCGGTGATCACGCTGGCCTCTGCCGGCGCGGTGCTGGTTTCCGGGGAGGAAGTCACACGCTTCGCGGCGTTCTCAGTGGATGTCGTTGACACCACTGCCGCCGGTGATTCCTTCGCCGGTTACCTGGGGGCCGCATTGGCGGAGGGAATTGCCCTCGATGCAGCTATTGGACGGGCGATGGCCGCCGGCGCCCTGGCCGTGACAATGCGGGGCGCCTCCCCAAGCCTGCCGGGCAAAGAAGAAGTCGAACGGCTTCTGTCTGCGCAGTCCACCACCTCCTACCGGAATTAGAAAAGGAACATCTGTTGAGAAGCAATGGAGCAAGTCTCAATGCCCAGCTGTCGCGTGTCATTTCTGAGACGGGCCATACCGACCTGGTGGTCATCACCGATGCGGGTCTGCCGATTCCCCCCTCCGTCGAGCGCATCGATCTTGCCTACAGGCCAGGATCCCCGGCCTTCCTGGACCTCCTGGACACGGTCCTGAGCGAACTGGCAGTCGAAGGCGCCATCGTCGCCAACGAGATCGCTGATCAAAGCCCGGCCATGCTGACCGAACTGCGGCGCCGCTTCGACCCGCTTGGCATCGAGTTGGAAATGATTCCGCATGCTGAGTTCAAGGCCCTGACCGGCTCAGCCCGCGCGGCCGTGCGGTCCGGGGAGTTCACAGCCTTCGCGAACGTGATACTCCGCGCCGGCGTCGTGTACTGAGGCCCAGGATGATTATCGAACTCCGGGACATCCGCAAAAGCTTCAGCGGCACAGAAGTACTCTCCGGTATCAACCTCGCGGTCAAAGGCGGCGAAGTCGTCGCTCTGGTCGGAGAAAACGGGGCCGGTAAATCTACGCTGACCAGGATCATCTCCGGAGCCCACGCACCAGATGGCGGCTCCATCGTCATTGACGGGGCCGAAGTCGACCTCAAGCATCCCCAGGATGCGATGGATCTTGGCATCCACGTGATTTATCAGGAATTTCTGCACAACATTTTCCCGCAGCTCACAGTGGCGGAGAATCTTTTCACCCTGGATAAGTCAGCGGAATTCGGCCGGCTTTTCGTCAATAAAAAAAAGATGTCCCGGCAGGCCAGAACCGTCATGGAAACCATCGGTCTTCATGCCGATCCCAACGCCCTGGCCCAGACACTGAGCGTTGCTGAACTGCAGATGCTGGAGATCGTCAAATCTCTCGGACATAACATCCGGATGCTCATCCTCGATGAGCCCACCGCGGCATTGGACGAGCAGGAGTCCGAACGTCTCTTCGAACAGGTAGCGTCACTTCGCGGCGCTGGCATCTGCGTCGTGTACATCTCGCACCGTCTCGAAGAAGTGTTCCGTATCTCTGACCGCGTGGTGGTCCTTCGCAACGGGAAGGTCGCACTCGAAGGCAGGACCGAACAACTCACCGAACGTGACGTTGTCTCTGCCATGGTCGGCCGTGAGGTCGATGACTTCTACCCGAAAGAACGGCATACCCGCGACGAGGTCGTCCTTTCAGTGCGCGGTGCCGGATCCGGCGACAGGTTCAGCGACATCGATCTTGAGGTCCATGCCGGGGAAGTCCTGGGCATCGGAGGGGTCTTCGGCTGCGGAAAGGGTGATGTCCTCCGCGCACTCTTCGGTCTTCTACCCCTGACGGGCGGTGAAGTGTTCCTGGCCGGACAACGCCTGCCGGTCACGAACCCACAAGGGGCGATCGCCGCGGGAATTGCGTACATCACTCCGGACCGCCAAGCGGAGGGGCTGTGCCTGCAGCAATCCGTCTCGGACAACATCTCCCTCGCCTCCCTCCACTCGTTCTCCCCGACCGGGCTGATGCAGCGCCGCCCGGAGATGACTTCAACAGAAGAGGTCATCTCGGGGCTGCGCATCCGTACACCCTCGCCGGGGACTGATGTCGGCCACCTGTCCGGTGGAAACCAGCAAAAAGTGCTCTTCGGACGCTGGGTCCTCACCAAACCGAAGCTGCTGCTGATGGAGGAACCGACGCGCGGGGTCGACATCGGAGCCAAAACCGAGATCTACCGGATCATCAACGAACAGGCCGCCCAGGGTGTCGCCGTGATTCTCGTTTCCTCTGACCTTCCCGAGCTGGTCGCCATGTCCGACCGGGTGGTGGTCATGCGCCAGGGAGGTCTCGTGGCAGAACTCCGCGGAGCAGACCTGAACCAGCAAAAACTTCTCGAGCACGCATTGGAGAGCTCCGTATGAATGCCTCATTTCTCAAACTCAGCCGGGAACTCCGGGCAATTTGGATGCTGCTCCTGGTCTCTGTGATCCTTTTCATCGCCACGCCACTCTTCCTCACCGGACCTAATCTGCTGAACGTCTTGTTGGCCTCCTCGGTCACTGTTCTGCTGGCATCGGGCCAGACCTTCGTGATCCTTCTGGGCGAGATCGACCTGTCCGTGGGCGCGGTCCTCGCACTCTCCGGAACCACGACAGCGATCGTTCTGCAGTCCCAGCCGCTGGCGGTCGGTCTCGCCGCAGGACTCGGGGTCGGTGCACTCGGTGGACTGATCAACGGCCTCCTGGTGACGAAACTCCGGATGCCGTCCTTCATTGCCACTCTTGCCAGCACCTCAGCCTTCGCGGGCCTGGCGCTGTTCATTACGCAGGGAAACCCGGTAGGTGTCAAAAACGCCGGATTCCTGGCCATCGGCCAGGGACGGCCGCTGACCGTCCCGATGCCTGTCTGGATCATCCTCATTGTTGTCGCGGCGTTCGGATTCCTCCTGGCCCGCACTCGCTTTGGCCGCTACATCTACGCGACCGGCGACAACCCCGAAGCGTCGCGGCTGTCGGGAATCAAAGTCCACCGGACCACAATCCTGGCGTTCGTCATCAGCGGAGTCCTTGCCTCCCTGGCCGGGTTCGTCCTGACGGCCCGGCTCGGCACCGCACAGCCTACAGCCGGGAACGGCCTTGAACTCGCGGCCATCGCCGCCGTCATCATCGGCGGAACAAGCCTCGCCGGCGGCCGAGGGGCATTGATCGGAACATTCATCGGGGCCATCCTCCTCGGGGTCATCGACAACGGGTTGAACCTCCTGGATGTCTCGCCGTTTCTTCAGGGCGTCGTGAAAGGGCTCGTCATTCTCTTCGCTGTCTTCCTCGACCGTAATTCCGATCTGATCCGGGGCCTCTGGCAACTGGTGCGGCCGGCACGGAAACAGGCAACCCCCACACGCAACATTGACGACGGCCCGGCAAACGGGTCTCCCGATCCCCAGGTTCCCACCCCATCCATCGTTATCCGCAAATAGCTCATTAACAGACAAGGACGTCAAAATGAATTGGAAAAACGCATCAGTGGCACTCATCGCCACCATCGCGCTCGGTGCCACACTCTCGGGGTGCAACCGCGGAGATGGCGCCGCGGCGACGAGCAAGCCGCTTTCATCAACCATGGTCATCAGCACGCTGAACAACCCGTTCTTTGTTTCCGTGGCAGACGGCGCCAAAGCACAGGCCGAGACATCCGGAATGAAACTGGACGTCCAGAACGCGAACAACAAGGACCAGGGTCTGCTGGACCTGACGTCGACGGCCCTGACGAAGCAGCCCAGCGTCCTGATCGTGGACCCGGTGAGCAGCGATTCCGGCGCATCCGTGACGAACCAGGCGAACCAGGCCAAGGTCCCGGTCGTCGCCTTTGACCGGGAACCCAGCTCAGGGGATCTGGCAAGTTTCATCGGCTATGACGCTATCCAGGCAGGCCGGGCCGGCGCCAAGGCCCTCGGTGAGGCGGTCGGCGGGAAGGGCCAGGTCGCGGAAATCCAGGGAATCATGGGCACCAGCGTCGCGCAGGACCGCAGCAAGGGATTCAACGAGGGCATCAAGGCATTTCCCGGCATCCAGATCGTGGCCGTGCAGGCAGCGGAATTTGACCGGGGGAAGGCCCTGGACGTCATGACCAACGTGCTGCAGGCCCACCCGGATATCAACGGCGTATATGCGGCAAACGACGAGATGGCCATGGGTGTTGTCTCCGCGCTGAAGGCCCGCGGGCTCTCCGGAACGGTGAAGGTCGTCGGAAATGACGGAATAGCCGATGCACTCGCAGCCATCAAGGCCGGCACCATGTACGCGACGAACGCAGAATCACCCTTCGTGCTTGGCAAACAGGTCGTCACCATCGCCGCCAAGGTCGCCAAGGGCGAGCAGGTAGATAAGCACACTGTCCTGCAAGGCCGACTGGTCACCGCAAAAGACATTACGGACCTCTGCACCTTCCTGACAGGCGAGGGCGACACCAAAACCTGCGCCGGGCTCAGCTGACCCCACAGCCGGCCCGCCCCCATTCGGGAACATTGACACACCGCCCGGCGACAGCACCCGGACGGCACCGTGGTCGCTGCGACACACGGTTCCAGACCGTGACGCCGTTGACTCCTTCGGACCAATCAACGGCGTCACGGTAACTGACGGCGCCACGATTCACTGAGCGCAGACACGGGTTTGTGCCCTGATCCCCAAATGACGGACCCTACCCGGCTGTTGTCCCAAGCCGCGTTGACGTCATTGGTCCCGCGGCCCTGAGCACCAGGTCTTGTTGGCCCGACCGGACCATGGTTGGCCACCCCAGTAAGCCGTTCGCAACGGCGTCGATTGTTCCCAACCATCCACCTCACCGAGAGGCACGTCTGAATGAGTAAGCCCGCGGCTGCCGCCACCACGCCCGCAGCGAAACAACCCACGCCCGCAGCGAAACAGCCCACGCCCGCAGCGAAACAGCCCGCGCCTGCAGCAGGGCCGCACGTCGCACCACAACCATTGCCCGTGCAACGGTCAAAACCCGGACTTCCGCCGGACGTTGCCGCCATCTCCGCCAGCAACTCCTCACTGAAGGCGTTTCTGCACGCCCTGCCGGCCGTTGATCCGGTCGGACTGGAAGCCAGAGTCGCTGTGCTGGGGACACGGTCCATAAAAAAAGACAGCAAACTCCAGCTGATCGACCTGGCGATCTCCATGGTGGACCTGACCACGCTGGAAGGCGCCGACACTGAAGGAAAAGTCAGGAACCTGTGCCGCAAAGCGCTGCTGCCGGACCCGGACTATCCGGATACCCCGCGCACGGCGGCCATTTGCGTCTATCCGGACATGGTGAGAACCGCGGCGACGACGCTGGCGGGATCGGGAATCCGGGTGGCCTCGGTGGCAACTGCCTTCCCTGCGGGCCGGTCTTCGCTTGAGGTCAAACTAGCCGACATCGCTCTGGCCCTCGAAGCAGGAGCCGACGAGATCGATATGGTGATCGACCGGGGAGCGTTCCTGTCCGGAAACTACGCCAAGGTCTTTGAGGAGATCACGGCGGCCAAGAGGGCCTGCGGACAAACCGTCCTCAAGGTCATCCTCGAAACAGGGGAACTGGGAACCTACGACGGCGTACGGCGCGCGTCCTGGCTTGCATTGCTCGCCGGCGCCGACTTCATCAAAACATCCACCGGCAAAGTGTCCCCAGCCGCGACGCTTCCGGTCACGTGCCTCATGTTGCAGGCCGTCCGGGACTGGCACGACATGACGGGCCAGCGACGATCGGTGAAGGCGGCCGGCGGCATACGGACCACGAAAGACGCCATCAAGTACCTGGTGATGGTCAACGAAGTCGCGGGAGCATCATGGCTGGACCCCAACTATTTCCGGTTTGGGGCCTCCGGCGTAGTCAATGACCTCATCATGCAGCGCCGCACCCAAAAAGAGGGCCATTACTCCGGCCCGGGCTACGTAACCGTCGACTGAACGAAAGACCGAGCACATCCATGGAACTCCATTACGCATCCGCGCCGGAAAACGCATCCATTGCACGCCTGGCGTCTCGCTATCAGATGTTTGTCGACGGAAAATTCATTGACGGTCAGGGACCGGACCTTGAGTCAACAAACCCGGCCACGGGCAAGCCGCTGGCTGCGGTGTCGTCCGCATCCGCCGCCGACGTCGACACCGCGGTGGCTGCTGCCCGCCGCGCCTACGAAAATGTGTGGTCCGCGATGCCGGGCGCAGAACGCGGCAAGTACCTCTTTCGGATAGCCCGCGGCATCGCCGAACGCGCCCGGGAACTGGCAGTCCTGGAAACGCTGGATAACGGCAAGCCTATCCGTGAAACACGCGACTTCGACGTTCCCACCGCGGCGCAGCACTTCTTCTACTACGCCGGCTGGGCCGACAAAGTCCAACACGCAGGCTTCGGCAGCAGACCCGGAGCCCTCGGTGTTGCAGCGCAGGTCATTCCGTGGAATTTCCCGCTGCTGATGGCCGCCTGGAAGCTGGCGCCGGCACTGGCTGCAGGAAACACCGTCGTGATCAAGCCCGCCGAAACGACCCCGCTCTCCATCCTGGTCCTGGCCGAAATCATCGCCGACGCCGGCCTCCCGGCCGGTGTGGTCAACATCCTGCCCGGGGCCGGGGACATCGGCGCAGCCCTGATCGAGCACGACGGCGTGGACAAGGTCGCCTTCACCGGTTCCACCGCCGTGGGCAAAAAAATACAGCACAGCCTGGCCGGAACCCACAAAAAACTGACCCTCGAACTTGGAGGCAAGGGAGCCAACATCGTCTTCGCCGACGCCGCACAGGACCAGGCTGTTGAAGGGGTTGTCAACGGAATTTTCTTCAACCAGGGCCAGGTCTGCTGCGCCGGGTCGCGCCTGCTGGTCCAGGAATCCATCGCCGAGGAATTCCTGGACCGGCTCAAAACCCGGGCCGCCGCCCTGCGCGTGGGGGATCCGTTGGATAAAAACACGGACGTCGGGGCAATCAATTCCGCTGCCCAGTTAACCAAGATCACCGAGCTGTGCGCCGCGGGCTCCAACGAAGGCGCCGGACGGTGGACCAGCCCCGCCATGCTGCCCGAACAAGGATTCTTTGTGGCACCGACCATCTTCACCGACGCTACCGCGTCCATGCGCATCAGCCGCGAGGAAATCTTCGGACCAGTCCTGGCCGTATCCACCTTCCGTACCCCGGACGAGGCCGTAGCCAAGGCAAACAACACCCCCTACGGGCTCTCAGCCGGCGTCTGGACCGAGAAAGGCTCCCGCGCCATGGGCGTCGCCGCCGGGCTCAAAGCAGGAGTCGTGTGGGACAACACATTCAACAAATTTGATCCGACAGCAGCGTTCGGCGGATACGGAGAATCAGGCTTCGGACGCGAAGGCGGCCCCAGCGGACTGGCAGCATATTTGAATACAGATGACGAAGGAGTGCTCTAGTGGCCAGGGTTGCAGTGTCAAAAACGTACAAACTCTACATCGGCGGGGTCTTTCCCCGTTCCGAGTCGGGCCGCACCTATCAAGTCACAGACAGGACGGGGACCTTCATGGCAAACGCAGCTCTTGCCTCACGAAAGGACGGCCGGGAAGCTGTCAGCGCTGCCCGCAAAGGCCACGTCACATGGGCCAAGGCCACACCATACAACCGCGGACAAGTAATCTACCGGATCGCGGAGATGCTGGAAGGACGCAGGACGGAATTCACCTCCGCTCTGGTGGACACACTCGATATGGACCCTGCCAAGGCAGCGGAGGAAGTCGACGCAGCCATAGACCGCCTTGTGCACTACGCCGGATGGACGGACAAAATCGCGGCCGTATTCGGCGGATCCAACCCGGTATCCGGACCGTATTTCTCCTATTCCGCCCCGGAACCGACCGGCGTCGTTGCAGCCGTCGCCCCGTCGGGCAATGCGTTGCTAGGACTCGTGGCCGTCATCGCACCGATCATCTGCAGCGGCAACTCCGTCGTGATCGTCGCCGACGCAGCGACTCCAAACGTTGCGATCGCCTTCGCGGAAGCCCTCGCCACCAGCGATCTTCCCGCAGGTGTCGTGAATATCCTCACCGGGCAGGCCGCGGAAATCATGCCCTACCTGGCCTCGCACGGCGACGTCAACGCCCTGGACCTCTCAGCGGCCGGCGCCGTGCTGCGCACAACACTTGCCCAGGCGGCATCGGAAACCGTCAAGCGGGTGTACGCGCCCAAGGGAAGCCCGGACTATGCGGCGTTCCCCGGCACGGGCCGGCTAAGGGCCTTCCTGGAAATCAAAACACTCTGGCATCCGGTAGGAGCTGTGTCGCTCACCGGGGGCGGCAGCTATTGATCGCACACGCGCGGCCGTCGATGGCATAACGGGCCTTCGGTTGTAATGAGGACTTCGCGACTCCTTGGCCCACCGACTGAACCATCAAAGCCAATTGATCGGGCGGAAGCCCAGCTATATGCCGCAGCCTGACACATGCGCTGTTATCGGAGTCAGCTGATCGCCAGAGAACTGGTACTCGTCAGCCGCGGAACCAGCCCTGACTATAAGCACAGACGCCTCGACGTAACCAGCAGCCGTTGACGGCCTCTGAGTAGGAAGGAATCAGGGAATATGATCTCGGCGGTGGTGTGGAGTCCTCCCTTATATAGGGAGATGAGGTGGGCTTCCTAGCTCTTGCTGAGTTTGGGTTGTTTGCCGCGGAGCCGGCCTTTGGCTTTGGCGACCTGCATGCCTTCGCGGGTGCGGGCGCGGATGAGGTCGGATTCGAATTCGGCGACCATGGCCAGGGCCTTGAAAAGGAGCCGGCCGACCGGGTCGGTGGGGTCGTGGACGGATCCGCTGATGCTGAGCTTCACGTTCCGTTTGGTGAGGTCTTCGATGATGTACCTCGCGTCGGACAGCGACCGGGCGAGCCGGTCGAGTTTGGTGATGACGAGCGTGTCGACGGCACGGACGGCGGCGAGAGCTTCGCGCAGTCCCGGGCCCGATGATGTGGCCGGTCATGGGTGCAGCCCATGGATCCAGACCCACATGTCTACAACGCTTCTCAGCTCAGCGTCGGGCTTCCTGGTCAGCGGTTGTTCGCTCGTCCGGCGAAGGCCCAGTCGCGTCGATCGACCAGCTCGCGACCGGGCTCATGGGCGCCCTCCAGGGCGGGTACATGCTGGCCCAGACTGCGCGCGATGTCACGCCGATGGCACCATCTATTGACATGGCGCTTGCGCATATCGAGAGCCTTCTGCTACTTGAGTCCACCGCAGACCAAGCAACAAACAGCCTCCCGCGACTCTAGCCAGGATTCAGTTTAGGATCACCAGTCGTCTAGCCCGTCTGGGTCATAAGAGTAGTCCAGGGAGATTCCTGGTCGGACGTTGTGGAGGTCGGCCCGGCGCATCCGCCGCACCTCGAGTCTTACGCCGTGATGTGCCCAGTCGAGGTCATCGACGGGGGTCATTCCGAGACGTTTGGCGACGGCGAGGCTGCCGGCGATTTGTGCCGGCGTCGCAACGAAGACGTCCTCGATGTCGCTGGCGAGAAATGCTTGGTGTGCCAGAGCATGACCGACCTGGCCTGCCAGACCGCGACCACGCGCTTCCGGCCGCAGATGCCACCCCATCACAAGCTGCGGATCGTGCGGACTGAAAGGAAGCAGGGTCGCGCCGCCGAGAAGCCGGCCGTCATCGGCCGCCTCCACTGCCCACAGGCCCTGTGGCACAGGGCTCTGTGATGACTGCAGATCCCAGTCTCCCAACAGTTCCCGCATCTCCGCGAGGTCACGCACAGGCTGCGCCCTGCCGATCGCCTTGGCGGCTCTCGGGTCGCCGTAGATCTCGAACGCGCCCTGGGCATCTTCGGCAGACCAAGACCGCAAGATGAGGGTCGCAGTGACGATGCGCTCCGGCTCGATGGTGATGTGCAGGTCGTCCATGGCGTCAGCGCAGGCTGTTCGCATCTCGCGTGGTGCGAGTCGCGATGAGGGCCGAGCGGTTAATGTCGACCGCGACGTTGAACTCGGGGTGGCCTTGGACGTAGTCGGCAACGAACCCGCAGTAGATGCCAACCTTGGTCTGACTTTGGCTCAGGTCTTCCAGGGCATAGCGCGCCAGGGCCGACGCAATGCCCTGATGCCGTTCGTCTCGGTCCACGTAAGAGTGGGTGAGCGTAATCCGGCCGCCGGTCGTCTCGTAAGCCAGGGTACCGACGACCCGACCATCGGTCAGCGCCTCGTAGAGGCGGGTTGTCTCGTCCTTGCGCACTTTAATGGTGGCCGATGATTGCTCCATGGTTTCTTCTTGCCTCGTTCCTCTTCTGCAGCTCCCGATCACCCCACACTAGGAGTGTAATGGCCTAGATAGTCCAACTTATCGCACCTCGTCTGTGCAATGCGAACAGAAAGGTGTCATAATTGGACTATATAGTCCTATTCCGAGCTACACGATTGCTCGGCTCACCCACACATTGGAGGGGACCCGATGAGCAGTGAACAACTCGTGTCGGTATCTGAGAAGCTGATCGATGACATTGATCAAGGCCGCTTTGAGCTCTACCGCGACGGCGAACTAGTCGGCTGGCTATACCGCAACCACCTGAAGCCCAACCGGTACGCCCTAGTTCACACCGAGGTGGCGCTGAGTCACCAACATCAGGGCGTGGCCGGCGCGATGGTGCGGCGAGTGCTCGACGAGATCCGCGCGCGTGAGGGCACGATCACCGTAATCTGCCCTTTTGTGGCCGATTACCTTTCTCGAACGACCGCATATGCCGATCTGATCGATGCCCGGCATCCGGGTTACGCCGCGCGTGCTGCTGCCGAGTCAGCACGCGCGAAGGGCAATGACTGAGACCCCGATGCCCCGCGTGCCCAACTTCGATGTCCTCGTCCTCGGTGCAGGCCCCGGTGGCTACGTCGCCGCCATCCGCGCCGCGCAACTCGGCAAGTCGGTCGCCGTCGTGGAGGAAAAGCATTGGGGCGGCGTTTGCCTCAATATCGGCTGTATTCCGTCGAAGGCGCTGCTGCGCAATGCGGAAATCGCGCACATCATCACCCACGAGAAGAACACCTTCGGTATCACGGGTGATGCGACCATGGATTTCGGTGTAACCCACAAGCGCAGCCGCAGCGTCGCTGAGGCAAGCGCCAAGGGCGTGCATTATCTGATGAAGAAGAACAAGATCACGGAGATCGATGGTTGGGGCACGCTCGCCGGGCCCAAGTCGATCGACGTCTCCAAGGACTCTCAGACCTCGTCCTACACGTTCGACACCTTGATCCTCGCCGTAGGTGCCACGGTGCGGTTAGTTCCCGGTGTCACACTCTCGGAGAACGTCGTCACCTATGAAGAACAGATCCTCTCTGACCGGCTGCCGAAGTCGATCATTATCGGCGGTTCGGGGGCGATCGGGGTGGAGTTCGCATATGTGCTCAAGAACTTCGGAGTCGACGTCACCATCGTGGAGTTCCTTGACCGAATGGTGCCGACTGAGGACGTCGATGTTTCCAAAGAGCTGCTCCGCGCCTACAAGAAGCTCGGCGTCAACGTGCTGCTCTCCACGGCGGTCAAGGTTGTCGAGGACACCGGCTCTGGTGTTCGCGTGACAGTTGCCCCGGCTACCGGCGGCGACGAGCAGGTGATCGAGGCCGACAAATTCCTCGCAGCCTTTGGTTTTGCGCCGCGTACACAGGGCTTCGGCCTGGAGAGGGCCGGAATCGCGCTCAACGACCGTGGTGCGGTCGCGGTTGATGCCCGCGGTCGCACGAACGTCGAGGGCGTCTATGCAATCGGTGACTGCACCGGCAAGTTGATGCTCGCTCACACCGCTGAGGCGATGGGTGTAGTCGCCGCTGAGACAATCGCCGGCGCGGAGACGATAGAGATCAACTTCGACATGATCCCGCGTGCGACGTTCTGCCAGCCACAGATCGCGTCCTTCGGATATTCCGAGGCCCAGGCGAAGGAGAAGGGATACGACGTCAAGGTCGCGCAGTTCCCATTCTCTGCCAACGGCAAGGCGCGTGGCATGGCGGAAGGCGTTGGATTCGTCAAGGTCGTCGCGGACGCGACTCACAACGAGTTGCTCGGTGCGCACATGATCGGTCCGGAGGTCACCGAGCTTCTGCCGGCGTTCACACTAGCTCAGCAGTGGGACCTGACGGCGGACGAAATAAGCCGCAACATCTTCGCTCACCCGACGCTGTCGGAGGCGATGAAGGAAGCGGTCCACGGCATCGCCGGTCACATGATCAACCTCTAGCCATCTCCGCAACCAAGTCTGCTCGCAGGATCCGGGCGACTACTTTCATGACGCTGTCATCGGAGCGGTGGGCGCGCATCAGCCCCGTGGTCCTCGAACCGGAACCAGGCCACGCGCATGCCAGTCTAGACTGCCCGGGCTTTTGCCCGTTTGGTCAGGGATTCTGCGCGGGTACGGGCGCCGGATCCCGCTGGAGGTGGTCCTGTGCGACGAGGGTGTCTTTGAGGTTTTGCATCGTCGGACGCATCCCACCGCTGCACTGTGATTCCAGATGGAACCTCACTGTTGACTCGGACTTCGTAGCGGCCACAGGCTAGCCACGTTACCGAAATACCGACCTGTTCATTTGTGGCTGCGGGCATTA
>JGI10216J12902_100983551_pt1 | contig 15046 bp, 13 predicted proteins | sample KanNatreferecore_FD_12902 | JGI IMG/M metagenome (IMG submission 12902)
GGCCGGTCCCGCTCCCCCGCCCCCGCGGCGAAGTGCGGCTGGAGGACGTCAGCTTCACCTACGCCGGCCGCGAGCGCGTGCTGGACGACATCGACTTGAACATCCCCGCGGCGACCCGGATCGCCATCGTGGGGCCGTCCGGCTCCGGAAAGTCGACGCTCGTCAAACTGCTCTTCCGGTTCCATGACCCGACGGCGGGACGGGTCCTGATCGACGGGGTGGACCTGAGGGAGCTGGACAAGGACACGCGGCGGCGGACGCTCGCGATCGTGCCGCAGGAGCCGGTGCTATTCAACGACACCATCGCGGCGAACGTTCGGTTCGGCCAGCCCGACGCGACCCTGGAGGACATCGAGACCGCCTGCCGGCAGGCGAACATCCACGAGCTGATCGCCTCGCTCCCCGAGGGTTACGAGACCATGGTCGGCGAGCGAGGCGTGAAGCTGTCCGGGGGCGAGAAGCAGCGGGTCGCCATCGCGCGGGCGATCGTGCGGGATCCGCGGGTCCTGGTCTTCGACGAGGCGACCTCCAACCTGGACTCGCATTCGGAGCGGATCATACAGGCCTCCCTCGACCGGATCGCCGCGGGCCGCACGACGATCGTGATCGCCCACCGGCTGTCGACGATCGTGGATAGCGACGTGATCTACGTGCTGGAGCACGGGCGGATCGTCGAGGCGGGCACGCACGACGAGCTGCTCGAAGCCGCCGGGCTCTACGCCCGGCTCTGGTCGCTCCAGGCGCGGGGTGAGGCGACTGCCGAGGGCCTCGAGGGCCCGACCCCGGCGCTGGCGGCGCTGGCCTGACTCCGGTCTGGGTTCGCACGGGCGAGGGAGGGAACCCGCGAAGACTTACGGCTCCTTCTAACGCAGCGGGGAGGTCGCGGGAGGTTCGGAATAGGTTCACACCTTGCGACCGGGGGCGCTGCCTTATCGCAGCGGCACCGCCCGACGGGGGGTGCAACAAGGGAAAGCAGCGCGGTGTCGGAAGACCAAGCCATGCTGCGGCAGCGGTGCGTACAGGGAGAGTTATGGAGCAGCCGACACGGGTTGCAATCGTTACGGGAGCGGCGCGCGGGATCGGCTTCGCCACCGCGGAGGAGCTGGCGCGCCAGGGGTATGCCGCGCTCATCGCGGACCTGGACGCGGCGCAGGCGGAGCGCGCCGCGGCCGACCTGAAGAACAAGGGGCTCCGCGCGAGCGCCGTGCAGGTTGACGTTGCCGACCGTGCCAGCGTCGAAGGCATGGTGGAACAGGTGCTGGCGCAGTTCGGACGGATCGACGTCCTGGTGAACAACGCCGGTATCGCCGGGCGGGCCGCGCCGCTCACCGAGGTGACGGAGGACGACTGGGACACCATGATGGCGGTGGATCTGAAGAGCATCTACCTGTGCTGCAAGGCCGTGCTGCCGGGGATGCTGGAGCGGAAGTCCGGCGCCATCATCAACGTGGCCTCGATCGCGGGGAAAGAGGGGAACCCGAACATGATCCCCTATTCCACGGCCAAGGCGGGCGTCATCGGGTTTACGAAGGCGCTTGGTAAGGAAGTCGCGCAGCAGGGAGTACGCGTGAACGCCGTCGCGCCGGCGGTGATCGGGACCGAGATCCTCCAGCAGCTCACGCCGGAGCAGGTGGGCTACATGACGGCGCGGATCCCGATGAACCGGGTGGGACTGCCATCCGAGGTCGCGACCGTCATCGCGTTCCTGGCGTCCGAAGGGGCCAGCTTCGTTACCGGCCAGTGTTATGACGTAAGCGGCGGCCGGGCTACGTATTAGGGGTTGGGGCGGCGGCGTTCGGGTGTTTCGGCGTTCGGGGGTGAGGGTCGGGAGTTATGCGATTGAAGGTCTCGTTTGTCGGGCTCGGTCTGGTCACCTGGTGCGGCGTGGCCGTTGTTGCTGCGGCTCCCGCGCCTCCCGGCAAGGCCGTGCCGGCGGCGGCGCCCGTCTCACCTGCTGCGCTCGAGTTCTTTGAGAAAGAAGTTCGCCCTCTGCTCGCCCAGCAGTGCTACTCATGTCATGGAGAGAAGGTCCAGCAGGGTGGGCTCCGGCTCGACTCGCGGGAGGCCCTGGTGAGGGGCGGCGCGCGCGGGACGGCGCTGGCTGCGGGAAAGCCGGAGAAGAGCCTCCTCATCCAGGCCGTGCGGCACCAGGGGATGCAGATGCCCCCCGGGCGGAAGCTGCCGGAGAAGCAGGTCGCGGCGCTGGAGAAGTGGGTGCAGATGGGTGCGCCGTGGCCCGGTTCGTCGGCCGCGGCGGCTCCGGCCACGGGCACCTGGGACGACATCCTGAAGACCCGCAAGCAGTGGTGGAGCCTTCTGCCGGTGCGCAGGACGCCGGTGCCGAAGGTGAAGCTCGCGGCCTGGAGCCGGCACCCGGTGGACCGGTTCATCCTGGCGGACCTGGAGGCGAAAGGCCTGAAGCCCGCGGTGAGCGCAGACCGCCGGACGCTTATCCGGCGGGTGTCGTTGGTCCTGACGGGGCTGCCGCCGACCCCGGAAGAGGTGGAGGCATTCGCCGGCGACCGCTCCCCCACCGCTTACGAGAAGGTGGTTGACCGGCTCCTGGCGTCCCCACATTTCGGAGAGCGGTGGGCGCGGCACTGGATGGACGTGGTCCGCTTCTGCGAGACACACGGCTACGAGTGGAACAACGAGATCCGCGACGTCTGGCGCTACCGGGACTACCTGATCCGCGCCTTCAACCAGGACCTGCCGTACGACCAGCTCATCCGCGAGCATATCGCCGGCGACCTCCTTCCCCAGCCGCGGCGGAACGCGGCGGAGCAGATCAACGAGTCCGTGATTGGGACCGCGTTCTACCGCTTCGGGGAAGTCGGGCACGACGTCTTCAAGGAGATCGGCCTCGATCACCTCGACAACCAGATCGACACGCTCTCGAAAGCGTTCCAGGCCACCACGGTCTCCTGCGCCCGCTGCCACGACCATAAACTCGATGCGGTCTCTACACGCGACTACTACGGGATCCTGGGGATCGTCGCCAGCTCGCGGCAGGTGGTCCACACGATCGACGGCCCCGAGGTAAACCGCAAGCCGGAGGAGCGCCTCAAGGCGCTGAAGAGCCAGATTCGCGCCGAGGCCGCTCAGGCCTGGCAGCAGCAGGCCGGAGAGCTGGGCAAGTACCTGGGCGCCGCGCAGGCCGCCAGGGACAAGCGCCCGGATGCCGAGATGCTGGCCACGGGCCTGGACGCCGCACGGCTTAAGGCGGTGACCGCGGAGATGGAGAAGGGCGGCGGCATCGAGGCGCCTCTCTACGGCTGGTCTCAGTTGGCCGAAGCGGCGTCGAAGGGCGGAGACCTGGCGAGCGCGTGGAAGTCCCTGGCCGAGCGCTGTGCCGCGGAGAGCCGCGACCGGGCTGAGTTCAACCGCAAGACGTTCCTTCCCTGGGGCGATTTCACGAAGGGCGTCCCGGAAGGTTGGCGGGCGGGCGGCCTCGGGCTCCGCGACGGGCCGTCGATCTCCGGCGACTTCGCGGTCCCTGATCAGGGTGAGCAGGCCGTGAGCGGCGTGTTCCCCGCCGGGTTCTTCACGCACACGCTTTCGGAGCGGATGAACGGCTCCGTCCAGTCGCCGTATCTGCCGCCGGGGAAGAAGTTCGCCGTGCTCGAGGTGATGGGCGGAAAGCACGGCGCGGCGCGGTTCGTTCCGGATTTCCGGCTGCTTCAGGACAGCAGCACGGTCCAGCAAGGACCCCTCTCCTGGAAGCGCTTCCGCATCGACGATCGGGACGGCCGCGGCTACGTGGAGCTGGCGACCAAGCTGGACAACATCCGCTACCCGAACTTCGGCGGCGCGGATAAGGACGAGCCCTTCAAAGACCCGCGCTCCTTCTTCGGCGTTACCCGCGCGTACCTCACGGACAGCGGCGAGAACCCAAAGGATGAGCTGACCGACATCCTGCCGCTCTTCAAGGCGAGCGCGGCCAGCCTGAGTGCTGCCGGCGAGCGCTACGCGGCGGTCTCGATCGAGGCCCTCACCCGTTGGGCCGCCGGCAAGGCGACCGATGACGACGCCCGCTGGATCGACTGGCTGCTCCGCGTGGGCCTGTTATCCAGTTCCACCAGCGCCAGTCCGAAGCTGGGCGAACTGGTGCAGCAGTACCGTGAAACGGAGAAGCAGCTGCAGCTTCCGCGTGTGGTCGCGGGAATGGCGGACATGGAGGGGTTCGACCATCCGGTCTATATCCGCGGGGACTTCCGCAACGCCGGCGAGATGGTCCAGCGCCGCTACGTGCAGGCGATCTCGGCCTCCGAAGAGATGTCCACGGGCGGCGGCAGCGGCCGCCTGGCCCTTGCGGAAGAGATCGCCAGCGCGTCCAACCCGCTCACCTCGCGGGTGATGGTGAACCGCATCTGGCACTATCTCTTCGGCACCGGGCTCGTGCGCACCACCGACGACTTCGGGCACATGGGCGAGCAGCCCTCGCACCCCGAGCTCTTGGATTGGCTGGCGGTGACGTTCTCCGCAACTGACAGAGGGACAGAGGGACAGAGGGACAGGGGGAACGTTTCGTCGAAGGCCGTCTCTCCATCTCTCCCTCTCTCCGTCTCTCCGTCGTCCGTAAACGAGGGGCTCGGCTGGTCGGTCAAGAAGCTCATCCGCTCACTGGTCCTCACCGAGACCTTCAAGATGTCCGGGCAGGCGGATGCCCGGGCGGCAGTCGTAGACCCGGAGAACCGGCTGCTGCACCATTACCCCGCGCGGCGACTGGAGGCGGAGGCGATCCGCGACTCGATCCTGGCGGTGTCCGGGCGCCTGCACCGCACACTTTACGGTCCGAGCATCCAGCCGTTCCGCGCGGAGCCGATGCCGGAGCGCCGCCTGTTCCCGGGCCCGCTGGACGGCAGCGGCCGCCGGAGCGTCTACACCAAGATCACCCTGATGCAGGGGCCCAAGTTCCTGGAGGTCTTCAACTTCCCGGACCCCAAGACCCCCGTCGGGCGGCGGGACGTGACCAACGTGCCCGCGCAGGCACTGACGCTGATGAACGATCCGTTCGTGACCGGCCAGGCGGAGGTCTGGGCGGAGAAGCTGGTCACGGCGCCGGATGTATCGGCAGCCGCGCGGATCGACCGGATGTACCGCTCGGCCGTCGGCCGCCCGCCCTCGAAGGCGGAGACGGAGCGCTTCCAGGCGCTGGTCCGCGAGCTGGCCGCGCTGCATCAGGTTCCGGAGGGTGACGTCTTGAAGAACCGGGCCGTGTGGAAAGACACGGCTCACGCGGTGTTGAATCTAAAAGAGTTCATCTACATCCGGTAAGCCCGACCTGGTCCGACTGGTCCGACCCGTCCGACCCGTCTGACGCTGATAGGAAGCACCATGAAGAGAAAGCCCTGCGGATGCCCCGGCCGGGTCTTACCGGCCCTGAGCCGGCGCGAGCTCTTGAAGCACAGCGCCACCGGCTTCGGCATGATGGCCCTCTCCGCGCTGATGGCGGACGAGGCGTACGCGGGGCTGGTCGTGCCGGAGAGGCCGCACTACGTCCCGAAGGCGAAGAACGTCATCTTCCTCTTCATGGACGGCGGGGTCTCGCACGTCGACTCCTTCGACCCCAAGCCCAAACTGAAGGAGAAGGAAGGCGAGCGGGTCGGGAAGGTGGAGAACCCCACGGCCGGCGGGGACCGGAAGTGGCTCGGCAGCCCGTGGACGTTCAAGCAATACGGGCAGTCCGGCATCCCCGTCAGCGAGCTATTCCCCAACATCGCCACCTGTGTGGACGACCTGGCGGTCGTCCGCTCGATGAAGGCGGAGTTCCCGCTGCACTCGCGCGGCAACCTGCTCCTCCACACGGGGCGCAACACCGGCGGGCTCCCGAGCATCGGCTCCTGGGTCACGTACGGGCTGGGGAGCGAGAACCGGAACCTGCCGGGGTTCGTGGTGCTGAACTTCGGCACGGTGCCGGCAGGGGGCCTGGAGAACTTCTCGAACGGCTTCCTGCCCGCCACGCACCAGGCTTCGATTCTCCGGGCCACCGGGATCCCTATCGAGAACCTGGAGCCCGCGGACAAGATCGCGCGCATCCAGCGCGCGAAGCTGGACCTCCTCCAACAGCAGGACCATGACTTCGCGACCTCGCTCGGCTCCTCCGAGCCGGTCGAGTCCGCGATCCAGAACTACGAGCTGGCCTACCGGATGCAGTCGCTCGTGCCGGACGTGCTCGACCTGAACAAGGAGAGCGAGGCGACCAGGAAGCTCTACGGTCTGGACGCCGCCGACGAGAAGAAGAAGCTCTACGGGATGCAGTGCCTGCGCGCCCGGCGACTGATCGAGTCCGGCGTGCGCTTCGTGGAAGTTTGCTGCCCGCAGCTTTACGGCAGCACCGGCACGTGGGACCAGCACGGCGACCTGAAGAAAGGCCACGAGCGCAACGCCGCCACCACGGACCAGGCCGTTGCGGCGCTCCTCAAGGACCTCAAACAGCGCGGGATGCTGGAGGACACGCTCGTGCTGTGGTCCGGCGAGTTCGGGCGTACCCCGCACTCACCCGGCAAGGACGGGCGCGACCACCACCCGGAAGGCTTCAGCCTTTTCCTGGCCGGCGGCGGCATCAAGGGCGGCACCGTCTACGGCGCCACGGATGAGATGGGGATGTTCGCCTCCGAGAACATCTGCACCTACCACGACCTGCACGCCACGATGCTCCACCTGCTGGGGCTGGACCACACGAAGTTGACCTACCGCTTCGGCGGCCGGGACTTCCGGCTCACCGACGTGCACGGCCAGGTGATCCAGGGCATCCTCGCCTAGCTCAGTGATCAGTAATGAGTGATCCGTGATCAGTAATCAGTAAGGTCTCCCACTGATCACTGATCACTGATCACTGATCACGATCACTACCTTACGTGGTCGGCGTCAGACCCTGAGCGCGGGCCTCCTCGGCAGCCACCTGTTTGGCTTCCTTGAGGGCTTCCTTCGCGGTCTGCTTGGCCTCCTGGATCGCCTCGGTGGCGACTCCCTGCACCCGCTGGGCGACGGTCTGGACCTTGCCCTTCACCTCACCGGCCGCCTCCTTGGCGGTGTCCACGAGGCGGTCTCGCGTCTCCCCCATCATCTCATGCTCGCGGCGGGTCTCCGGAAGCAGGAACCCGATCGCGGCGCCGAGGCCGAGCGCTACCAGGCCGAGGGCCATCGGGTTGTTCTGCATGGTGCTTTGCACGCATTCGGAGACGGAGCCCATCGCGTCGCGCGACTCCATTCGCGCCAGGCTGGCTTTCACGGCCGCCCGGCCGGTCACCTCGCCCGTGCGCTCCCGGACGCGGCCGGAGACGTCTTCGACGCGGCCCATCATGCGGTCGGCCACCTCGCCGGTCCGCTCTCGTACGGTGTCGGCCACCCCCGCGGCGCGCTCCTTAACGGTGCCCGCCAGCTCGCTGGTGCGCTCCCGCAGCGTCGCCGCCGCCTCGCGCAGGTTGTCCTTCACGTCGCCAATCGTTTCCCGCATGCGTCCGCGGCCGTCGCCGGATTCCCCGGGGAACGTGCCCCGGCCGTAACCGGGCTCCGGCTGATCGTAGGCGGAGTAGTAGTCGTTGGACCACCGCTCCTCCATCCGGCGGGTGCGCATCGCGTCCGCCAGCAGCCATGCCGCGCCGATCCCGATCAGCGCAAACGGTATTGGGTTCTCTCTAACGGTGTTCGCCACTGAGGTTCCTGCCTCTCTCGCCGAGTACCACACGTTTTCCACGGCGTCCTGTGCCCGGCCGATCGTCGCTTCCCTCGCGCGGTACACCGCGTCATGGGTGGCGTCCTGCACCTTCTCCCTGGCCTGGTCCATGAGGACCTGGGGTTGGAGACGGTCCTTGATGGCGGTGATCGTCTCCGTCATCTCGGCGCGCGTCTGCTCGATCTCGGCCTTCTTCCACTCGATCTCTGCCCGGCTGGCCACAGAGTCCTCGATTTCATCGGTCGAATCGGGGTCCTCGTGCCCCTCCATGGGCTCAAGCCGCCCTTCGTAGGGTGTTAACTGCACCTTGCTCCTCCTTCAACGTCTCGATGGTCTCCCGCGGGACCAGGTCCACCTCCTTGAGGGCGTCCAGGCCGGTCTTGGCCAGGTACGCGCCTCCGAGCGTGACCAGCGCCCCCACGATCAGCGCCGATGCCCACAGGGGGATCGCGAGACCGATCAGGAAGACGATTCCCGCGATAATCGTGAGGACGCCGCCGTACACGATGGCGCCCCCCGCCGCGATCATCCCCGCGTTCTTCCCCATGCGGGAGAGCTTGCCGGACATCTCGGTCTTGGCGAGGTCCACCTCCTGGCGCACGAGGGTCTTCATCTCGCGCGTCAGGTCGGAGAAGAGATCGCCGAGCGACCGGTCGTCCGTCCGATGCTGCAAGTCGTGGATCATCGTCGGACCTCTCACTCCTGCGCCTTGCCGGAGTAGGTGACGCTCTCGTCCGCCTCATCCGCATCCTGGTCGAGGTACTGGCCGGTGAGCTCCGAGTCGCCGCCCATGTAGCGCGTCGCGTTGGCGGCGGGACTGGAGGCCGTCGAGCCGGTAGCCCAGCCGACTTCGCCGCCCATCGCCCGATCAGAGCTGGAGCGCAGCCGGCGCTCTTCGCGCTCCCGGCGATAGCGGCTCTCTTCGTAACCGCGGTGCACCTCCTCCGGGTGGAGGCTGCGGCCGCCGTCGTAATAGCCGGCGTTCGAGGTTTGGTAGGCGCGGTCGCTGGAGCTCTTCAGGAAGCGCGCCATCACGAAGCCCAGCGCAAAAGTGGCTCCCAGGAAGACGCCCGGGTTCCGGCGGGCCATCGACTCGACGTCCACCACCAGGTCTTCGAGATCGTGCTCGCGCAGGTAGCCGGAGAAGCCCTCGATCATGTCCGCCGCGCGGTCCACGAGCGGCGTCAGGTTCGCCTGGTTGTTGTCGTGAAGCTGGCTTCCGGTGGTTCGCAGCGCGTGGGCGATCCCGTCGATGCTTCCGGCGAGCTGGTCCTTTTGGGTCGAAAGCTGGGACGTGATCTGGGTGCGGGCCTGATCCACTGCCCGGCCCGCGATCTCCTGCCCCTTCTCCATCATCTCCCGCGTCTGCTCCCGGACCTGTTCCATCGGGCGCCCCGGATCGCCCTGGCCCTGGCCGGCAGACATGTTGGTCGTACTGTTCTCCACAGCGTTTCCTCCCCCAGGCCATTCGAAGGGCCTGGCACGCCGAATACGTACCCGGGGGAGGGGCTGCGCAAACGGCTAGGAGCGCCTCTCGATCAGCTTGCGAATCCGGGCGAGTCCCTGCATCAGCAGCTCCCGGCTTGTGGCGAAGGAGATACGCACGTACTCCTGGTCCTCGCCCTCGTTCCGCTTGCCGAAATTGCTGCGGGCCAGCACGGCCACGCCGCCGTCGTGGAGCATCGTATGCTGGAGCTCCTCGGCGGTCCGCAGGCCCAGGAGTCGGCAGGCCTCCGTGACGTTCGGAAAGGCGTAGAAAGCACCCTGCGGCATGACGCAGGAGATGCCGGGGATGGCGTTCAGCTCCGCCACGGCCATGTCGCGCCGCGCCTTGAACTCCGCGATCATGGCCCGGACATCGTCTTGCGGGCCGTTCAGGGCCTCGACGCCGGCGTCCTGAGTGAACGTGGCGGTGCAGGAGACGGAGTTGGTATTGAGCTGGGCGATCTTCTCCGCCATCTCGCGGGGCATCGCGCCGTAACCCATCCGCCAGCCGGTCATGGCGAAGGTCTTCGAAAAGCCGTCCAGGAGGATGGTCCGCTCCTTCATGCCGGGAATCTGGGTGATGCTGCAGTGCCGCCCCTCGAAAAGGAACTCGCTGTAGATCTCATCCGCCAGCACCCAGGCGTCGCACTCCAGCGCGATCCCGGCGATCGCCTCCATGTCTTCCCGGCTCAGGACCCCGCCGGTCGGGTTGTTCGGCGAGTTCAGGATGATCATCCGGGTCCGGGAAGAGACCGAGCGCCGGAGCTGCTCCACGTCCAGCCGGAACTCGCGCGGCTCCACCAGCGCGGCCGGCACCGGCTTCGCCCCGGCGAAGTCGATGACGCTCTCGTAGATCGGGAAGCCGGGGTTCGGGTAGACGATCTCGTCGCCCGGCTCGGCCACGGCCAGAATCGAATGGAAGAGGATCGGCTTCCCGCCGGGCGTGATCACCACCTCGTCCGGTTGGAACTCCAGGCCCCGGCTGCGCGTCAGGTAGGCAGCCACCGCCTCCCGCAGCTCGGGGATGCCGGCCGAGGGGCCGTAATGCGTGCGGCCGGATTCCAGCGCGCGCTTCGCGGCTTCCCGGATGTTCCGCGGCGTGTCGAAGTCCGGGTCGCCGATCCCCAGGCTCACGATGTCTTTGCCGCCCGCGCGCAGCCTGGCGACCTCCGCCAGCACCGTAAAGGCGTTCTCGGTCCCCAACCGGGACATCCGCTCGGCATACTTCATGGATTCACCTCACAAGGCGGGAAAGCTCAACCTGTCGAAACTGCTCCTGCGGCTGCCCAGCCAGCCCGACCGATCGTTGGCCGAGGCGTCGGCCCGTTGCTGATTCGGAGAGACCCCATGCGCATCCTGCAGTACATCGGGATCCTGATCGTCATCAACATCCTTCTGTACCTTTTCAAGGCGCCGTTCTTCATCTGGTAGCCCCGAGATCATGGCGTTGCCGCGAGAGCGTACCTCGACTCACACCCCCAGGTGGCTAGCCCCGCCGGATCTCCAACTGCTCTGGGGAGGCGCGGCGCTCTCCGTCGCGCTCTGGGCCGGGCTGCGCGCCTACCGGGAGGAAAACTGGGCAGCGGCGGCCGGCGCGGTGCTGGCAGCGGTCGTCGGGCGGCTCTTTCTTCGCCGCGGTCCTGCCCGCAGCGCCTCGCCAAGGGATTCCCTTGCAGCGCTCCCGGCCGTTCTCGCGCCGCCCATGGTAGCGGCGGGCGGCTCTATCGGGCCAGTGCTCTTCCGAGAGCCGGTGCTCGCCGCGGCGCTCTGCGTGGCAGGATGCCTGTTCGCGGCCTGGGCGCTCACCGTCCTGGGTCGAAGCTTCGCGGTCCTCCCGGTGAAGCGGCCGCTGGTCACCGCCGGTCCGTACCGTTGGGTCCGTCACCCGGCATACCTGGGTGAGCTCGTCGCGGTCCTCGGGTTATGCCTCCAGAGCGTCACGCTCGCGGCGCTGCTCTTGACGGCTGGCGCGGCGGCGGCGGTTGCGGCCCGCATTAGGATCGAGGAGCGCCTGCTCGCCGCAGACCCCGCGCACGAGGCGTATCGCACGGCAGTTCGCTGGCGGCTGATCCCGGGGCTCTGGTAAGCGCTACTCGCGGCGGGTGCGCTGCAGGACGACGGCCAGCACGATGATCACGCCTTTGAGGATCATCTGGTACTCGGACTGGATGTTCTTGAGCCCGAGGATGTTGTCCAGGATCGACAGGATGAGCGCGCCGATCATGGACCCGAGGACCGTGCCCCTGCCGCCCGCCAGCGAGGTGCCGCCGATCACTACGGCGGCGATGGCGTTCAGCTCGTAGCCGGCGCCGTCGATGTGACTGCCCTGGTTCACGAGCGCCGCGTGGAGCATGGCCGCGAGCGCGGAGAGGAAGCCGGAGACGCCGAAGACGATCACCTTCACGCGGTCCACCGCCACCCCGGAGAGGCGGCTGGCGCTCTCGTTGCTGCCCACCGCGTACACATGCCGGCCGAAGGCGGTGCGTTGCAGGACCCAACCCGCCAGCGCCCCCACGGCGATGAAGTAGAAGATCTGTGCCGGGATCGCGCCGCCGCCCAGCGGGAGCTCTCCCGCGAAGAGAGTCTTGAAGCTCGGCGGCGCCGCGCCCGGCCCGAACGCCAGCGGCACCGCATACCCGCCCGACCAGAGCGATGCCGCCCCCCGGGCGATACTGAGCATCGCCAGCGTGGTGATGAACGATTGCAAGCGCAGCCGGGTGGTAACGACCCCGTTGGCCAGTCCCACCGCCGTGCCCAGCGCCAGCACCATAAGGATGACTGCGCCGGTCCCGACGTGCATCTTCATCATCCCCGTGGCGACGGCGACGGCGCACAGCGCGAGGACCGCGCCGACGGAGAGATCGATCCCGCCCGTCAGGATCACCATCGTCATGCCGATGGCGATGATGCCGTTCTCGGAGGCGAAGCGGAGGACGTTCAGCAGGTTCGCGGGGTTGAGGAAGACGCTGTTGCCATTGCGGACCGGAGAGACGACGGCCGCGACGATGAAGAGCGCGATCAGTCCGAAGAAGCTCTGGAACCGCAGCGCGAAGTGCCAGGCGCGCGCCATAGATAAGCCCACGGGGGGGTCGCGAGAGGAATCGCTGCGCATTCGCGGGTGTAAGCAGAACGGCTACGGAACGTCCGCGTCGGGAATGAAGGAGAGGTACCGGTTGAGGTAAGAGAGAGCGTCCCCGAACGGAATGCGCTCGGCGCGCGGATCCGCATGCGCCACTGAGTGCCTGAAGATGCGCACTCTGTGCACGGGCTCCACGTGGTGCGCAGGAATCCGGTAGTGGTCGCGAAGCCCGTTAATCAGCCCGTCTGAATTCCGCGGTATCGGGCGGCCTGGCCTTGAGTGGGGGTACTGATCCCGCAAGATCGCTTCGAACTCCGCGAAAAGCCGTATGGTATAGGTTGCTTCGACGTGCTTGACCGCCCGTTGAAGCGCCTCGAAAGTGGCGCCGAACAGGCTGGCGTGCCCGTGTGCCGAAGGCCACTGGTCCCGGGTGTAGGCCAGGGCCGCGCGGGCAGCGAGGAACTCCTCCCGCAGCGGGCTGAGGCGTCTAATCAGCAGGTGGCTCATCAGGCGCGACGCTTAAGTCGTTTGCCAGGCTCACAAACGTTTCCTCATTCCAGGGCTGCTTGATGAAGATCCCGGAATCGGTCCGGATTAACCATCGCCCGTCCCTCGCACTGCGGAGCAGCATCACGCGGTAAAGGGTGGGGTACGCGTAAAGATCAATGCGGCCGTTCGCACCCATCACACAGCGGGCCACAGGCTCCAGCATGACCGCACCACGTTTCGTCTGGATGATGAGTAGGGGTACGTTGTATGTTCCGAGCAGTGCCTCCGTGACCTCGGCGTCCTTCCACGCAACCTCCCATCCTTGCGCCCGCGACCATTCGGCTGTTTCTTCGCAGAACGAACGTACCGTCTCGATCCACTCGTCGCGGGTGGCCTCGCTATCTCGTTCGATCGTTTCGCTCATCCCGTTCCTCCACCGTACGCTCGTTCCTGGTCGCGCTTGCCGGGTAATCGAAGGTTTACCGCTTGATGATAGCCCAGAATCGAGGAGCTCTTCCAGGGATCGGCGGTTTCGTGACTGGGGCCGGCGGGCACAACCGATCATCCGGTTGTTCGACGACGGATGAAGGAGTGGGCCGATGCGGAAGTTCGCACTGATGGGTCTAGCGACGCTGGCCGGCGCGGGAGTCGGGCTGCTGATGTTCACGCAGAAGGGGCGCGCGCTCACCGCGCAACTGCGCCAGCGGATGGCTTCCGGTGGCGGCGAGGCGCCGCGCGACCTGGTCGAAGAAGTTCTGGCGCAGCCGCACCCCGACACCGCGATGGCCCAGGCGTTCGAGGAGGCGGTTACCTCGTAGGCGTTCCCGTGTTCAGTAACCCGACCTCCCGGCCGACTTTCCGGAAGGCCTCAACTGCGCGGTCCAGGTGGTCGCGGGTGTGGGCGGCGGACATCTGGACGCGGATTCGCGCGGTCCCTTCCGGGACGACGGGGTAGCCGAACCCGGTAACGAACACGCCCGCCTCCAGCAGCATCCGGCTGATCCGGATGGAGAAAGCGGTGTCGCCGACGATGATGGGGATGATCGCGGCTTCGCCTTCGAGCGGCTGAAAGCCGGCCTCGGTGATCCGCTTCCGGAAGTACGCGGAGTTTTCGCGCAGCTTGTCCACGAGCGACGGGTCCTCCCGCAGGACCCGCACGGCGGCCCGGGCGCTGCACGCCACCGTGGGCGGGAGCGCGTTGGAGAAGAGCTGCGGCCGAGACCGCTGCGCAAGGATGTCGCACACCGCCGCCGGCCCCGCCACGAACCCTCCGGCCGCGCCTCCGAGCGCCTTGCCGAGGGTGCCGGTGATGATGTCCACCTCACCGAGCAGCCCGTAGTGCTCCGCCACGCCCCGGCCCCCCGCGCCCAGGACCCCGGTCCCGTGGGAGTCGTCTATGACGATGACGGCGTTGTGGGCGCGCGCCAGCTCCACGATGTCCGGAAGGCGGGCCAGGTCGCCTTCCATGCTGAACACGCCGTCCGTAATGACAAGCTTCCGCTGCCCCGGCTCGCAGGAGGCGAGGCCTTCGCGGAGGTGCGTCATGTCGGAGTGCTTGTAGATGACTTTCCGTGCCGGCTTCGAGAGCCGGATGGCGTCGATGATGCTGGCGTGGTTCAGCTCGTCGGAAAGGATGACGGTGTTCTGGTCCGTGAGGGTGGGGATGAGCGCCTCGTTCGCGTTCCAGCAGGAGACGTACGTCAGCGCGGCCTCGGTGTGGAGGAACGAAGCCAGGTCCGCCTCCAGCTCCAGGTGCGGCTGGAACGTCCCGCAGATGAAGCGGACGGAGGCGGTGCCGGCGCCGTACTGCTCCAGCCCCTCGATGCCGGCGCGGATGACCTCCGGGTGGTTCGCCAGGCCCAGGTAGTTGTTGGAGGAGAGAACGATGATCTCTCCGCGCCCTCCCTGCCCTTCCATCGTAACCACGGGGCCCTGCGGCGCGCAGAGGGTGTTGAACCGCTTATAGGTGCCCGCAGCCCTCAGGCGGTCCAGCTCCGCGTTGAGCTCTTCGTTGAGCTTCTGGTTCATCGGTGGGTCCATTTCGGCCGCCCGGCGGCGGCGCATTGAGCCAGGGCCCTTCCCTGCTGCGCCTCCGGCAGCGGCAGCCCGGCGGGGTTGCCGTTCGGGAAGAGGACGATCTTGCACGCCTCCCCGGCCTGGAGGTGGCCGATGGCCTCATCGATAGCCTCCAGCGAGGAGTAGGTGTGCGTGACGAGCGGCCGCAGGTTCACCACGCCGCTTTCGAGCATCCAGCGGGTCTTGTACCAGGTCTCGAAGATCTTCCGCCCGTTCAGCGCGAGCACGTTCAGGTTCTT
>JGI10216J12902_105002590_pt1 | contig 15045 bp, 9 predicted proteins | sample KanNatreferecore_FD_12902 | JGI IMG/M metagenome (IMG submission 12902)
CGGATGCCGAGGCAGCGGCGGCGTGGGCGGGCGGCGCGGGGTATCCGGTCATCCTGAAGGCCTCGTTCGGCGGCGGCGGGCGGGGGATGCGCGTCGCCAACGACGAGCGGGAGCTCCGCGAGTACTTCACTGCGGCGACCCGCGAGGCGGAAGCCTCCTTCGGGCGCGGGGACGTCTTCCTCGAGAAGTACCTGTTGCAGCCGAAGCACATCGAGGTCCAGGTACTGGCGGACGCGTACGGGAACACCGTCCACCTCTACGAGCGGGACTGCTCCATCCAGCGCCGCCACCAGAAGGTGATCGAGATCGCGCCCAGCCCGAGCATCTCCGAAGAGCTGCGCCAGGCGCTGTGTGAGGCGGCCGTGCGCCTGGCGAAGTCCGTCGGTTATGTTAACGCCGGCACGGTGGAGTTCCTGGTCGACGACTCCGGGGGCTATTACTTCATCGAGATGAACCCGCGGATCCAGGTCGAGCACACGGTGACCGAGCTGGTGACCGGGATCGACATCGTGAAGAGCCAGATCCACGTAGCGGAGGGGCACCGCCTCTCGGACCCGGTGATCGGCATTGCGGACCAGGCGGCGGTCCAGCGGCGCGGCTACTCGATCCAGTGCCGCATCACCACGGAGGACCCCGCCAACAGCTTCCTGCCGGACTACGGCCGCATCTCGCATTACCGCTCCGCCGCGGGGTTCGGCATCCGGCTCGACGGCGGCACGGCGTTCTCCGGCGCCGTCATCACGCCGTTCTACGACTCGCTCCTGGTGAAGCTCTCCTCGTGGAGCCTCGACTTCGGCGACGCCTGCCGGAAGCTGGCGCGCGCCCTGAGCGAATTCCGGATCCGGGGCGTCAAGACGAACATCCCCTTCCTGCAGAACGTGGTCCGGCACCCCGTCTTCCTCGCGGGCGGATGCACCACCACGTTCATCGAGGACAACCCGGACCTCTTCCAGTTTACGGAGCGGGGAGACCGCGCCAGCAAGTTGCTGGAGTTCATCGGGGACGTCGTGACGAACGGCAACCCCACGGTCCCGAAGGGCACGGCGGCGCCCAGGTCTCGCGCTCCGGTCGTTCCGGTGGGGGCTTTAAGGTTGCAGGTTGCCAGTCTCCCCAACCTTCAACCTTCAAACTTGAACCTTCAACCCCAGGAGCCCACCCGCACCCTTCTCCGCCGCCTGGGGCCGGAGGGTTTCGCGCAGTGGGTGCGGGAACAGAACCGCCTCCTGGTGACGGACACCACCCTGCGTGACGCGCACCAGTCGCTCCTCGCCACCCGGGTGCGCACCTACGACATGGTGCGTGCGGCGGACGCGATCCGGCGCGACTTCCCCGGCATGTTCTCCCTGGAGATGTGGGGGGGCGCCACGTTCGACGTGACGATGCGCTTTCTCAACGAGGACCCCTGGGAGCGGCTGGGGCAGCTCCGCGAGCGGATTCCGGACGTCCTCTTCCAGATGCTTCTCCGCGGCGCGAACGCCGTGGGCTACACGAACTACCCGGACAACGTCGTCAAGGAGTTCGTGCGGGTGGCCGCGCGCGAGGGGATCGACCTCTTCCGCATCTTCGACTCGCTGAACTACATCCCGGCGATGCTTCCCGCGATCGAGGCGGTGCGCGAGGCCGGCGCCATCGCGGAGGCGGCCATCTGCTACACCGGCGACCTTTTCGACCCGGCCCGCAGCAAATACCACCTCGAATACTACGTCCGCATGGCCAAAGAGCTGGAGCGCGCCGGCGCGACGATGCTCGGGATCAAGGACATGGCGGGGCTGTGCCGCCCCTACGCCGCGCGGAAGCTGGTGGAGACCCTGCGGCAGGAAGTGGGGCTGCCGGTCCATTTCCACACCCACGACACCTCCGGCGGTCAGCTGGCGTCCTACCTCTTCGCGGCGGAGGCGGGCGTCGACGTCGTGGACTGCGCCATCAGCTCCATGTCCGGCCTCACCAGCCAGCCCAGCCTGGAGGCCCTCGTCGCGGCGCTTCAGCGCCAGGAGCGGGACACGAAGCTGGACCTGGACGCACTCATCAGGCACGCGGACTACTGGCTCGCCGTGCGGGAGCAGTACGCGCCGTTCGAGAGCGATCTGAAGTCGAACTCCGGGGACGTCTATCTGCACGAGATCCCAGGCGGCCAGTACAGCAACCTGCGTCCCCAGGCGGAGGCGATGGGCCTGGGCGACCGTCTGCCGGAGCTGAAGCGGATGTACGCGGTGGTCAACCAGATGCTCGGCGACATCGTCAAGGTGACGCCTTCCAGCAAGGTCGTCGGCGATCTCGCCCTGTACATGCTCACCCACAACCTGACCCCCGAGGAGGTCCTTCGCCGCGGCGAGGAGATCCAGTTTCCCGACTCGGTCGTGGGCTTGTTCGCGGGGGAGATCGGCTACCCGGAGGGCGGGTTCCCCGAGCGGCTAAGGGAGGTAGTGCTGCGGGGCCGGAAGCCCGTGGAAGGCCGGTTGGGGGCGCACCTGCCCCCGGTCGATCTGAAGGCGACGCACGCGGAGCTGGAAGGGAAACTCGGGCGGGAAGTCACGGACACGGAGGTGCTCTCCTACCTGATGTATCCCCGCGTCTTCCTGGAGTTCGCCGAGAAGCGCAAGCAGTACGGCGACGTTAGCTACGTTCCCACGCCCGTTTTCTTCTATGGCATGGAGCCCGGGGACGAAGTGGCCGTGGAGATCGAGGAAGGCAAGATCCTCTACGTCAAGCTCATCGCCGGCACCCCGGCGGACGCCGAGGGGATGGTCACCCTCTTCTACGAGCTGAACGGCCACCCCCGGGAGGTGAAGGTGCCGGACTGCGCCGCCACCGCCTCCGTCAAGCGCCACCCGAAGGCGGACCCGGATAACATGCACCACCTCGGCGCGCCGATGCCCGGCGCGGTGGTGGAGGTCGCGGTCAAGCCGGGGGATGCGGTCGAAAAGGACCAACTGCTCGTCGCCATCGAGGCCATGAAGATGCAAATGTACATCAACAGCCCCATTCGCGGCGTAATCAAAGAAGTGCTCGTCTCCCCCGGCATACGCATCGACACAGGCGACCTGCTGGTGGTCTTCATCTAGGCAGCAGGGGTTCGCGCCCGCCGGGCTGAAGGCTACCTTTGAGCGTTCGAACAGGAGCCTGAAATGACGCGCCCAGCCTTTCGCCCTCTGGCCCTTCTCCTTCTCATCGGGTTCGGCACTACGGCGCTGCTCGCCGCGCGCGCCTCGTTCGCGGCGACTTTCAGCGTTACGAACACCAGCGATTCGGGGGCGGGCTCGCTCCGCGAGGCGATCCTGGACGCGAACGCCGCCGCCGGGGCGGACGCCATCGCGTTCAACATCGCCGGCGCGGGGGTGAAAACGATCGTCCCATCCACTCCGCTGCCGGCGATCACCGGCCCGGTCACCATCGACGGTTACACCCAGCCGGGCGCCAGCGCGAACACCCTGGGCGCCGGAAGCAACGCCGTCCTCCTCATCCAGATCGAGGGCAGCGGCCTCTCCACGGCTGGTTTGGAGATCAGCGTGGACAACTGCACGGTGCGCGGCCTCTCCATCACTGGGTTCGGCGGCAACGGCATCTTCCTGGAAGACGGGGACAACAGCGTCATCGAAGGCAACTTCATCGGAGTGGCGCCCAACGGTACCGCCGCGGGCAACGCGGATTCGGGAATCCATCTGGAGGGCAGCTCCGGCAACCGGATCGGCGGGGTCCTTACGGCGCAGCGCAACATCATCTCGGACAACGAAGGCGACGGCATCGACTTCCTCGCCGCAAGCTCCGGCAACCTGGTGCTCGGCAACTACATCGGCACGGACCCGGCCGGAACGTCCGGGATGGGGAACAACGGCGACGGCATCGATGTCGATACGGCGGACTGCACGGACAACACCATCGGTGGCACGGCGGTCGGCGCCGGCAATGTGATCGCCTCCAGCACGGACGACGGCATCGATCCGGACGCCAACGGCACCATCATCCAAGGCAACCTCATCGGCACCGACCGCACCGGAGCCGTCGCTCTCGGCAACAGCAGCGACGGCATCGACGTCGACGGCGTGACCAGCGGCATGCTGATCGCCGGAAACCTGATCAGCGGGAACACGGGCCGCGGCATCGTGATCGACCTTTCGCAGAACATCCGGATCGAAACGAACTTCGTCGGGATCAGCGGCTCGGGCCAGCCGCTCGGTAACGGCTCGTCGGGCATCACGCTGGACGAGAGCGTCGCCGGTTGCGTCATCGGAGGCGCCGCCAACGGGACCGGCAATGTCGTGGCCTTCAACGGCGCCATCGGCATCGAGATCAGCTCGGACGCCGGCTCGGGCAATGCGATTCTCGGCAACTCCATCGTCGGCAACGGGAGCCTGGGGATTGATCTGGAAGAGGACGGCCCCACGCTGAACGATCCCGGTGACGGGGACGGCGGCCCCAACCAGCTTCAGAACTTCCCGGTGATCACCTCCGCCGCGCGTTTGGGGCCGAACGTCACCATCCGCGGCACGCTGAACAGCGCTCCTACCACGAACTTCCGGCTGGACTTCTTCTCCAACGCTTCGGCGGACCCGTCCGGCTTCGGCGAAGGACAGCTCTTTCTTGGCTTCGACACTCTCCAGACAGACGCATCAGGAGCGGCCAGTTTCCAGGTCACGCTCCCTCATCTCGGGTTCGGACGGATTACGGCCACGGCGACTGACAGCGACGACAATACCTCGGAATTCTCGGCCGCGTTCGAGTCGAACCAGGCCACCGGCGGCAAGATCGTGGTCGCGCCGAAGAAGCTGATCCTGACGATCCGCGGGCCGGTGTTGAAGACGCTGCCGTTCACGATCACCAACAAGGGCAAGGAGACGCTGGGCGGCGAGGTCATCGCGCCCGATCCGCCTTTCTCCATCGTCTCCGGTGGTGGCCCTTTCAGCCTGGCGCCGAAAGCGAGGCGTACCGTGCGAGTGGGATTCCTGCCCACCGCCGCGGGCCGGTTCAACGACTCGGTGGTGATCACCAGCTCGGACCCGAAGAAGCCGACGGTCGAGGTGCCGCTCACCGGTAAGGCGACGGGCATCTTCTGAGGTGCTAGCGCGCTCGCCGGCGCGCCGCGAAGGAGCCAATGGTCAGGCAGAAGGCGGTGAGGAAGTACCCGGTCAGCGTCCCCAGGCGGCCGATGGTGAGCATCTCGCCGATCTTCGCCCGCCAGTAGAGGTCCCCACCCACCACGGCCGGGACCAGCCAGTCCGCCGTGAGGGCGGCACCGACGAGCGAGAGGACCAGCGCCGCGCCCCAGACCATCCGCTTCTGGCGCCAGTCCTGCCAGACGCGGGCAGGCTCCATCCGGGGCGGCAGGCGGGTGGATGCCAGGTGGATCACAATCGCGGCGGCGGCAGCCCAGAACGCCCCCGCCAGGAGGCAGAAGACCGACGCTCGGAAGAGCGTGCCGGTGAGGTCGGGCACCTCACTCACCCCCTACGCGTCGATGTGCGTGCATTCGTGGCCGGCCGGCTCAGCGCGAAGATTCAAAGCGGAAAGCTTGAAACGCGCTTACCCTCACTTACCCCATTTGCGTGGATCTGCGTGCATTGGCGGCCCGGTCCTACTCCGGATCTCGCGGCGCCAGCGTGAAATTCGCCCACTTTTCCAGCGCCTTGATCGCTGCTTGCGTGCCCAGGTCACCGCCGCCTTCCGCCTCCACCGCCCGCCAGACCTGGTTCATGAGCGCGGTGCCGGGAAGAGGCAGTTGCAGCTCGCCTGCGGACTCCAGCACCAGCCGCAGGTCCTTCTGGGCCAGGCGGATCATGAAGCCGGGAGCGAAGTCCCCCTTGACGATCCGGGGCGCCAGGTTCGAGATCATCCAAGAACCCGCCGCGCCGGCGGAGATGGCGTCCAGCATCTTCTTGGGGTCGATGCCGCTCCTGGCCGCCAGCATGATCGCCTCGCAGCCGGCGAGCATGTTGAGCGCCACCGCGATCTGGTTGCAGAGCTTCGTGGTCTGCCCGGCGCCGTTTGGACCGATATGGATGATGTTCTTACCCATCGCCTGAAACACGGGGAGGCAGCGCTCGAAGATCTCGGGCTTGCCTCCCACCATGATGGAGAGCGTGCCCGCCTTGGCGCCCACGTCCCCGCCGCTGACGGGCGCGTCCAGCATCTCCACGCCCCGCTGCTCCAGCGCCGCCGCGACCTCGCGCGTCACCGAAGGAGAGATGGTGCTCATGTCGATGACGACCGAGCCGGGCCGGGCCCCCTCGAGAACCCCGTTGGGGCCGAGCACCACCTGCTGCACGTCCGGCGAATCGGTAACGATGGTGATGATGACGTCGCTTTTCGCCGCGACGTCCGCGGGCGACTCCCCGGTCGCCGCCCCGAGGCTGACCACCTCGTCGATTCCGGGCCGGCTGCGGTTCCAGACGGTCAGCGAGTAACCCGCCTTCAGCAGGTTCGCGCACATGGGACGCCCCATGATCCCCAGCCCGATGAACCCCACACGCGGCTTATCCACGGTTCGCTCCTCCCTCACCACTCACCACTCACCACTCACCACCTACCCCGGCACGTCCGGCAGCGTGAACCGGCTCTTCCGGGCCGCGCCGAGCTTCTCCTGGGTGCACGAGTGGTGGGCGTAGCCGTCCTGGGACGCGAAGTCGGCGTCCTGGTTATCCTCCTCCGCCTTGTTCACCCAGTGCCCCGGCTGGCTCTCGTTGACGATGCGCTTACCGCAAAAGATACAGGTTGACCCCTCGGCCTCGCCAGGGCTGGCGATCCGATCGTACGACCACCGGTGCTCGACTGACATCCTTCCTCCTCCGCCTGACCCCCGACCCGACAAGGATACCACGGGCTCATCCCGGGCGCGAAAAAAGAAGCCCCGCTGCCCACTCCGGGCGGCGAGGCTCCCGCGGGGATCACCCGCGGGAAATGAGCTGCTTGTCGTAACCAGTTCTAAGAACGCCCCACGCACACGCTTTGTTACGGAAGCGCTTGTTGCGATTGTCTTGTTCATTCCCTCAAGCAACGGAAACACGGGAGGTCGCCTGGTGACCTGGCAGTCGTGCGGAAAGCGGAGCTTTCTGAGCAATGGAGGGATTCCTATCGCCCGGGCGCCAACCTGCTGCTGCGGGCAAGCGGTCCCGCCGGAACGGAGGAGACGCATGAGAGCCGGACGATGGGCGCCCTGCCTGCTAACGCTGTTGGCGGCGGCCGCCGGCCTCAGTTGCGCTTCCGCGGTCGCCGAGGGCATGATCTTCGCGCGCACGGTCACAAACACGAACGATTCGGGCGCGGGATCGCTGCGCCAGGCCATTACCGAAGTTAACCTGAATGGTACTGGTCTGATCTTCTTCAACATCGCAGGCGCGGGGCCCCACACCATCACTCCGGCAACCGCGCTGCCTCAGATCACTGCCCCGTGTGTCATCGCCGGATACTCGCAGCCGGGATCGAGCGTCAACACGGTGGCTCAGGGTACCAACGCCGTTCTCAAGATCGAGATCAATGGGAGCGATGCGCTTCCCGGGCTGGATGTGAACGCTGCCTGCCTGATCCAGGGGTTGGCGATCAACCACTGCACTCCGGCCGCCATCCGCATCAGCGCGAACGGGAGTGTGATTATGGGCAGCTTTATCGGCACGGATGTAACCGGTACGCTGCTCCGGGAGAACCCGGGCCGCGGCATCGAGCTGTTCGGGGGCGCCAGCTCCAACCTCATTGGCGGGACGGACTTTGCCGCCCGCAACCTGATCGCCGGCAGCGGGCCGGGAATCCAGGTGGTGGGATCCGACAACCGCATCGAGGGTAACCTCATCGGCACGAACGCCTCGGGAAACGGCTCCCTGCCGAACCGGATCGGCATCGTCCTCTGGCAGCCCAACAACACCGTCGGCGGCACGACCGACGCGGCTCGCAACATCATCTCCGGCAATGACGGCGCGGGGGTGATCATCCAGACGGCCGATGGGCGAGACAACAAGATCCAGGGGAACTTCATCGGCACGAACGCCGCCGGCACCGCGGCCCTCCCCAACGCGGGCGGCGTGATCATCGGGCCGACGGTGACCGGCTCCAACCTCATCGGTGGGGACACTCTCACCCCCGGCCTTCCGCCGGGGAACGTCATCTCCGGCAACCACAAGCCACCGGTCCTTGCTTCGGGCGTGGAGCTCCAGAACACCGGCGGCGTCGCTGCCACCGAGATCAAAGGCAACCTGATCGGGACCGACTTGAACGGCACGGCGGCGATTCCCAACGGAGACGCCGGCGTCCGGATCAATGGAACGTACGTGCTGGTCGACAACAACGTCCTTTCCGGCAATAGGTACGGCGTGAGCATGGTTGGCGGAGCGCTGATCAACGTTGCCAATAACCGGATCGGGACGGACATTTCCGGCGTTTCGGCGCTGCCGAACACGCTGGACGGCATCTACGTCGACGGAGCGACCTCGGTCGAGATCGGCCAGGTCGCGGGCGGGCCCAACACCATCGCGTTTAACGCGCAGTTCGGGGTCACCATTTTCGGAACGTCGCGTGCCCGGCTCTCGCGGAACTCGATCCACTCGAACGGGGGGATCGGCATCAACCTGGATGGCCCCTCCAACACGGCCGGCGGCGTCACTTTCAACGACCCCGGAGATGCCGACAGCGGCCCCAATGACGTGCTGAACTTCCCGGTGCTTACCGGTGTCAGCACGACAGGAGGCGTCCGGGTCACGGGAACCCTCAACACCACGCCTAACCGGACGGTTGACGTGGAGATCTTCCGGAGCAGCGCGGCGGACCCGGGCGGGTGGGGGGAAGGCGAGACGTTCCTCGGCTCCGGAGCGGTCACCACGGACGCTTCCGGGAACGGCACCTTTACCTTCACCTTCTCCGGGGCGACCATCTCCCCCGGGGAGGTGGTCACCGCGGTCACTTCCGACTCGGGCACCACCTCCGAGTTCTCTCGGGCGCTCGTCTTCGGCGCCGTCAACCAGCCGCCGGTGTTAACGAATCCCGGGCCACAGACCGGGACCGTCGGTACCGCATTCTCGCTGCAGTTGGAGGCGATGGACCCGGACGGCGGTGCCCTCACTTTCGGCGCCACCGGTCTACCGACGGGCATCACCATCACTGCCGGTGGCCTCATCAGCGGCACCCCTAACGCCGCCGGCCCCTTCAACATCTCCGCGACGGTCAGTGACGGCAGCCTGTCGGACACCGAGGCGTTCACCTTGACGGTGGCCCCGGCACCGCCGCCCGGCAAGATCGTCGTCTCGAAGAAAGCCCTGAGCTTCAAGGTGGCCGGCCCCCGCACGAAGACTCTCAGCACCACAGTGAGTAACCAGGGCAAGGGCCCGCTGACAGTGACGGTGGGCTCGTCTGCGTTCCCCTTCGCGGTGACGGCCGGCGGCGGCTCCTTCACGCTCGCTCCGAAGGCGAGACGAAACGTGAGCATCCTCTTTTCTCCCACGTCGGCCGGAAGCTTCAGCGGCACGCTGGCGATCGCGAGCAGCGATCCCAGGACTCCGCTCGTGAACGTGAAGCTGAAGGGCAAAGCCACGGGAAGCTTCTAGGGATGAGTGCCGCCGATCCCGGGAGCCGTCGCCGGGCCGGCACTTTGTTGCGGAAGCGCTTGTTGCGATTGTGTTGGACCGGCCGCCGTCACACTATAATCTCGGCAGGAGGGCTGCGATGAGCGCGGTAGTCGAGGAGCGGACATATACACCGGAAGAACTCCTCTCGCTGCCGGATGAAGGTAGGGGCTTCGAGTTGGTGGCCGGGCGCCTCGTGGAGAAGAAGAAGGGGAGCTACGCAAGCTGGGTCGCCGCTCGGATCACCAGCGTGCTCGCGAGATTCGGCGAGAGCCCCGATCTCGGCCTCGTGTTCAGCTCCGAAGGCAGCTACCAGTGCTTTCCGGATGATCCACGGAAGGTCCGGAAACCGGATGTCTCCTTCATCCGCCGCGGGCGCCTGCCCGGAGAGCGGCCGCCGGAGGGGCACGTCACCATCCCCCCCGACCTCGCTGTCGAGGTCGTTTCGCCGCGCGACACGGCTTACGAGGTCGACGCGAAGGTGCAGGAGTACCTCGCCGCCGGCTTTCCGCTAGTGTGGGTGGTGAACCCGCGCACCAGGACCATCCACATCTACCGCCCCGGCCGCAGCGTGGAGCTGCTTGGGCCGGACGACGAGCTCACGTCGGCAGATCTGCTGCCGGAACTGCGCTGCCGTGTGGTCGACCTCTTCACGCTGCCGGCGCCGCAGTAACACGCGTCAATCCGCATCCGTTCCGGAGGGCTCCGGCACTGCATCCGCGAACCTGCACGCGGACCCCTACGCCGGATCTCCTCTCATGCGCTCACTACTCATCCTCGCGTCAGCTCTCCTCGGGATAACCGCCGCCATTGCAACCGCCGACGGCCCGGCGGACAACATTCCCGAGAAGGTCCGTCCGGTGCCGCCTCCGGGCATCGCGGTGGCCGACGGGGACCGTGCGGCTCTGGAGCAGGGCCTGGCATCCCTCGGAAAGGCCATCGGCGACCTGAAGGGCAATGCGAAGGCTGGTCCCCACCTGCCGGACGTGGAGATTTACCACAAAGCGGTGCACTGGGCACTCCAGTACGGGGAGTTCTTCAACCCCAACGAGATCGCCAAGGCAAAGACCTTGCTGGCGCAGGGCCAGGAGCGCGCCCGGCTGCTCGCGGCGGGGCAGACGCCGTGGCTTACGCAGCCGGGTCTCTACGCGCTCGGCTACGTCTCCCGGATCGACAGCTCGGTGCAGCCGTACGGTCTTTACGTGCCGGATTCGTTCACGCCGGCCACCCCGCACCGCTGGCGGCTGGACGCCTGGTTCCACGGGCGAGGCGAGACGCTCAGCGAAGTGAATTTCATCGACGGGGTGCAGCGGAACGCCACGCAGTTCGTCCGGCCGGACACCTTCATCGTCCAGCCCTACGGCCGCTACTGCAACGCGAACAAGCTCGCCGGTGAGACGGACCTCTTCGAGGCGGTCGCGGACATCAAGCGGCGCTACCGGATCGACGAGGACCGCATCGTGGTTCGCGGCTTCTCCATGGGCGGAGCGGCGTGCTGGCAGTTCGCGGCGCACTATGCATCGGACTGGGCCGCGGCCGCGCCGGGGGCGGGCTTCTCCGAGACGCCGCAGTTCCTGAATGTCTTCCAGAACGAGAAGCTCCAGCCCACCTGGTGGGAGCAGAAGCTCTGGCAAATATACGATTGCCCGGAGTATACGGCGAACTTCTACAACCTCCCGGTGGTGGCGTACAGCGGGGAGATCGATCGCCAGAAGCAAGCCGCGGACGTAATGGACAAGGCGCTGGCGCAGCAGGGCATCCGCATGGTCCACGTGATCGGCCCGAAGACGGCGCACTCGTACCACCGCGACTCCATCCCGCTCATCAACGCGCGCATCGACGGCATCGCCGGGCGCGGGCGGGAGCGGGTTCCCCGCAAGGTCAAACTCGCCACGCCCACCCTGAAGTACAACCGGCAGTTCTGGGTGACTGCGGACGCCCTGGCCCAGCATTGGAAGCCCGCGCGCGTGGAAGCTGAGATCGTCGATGACCACACCGTGCGGGTGGACGCCGACAACGTGACTGCCCTCACGCTGGATATGCCCTCCGGCTACTGCCCGCTGGACGTGTCGCGCGCGCCCTCCGTCGTGTTCAACGGCCACAGCGTCAAGGCGGCGCCGGTGATGTCGGACCGCTCCTGGACGGCCCACTTCCGCAAGGACGGCAGCCGGTGGACCGCGGTCGAGAAGCCGGCCGATTCGGACCTGGCGAAGCGCCACGACCTCCAGGGCCCGATCGACGACGCCTTTACCGAGAGCTTCATGATCGTCCGGCCGACCGGTACGCCCGCCGCGCCGGGGGTGTCGAAGTGGGTCGACGCCGAGCTCCAGCACGCCATCACCGAATGGCGGCGCCAGTTCCGCGGCGACGCCCGGATTAAGAACGACGTGGACGTCACCGACGCGGACATCGCCAGCCACAACCTGGCGCTCTGGGGCGATCCCGGCAGCAACCGGATCCTGGCGCGCCTCGCGGACAGGCTTCCGATCCGCTGGACCCCCGAAGCGGTCGTCGTCGGTCGGCGGCGCTATCCTGCGTCCACGCACGCGCCCGTCCTCGTCTATCCCAACCCTCTGAACCCGAAGCGGTACGTCGTCATCAACAGCGGCTTCACCTATCGCGAGTACGATTACCTGAACAACGCCCGCCAGGTGCCGAAGCTGCCGGACTGGGCCATCGTGGACACCACCACCCCGCCGAACAGCCGCTATCCGGGGAAGATCGTCAACGCCAACTTCTTCGGGGAGCGGTGGGAGCTGATCGAGGAGCCAATGAAGTAGCGCGCTAACGTTCGCCGAACTTGACAGTTGTCCGGGTCGCCTGTTACAACTACTATAGAACAGAAGTTTGACTAGCGATCTGGAGTGGATGTCATGAGCACGGCAACGGCGATCGACGTACGCGAGTTGGAACCGGACACCGCGGAGAGCGGCCGGGTGGAGGGGCTCGAAGCTGCGGACGACCGGCAGCGATACGAGCGGTTGACAGCGCGGATGCTGCAGAGCACCGCCGCCCTGGCCAGCCCCCAGCCCGGCCTGCCGATAGAGGAGTGGGAGGAGCATTTCCTCGCTCACCAGCAGGCCCTGGCCGAGCTGAAGCGGCTGGGCGACCGCCTCCGGCCCGTCATCCTGCGCGAGCGCGGCGAACCCCTTTCGGAGGACGCGCTGATCGGCGAGGTGATGGAGCTCTTCGCGGCCTGACCACCCCCGGCCGGCTCGTAGGGCGCGATGGCCCGGCTCGTACTAGCGCAGTGAACCGCGCGCGCCCGGCTCGTGGTAGCGCGCGGTTCACCCGCGTGCCCGGCTCGTAGTAGCGCGGTTCACCGCGCGTGCCTCCGAGAGGTCCGAAGGCCGCCCGGCTCGTAGTAGCGCGGTTCACCGCGCGTGCCCCCGTGGGTCGGAAGGCCGCCCGGCGCGCTTTCCTGCGAGGATCAGCGCGGCGCCCGCCGGTGTGGGGATCGTCGAATGCCAACCGCCGGAGCAGCGGCTTAAGCTCCGCCTGCACCTCTTCAGAATCCGGTATCAATAGGGAGAACTGCGGGCCGTCATCTCGCGTTACGGAGAGCGACCGACGAGTAAGACTAAGAGTAGCACTTTGGCAGGAGGCGGCCATGGCGGCACCGGTGGAATCGGAACGCGAGCGGCAGATGCGGGAGGCGGAGGAGCTCCTCGGGGAGGAGAAGACCCGCAGCTTCGCAAAGTCGCTCTTCTTCGGTCGCTTCGAGGGGGAGCTGGCGTTCCCCTACCCGGCCCCGCCCCCGGGAGCGCGCGCGGAGCAGGACGCATTCGTCGCGCGTGTGCGCGATTTCATGGCCAGGAAGGTCGACCCCGTCGCGATCGACCGCCAGGCGCGCGTCCCGCGGGAGACGCTCGACGGGCTGTTCGACCTGGGCGTGATGTCCATGTCGATCCCGAAGGAGTACGGCGGGCTGGGACTCTCCCAGGACACCTACTGCCGGGCGATGGAGGAGATCGGCGCCGTGGACGCCGCCATCGCCGTGCTGGTGAACGCGCACCAGAGCATCGGGCTGCGCTCCCTGATCATGTTCGGAACGCCGGAGCAGCAGGCGGAGTGGCTGCCGAAGCTGATCCGGGGAAAGATGCTCGCGGCTTTTGCGCTGACGGAGCCGAACGCGGGGTCGGACGCCGGCGGCATCGAGACGCGGGCGGTGCCCAGCGAGGACGGCTCGTACTACACCATCAACGGCCAGAAGCAGTGGATCACCAACGGCGGCGTGGCCGGCCTGCTGACGGTGATGGCGAAGGTCCCCGGCACTCGCGACGAAAAGGGTAGGGAGCGGATCACTGCCTTCCTGGTCACGCCGGACATGCCCGGGTTCGAGGTGAAGGAAGTCGCTATGGAGAAGGTCGGGATCCGCGGGACCGCGACCGCCCGCCTCGCCTTCCACGACCTCAAGGTTCCCGCGGAGAACATCATCGGCGCCCCTGGAAAGGGGCTCCGATTGGCGCTCACGCTGCTCGACTTCGGACGGGTCACCTTCGGCGCCACCTGCACCGGAGTCGCGCGCAGGTGCCTGGAGGACTCCATCCGGCACGCCAATAGCCGGCAGCAGTTCGGCAAGCCCTTGGCGCATTTCGAGCTGGTGAAAAAGAAGATCGCGGAGATGGCCGCGCTCACCTTTGCGATGGAGTCCGGGACGCACCTCACCGCGGGGCTCATCGACCGCGGGATGGAAGAATACATGGTCGAGACGGCCATGCTGAAGGTCTTCGCCAGCGAGGCGCTCTGGCAGATCATCAACGAGACGATCCAGCTCTTCGGCGGGCGCGCCTACTTTACGGACCAGCCCTACGAGCGGATGATGCGGGACGCCCGCATCAACCAGATCGGCGAGGGTGCCAACGACGTGCTCCGCACCTTCATCGCGCTGGTGGGCATGCGGGACGTGGGCCTCGCGCTGAAGGAGACACTGGACCGCCTCGGGCCCGTATCCCGCCTGCCGGAGGAGATGCTGGGCAGGCTGGGGAAAGTCGCCGGCTTCGCGAAGCGCCACCTGCCGGGGTCGGACCACGCGCAGGTGCCCGTCCGTCACAAGGAGATCGCGGACTTGGGGCACCTGGCAGAAGAGCTGACGCGGGCGTTCGGGCAGGCCGTCGAGACGCAGCTCATGGAGCACCGGGAGGGCGTGCTGGAGAAACAGTACGTGCAGGCCCGAATCGCGGACGCGGCGACCGAACTGTACATGATCGCGGCTGTGGTCGCCCGTCTGGACGCCGAGTTGGCCGGCGCCCGCACCGGCGAGTTGGCGCGGGACGTGGAGTCCGGCCGCTACTACTGCCAGACCGCCGCGCGCCGCATCCGCCGCAGCCTTCACGAGCTGGGCGACAACCTGGATGACGAAACCACGGCGCTCGCAGACCGCTGGCTTGCTCCAAGTTAGTTAGCGCAGTTCCGCGTGACGCCGCGCCAGCCGCGCCTGCTCCTGCGCCAGCTCCGACAGCTGTTCCGCGAGGCGTTCGCGCTCTGCGTCGCTGAGATCGGGGCG
>JGI10216J12902_100360774_pt1 | contig 15041 bp, 15 predicted proteins | sample KanNatreferecore_FD_12902 | JGI IMG/M metagenome (IMG submission 12902)
GGCCCATTTCACTGCAGCGGCTATCGTTGCATCAACTGCGGCGCAATAACAGACATGCAGATTGCCATGGCGACGCAGACACGGACGGTCATCCCCCCGCGCAGAACGAAGCCTGTCCGCAGAGGCTCACTTGGTGCGCCGCAAGCCGGGACTGCACATCCGAGTCAAACTGAACACCAGCCATGAATCTACACCACGACCCGCCCGTGCCGGTTGCTGACGAACGCCGGCACGTCGGAGGGTCCCTGCACTGAACAGCTTCGGAACCAAAAGCGACGAGAATGGAATCTTTTGAGCGAGAGCTTTCATACGAAGCCTCCTTTCCGATCCCACCGATTAGCCAGACTTTTATCGCCAGTGTCCTCGAAGACCAGGGGGGAGTACACTGGGACAACCCCTAGGTTAAATTTCCTGTCCGTTTCACCCGGGTCCGCACAAGGCCGTTCAAAGACGACGTCGAGCCAAGGCGAGGTACGGTAGCGGCGCGTACTGCTATCCGACCACAGTGCGGCGATCGCCCTGAACATCGCCTTCACAGTCCGTTCCTCGGCGACCGCCCACCAGGCAAGATGTCCTGACGGAGCCGACACGACTTCGTCGGGAACGCAGCCAGCCAACCTGAATCCGTACGGTGCCGTCAGCCGCAACAATTGGTCCGGCGAGTAGCCATACAGATAGGGAAACGTCAACAGATTGTTGCAGGCCATTGCCACGTCCAGCGGGCGCCTGAGCGGCCGGGGAAGGCGGGCACAGAGTCGCATCATCCACGCAAAGCAGGCACCGTTCGGCACGCGTATGACGAGCACCCCTCCATTCCGCAACAAGACGACCGCCTGCTCCAACAGCGGTCGCGGATCGGGGAGCTGGTCGAATGTGTTCCAGACCACGATGGCATCGAAGGAGCCGAGAGGGAAGCGCGCATTTTCGACTGTGCCTTCGAAGACCGGCAGTCCGCGTTCGCGGCAGAATGCCGCAACGTCCCGGCCGGGATCGACTCCGATCATATCCCAGCCCTGCTTCAGGCCCTCCAGCAGGAAGCCGCCGACGAAGCTTCCGATTTCCAGGACCCTGGGCCGTGTCGACTTGGCCAGATATTTCGCGACAAGCGGCACCTTGGATTGAGCCCACGCCTGCTGTGTCTGCAGTTCTGCGCGGAGGTATTGCTGGTCGTAATGCTCAGTCTGGTACGCATCCGTGACAGCCTGTGCCGCGGGCCGAGGATTTCGATAGAGCAGGCCGCATTCCTCGCAGGCGACGACGGCCGTCGCGTAATCCTGGGTAAACTTAATGCGATCCGTTGCTGTCGCCGTATCCTGTCTCGACCATCGGCTGCGATAGAACGATTGCAAAAATGCGTGCTGGGCGGCGATCTCCCGTTCGGAACACACGATGCGGTATCGCCGCGAGCCGCAAAGCCGGCATCCGACAGATACCCGAGGCTGGCGTTCAAGGTCCAGCGCGCTGCTACTCGCCTGTCCCACGCGTAATCCTCATGGCTCGACTCATTCCCGGATCCGAACCTCAGTCTAGGAGTGAACCCCTTGCTCGCCAACTCGGTGGAACCCAAGAACGAAATGGAGGGCCGTAACCCCATCCGCAAAAGTCCTACGCCGAAAAATTTACCTGTTGAATCCGGTAAACTAGGGTACTGCCTAGTATGTTCCCCTGAGGCTTCGGCGTAGCGTCCTCTTGGGTTCACCCCTACAAAGGAGGAGAACATGAAGCAAATGCCGACCGTTTCTTCTTCCTTCCCACCCGAATATGCCAGCATGCCACCGGACATCACCGGCAAGATTGTTCAGATGGTGAAGCGCCGGCAGGCCTGCGACATGGAAGACTTGTTGGAGGCTTGCTCCTCGTACACGTGGAACCAAGTCTTCCTCGAGGTCGACCGTTTGAGTCGGACGGGTGAACTGCGTCTATTTTCGAAGCGCGCCGGAGTCTACACAGTGACGCTTCCCGCTGCCTGACCCTTGGGTGGTGTGCCACATCAACGAGACTGATGCGACGGCAGCCGCTTTTGCGGGGCACGGTTGGTCCGTTCATACCGCATGATTGCTTCAGGCAGTCGTTGCGCAATCCGCTCCATTCGACGCTCATAAGTCACGTGCTCGTACAGTTTGTCGCGTTCCTGCCTCTCCAACCTCATCCGTTCCCAGAGCCGTAGCAGCTCGCGTGGATCATAGCCGGCCTCCGCCATGAGGTTCACGCCTGCGCCGTCCGCGTCGAGTTCATCCTGATATGTGAACAGCGCCGGCGACTGATCGTGACTTGTGTGACAAGACGAAAGGGCTTCGTCGCTCGCCAGTGCATGGGCGATCTCATGACCGAGCAAGGCCGCCAGTCCGGCTTCCGTCTCCGCGAGCCGGAACGTGCCGGCGTACACCACAATGACACCGTCGGGCCGCACGAAGGCTCCTGGTGCCGGATGATCGTATACGGCGATGGTCCAGCACAACGCACGTCCGCGCGCTGCATACGCGGATTGCCCGGCCGCGGCGATGAGCCGGGAAGACACGCGCATGACGGGATCGACAAGGAGGGGGTCTTCAGTGAGACCGGCGTTTTTCAGGATGGCGATCGCCGCCGGCGGATGCACCACCTGTTCTTTGGCGCAGCTCTGGATCACGATGGCCGCAAGCACGCATGCGACGTAACGGCGCATGTCACTACCCTAAGGCCAATTTCGCAGGGCCCAGAACTCGGGGATCGCCTAGTAGAGGATCCCCTATGCATACGGTTTAGTGACAGAAGGCCCTTCGATGTCGTCAGCGAGAGGATGTATGCGCAGCAGACTTCTATTTGGAAGGCACCTCCGGCGGATGTTGTGCGCGAGTCTTATGGTCGCGCTCTTGGCGGGGCTCCCCGCGCTGTCCTCAGGTCAATCGGACAACACCGTTGCGCTCGAGCAGCTACCCGCTCAGCACGAGGTTTCTGGGACGCTTGCCAAGTTGGACGTCGCGGCGGGAAAGGGCATGTTGATGACCGATCTTCAGAAGCCGATTTTTTTTCGTCTCGATCGGCCGGAATTGTTCGAACGGTTATCAGTCGGCGATCGCGTCACCATGCAACTTGATGACGAGGGGCGGGTATTGAAAGTCATTGAAACGCTCCCGGCGGAAGTGCACGAGCCTCCGCCGCCGGCGAAATAGGAGCCCGCGTGCAACGGCTGACACTGGCCGTGGTCAGCGCGTTGATGGCATGTTCGCTGGCCTCCTGCACCGTTCCGCGCGAAGTCACAAGAACCGCCCGCAGCGCCATCGAACAATTACTTCTTGCCGAAGCCCTCAACCGCAGTTTGCTCAACCTCGCCTTGCCGCTTCCGGTTGATCAACCCTTGTACATGGAAGTGACCGGCCTTCAACTGGGTTATCTGTCGCCGATCGTCTCCGTCCCGACTGTCTCTTCCAGTGGTGAAACGAATACCATGCCTTCGTCGACGAGCGCCTATTTTTCGCCGGCAGGGGATCTGGGGTTCGTCAAGGATGCCGTTGCGGCGCATCTGGGCGTACTGGGTTACCGTATTGCGAAGCGGGAAGACGACGCGTCCTATCTCGTCCGTGTGGTGGTGCAATCGTTCGGCACTAGCCAATCGACGTCATTTTTCGGCATGCCGCCGGTTCAAAGCGTGCTCATTCCTTTTTCGCTGCCGCAATTGACGATTTATCAAAACCTTGCCCAGGACGGCTACGTACGCTACGGGGTCGACGTCATCGAACGGGCGTCTGGCCGACTGTTCTATTCCACGGCGTGGCACAGCCACCGCACCTACCATGACCAGTACACCATCCTGTTCTTCTTCACGTTCCGCGTGACCGACCTCGAAGACGCGCCATGACCGTTGGGACAAGGGTCTTTTCATGGTGGATTCGCTTGGAACTGATTCGTTACACTGTACGCCAGTGAGCCGTCTGCCTGACTAGGGTAGTCCCTAGTAGGCAGAAAGGGCGAGGCAGCCATACTGTGCTCGCCTATCGCTTGTCATTCGTGTTCCAGGTGGGCTCCCACATTCGGAGGGAATGACCTGTCGGGACGACGAATCTCCCCATGACATAAGCGCTTCAACCGGATATTACGGATCAGAAAAGGGGCATCTATGACCGCAGAGATGGCGACGATTCTCAACGTCGACGATCAGGAACCCGGCCGGTACGCGAGGCGCCGCATGTTGGAACGCGCCGGCTACCGAGTCATCGATGCGACATGCGGGGCGGATGCCTGGCGCGTGCTCGAAGACGCGCGTCCGCAGCTCGTATTGATGGATGTCAATTTGCCGGATATCAGCGGCTTCGATCTGTGCCGGCGGATTAAAAACCGGCCGGAACTCGCGGACATTATGGTTCTGCACGTGTCCGCAAGCAGGGTGACCGGAACGGATCGGGCGGTGGGGTTGGAGGTCGGCTCGGATGGCTATCTCATCGAGCCCATCGATGAAAAAGAATTATTGGCGGCCGTCCGGTCGCTCCTTCGCCTGCGCGAGCGGCAACAGGAGAACGAAGGCTTGCTGGCGCGCCTGCGGCGCAGCGAGGAACTGTTTCGCGGCCTCTTCGAACAGGCCGCCGTCGGCATGTGCGTGGTCGGTTCCGACGGACGTCTGCTTCGGGTCAATGACAAATTGTGCAGTATCACGGGACGCGCCGAGCACGATCTCATGAAACAGGAGCTTCGAGACCTCACGCATCCCGACGATCGAGCCGAACACGAAAGCCAGGTCGGGACGCTGCTGCTCGGCGGCATTTCCGAGGTGTCCCTCGAACAACGGCTGATGCGCTCGGATGGCGACACGATTTGGGTGATGGTCACGTTGTCGATCCAATGGGACGCAGGAGGCAGGATTCAATCGTTGATCGGCGTCATCGAAGACATCGACGCGCGAAAGCGGGCGGAACTCGAACTGAGGACCCACACCGCCCGCCAACAGTTATTGAGCAAAACCATGGATCAATTGCTGCGTGTCGACGACCCGGCTGACGTGATGCAGGACATCTTTGCGTCATTGCGGACCAGCGTCGGGCTCGACAGCTTTCTGGATTACGACGTAACCCCCGACAACAACGGAATCCGCATGATGTCCTGGGCCGGAATTCCCGACGACGCACTCGAGCCGTTGATGGTGCTCAAGTTCGGCGAGGCGCTGTGCGGGACGTCGGCCGTGGCACGGAAACCTGTGATCGTCGATCGTTTGCAGTCGTCACAGGATCCCAAGGCTTCGCGGATGCAGGCCGTGGGCTCCACGGCATATGCCTGCTTCCCACTGATCGTCGGTGAGCGGCTTCTCGGCACCCTCGCCTTCGCGAGCAACAGCCGGCAGTCGTTCGATCCTGATGATCTCGAACTGTTGGAGGCCGTTTCAAATTACGTCGCGATGGCCAAAGAGCGCCGCCGCCTGCTTCACGAGACACGGCAACGGGCCGAGCAGGTGGCGGAACAGGAGGAGCGCCTGCGGTTTGCCACGGACGGCGCCGGCATGGGCACATGGGACGTGGACCTCCGCACGGGTCGCGTCGTGTGGAACCGGCAGAACGCCCTGCTGTTGGGGTATGACTCGAACGCCGCGCAAGCTTCGATCAAGCACTGGTGGGCGATCGTGCATGAAGACGATCGACCCATCCTGCGTGAGGCATTGAGAAACGCCCGCACCAGCGGGACGCTCTACCAGGCGGAGCACCGCATCCGCCGGGCGGATACCGGCGAACTGCGGTGGCTTGCACCGTACGGCCGCATTCATTATAACGGCGCCGGGCGCGCCACGCGCTTCGTCGGAGTCACGTTCGATATTACCGAGCGCAAGCATGCAGAGATGCAGCGGCAGGAATGGACGAAGGAACTCGAACGGCGCGTCAACGAGCGCACCAAGGAGCTCGTGCGAACGCACGATCGTCTCCGCGGCCTGGCGCAGGACCTGACGCTCACGGAGCAGCGCGAGCGCCAGCGTATTGCCGGGGAGCTGCACGACTATCTCGCTCAAATGCTCGTCGTGACCCGGCTGAAAATGAATCATGCGTCCCAGTTGATCGCTCCGCACGCCGCCTGTAACGTGCTGCAAGAGGCGGATCAATTGATCGATCAAAGCCTCACGTACACCCGCACGGTCGTCGCCGAACTCATGCCGCCGACGCTACGGCAGTTCGGCTTAGCCGCGGGCTTACGGTGGCTAGGCGAGCGCATGGAGCAGCAGGGACTCGTCGTCCATGTGGACGTTCCGGCGGTCACTCCGCCGCTATCGGAAGACCATACGACGATGCTGTTTCAGTGCGTCCGTGAGCTGCTCTTCAACGTGCTGAAGCATTCGGGCACCGACCGCGCATCCGTCACGATGACGGAGGACGGACAGGGCAAGCTCGAGATCGTGGTACACGACGACGGCGTCGGCTGCGACCCAGTTGCCATCCGAGAGTCACGGGCGGACAAGTTCGGCCTCTTCAGCATCCGCGAGCGAATGGAAGCAATCGACGGGTGGATGGAGCTGCAGTCACACCCGGGCGCCGGCACAACGGTCACACTCGGCGTCACGGTGGGGGCTGACAGGCCCGATGTTCAGGGCGGCGACTCCGGCGACCAGGCGGCAGTGGCCGCACAGCCGGCCGGCGTCGCGCCGGTCAACGCTCAACCGGCGGTCGTTTCCCGGCCCGTGCGCGTGTTGCTGGTCGATGATCATGCGATGGTCCGCCAGGGCTTGCGCAGCATCCTGGACGGCTACCCGAATCTGGACATCATTGCGGAGGCCGGCGACGGAGAAGAGGCGATCACGCTGGCGCGGCTGCTCAAGCCCGATTTGATCGTCATGGACGTCAACATGCCGCGGCTGGACGGGATTGAAGCGACGAGAAGGATTCGAGAGGAATTGCCAAGCACCTACGTGGTCGGCCTGTCGGTCAACGAGGCGGAACACATCGTCAAATCGATGAGGGCAGCCGGCGCCTCGGCGTTTCTAACGAAGGAGAGCGCGGCCGACCACTTGTACGAGACGATCGGGGCGGTGACACGAAAGACCACTGCCGAATGTTCAATGGACGCATCAATCCGCTGAGGCTGCATTGAACATTCCACATGCGCGATGGCTCTTTCGATGGCCGACTCTCCGCTGACATACCAGGACCTCCTTCGGGAGAACGCCTCGCTGAAAGAGCAGCTGGCGGAGCGGGAGGCGAGCGCCGAACGAGACCGCCGGACGGATGAACAGGCTCGCCTCGGCGAGCGACTGCGGCGCGTCGCAGCGGAAGCCGCGCTGCGCGAGAGCGAAGCGCGGTATCGGACGCTGGCCGATACGATGCCGCAGGTCGTCTTCATCGCCACCGCGTCGGGATTCGTCGAATACGTCAACCGGCCGGGCCTCGAGTACATGGGGCTCCGGCTCGACGAGGCGATCGGCTTTGGTTGGCTCGGAGCCATTCATCCAGACGACCGCCGGCTCGTCGCCGACCGGTGGCTCGAATGCCTGAAAATCGGCAAGACCTACGAGTTCGAACACCGTCTCCTTCGCGCCGACGGCCAGTACCGCTGGCAGCTTGCCCGTGCCGTTCCCATCGGCGGAGAAACCGGCGCGATCGTGCGCTGGATCGGCACGTCCACCGACATTCACGACCACAGAAAGGTTGAAGAAGATCTCCGCGAAACCCGCACGGAAGCGGAGCGCCAGGCGCAAGAACTTGACCGTCTCTACCAGACCAGTCCGGCGGGTCTCGCGTTCATCGATCCGGATCTGCGCTTTGTCCGCATCAATCAGACGCTCGCAAACCTCAATGGGTTTCCCGTGGAGGCGTACATCGGCCGGAGCCTGCGGGAGATGCTATCGCCGGCATTGGCCGATCGTTTAGAGCCCGTGCTCCGCCGGGTGGTCGACGAAGGCCAAGCGGCGATGAACGTGGAAATGGACGGCGCGCCTCCAGCTGATCCCGGGAATGTCCGCCACTGGCTCGCCAATTACTATCCGCTCAAGCGCCGCGACGGTACGGTGCTCGGCGTCAACGTCGTCGTGCAGGATATCACTGAGCGCAAGCGAACGGAGGACGCTCTCCAACGCTCTCATGCGTTCATCCGTCAGATCATCGACGCCGATCCGAATCTCATCTTCGTGAAGGACACCGACGGCCGCTTTACGCTCGTGAATCAGGCAATGGCCGACTGCTACGGCACGACGGTGGATGAATTGCTGGGGAAGAGCGACGCCGAGTTCACCTGCGATGCGGATGACATCGCGCATTTTCAGGGCAGAGACCAGGAGGTCATCGATGGCCTCCGTGACCTCTTCATCCCCGAAGAAGTCATCACCGACGCCTCGGGTTGCGCACGTTGGCTACAGACGGTCAAACGACCGATTCTCAACGAACAGCACAAGGCGACGCACGTCCTCGCGGTCGCTACGGACATTACGCAGCGACGCCTCGCGGAGGAGGCCTTGCGCCGGAGCGAGGAACTGCTGCGCCTGGTCACTGACAGCTCTCCGATCGCGATGGCCTATTGCGACGAGGAATGCAGGCTGCGATATGTCAATCGCGCCTACGTCGACCGGTTCGGGCTTGCGCCCGACGACGTGCTGGGCAAAAGGCTGGAGGAGGTTGTCGGCAGCAGAGCTTACGAGACCATCCGCAGCTATGCCGAGGCGGCACTGTCGGGTGTCCGCTCCGACTTCGAGACCGCCGTGCCCTACGAACGGATCGGTACGCGGTACATGCGGTGCGCCTATGTGCCCCGCACCGATCGGAGGGGCCGGACGGTCGGCTTCACCAAGGTCATGGCCGACATCACCGATCGAAGGAGAATGGAAGAGGCCCTCAGGGACGGCGAAGAACGGCTGCGTCTGGCACTTGAAGCCGGCCAGATGGGAGCCTGGGACGTGGATTTGGCCACCGACCACGCACGCTGGGACCGGAAGGAGTTCAGCTTGCTGGGGTTGCCTGAAGGGAGCATTACACCGTCGGCCGACGAGTTTTACCGGCGGGTGCATCCGGAGGACGTGGCCTCGGTTGAGGAGTCGGTGAGAAGAGCGGTCCAGGAAACCGGCGCCCTGGAGCATGAATTTCGTGTGCTAAGGCCGGACGGGGAGGTGCGGTGGCTCGCCGCCAAAGGCCAGGTCATGAACGATCGGCAGGGAAGGCCGGTGCGGATGGTCGGCGTCAACTTTGACGTCACCGACCGGAAGCGGACGGAGGAACGGCTGCGTTCGTTCACGCAGGAATTGGAAACCCGCGTAGCGGAGCGGACGCACGAATTGACGCTGCTGCATGGAAGGCTACGCGCATTGTCGACGGAGCTAAATCTCACCGAGCAACGCGAGCGCAAGCGGCTTGCTACGGATCTGCACGACTACTTGACCCAGCTGCTGGCGCTTGTCTGCATGAAGCTTGGGCAAATTAAACGCCTGACGCCTCAGACCGCTCAGGCGGAAATCGCGCAGACCGAAGGCATCGTGAACGAAGCCTTGATTTACACGCGGACTCTTGTCGCGCAGCTCAGTCCGCCGGTGCTGCATGAGTTCGGACTTCCCGTGGCGCTCAGATGGCTCGCCGAGCAAATGATCCGGCAGGAGCTATCGGTGGAGGTGCGGCAGCTGGTCCCCGACCGCCTGCCGTTGCCTGAGGATCAGGCCGTGCTCTTGTTTCAATCGGTGCGGGAGCTTTTGATCAACGTCAGAAAGCACGCCGGGACACATGAGGCTGTGATGTCCATCGAGCAAGAACATGACGATCTGCGCATCACCGTTCGCGACGAAGGGGCCGGCGTGGATCTCACGGGCGTCACTGCCACGAACCAGCCGTCGGCCACGTCTTCGAAATTCGGTCTCTTCAGCATTCGCGAGCGGATGCTTGCAATCGGCGGCCGGTTGGAAATCGAGTCTTCACCAGGCTTAGGAATGGTGTCGCGGCTCATTCTCCCCTTGAGAACTTCTCACGTCGAAGAAGGCGGTGAACGGCGCGAGGGTACGCCGGACCGGACATCCAAGCCGCAGGGTGTCGACGAAGAGGCGCGCATTCGGGTACTGCTGGTCGATGACCATCCGATGATTCGCGAGGGTTTGCGTGGGTTGTTATATGTACATGAAGATCTCGCCGTGGTGGGCGAGGCGTGCGACGGAGAAGAAGCCCTGATTCTGACCGACAAGCTCCGGCCGGATTGCGTCATTATGGATGTGAACATGCCCCGGATGGATGGCATCGAGGCAACCCGCCGCCTCAAAGTCGCGTTTTCCGGAACCGCTGTCATCGGCCTTTCCGTGAACGCTTCACGGGAAGTCGAAGTCGCGATGCGCCGCGCCGGCGTGGACCACTTCCTCTCCAAAGAAGCGCCCATCGACCAGATCTATCAGACAATCCTCGCGGCTGCCCGCAAAGCCACAGGCGGCTAGGGCACGTGCCGTGGAAACCGCGCGTCTCCTGGTGCCGCCAGGCGTGAACGGGCACGTTCAAGCACGAACGCCTGCCCTGGCTCGTTTCTGTTGACGATGAGCGGGCGATTATCGTGCGGCGGACTCTGCGGGTTGAGGAGGCCGTTCGGGCTGGGCTTCGGCCCGTTGCTGTGGATCGCGCTGGCTTTGCTCCTCTTTCGCGATCGAGGCGCTGCGCAAAATCATGAGGGTCTTGGCTTGGCCATTGGGAAAGACCCAGGCGTCAATCCGGTCGCCGGGTTGCAATTGGCCATATTTTTCGGTTTCCGTCCCGACGTGGATGTGCGCCTCCTGGCCATTCTCATCTTTGACGACGAACTCCTCGCCGTTTATCGAGATGATGTCGACCACGAAATGCTTCGCTTCTTGCATCGCGGCATCGGCGGTCGACTGGGAGAACAAAGCACAGACGCCCAAGACGAGACTCGGTAACCACATCATAAGAAAGCTCCTCCCATGGCAATGCTCGCGACACTCGCGTGTCACGAGCATGCTGTTGAGGGGTGACAAAGTCAGTTCACGCTCTGTTCGGTTATGTCACGGGAGGACGTCGTCCCATGACGAAACTGACTGCGGCGAAAATCAAAAAGACCACGAACAGAACATACGCGATCTGCGTGGCCGTCCCGGCGATTCCGGACAACCCGAGCAATCCGGCGATGATCGCGACGACCAAGAATGTGACAGCCCAGCTGAGCATAGCGGACTCCTTTCGTCAGGAAAGGTGAAAGCGCACGGCAGAGAGAAGCCTCATAGCATCTCTCATATCTCAGATTTCAAGCTCGGAGCTGCCCGATCAATTTCACACTTGAGATCTGAAAATCGCATCACTGATAAACCCTCGTCTCCTGTGTCGTTTTCAGACGTCCCTCAATCTCGTCCGCCTCGCGTTCACGATTGGTGTTGCGAAGAATCGCCGCCAGCACTTCGAGCGTCGAGACCAGTTGCGGATCTCCAGGCCGAACCCGGCTTTCTTCAAGGATGGCCAGCGATTTGTGGATCAGCCGTTCGGCCTCACCCATCTGTCCTTGAATCGCATAGAAACTCGAAAGAGTCTTCAACGACAAGGCCGTCCGGGCATGCTTACCGCCGTATTCCTTGAGGTTGATCGCCAATGAGCGTTTGAGCAGCGGTTCAGCCTCCCGATAGCGCTCCTGGGTGGCGTACAAAATGCCAAGATTTTGGATAGTGGCGCCCACCCCGGGATGATCCGCGCCGAGACCTTTTTCGCCGATCGCGAGGGCGCGGCTGAAGAGCAGTTCGGCTTCCAGTGGTCGTCCCGAGTTGGCATAGACCACCGCCAGATCGTTGGCCGCGTCCGCGACCCGCAGGTCCTCCAGTCCGTACTTTTCGGCTTGCTCGAGGGCGGCGGTGAGCAACCGCTCGGCATCAACCAAACGGCCTTCATGCAGCGCTTGCAGGCCACCCTGGCGCCAGGTGTTCCATAACGTGTCTTGAGCGAAAGCCAAACCAGGCCATGCTAGCGCCACGAGCATAACGAGTGGCATCCATTTTCGTATCAGCCGCGTCATGAGAGCGCTCCTCTCAGGCGTTCGTCCGCTCCTCTGCCGCTCGGGCTAGCGCGAGTTGGTCCCGAATCGCCATTTCCATGAGACAGGGATCACAGTACCCATCGATGATGTCGTATTGTTCGGATGCCAACTGTCCACAAGCCATGAAGGTCGTCGGATCGATCCATTGGTCCAACTCCGTGCCCAAGTCAGAATTAAGCGGCTGGACACGCCAGCAGGCCGCGCACATAAGAATGGCCTTGAGGTCTTCCATATTCACTCACCGTACACTGCGGTACCTGAGCCCCTAACTAGGACCTCTCCCAGAAATCGCGGGCACGGCACCCCAGCAAAGGTCGGCTGCATTGAGCCAACCATGCAAGCGCGCTGGTCCCACAGGGCTTGCAACTCTGCGAGATCGGAGCGTTTTCACGTCCTTGATGAGCGCCGGGATGCTCAAAAGTACAGATGAACGCCGATGCCGTACCATGATGTGTGTTGCGCATAGAATTGTCCGTCGGGAGAGGGGCCTACATAGTATTCTCCCAAGAGTTGAATCTTGCGGTCCCCGACACGGGCATTTTCGAATTGGACTCCCGCCATGATGGATTGTCCCACCTGCCAGCTTGTCCGCTCGTTGCACTGAAAATCAGCATAGGCGACGGGCCGCAGCCGGCCGCCCAGAAACGTCCTGCTGCTGACCAGTTCAATGCCCCATTGAGTCGTGCCCCGTCCGAGGTCCTCGGGGAAACGGTGCACAATGTATCCTCCCCCGCCATACACTCTCAGCCACGCGAACACCTGGTAGGACAGTTTGACGTCGACTTCTTCATAGCTGAGGTTGATCCGCGTCACTCCCGGATTATTCAGAAGGAACTCATCACCCAAATGTGAACTCTGATGCTCGATCCTGAGAAATCCAGTCAAGGGGCCGTTCCGATAGCTGGTCAAGAGCCCGACCCGATAATCCGCGTTGACGAGGTCGATGGATTGGGCGCTGACGTCAAAGATGCTGAACACGCCGGCTTGAACGCCGAACTCCCATTCGCCGTCGAGGAAGGCCTTGTTTCGGTAAATGGCGAAGGTTTCGCCGAAATTGGCGGCGAAGACTCCGTTGAGATTCAGGCCCTCCCTGAACTGCCGATAGACGCCGGCAAAGTGAGGCCAGCGGGGATCGGCATGAAGAGGGGCAAACAGGGCGCCGTGCGGGAGCCACTTCGGACCGGCCGTGGGGATGGTCGTTTGGACGGCATCGTCGGATGGGGGAGCCGCAGCAGGCGAATCTGCGCTCCGGACGTCGACTCGCGACACGCCCGGAATTTGTTGCAGCGCCGCCACCAGCTTTCCGCGGTCGATCGTCGCAAGCGATTTTGTGGTGACCACGACGACGCCGTCATGGACTTCGACGGCAGCGTCGGTCACACCGAATTCATGCTGGACGATGCTTGTGGCGTATCCGGCGATAAACTCATCGGACGCGATGGCGGGCGCCGCCAGGCTCAGGAGCAGCCCGCTCAGCACCCATGCCCCGATCATTCGCGCGGGAGCGCCCACTCAGACTCCTCACGTCCCCTGTGTATTGCCAATGTTCCGACTAGGCACAAAAAAGCGGACCGAAGCGCGTGTCCCGGTCCGCTCGTTTGCGTCTCGTGAACTACTTGTTCAACCGGGCCATGCCGGTCTGGGCGTCGACATACACAGTCTGACTTTTATTGTTGCGATCGATGACTTCAATCTTCCAGATCGTCCTGTCACCGTCTTTGCCCAGGTCGGCTTCCGCCGCTTTTCCCGGCACGGCCTTAACCGCGCTTTTGATCGCTTCCTCCATGCTGATTTTGGCGTCGGCAATCAACTCTTTGTTGGTCTCGAACAGCGCCCACGACGGACCGGCCGACAATGCCCCGATGATCATTGCGGACAGTAAGAGCCTCCACATGCTGACCTCCTTCGCTGCGTGGCATGACATTATTTGATGGGTTCACGCTCCACTTGGTCTGGCTTGTTGCCCTGGAACCACTTGTCTGCCCAACCCGCTATGTCATCCTTTTGCTGTCCGTACCGTTCCTGCACCTTGCCGAGAAACTTGTCATAGTTCCCTTCGATCTGGGTCAGGTCGTCGTCCGTGAATTGCCCCCATTGCCGTTTCAACTCTCCTTTGAACTGTCCCCATTTGCCCTTAAACGTATCGGCGTTCATAACGGCTCCTTTCTTATGCCTCTTAGGCCCTCATCGGGATAAATTCACTCTATCGCGGGACATGATGAGGCCGTGCTGGATGATTCCCTGGCGGTCAGGGGAACATGCCCCGGCGATTTGAGGCCTGGCAGGATACGCCGTCCTCAGGGATGGGCACTGGAGAATCCACGCAAAGGTTTCCGGATCGGGACGGCCGTCTCGATCTGCATCAACGCAAGCGAACGGCCCTTCAGATCGTAATGCTTACCCTCCGTGACCAAGGGCGCGTGGGCGGGAATCACGTCCTGCACGGTGTCCAGGACGAGTTGCCACTGCACGTTGGCCGGGGGAGTGGGAAGCGTGAACTGAATCGGCTCGTGATGAGCATTGATCAGCAACAAGAACGTATCGTCGAGGATCGGATTTCCCAGATAGTCCTTTTCCTCGATTCGATCTCCCGCCAGCCGCACGCCGAGGCATCGCACATAGCCCTGCTTCCAGTCGTCCTCCGTCATCTCCCGGCCATCGGGACGGAACCAGGACAGATCCTTGATCTCCGCGCCGTAAATACTTCGCCCTTGAAAAAATTGCCGCCGGCGGAAGACGGGATGGGCCGAGCGCAACATGATCAGCGCGCTCGTAAAGGTGAAGAGCGCCTGTTCTTCGCTCGAAATGTCCCAGTTGAACCAGCTGACTTCATTGTCTTGACAGTAGGCATTGTTGTTGCCTCCCTGGCTGCGCCCGATCTCGTCCCCACCGCAGATCATGGGAACCCCTTGGGACAGCAGCAAGGTCGCCAGCATGTTGCGTTGCTGGCGCGCGCGCAATTCCCGGATAGCGGGATCATCGGTCGGTCCTTCGGCTCCGCAATTCCAACTTTGGTTGTCGTCCGATCCGTCCTTGTTGTCTTCCAGGTTCGCTTCGTTGTGCTTGTCGTTGTACGAGACGAGATCGCGCAGCGTGAAGCCGTC
>JGI10216J12902_101217830_pt1 | contig 15040 bp, 23 predicted proteins | sample KanNatreferecore_FD_12902 | JGI IMG/M metagenome (IMG submission 12902)
CGGACCAAGCGCCGCTAGCTGCGAGCGCGAGCTCGCCGGCCGAGCGCGAAACGTCCACGTTATCGCCGTCAACGATAGTTGGCGACTCTGTCCAGACGCCGCCATTGCCTACGCCTGCGACGGCGACTGGTGGAAGGCGCGGCAAGGGCTGGCGACATTCGAGGGATTGAGGCTGACGCATGATGTCGCGGCCTGCCTGGCCTATCCGGGCTTGCGCCAGGTCGGCATCGTCCGCGGCTGCGATGAGATTCTGGTCGATCGGCCGGGGATCCTCGGCGACGGCGGTAATTCGGGTTTCCAGGCGATCAACCTGGCGGTGCAGTGTGGGGCGGCAAAAATCATCCTGATCGGTTTCGACATGCGGCTCGACCACGGCGTTCATTGGCACGGCAAGCACGGCCGCGGCCTCAACAATCCGAGCGAGCGCAATCTCGCGAAGTGGCGGCGCGGGCTCGACGGTCTGGCGCCGTGGTTCGATGCGCTCGGCGTGCGCGTCATCAATTGCAGTGCGGTTTCCGCGCTTGAGGCTTATCCGAAAATGTCGCTGACCGGGGCGCTGCAATGCTGAAACTGATTGACGTCATCGCGGATGAGGACGACCGGCCGGTGACGCTGGAAGAGTTAAAGGGCCACGTCAACGCCAAGGATTTTTCTGACGATGACGCGCAGCTCGAGATTTTTCTCGATGCGGCAATCGATTTCGTTGCCGAGCGGACGTCGCTGACGCTGCGCCGATCGAGTTGGCGGGTCGACCGCTGCGACTGGTGGTCTGGTTGCCTGACGGTCCTGCTGACGCCGGTCCGTGACGTCGAGATCACCTATCTCGACGAAAACGGCGCGCCGCAGACCGTCGATGAAAACCTCTACCGCTGGGTGCGGACTGATCAAGGTAACGCCGAGATTTGTTTTCTCGATGGGTTCACTTCGCCGGCGGTCAAGGTGGATACGTTTAACGCGGTGCAGATCGCGATCGAGGCCGGGTTTGACCAGAACCCGAACCAGACCGGCGCCGGCGACGATCCGGAGCTGCTGTTTCCGGCGCGGGCTCGGCAGGTGATCCTGATGCTGGCGGCCTCCTGGTATCGAAACCGGGAGTCGGTCAGCGCTGATGATCTGAAAACCGTTCCGCTCGCCGCGGATGCGATGATCTGGCAGCTCAGGGTTTATCGCTGATGCGGGTGGTCGCCGTCGCAAGGGACGGGCGAGCGCTGCGCTGGCCGAGCAAGCGGCCGGCCGACGCTCTGGATTATGGAATCGATTGGTCGGCGCGCCTCGACGGCGACGCCATTGTCGGTTCGGAATTTAAGTTGCCGCCAGGGATCGTTGCCAGCAGTTCGTCCTATAGCGCGACGGTCGCCACGGCATGGCTGGTCGCGGGGGTCGAGGGCCGGGCGTATTTGGTTGTCAACCGCGTCATCACAAAGGCCGGTCGCATCATGCATCAGGCTGTCAAGCTCAAGATCAAATCGAAGTAGCGTCAATGGATCGCCTCGATGCGCTGGTCGCGATCGCGCATTTGCGCTTGCGGCTGGTGATGATCGAGCGAAATCCGAAGCTGTTGGAGAGAATTCCGATGCCGATCGAAATCAAGCGACCGATGGAGCTCGCCGGCCTGCGCTCACGCCTGGCGCGCGCCAGGCAGACCGAGGCGGCGATCGAGGTGACCGGCAAGCGCTATGACGGCGTGCTCGACAGGATTGACGAGTTGCACGAGGCGGCGCGCGGCAATGTCGGACATCTCGAGGGGCAGGAAAGCGAATTGCGGCGCCTGGTCGAGGCCATGACCGGGGGCTCGAACGGTGGCCCAAACGGTGGCGAGACGTTCTCGATCGAGTCATCCGAGGTCGGTCAGATCATCAGCGGTGAGCCGGAAGGCACTGGCCGATGACATTGGAAATCGATGACATCAAGACGCTGTCGCTGCGGCCCGGGCAGATTCTGATTGTGAAGGTCAATGCGATCCTTTCGCGGGATCAAGTCGACCATATCGTCGGGATGTTTGCCGGATTTCCGGAGCTGAAAGGCCGCGTGATGGTGATGGATAAGTCGCTGTCGGTCGCGGTCGTCGACGCGTCCGGCGTTTCAGAGTGATGATTCGCCTGGTGCAGTCTGCCGGCATTGCGATCGCGGTCGGCGCGCTGTTTGCGGCGTTTGTGATCTGGCCGGCGATGCTGGCTGACGGCGTCGCGTTGCAGAATGCCGAGCACGGCTACTGCCTTAAACACGCGATGACCGGCGAGGAAATCCGCGCATGTTCGTAAATGGTCTGCTCGGCCTCGGCGCTGCGATCGTTGTCATCAGGCTGTGCGGGCCTGGCGTGGTCGGCGTGTTCTCCTGGGTTTGGTGCGGATGAGGCCGTCGCTTTTGATCCGCGGCCAGTGGGGGCTGGGCGACAATATTTTCGCCCGGCCGATCATTCGCGCCTGCGCCGAGAAATATGACGTCATGCTGGCGACGCCGTGGCCGGAACTGTTCGAGGATCTGCCGGGCCTTCGCTTCGTCCGTGAGATGCGAAGCCTGCGCACGCAAATGCGCAACGTGGCACGGCAGTCGCCGGCGCGCTGGTCGGAGCTGCCGAGCGGGATCCGCGAGCTGCGTCTCGGTTACGGCCATGCCGAGCTGGCGCGCGGTTCGATCGTTGCGGCGTTGGAGCGGCAGATCGGCACCATCGCGATCAAGCTTTCGGCGCCGGTCTGGGATCTGCCGGACATGGGGCCGGCGCCCGTGGTCAGTGATCGTCCGATCGCGCTGCTGCGGCCGGTGACGGTGCGCAGCGAGTGGCGCAACGAGGCGCGCAACCCGCGGCCGGAATACGTTGCGGCAATCGCACGTGAGTTGCTGGCAACCCATCACGTGATCGTGGTCGCCGACCTGCATACCGGGCAGGAATGGCTCGACGGTGACTTGCCGCCGCATCACCAGGCGTTCGTCAAAGGCGAATTTTCCGTACGCGATCTGCTGGCCCTGGCTGCTGCGGCCGATGTGATCGTCGGCGGCGTCGGGTGGATTGTACCGGCCTCGATCGCGCTGAAACGGCCGGCGTTCGTGATCCAGGGCGGACATGGCGCGCACAACGCCGCCGACGTGATCACCGACCCGCGGATGGATCTGTCGCAACTTGGTTTCGCAACCCCGGAGAGGTTCTGCAAATGCTTCAACATGCTGCATCGCTGCGACAAGACGATTGCGAGCCTGGCCGCGCAGTGGACGGCGTTTCGCCAGCGGATCGGCCTCGGTTTTTCGACGCCTGCGCCGCGCGTCGCCTGACCTGGTGGCCTGAACTCGGCGTCGGATTCTACCCGGTCGAGGCTGGGGTCGAGCCGTATGACGCCGGCTATTTTGCGCGCTACCAGCGCCAGGCCGACAGTGATATCGGGCGCGCGCTGATGCTGGCCCGGGTCGAATTCGTCAACCGGCATTTTTCCGGTGCGCTGGTCGACGTCGGGATCGGGGCCGGGTCGTTTATCGAGCTGCGCAACGCCGAGCGCAACCGGCGGCCGAACACGTTCGGCTATGACGTTAACCCCATGGCGCGCGATTGGCTGCTCGAGCGCAGCCTGTGGATCGACCCCTATACCGGGCGGGTGCCGGCGATTTCGCTCTGGGACGTGCTCGAGCACATCGCGGATTTCGACGCGCTGCTGGCGCGGGTGGCGGGATGGGTGTTCGTCTCGATCCCGATTTTTTTCTCGGGCGAGCACGTGCTGAGCTCGAAGCATTTCCGCAAGGACGAGCATATTTGGTATTTCACCAGCGAGGGCCTGGTGCGCACCTTTGCCGATCGCGGTTTTGACCTGGTCGAGACCAACCGCATCGAGAGCGATCTCGGCCGCGAAGATATCGGCTCATTCGCGTTTCGGCGGCGCGCATGACATCGGCGGGCGATCTGCGGCATCGCGTCGGGTTCTTTCGCCGTCCGGTGATCAGTGACGGCTATGGCAACAGCGAGGGCGAGTTTCCGGCCACGCCGGAATTCGAATGCGCCGCCGAGCTCAAGGCGAGGTTCGGCGGCGAGGCGGTGTTGGCGGCGCGCCTGCAGGGGCAGCAGACTTCTATCATCACGGTACGCTACAGCGTCGCCGTCTTGGCGGTCACGACCGATTGGCGGATCCAGGACATGCGCGCCGGCACGCTCTGGAATATCCGGTCCGGTCCGGTCGACCCGGATGACGGTCGCATGTGGCTCGAATTTCTCTGTCAGGCGGGCGGCGCGGCGTGAAAACCGTCACCATGCGGCGCGATTTCGATTTTCGGCCGCGCGCCGGCGTCATCGTTGCCTATCGCGCCGGCCAGACCTACCGGCGGGTTCCGGAGGCGGCGGTCCGGGCGATCGTTTCAGCACGTGCGGGGGATGTCGATGGCAACGAAAGTGCAGGGCCGCGAGCGGCTTTTGGCGAAGATGCGCGCGCTGCCGAGCGATGTGCGTTCGGCGATCAAGCAGGCGCTGGCCGAAGGTGCTGACGAGATCGTCGAGATGCAAAAGCGGTTGGTGCGGGTCAGCCTCGCCGGATCGCACGGCAATCCGCCGGGCACCTTGCGCGACAGCATTGTGCAGACCTGGGGCGGCGACAAGGCGCGGTATTCGTCGTTGGCCGGCGGCGCCGGCGCTGGCGATCCGGATCTGACGGTTCGGATTTCAGCCGGCAACAGCAAGGCGCGCTACGCGCATCTGGTCGAGTTCGGTACGGCGCCGCATATCAATGGCGGCCGGTTCAAGGGCACGCAACATCCCGGCACCGCGGCACAGCCGTTTTTTTATCCGGCCTATCGTGCGCTGCGCAAGCGCGTCAAGTCGCGCATCAGCAGGGCGACCAACAAGGCCGCCAAGAAAGTCGCGGGCACATGACTAGCGTGTCACTTGAATTGCAGGCGGCGGTCGTTGTGCGGCTGAAAGAGTTTACTGCGTTGTCGGCAATCGTTAGCGCGCGGATCTATGACGAACCGCCGAACAATCCTGTCTTTCCCTATGTCTCGATGGGGCCGGATCAGCTTGTTTCCGATGATGCGGAATGCCTGACGTCGTTCGAGGTGTTCCTGCAGGTCGATGCCTGGTCGCGCAAGAATGGGCGACCGGAGGTCAAGCGGATTGCCGAGGCGGTTCGGGCGGCCTTGCATGATTATGACCTGACGTTGGTGACCAACGCGCTTTTATCGATCCGGCATCGGCAGACGCGACATCTGCCGGATCCCGATGGCGAAACCAGCCATGCGGTGATCGAGTTCGTCGCGCTCGTCGAGCAACCCTGAAACGTTCTCACAAAGGAGACCTAAGTTATGGCGCAACCTACTACGGCAAAATTCGGCAAGTTTCGCGTGCTGCTCGGTGACGGCGCGTCGCCGATCGTCTATGCAGCGCCGTGCGGTTTCACGTCGAAATCGCTGACGCTGACCAAAGACCTGACCGACGTCAATCTGCCCGATTGCGACGATCCGGATGCGGTGGCCTGGGTTGGTCGTGACGCCGCCAGCCTGTCGGCCTCGGTGTCCGGTGAGGGCGTGCTGGCCTCTGAATCGGTCGAGACCTGGCTCGATGCCTGGGAAAGCTCCGACAGCGTGCCGGTCAAGATCGAGGTCGAGTTTCCGGCCAAGACAATCACCTGGACCGGGTTCATGCATATCGCGACGTTTACCGCGGGCGCCGAGCAGGGCGGCCGGGTGACGGCCAACGTCGAAATGCAGAGCGACGGCGAGCTCGTGCGCGCGGTGACGCCTTGAGCCGTGACGCGTCAGTCACATTCGATTGGGCAGACGGAACATTCCAGTTCCGTTTGGGCTGGGGTGAGATCGCCAAGCTGCAGGAGGCCTGCGACGCCGGGCCGTTCGTCATCCTCGATCGGCTCAACGCCAAGGCCTGCAAGATCGAAGATATCAGCAACGTGCTGCGGCTCGGCCTGGTCGGCGGCGGCCTGACGCCGGTCGAGGCGTTGAAGAAAACCCGCGCCTATGTCGAGGCGCGGCCGCCGGCGGAAAACCTTCTGCCCGCGATCGCGGTGCTGTCGGCCGGCTGCTATGGCGCACCGGAGGAAGGCATCGAAAAAAAATTGCAGGCTCCGGATCCGGGAAGCGCATCGACGACCTTCCAAACGGAAAAATCCGGTTCGGAGCCATCTACGCCGCCGGCGGCAAGTTGAACCTGTCGCCGCAGCAGGTCGATGCTATGTCGATGTGGCAGTTTCTGGCGATGATCTCCGGGCAGGTCGAGGCCGGCGGTTTGAGCTCGGCCGAGGCCGATGATCTCTGGGAATGGATGCAGACAAAGGACTGATCTAAGTGGCAACCGATCTAGAGCGGCTGGTCGTCTCGCTCGAGGCGAATATCGCGAAATATGAAAAATCGCTGGCGAAAGCGATGGGGCAGACTAATGCGGCCGCGCGCGGCATCGAGGATCGGTTTAACAAAATCAATCCGAAATTCGACGGCATGTTCAATTCGTTTAACCGCGGATTGATCGGCGCGGTCGCCGGCGGCTTTGCGCTCGAGCAGGTGATTCAGAAAATCAGAACCTCGATCGGCGAGGTCGACGATCTCGGCGATATGTCGGAACGGGTCGGGCTGTCGACCGATGCGATCCAGGCGCTGCGCCATACGCTGGGCCAGGCCGGCGGCGACGCGTCGCTGGCGGACAAGGCGTTCGATAAATTTTCCGATAGCGTCGCCGAGGCCGCGCTCGGCAGCGGCTACCTGATGAAGGTGTTCAACGCCAACGGCGTTGCGTTGCGCAATAGCGCCGGCACGTTGCGCGACAATAATGATTTGCTGGTCGATTTTGCGCGGCTGGTGACCAATGCGGAAACGCCGCAAGAGCGCTTGAAGCTAGCGACCGACGCGTTTGGGCGGCAGGCCGGGCCGAAAATGGTTGGCATGCTCAAGGAAATCGCCGAGCAGGGGCTGCCGGCGCTGATCCAGAAGGCCAAAGAGGCCGGCGTCGTGCTCGACCAGGGCCTGATCGACAAGGCCGGCGAGCTCGACAAGGCGTTTCGCAAGGTCGAGGAACGCGCCGCCACGGCGTTTAAGCAGTTCGCGGTCGATTGGGGCGGGCCGGCGCTGCTCGAGACCTTTAGGGGTCTCGAGATCGCGGTCAAAAACTTCGCCCTGAGTTTCGATCTCTTGGCCTCGGGGCGGGTCCGCGAGGCACTCGGCATCGTCTCGCGGTTCGAGGGCGCCAAGCAGCGTATCGCGATCGGCCTCGGCAATCAGTTGACGCCTGATGCCGCCGGACAATTTTATGATGCGGTTGGCATCAACAAGCCGCCGACCAGGGTCGAGATCACCGGCAAGAAAACCAAGCTGCCGAGCGCTGCAGAGGATAGTGCAAGCAGGGACGCCTTTCAGCGCGAGGTCGAGCAGACGCAAAAGCGGATCGCGGTCACCAATGTCGAGACCGAGACCATCGACCTCAACACTTATGCGCGTGAGCGCGCGCGCAAGGTGGTCGAGCTCGAGACGGCGGCGAAAGCAGCGAACAAGCAGGCCGGGCTTGATGCGACCAAGGTGACGGCCGAGCAGCGCGTGCAGATCGACGCCTTGGCGGATGCCTATGCAAAATCCAAGGTGGCGGCCGAGGCGGCGCATTCGCCACTGCGGGCCTTTGCGCGCGAGGCGCGTGACGTCGATAAGGCGCTGCAGGATGCGACGCTGGGCGGCATTCGGTCGTTTGAGGATGCACTGGTCGACATTGTGACCGGGACAGAAAGCGTCGCCGACGCCTTCAAGAAAATGGCCAGCGCAATCATCGCGGACCTGGCGCGCATTGCCATTCGCCAGGCGATCACCGGTCCGATCGCGGCGGCGCTCGGTGGCGGTTCCGGCGGCTTCAACCTCGGCAGTCTGTTCGGCGGCGCGCGGGCGGCCGGCGGACCGGTCGAGGCTGGTAGGGCGTATGTGGTCGGCGAAAAGCGGCCTGAGCTGTTCGTGCCGAACCGCAGCGGCATGATCCTGCCGCGGGTTGCGACCGCCGGCGGCGGCGGCTCAACATTCGCGCCGGTCTATCAGATCAACGCGGCGGGCGCCGATAGCGGCACGGTGGCGCGCATTCAAAGCGTCCTTGCCGCGCATGCCCGCGCGATCGCCGGCAATGGCAAGGCGATGATCAGCGCGCAGCGCATGCAGTCGACGGGGGTGGGTTGATGGTTTTGGTGCCCGAATTTCCGCGTCGGCTGCTGCGCGAGCAATCGCACAGCTGGAATCTTCTCGGCGTCGCGGCGACGCCTGGTGTCACGATGGATTCGACGGCGACCTATGTGCGCACCGATGGCGGCGGCTTTTGGGCGTGTTCGATGAGCGATGTCAGCCTGAGCGGCAGCGGCGCACTGCGCGGCAAAGAGCGTCAGAAAATCAGCACGCTGCTGTGGCGGGCGGTCCGCCAGGTATGCGACGGCTGTGTCAACAAGATCGTGGTTCCTCGGAATGACGCACTGTTCCGGCCGTGGCCGCGCGGGCTGGCGCACACTTTCGGCCTCGAGGGTCCGCACAGCGATGAATCGATGTTTGATGACGATGCCGGCTACTACCAGTCGGTGATCGATATTGTCTGCGACGGGGCGGCGGCGTTGCGCGCCACCTCGATGGATATCGCGATCAACTATGCGGGCGACCTGGTCGGCGGTGAAAGTTTTTCGATCGATCACCCGGTTTCCGGCTGGCGGCTCTATGAGATCGCAACGGTCGTCTATAGCGATGATGACCGCGCGACGATCACATTCAATCCGCCGTTGCGGGAGGCGATCGAGGCCGACGATGCGCTGGAATTCGACCGGCCACGCTGCACGATGCGGCTCGCCACGCCGAGCGCGATGGACCTGTCAGTCCGGCCCTGGACGTTCAATACGGCCAGTGTTGATTTTCTTGAAGCCCCGGTAAGTTAAGATCATGCCGACATTCAATGCAGCCGAGCTCGACGCCTTGCGGTCGGGGATCTATCGCCTGTCGGTGTTTTTCCGGCTCGATACCGATCCGGTGGTGCGGCTGTGGCTCGGCTTTGGCGACATTCAGCCGGGTGCGAATGTGTTTGATGAGGACGGCGAGACTTATCGAGGTCTTGGCGAGCTGCGGGCGCTGCCGGCATTCAACCAGCTGCTAAACGGCGTGGCTGAGCGCGTCGACTTTACGGTGAGCGGCGTTTCCGGCGAGATCCTCGAGATCGCGCAAGGCGATGACGCCGAGCAGATCCAGCGCAAGCGGGTCGATGTCGGCTATGGTTTCATGGATCAGCGTTGGGCTATGCTTGGTGGTGTGCATTGGGCGGCGCGCTACATCGCCGACATTCTGGTGATCGAGCAAAATCCGGCCGGACCGAGTGAGCCGATCGTGCGCACCGTGGCGTTGTCCTGCGGCACCCGTTTCACCGGTCGGCGGCGGCCGTCGTTTGCCTATTTCTCGGACCAGGATCAGCAGGCGCGGTTTCCTGGCGACCGGTTCTGCGAATATACGCCGAGATATGCGCACGGTTACAGCAAGCCCTGGCCGACGTTCTGATGATGCTCTCCGACTATCTTGACCAGGTGGCGGCGCGCGGCTTCGCCTATGGCGACCTTGACTGCTGCACGTTGATGGCGGACTGGCTGACCTGGCGCGGCCTGCCGGATGCGATGGCCGACCGGCGCGCCAGCTATGCCAGTTATCGGCAGTATCGCGCGCTGATGCGCGCCGAGGGCGGGATCGTGGCCTCGTGTGGGCGGCGCTTCGCGGCGGTCGGTCTGTCTGCGCTGACGGTGCCTGTGGCCGGCGACGTTTGCCTGGTGAAGGCGCCGGTGCTGGTGCGGCGGGACCGCATCTGGTGGGGCGTGACGGGCGCGATCGCGGTTTCGGATCGGTTGCGCGCGGTGGTGACGCCGGATGCCGGCCTGGTTATCGCCGAGTTGGATGTCGTTTCGGCGTGGGGTTTGGCGTGAATGCCTGAGACCATTGGACTGCTTATTCTAAGCGCGACGTCGGCGACCGCGGCGGGGACGGGAATCGCCGGGTTGGGCACGTTGGCCGGCACCACGATCGCCGGCGTTTCCGTGGCGACCGTTGTCGGCAGCGCGGCGATCATCGGCGTTTCGATCGGGCTGCAATATGCCCTCAACAACCCCGAGGTGCCAAAGCCGGAAGGTGGCGCGATCCCGCTCAAGCAGTCGATTCCGGTGCGCCGGCGTGGCTACTGGATCAACCGCATGAGCGGTCATTATATGCTCTACATTGCGGCGGGCGCCAATTCTCAGGACATGGTCGCGTTTCACAGTGGTAGGATTGAGGAAGTTCTGCAGGTTTACCTGCACGACCAGCCTGTGACGGTTAGTCCTGATCCGACGCATGGCGCTGTGACCAGCGTGGCGACGGTCGGCGCAGATCAATTCGATGGCATGTATATCCAGGTTTTCTATGGACTGGATTCGCAGAATTCCTGCAGCCTGCTCGATCCGACCAGTACGTCAGGCGAATGGACCACGGCTCATGCCGGCAGGGGGATCGCTTGCCTTGCGCAGTTCTGTCAGGCGGCTCCGGATCCGGAAACCTATTCACGGCGGTTTCGGCAGGGTCTGCCGCTGCCGTCCGTGGTCGCCAAATTGGCGCCGGTCTGGGATCCGCGCGATCCCGCGCAATCCCGCTTCGATCGCTCGACCTGGCGGGCGTCACCTAATCCGGTGCTGCAGCTGATCGACTATCTGACCGAGCCGGATGGTGGCATGGGCGAGGATCTTGACGACATCCTGCCGCCGGCCGCGCTGGCGCTTTGGATGGAAGAAGCCGACCTGTGCGAAGGCCGCTATGATTCGGCGGGCTGGTATCAGTTCGACAATTCGCCGGAAAGCGTCATCGGAAAAATCTTGTCGACCTGCGACGGCTGGCTCTGCGAATCCAGTGACGGCACGTTGTCGCTGACGGTTGGCGTCTATCGCGAGCCGACCGACGTTCCGCTCAGTGGCGCCAATATTCTCGGCTACAGCGTTGCCCGCGGTATCGCCGACGAGGAAGTGGTCAACCAGCTCGATGTCACCATCACCAGCCCGGCGGCCGGCTACGTTTCCGAGCAGATCGCGTCGGTGCGCGATGAGGATTCGATTTCGCTGCTCGGTCAGGTGCGCGCCAAGCAGCTCGATCTGTCCTGGGTGCAGGATGAATTTCAGGCCGATTTGTTGGCGCAGCGAGCCATGCTGCGGCTCAATGCGCGGTCTGGCACACTGGTTACCGATCTCTATGGGTTGAACTATCTCGGCAAGCGCTGGATCCCGGTCGACTTTCCGACCGTGCGCGGGCTCGAGAATGCCGTGGTCGAGATCCAGGACCGCGCCGAGGTCGACCTGCTTAACGGTCGGATCACCTTCAAGTGGAAACTGATTGATCGGGCGGCGCTGATCGAGTTGGGCTCCGGGCATCCTGCGCTGTTGCGCGAGGATCTTTCGACGTACCGGCGCGAAGATGGAAGTTCGTACGTCCGCGAACAATAGGAATATGCAAAATGGTCGGTAAAATCTCCGAGGATCCGGACAAGGTCATTGACGGCACCGAGAAGCTGGCGGCGGAGCATGATGGCGACAATTACGGACCGCTGGTTTCGTCGATCGCGACCTATCTGGCGTCGCTGGCGCAGACCCTGACCGGCAAGACGATCAACGCGTCGTCGAATACGATCAGCAACCTGACCGCCGCGATGTTTGCGTCGGGTGTCATTGATACCGACGGCGCGCTCGCCGCGAACAGTGACACGCGATTGGCAACCCAGAAGGCCGTCAAGGCCTACGCTGACGGGCTCATTGCAGCGCAGGATGCGATGGTGTTCAAGGGTGTTACGGACTGCTCGGCCAATCCAAACTACCCCGCGGCCGACCGAGGGCATACCTATCGCGTCAGTGTTGCCGGCAAGATCGGTGGCGCGTCGGGCGTGGTGGTGGAGGTCGGCGATATGTTCATCTGCCTGACCGACGCAACCGCTTCCGGCAACCAGGCGACGGTTGGCGCGAGCTGGGGCGTGATCCAAACCAACATGGATGGCGGCGTCAACGGCCCGGTAAGCGTCACCGATGACCTGCCGGCGATTTTCGACGGCACGACGGGCAAGCTGATCAAGTCAAAAACCTATGCGGCGTTCAAAACCTTGCTTGTTCTAGCCAAGGGCGACGTCGGCCTGGGTAACGTCGACAACACGTCGGACGCAACGAAGAATGCCGCCGCGGTCGCGTTGACCAACAAGACGGGATTTAACGGCGTCACGCTGGACGCCAACGCCTGGTCGACATGGGTGCCGACGGTTACCTCGAACCTTGGCACGTTGACCGCGCTCGGCACTGTGGTCGCGAGGTATAAGCAGCTCGGCAAGACGGTGTTCTTTTACATCTCGATTCCAATCACGACCAACGGCACCGGTGCGGGGTTTATTCAGGCAACCCTGCCGTTCACCGCGGCCAATACCTCGCACCAGAGCGCGTCGGGTCGTGAAAACGGGCTGACCGGGAAATCACTTGCCGCCCGCGTGTTGAGCAATACGGCAAACCTGCAATTCACGTTCTATGATGCGACCTATCCCGGTGCGGACGGTGCCATCATCGGCGCATCCGGCCAATACGAGACGGTGTAGAGCGTCGCTGTTCTCGGGCGGCATTCCCTCATAGCTTTTGAAAGAGAAAGTTCAATGACAGTCCACACAGGCGCAGAAGTATTCCGCGACTACGTAACCGACGGCGTGCCGGCCAGCGGCACACACAAGGTTGAAAAAGCGCAGGCGCGCGCCCTGTTCACGCTGTACGAGTCGCTGCTCAATGGCTCGGCGGCCGGGCTGGCTTACGCCACGCTTGCGGCCATCAATGCCGACCTGGCGCATGCGGCGAGCACGCTGGCGATCGTCTATGGTGATTCAACCGCCGCCAATAATGGCACCTACGTCAAGGCGGGTGGTTCGGGTGTGGGGTCGTGGTCGCGCATCGGCGATCTGCCGAACGCAGTTATTCGCCTGACGGTTACCGGCGGAACAGGGGACGCGATCGTTGCGACGGCGCCAGAGACGCCAACGGTACCGGCCAACAAGATTTACCTGCTGACGCCTGGCGCTACCAATTCGGGGGCGACAACCATCGCCGTCAACGGTGAGGCCGCGGTCGCGATCAAGAACAATTTTGGCTCGACGCTGGTCGCGAATTCGCTGGTTGTTGGTGCACCGGTCGCGATGATCTGGTCGATGGATCACTATCGCCTGTTGGTATCGCTTGCGGTGGATACGGCCGGGGTCGTTGCCGACGCGGTTGCTGCGCGAGATGACGCCGAGGACGCGCGCGATGCTGCCATTGCGGCGGTGCCGGACAGCCTGACGATCTCGACCATTGCCGCCAGCATCGTTCCGGCTCCGGTTTTGGCGCTTCGTCCCGTTGGCTTTAGCGTCGTTGATCCCCTGGCCTCGACCTGGAAGCGGGTGTCTGCGCCCGGCGTGACAATGCCGTGGCACAAGCAATCCAGCGATGGGCAGTGGTGGGAGATTGCGGACCACATCGCGCATCCGTTCATGTTTGGCAATGTCGGCAAGGGCGCTGACGATAGCCAGGCGTTCCAGGACTGCACGTCATTCATCGCGCGGGCTTCTGCAAGCCTGACGTCGACGCAGATTTATATCCCCGCCGGGATCTACGAAATCGACAATTGGAGCATTACCGGAATCACGGCGCAGCTGCGGCACTTCAAGATCAGCGGCCACGGAGCCAAGCTAAAGCCGCGCGCGGGCGGCAGCGCGCTCGGCCGCCTGATGAGCCTAAGCGGGCTCGGGCCTGGCGTCGGAGCATTGCTCGACATCGAGGGCATCTATTTCGATCAGGCTGCCGCCACCAGCCACCTGAATGCACTCGTTCTGTCGGCGTCCGGCGACACGACGATCCGCCGATGCTATTTTGCGGGCGGCGGCAGCGCGAGCCTACGACCGATCCAGTTGAAGCAATCAAATGTCTCCGACATTAATACGGCCAATTTCTGGGTCACGGTCGACAACTGCTGGATACGACAGAACGGCGCCAGCGTAATTGACTTCGGGCTGATCAGCGACGGCGCGAACAATCATCTGATTGTCAACAACACAAAAATTTCTGGATGCACGACGGCTGCGCTGGTCCAAACCAACGGTGGCGGCGGAACGGCTTACGCGGCCAACTCCGTGCAGTTCCTTCGCAATGCGATTGAAGGCAACACCTACGGCGTTCACTACGCCACTCCGCCGAGCCAGCATCCATTCGGATTCCGCGGCATCGGCAACCGGTTCGAGAGCACGAACTACCCGTGGCGCTTTACGCTCGATAGCGGGTCTCTTGTAACCAACGGCGCGCCGCCGCTGCTGCAAGAAAACATCTATCAGGGTGAGTTGGCGGCAGTCACAAACACTTCCGGGGCGATCATTCACTTTCTGGATCAGCGCAACCGGAGTGGCGCGGCGACGATCGCCAACGGAAATACGGGCGTTAGTGTCGCGTTCCCGGTGACCGAATTCTCGGCGAACTACAACGTCGTTGTGAGAGGTGGCGACGCGTCGCTTTACGTGACCAACGTGGGGACGGGCGGTTTCGATATCATCAGATCGGGATCGTCTGGCGCGCTGCCGGTTTCATGGACGGTTGTGCCCGGCACGTTCTAGTAGAGGTCCGCGCGTATCTCACCGAGATGGACGCCGGTGATCGAAGCCAGCACGATCATGGTGATGACGATGGCGGCGTACAGTATCGAGGATTTCATCTGCGTTTCCACGTCATGGAATTTGCGGTGAATCGATGTACTGCAGAAACCAAAGGCCGACATAAAACAGGATCACGAAGGCCGTTGTGACTGCAAGGAAGCGTTTGGTCATCAGTCAACCTCTACCACCGCACCCCTCATGTGATCCGCTTAGAGGGTGAGAATTCCCGCTTTTAGCACCACAACCAAGCCGCGAACAAGTCCAGCCGTGCGCCTTTTGTGCAAAGCCGGGCCTTTTCCGTCCATTCTACGAGGTTCCCGATGTCAGTCATGATTACCGCGTCGCAATTGAAAACGATTGCGGGTGCGCTGGGTGCGAAGCCGCGGGCGGACCTGGTCGACGCGATCGTGCGCG
>JGI10216J12902_106655064_pt1 | contig 15037 bp, 9 predicted proteins | sample KanNatreferecore_FD_12902 | JGI IMG/M metagenome (IMG submission 12902)
CCGATCTCCGCGCCCATGCCGAACTCGCCGCCGTCGGTGAAGCGCGTCGAAGCGTTCCAATAAACCGCCGCGGAATCCACTTCGTTCAGGAACTGTTGCGCCGTGGATTCGTTCGTTGTCACGATGCTGTCGGAGTGCGCCGAGCCGTAGTGGCTGATGTGATCGACCGCCTCCTTCACGCCATCCACCACGCGCACGTTGAGAATGTAATCGTTGTATTCAGTGTAAAAGTCCTGCTCGGTGGCGAGCTTGATGCGCGACGCGGGCTGCGGATTTTCCGCCGAAATGATCGCGCGCGCTCGTTCGTCGGCGCGTAACTCCACATTGCTGGCAAACAAACTCCGCGCGATGTCTGGCAAAAACTTTTCCGCCAATGGCTGGTCCACCAGCAACGTTTCCATCGCATTGCAGACCGCGGCCCGCTGCACTTTTGAATTCATCACGATGGCTTCCGCCATTTTTAGATCCGCATCGCGATCCACGAACACGTGGCAGACGCCTTTGTAGTGTTTGATCACGGGAACCTTCGAGCACTCCGTCACGGCGCGAATCAAACCCTCGCCCCCGCGTGGCATACACAGATCGACGTATTGCGTGAGCGAGAGCAATTCCTTGATCGCTTCGCGGTCCGTAGTGGAAACGACTTGGATCGCGTGTCGTGGAAAACTCGCGAGCGTCTTGCGCCCGGCCTCGATCATCGTGCTGGCGATAACTTGATTCGAGTTCATCGCTTCCTTGCCGCCTCGCAGAATCGTGGCGTTGCCGGACTTGAAACAGAGGCTTGCCGCATCGGCGGTCACGTTCGGGCGCGATTCATAAATAATCACGACGACGCCAATCGGCGTGGAGATTTTCTTGAGCCGCAAACCATTCGGACGAACGCGCTCATCCAGGATTCTGCCCACGGGGTCCGCGAGCGCCACGACTTCGCGCAACCCCTGCGCCATGCCCGCGATACGTTTGTTGTCGAGCTTCAGCCGGTCGAGCATTGCGGAAGTCAATCCCATTTGCGCGCCGGCCTCCATGTCCCTGGCGTTGGCGGCCTTGATTTCCTCCGCGTTTTTCTCCAGCGCGTCGGCCATCGCCAGCAGGCAGCGGTTTTTCTCATCCGTCGTCAGCCTGGCCAGCTCCCTTGATGCTGCTTTGGCCTGCTTGGCCAGCGCGGTCATCTGTTCCGTCAACGTCATGCGGCGGAACTTAAGGCAAAGAAGTGAAACGTAAAACGTGAAACGTGAAATGAAACGTGACGCGTGAGGCTGCCCGCCTGAATTCACGTTTTACGTTTTACGTTTCACGCCTTCCGTCCGTGCGCCGTTTGACTTTGCTCCACGCGGGCCGTAATGCTGCGCGCAATTGATTATGCCGAAAGTGACTGTGTTGCCCGCGAACGTCTCCGCCGAAGTAGAGCCGGGCGAACTGCTGCTCGAAGCCGGCGAAAAAGCCGGCGTGGAAATGGAAGCGGGCTGCTTCAACTGCTCGTGCGGCACCTGTGTGGTGGAAGTCGTCAGCGGAATGGAAAACCTTGCGGAGCCGACGCCCGAAGAACTCGACGTGCTCGATGCGTGGAACAAGGACCCGGAAAAGTACCGACTTACCTGCTGCGTGAAGGTGGAAAAGGGCGAGGTGGTGATTCGCCAGCCGCATTGATGGAGTCGAACGTCGAGAGTCGAGTGTCGAAGGCCAGAAGGTTTTCCGGCGCGGCGACTTCCTGCTTTCGGCCTTCGGCCCTCGACTCTCGACCATGAAATTGGGCGCTCACATGTCCACCGGCGGCGGCGTCTGGAAGGCGCTGCAACGCGGGGCGGAGATCAATTGCGAGATCGTCCAGATTTTCGTGAAGAACAACATGCAGTGGTTTGGCAAGCCGCACTCGCCGAATGATCTCGCGCTGTACGCCAACGAACTTGCGGCGCGGAAACTTCACGCCGTGTTCGGGCACACCGGCTACCTCATTAATCTCGGCGCAGCGCCCGGGCCCAATCGCGACAATTCGATCAAGTCGTTGATTCAGGAGATTAGCCTGGCCGCCAGTCTTGGCGTGCCGTTTCTCGTGTTGCACCCCGGCGCGCATCTTGGGGCGGGTGAAGAACACGGCATCAAACAGATTGTGGCTGGATTGGATGAAGTCTTTCGCGCAACGAAAAAATTACCGGTTCGTATCGCGCTGGAGAACACGGCGGGGCAGGGGAGTTGTCTCGGCTGCGACATCGCGCACCTTGGCGCGATCTTTGACCGTGTGAGTGAACCCAAACGGCTCGGCGTTTGCCTGGACACCGCGCACTTCTTCGCGGCGGGCTACGATATCCGCACGCCGACGGGATGGGACACCGCGATCAAGCAAGTGGATGAATTCGTCGGCCTCAAACAAGTGCTCGCGTTTCACCTCAACGATTCCAAAACCGATCTCGGCTCACGCGTGGATCGGCACGAACACATCGGTAAGGGAAAGATCGGGCGCGAAGCATTTCGCCACATCGTGAATGATCCGCGATTCGCGGACCACCCCGGCTGCCTCGAAACGCCCAAGTCCAAAGACTTGCACGAGGACGTGGAAAATCTCGCCGTGTTGCGCTCGCTTCTGGCGCAGCAGTAGATCGAATTACTCGCAACCGTCGCCGCGATGGCGCAGACGAACCTGCCCGCCCCGCAAATTCCCGGAAGCGAGATAGTCCCCGGAGGAAATCTCGAAGAAGTCATTCCGTCCTCGGCGCCCCAGATCGCGCAATGTGACAATCGCCGTGGCGCTGTCGCCCAAATCGAACGTCAACCTTCGCGTCTCCGCATCGACCACCTCGTAAGCTGTCAGATTACGTGAGCGGAGCCGGATGCCACTGTGGCGATCGCGGAAATCAAGCCGCCCTGAAACCGTGCCATCGAGTTCCGTGCCGAGCACGTGAAACTGCGCGCGTTGCCGTCCTTCGCCGACGAGGACATTTCCATCACCGCGAATCGTTTCCCGGCAGTTGTCCGCGCCATTTGCGCCGCAAACCAACAGAGCGGCCAGTGAAAGTACTGTCAGACCAACGAATTTCAGATGTTTCATTCTTCGAACCTCCTTTGTGCCGTGACTCATGGCGCATGCATGCGTCGTCGGCAATGGGTGAAAACTCAGGAATGCCGATAGGGGAACGTCCGCGACCGGCCCTGGGGGTCGTTCAGGAAAACTCGTCTCCGAGGGATGATCTTCAGTCGCGTATTACCGAACGGCCCGCGCGTCTCTTAACGGCAGCCTCCGCCGCCGCAACACTGGCTTGCGTTCATCGCGGTGTTGTCGTGTTTGTTCTTGCTCGGAGGCTTCCCCTTGAACGCTTCGATGGTAAGCGAGCGAAATTCGATTCCGTTCACTGTCCGCCAGGGCGCCGTCTCACGTTTCAAAACATGCACGCTGTGGAAGCCTGAATCCACGAACGCCTGGATGAACGCTTCCTCGATCAGCGCGCCGGAGATGCAGCCGCTCCACAATTCGGGATCATTCTGCATTTCTTCCGGCACCGGTTGGTTGCTCACTATGTCGGAAATCACCGCCCGTCCGTTTTTGCGCAGCACGCGAAAAATTTCGTGGAAGAGCTGATGCTTCGCGCGCGGCTCGACGAGGTTCAACACGCAGTTCGAAATAACGACGTCGATGGATTCAGTTGCGATCAGCGGCGCGGTCACGCGCAATTCCTCGGCGCGCGCCTCGGCGGCGAGAAACGAATTCGCGTTGCGAATCGGGTTTGCTTTCAAGTCCGCATCCAGCTTTTCCAAATCCAGCGCTAGGTCCTGAATGCGCCCCTTGCGAAACTCGACATTGTGAAAGCCGATCGCTTTACCCACGACGGGAGCGTACTGGCGCGCCAGCGCCAGCATGTCGTCATTCATGTCCACGCCGATGACGCGCCCCTCCGGCCCGACGACTTGCGCTGCGATGAAACAAATTTTTCCCGCGCCGCTCCCTAGGTCGAGCACGGTCTCGCCTGACCTCAAATGCGTTGATGGATCGCCGCACCCGTAGTCGCGGTCGATGATTTCCTGCGGAATGACTTTGAGATACTGCCGATCGTATTCGATGGGACAGCACAACGTTTCGATTCTTTTTGTGGCAGCCTCGCTGTAACGACGACGCACGGCAGATTCAACCTGCAACAATGTTTTCATACGGCTTGGCTGCCACCATTGAGGAATCGCTTTGTGGCTGTGGCAACGAAAATGTTCTCCGACGAGGAATCGAGCGTTGTACCTTCAATGCTCAAGTTTTGAATTGCTCATCCGCTAATAGTCCCTTAATCGGGCCATCCCCCGGGAAACGCACAAATGAAGACACTGAGAACCTCTGTCGCAGGCATTCTATTTTCTTTCTTCTGTTCCTTTGCCATAGCTGCGCCTCCACCGCCCCCGCAAAACATTCAGCAGGCCTGGCTGGGCCCCGAGTCGCTGTTGTTATGGGACGATGTGCCGGGCGCGACCAGCTACAATATCTATCGCGCAGATCAGACGAACACGACGTGGACTGCGGTCGGGTCGTCATCCGTGCCGCGCTTTCGCGATCCGACGTGGCAATTCCTTCCTTCGTTTTACGTCGTCACCGCTGTCAACGCCGACGGCGAAAGCGCCGCTTCGGACTTGAGCACTGTCTCCTACGTGGAGAGCGGCACGATTTACGTTTACGAGCCGCGGACTTGGGAGGGAACCCTGTCGCCAACGAACGCGATTATACAATGGTCCACGGCCGATCCTTACGGCGCGCAGGGCCTCATTGATTGGGGACTCGATTCGACGAACTTCACCTTCTTCGCGCTCAATACGAACTATCTCGCTTACCAGACCTTCGAGCTGACGAACCTCACGCCGCTGACGACCTATCATTACCGGCTCACTTCCATTAACAGCAATCGCTCTGGCGTTTTATTTTTCGGTTCGTTCGGCACGCCGGACACGAACCATCCGCCCGTCGCGGAAGACAATTTTCTGATCTGGGTCATTCCCACCAACGGCGTTGGCGTGACTTTGCGCGGCTATGATTCCAACAACCCTCCGCAGTCATTGACGTTTCGAATCGTCGCCGCCCCGACAAACGGCACCGCGTCGGCTCCGAATCCCGGTTGGGAATGGAACACAGCCTACACCGTTTACACGCCCGCACCTGGCGCGCGTGGTTATGATCAATTCAAATTCGTGGTGAACAACGGGACGTGGGACAGCGCTCCGGCCACCGTCACGGTTACGAACTGGTTCAACACCCCACCGCTCGGCACGAACGGCTCGCTGACCATTGCCGAAGATACGCCGGTGGAATTCAGCTTGCCTGTTTTTGACGCCGAGGGCGATCCAATCACGTTTGAAATCTTCCCGTGGTCCGCTTGGAACGGCACTGTTTCGGGCACGGCACCGAATCTCATCTTCACGCCCGCCAGCAATTTTAACGGAGTCGCCTGGTTTTGGTACCGTGTGAGCGATGGCTACGAGCAGGTAAATGCTTCGTTTGAATTCAATGTCACCCCGGTCAATGACAAACCTGAGATTCGCACGAACTTCATGATGCCGCTTTCGACCTACGAGGAGCAGCCAAAGACGATTGGACTGATGGTTTTCGATGAAGAGTGGGGCCAACCCTTTGAGCTGATTCAAGTGATTCCGCCGACTCACGGTACGCTTACTGGCGATCTCTGGAATCTGGTCTACACGCCCGAAACGAATTTCTTCGGAACCGATTACTTTACCGTCGCAGTGCGCGAGGCCGACGGCACAACCAGCGATCCAGTAACTTTTCCAGTGCAGGTCCTGCCCTGGAACGATGCTCCGGAAGTGCAGGACCAGGACGTCACCACGCTTGAGGACGTTCCGGTTGTCATCACGCCTGCGGCAACTGATATCGACAGTCCGCCGGTTTTCACGTTCCGCATCCCATGGATGGCCGGACCCACGAATGGCTGGGTCGAGGAAACTGGCACGAATTTCATTTATCATCCGTACCCGGACTTCAACGGCAGCGACGAATTTCAATTCCAGGCACAGGATGACGGTTTCTGGTGGAGCGCGTGGGGAAGAATTCGAATTCAAGTGACCGCCGTGGGCGAAGCACCCGTGGCTGCGTTCTCCTGGGCGATGGCGCATCAGGACGCTTTTGTGAATAGCTTCTTCCGCGTCTCGGATGTTGATAGCTCTACCCTCGCGTGTGAAGTGGTCGCTCCGCCGACGAGCGGCATGGTCATCGTGAACGGCACCAACTTCTTCTATCAGCCGAATCCAGGTTTCCAGGGCAGTGATGAATTCACCTTCCGCGCGTTCGATGGCGAGTTCTACGGCGGCGTGACAAACGTTTCCATCTGGGTCACTGGCCCGAACACCGTTCCCAGCGCGACACCACAAACGATCTCCGTTGTGCAAAACACTCCGATCACGGAGTCGCTATTGATGTCGGACCCGGACGGAGACTGGCTCACGGCCATTCTCGTGGATGCGCCGCAGCACGGCACGGTGATATTTGATGGCAATCTCGTGACCTATTCACCAACGAATGATTTCCTGGGAGCGGACTCGTTCACCTACCAGGCTTTCGATGGTGTCACGAACAGCGCCACGACACTGGTCACGATCAACGTCGCGCTCCCGAATGTCGCGCCCGTCGCCTACAGCACGAATCTCATGACCCAACGGGACGTGCCCCTGAGTTTCACGCTTCTCGCAACGGATGGAGATGGCGATGCGTTGACCTACATCCTTACGGCCTCGCCGGCGAACGGAGTTTTGTCCGGCACCGCACCGAATCTGGTTTACACACCGGCATCGGGTTTCATGGGCACTGACAACTTCACGTTCAAAGCGAACGACGGCACCGTCGATGGCAACACGGCCACGGTCACGATTACGACGACGCGGCCGAATGTGGCGCCCACAGCCGCATCACAGTCCGTTACCACGGCAGAAGACAATTCAATCGCGATCACTTTGACCGGCTCGGATGGCGATGGCGATCCGTTGACCTATACGATTCTCTCTGGCCCCTCGCACGGATTGCTCAGCGGCAGCGGCGCTAACCGGACCTACACGCCGGCGGCGAACTACAATGGCAGCGACAGCTTCACGTTCACGGTGAACGACGGCCTCGTGGATGGCAACACAGCGACGGTGAGTCTCACGATTACGCCGGTGAACGATGCGCCGGTGCTCCTCAATCCGACGACGATCAGAACGCTCCCCGAAGAGTGGGTCACCTCCTGGAATCCATCCGCGACCGATCCCGATGGCGATCCGCTCACTTTCCGCCTTGTCACGCCGCCTTCTCACGGAACTTTGGACACGACCAATTGGCTTTACCGCGCCCCGAAAGATTACAACGGCGGCGATTATTTCTCATGGGTCGTCAACGACGGCACGGTGGACAGCGCGCTCGGAACGTTCTCCATCAGCATCACGCCGGTGAACGACGCGCCGGTGGCTTCAAACCAGACGGTCACCGTGGACACCGAAGTCTCGACGGTGATTACTCCGCTCGTGAGCGACGTTGACAACAGTTCGCTCACACTGACCGTCATCACACAACCACAACACGGCGTCGTGACGGTGAACGGCATGACCTTCAGTTACCAGCCCGCCGCCGGTTACAGCGGAAGCGACAGCTTCACGTATCGCGCTTCGGACGGTTCGCTCAACAGCGGGACTGCGACGATTAGCATCAATGTCGTCCCGATCAACAATGCACCGGTGCGAATCAGCCCCGACCGTGCGTTCACGATTTCAGAAGATTGGTACCGTGAGTTCGACGCTCAGGCTTCGGATGCAGACGGAGACGCATTGACGTATCGAATCGTCACTCAGCCAACGAACGGCACCCTGACGCAACTCACAAGCAACACCTGGCGTTACCGCCCGAACTGGAATTGGTTCGGCAGCGATTCTGTCACTTGGGTCGCAAACGACGGGCAGATCGATTCAACCATCGGCACCGTTTGGTTCTACGTTACATCCCAAAACGACCGCCCGATGTCCGGCTATGATTCGCTCACGAACGCAGAGGACACGGAATTCGCAGTGACGCTCTGGAGCGGCGACGCGGACGGCGATTTGCTCACTTACATCATCGTCACTGCGCCGACAAACGGTGTTCTCAGTGGCAGCGGTTCCAACATAACTTACACGCCGAACCCGAATTTCGTCGGCGGCGACAGCCTCGTCTTCAAAGTGAACGATGGCCAAATGGACAGTTTCCCCGGAACGATTTGGTTCACCGTTACCAACGTGAACGACGCGCCTGTTGCCAATTCGCAATCCGTTACTTTGAACGAAGGCGCCTCGACGAACATCACGTTGACGGCGTCGGATGTGGACAACGGTTCGCTGAGTTACGCGGTCCTCGTTGCACCAGCGAACGGCATCTTGAGTGGCAGCGCGCCGGATCTCACTTACACGCCGAATGCTGATTTCAACGGCGGCGACAGCTTCGAGTTCATTGTTTCGGATGGTTCGCTCAGCAGCACCAACGTCGTGAGCATCACGGTGCTGCCGGTCAATGACGCGCCAGTGGCGAACGCGCAGACAGTTTCAACCGACGAGGACGGCAACGTGGCAATCGTTCTGATCGCGAGCGATGCAGATGGCGATGTTCTCGCGTTTTCCGTTTTGATGTCGCCAACGAACGGCACGCTGAGCGGCACTGCGCCGAATCTTACTTACACGCCGAACGCGAATTACAACGGTGCGGACAGTTTCACGTTCTCGGCGAGTGATGCCCAGGCCAGTTCCGTCGCCACGGTCACGATTTCAGTCGCGCCCGTGAACGATGCGCCCGTCGCCAATACGCCGTCGCCCATCAACGTCGCTGAAGATTCGTCGGCGGCCATCACGCTCACGGGCAGCGATGTGGATGGCGATATGTTGACGTTCGTAATTGTGACGCCGCCGGCGCATGGAACGCTAAGTGGCACTGCACCAAATCTCACTTACGCACCGAACGTAAATTTCCACGGGAGCGACGCTTTCACCTTCAAAGTCAATGACGGTGTGACTGATGGAAACATCGCAACGGCCAGCATCACCGTCGCGCCGGTGAATGACGCGCCAGTCGCGAACGCGCAGACGGTTTCAACCGACGAGGACAGCAGCGTCGCGATCGCTCTCACGGCGAGCGATGTGGACGGCGACGCCCTCACGTTCTCCGTCTCCACGCCGCCGACGAACGGCACGCTGAGCGGCACGGCGCCGAATCTCACTTACACTCCGGCGGCGAATTTCAATGGCACAGACAGTTTCACGTTCTCGGCGAGCGATGGAACCACCAGCGCCGTGGCGGCGGTCATCATCACCGTCACGCCCGTGAATGACACGCCGGTCGCGAATAGTCAGTCGCTCACCGTCGCTGAAGATTCGACGCTCCTCGTCGCGTTGACTGGCTCGGACGTCGATGGCGATATGTTGTCGTTCACGATCATGGCCGCGCCGGCGAACGGCACCTTGAGCGGCACAGCACCGAATCTCACTTACATCCCCAACGCGAATTACAACGGCGCGGACAATTTCACTTTCGTCGTCACTGACGGAACAACCAACAGCAGCGCAGCCACGGTCAGCATCACGGTCACGCCGGTGAATGACGCGCCGGTCGCGAATGCGCTGTCCATGGGGACGGACGAAGACGCCGCTGTTGGAATCACGCTGACTGGCAGCGACGTGGAGGGCGACGCGCTCAGCTTCAGCATCGTAACCCCGCCGGCGAACGGCACGTTGAGCGGGACCGCGCCCAATCTTACTTACACGCCAAATGCGAATTTTTACGGGAGCGACGCGTTCACCTTCCGAGCCAATGATGGGCAAACGAATGGGAGCACGGCCGCTGTCTCGATTACGATCAGCGCAGTGAATGATGCCCCGGTCGCGAACGCACAGTCGGTGTCAGTGGCCGAGGATGCTTCGCTGGCGGTTACGTTGACCGGTTCGGATGTGGAGAACAGCCCGCTGACCTTCACCGTTATCGCCTCGCCCACGCACGGCACGTTGAGCGGCACTGCTCCGAACCTCACTTATGCGCCGGTGGCGAATTACAATGGCGCCGACAGCTTCACCTTCCGGGTCAACGACGGTTCGTTGAACAGCAGCGCGGCCACCGTCAGTATCAACGTGACCGCAGTGAACGACGCGCCCATCGCCAACGCGCAGTCTGTCACGGTCATTTACAACACCGCGAAGGCCATCACACTCACCGGCAGCGATCTGGAAGGCGCTGCTTTGACTTACAGCATCGTGACCACGCCAACGAACGGAACACTCAGCGGCACCGCGCCCAATGTGACTTACACGCCGACCATTGGCTCGGCGGGCGCCGACCGTTTCACCTTCCTCGTGAACGATGGTTCGTCCAACAGCGCGGCGGCTATGGTGTCTATCACAACGCTGAACCCGACCGGAATCCCGAACGCGCCGAGTTCGTTGACTGTGACCGTGCCGACACCAATCCGCACGCTCATCCTGAACTGGAGTTGCACCGCGACGAACGAGGACGGATTCAAGATTGAACGTTCACTCAATGGCAACAATGGCTGGAACCAGATTGCGACGACTGGGATTAACGTCCATACCTTCACGGATACTGGATTGACCTCCAACACGCGCTACTACTATCGCGTGCGCTCTTACAACCGGCTTGGCAACTCCGCTTATTCGAACACGGCCAACGGCAGGGCTAAGTAACGGATAGAGGAATCGCCTCTTCGATCAGCATGATCGGGATGCGGTTCCGAATCGGAAACAGCACCTGGCGATCCTGGCGCAACAATCCACCGTCGAGTTTTTCGCTGACGGCTTTGCCAGCGCGGTTCTTCACCGAGCCGCTCGCGATGCCATTGTTCAAGTCACTCACGAGCGCTGCCTCCGCCTCGCTTACCGGCTGATGCGTTTCGGGGCAGCAAAGAATTTTCAGGAGTCCAGGATCGACGAGGCTCATACGTTTACAGCTTTGACGGCGGCGTCATAGACTTCGCGCACGGTCACGCCAGCGCGCTCGGCGGCTTGACGGCACGACTCGAATTCGGGTGAAGCTTGAATGACACGGTCATTCAAGCGTCCGAGCTTCACAGTCACGTCGCCGAATTTGGTTTTTATCTTTTTGGTTTCGCGGCGCAGTTTGCGGCGCTCGGCCATCGTGCGGCGCACGCCGAACGCGGTCGTCTCGCGCAGAATCATTTCACTGAACCTGTCTGCTTCGCCACTTGCACACAGCACGGTGAGCAAGACGCCTGGCCGGTTCTTCTTCATCTGCACCGGCGTGTGAAACACGTCCAACGCGCCCGCGCCCAACGCCTTCTCCACGAACGCGCCGAGCAATTCGGCATTGATATCATCGAGATTCGTTTCCAGCACCGCAATGGTGTCCGTCTCCCAATCCAGATCAGTTCCGGCTTTGGACTTTGGACTTTGGGCCTTGGACTCTTTCCCGAGTATCGCACGCAGCACATTCGGCCTCGTCTTGTTCTCACGGGTCCCGAGTCCATAACCGATCTTCTCGACAGTGAGGCTCTGCATTGGCCCAAAGTTTTCGGCGAACTCCGCGAGAATCGCCGCGCCTGTGGGCGTAATCAGTTCGCCTGGTTCCTCGCATTGCTGAAGCGTCACGCCGCGCTCGCGCAGAATTTCCAATGTCGCCGGCGCCGGAATCGGAAAGGTGCCGTGCGCGCAACGAATTGTGCCCGTGCCTTCAATCGGATGCCCTGCCAGCACGCGCGGCTTGCCGAGCATCTCCAGCGCGACGCAAGCGCCAACGATATCCACGATGGAGTCCACCGCGCCGACTTCATGAAAGTGAACTTTTTCCGGCGGGTGTCCGTGGATTTTTCCTTCCGCAACTGCAACACGGCGGAACACAGCCACCGCCTTTTCTTTCACCCAGGGCGATAGCTTGCTGCCTACGATCAGTTTCCGAATGTCAGCGAACGTCCGCCCATGTTCATGCTCGTGCTCGGGCGAATTTGAATGGCCGTGATGGTGGTGGTCTTCGACAAATGTGGTCTCGTGCTTTTCGGTTTTCCCGCCGCGTTGAAGCTTCAAAACCGCCTTGAACTCATGCGGCTCGGGCAACTCATCAGTCGCTTCGAGGTAATCGCCGCGCTTCTTGAATTTGAAAAGCTGGCGGCGCTTGCCTTCGCGAATCGTTTCGAGCGCGACGTCTTTGTCCGCGGGCGGCTTCGCGCCGTGGCCGTGCTCGTCGAAAAAGTACAGTCGAAACCTGGGCGGCACGTTCGTCTCAAACACGCTGAGTTCCACGCGCCCCGATTTCACAGCCACCAACGGTCCGCCGTGAGGCCCGTGCGTTTGGCCTTCGAAATGATCGTGATGATGCGCGCCGTGTTCGTGCGCGTGGCCAGCGTATTCGTCATGAGCATGCTCATGTTCGTGTGAATGCGTGTGAGAATGTTCGTGCGCATGGCTGAACCCACCGTGACTGTGCTCGTGGGAATGTCCGTGCTCATGCTCGTGCGCGAGATGCACGTCGAACTTCGTCCCCGCAATCGCGCCCCGCTCCTGTCGCGACACGTGCAGGTGGTATTCGCGCAATCCAAGCTTCTCCAATTCATGCTCGAACGCATGCGCATCCACGCCGAGATCCAGCATCGCGCCAATAAACATATCGCCGCTGATGCCACTGAAGATGTCGAGGTAAAGCGTTTTCATTTTGCATTCTCTGCCGCCAGTGCATTGATTTGGCTCGCCGCGTAGCCCGCGCCGAAACCGTTGTCGATGTTCACCACCGTCACGCCGCTGCCGCAACTGTTGAGCATTGCGAGCAATGCTGCGAGACCGCCAAAGCTCGCGCCGTAACCGATGCTCGTAGGCACCGCGATGACCGGGCGCGCCACGAGGCCCGCTACGACGCTTGGCAACGCACCCTCCATTCCGGCGACGGCGACAATGACGTTGGCCCGCTGAATATCTTCCAATCGCCGCAACAATCGGTGCAAGCCCGCCACGCCCACATCGTAAATGCGTTCGACGTTGTTGCCCATGATTTCGGCGGTGATGGCGGCTTCTTCCGCGACTGGCAAGTCGCTCGTGCCGGCGCACAAGACCGCGATTGTCCCCGCGCGCTTTTTCCGCGGGGCGCTCTCGATAGTGACGCAACGCGCCGCTTCGTGAAACACAGCACGACGAAACTTCTTCTTCAATGCGCGCGCATGTTGAGCCGTGATTCGTGTGACGAGGACGTGCTGTTCGCGCTCGACGAGCTTGGTTGCGATGGCGAGCACCTGCTGGGGCGATTTGCCCGCGCCGAAAATCACCTCCGGAAAATTCTTTCGCAGCGCGCGGTGCAAATCCACTTGAGCGAAGCCGAGATCCGCGACCGGCGCAGCCTGAAATGCGCGCACCACTTCATCCGCGGAAAGTTTGCCGCCGCGGAACCGTTCGAGCAGTTGTTTGGCTTCAGTGGCAGTCACCGCGCGAGCATGGCGATTTCAAACCGCAAATTTCAAATTTCAAATTGTGGGCAACGTGCCGCCAGCGTCCCGCCGGCGCCCGGAATGCCGGCAAGACGCCGGCGGCACGTTAATGATGCTTGAACAGCCGGTTTCGGTTCTTCAGCAGATACCAGACGATCACGATGTTGATGATGAGAATTCCGAAAACCACACCGGAGAAACCTTTCATCAGGTCGTAAACCTCGATCGGAATGAAGAAGAGCGACTCACCGATTACGACCCAGCCGATCCATCGCACGCGAAAAATGAGTCCGACGCCTTCGACGAAAGAAAAAATACTGTAGAGCATTGTGCCGATGGCGACGCCGCGCACGTTGGCGGGCGTGATGTCCTTCAGCTTCTGTTCGAGTTCCGTGAAGAACTTCGTTTCTGGATCGAACTTGATCCACTTGATGAATTCCACGAGTCGCTCATCAAGGTCTTGACCGGCCAGGCTGTAAACCCCCAGCCCCAAAAGCAGCAGCACCAGTCCCTTGAGCAATTTGATTCCGATGATTGCGTAGAGCGTCGGCGCGCGGCCTTTCGGCGCGGCCGGTTTCTGTTTCTTTTCCTCGGCCATCAGCGGATTTTCTCCAGCAACAATGGCAGAAGCTCAGAAATCTTCACGCGCTCCTGCTTGCCGTTCTCTTCGTCAGTGTTGCCGCGGTAACGAATCGTCACCGTGTCCTTCTGTCCGGCGAGCGGGCCTTCCTTCACACCTTCGAGCGTTTCGAAATCCACCGTGACGCAGAACGGCGTGCCCGCTTCGTCCTGACGCGCGTAACGGCGGCCGATGGAACCCGCGTCGTCGTAAAACGCCATCATGTGCCGGCGGAGTTCATCGAAAATCCCGTGCGCCTTCGCGACAAGATCCGGCTTGTTCTTGAGCAATGGCAGCACCGCGACTTTGATCGGCGCAACGCGCGGATGGAAACGCATGATGACGCGCGTGTCGCTCTTGCCCTTCTCATCCGGATCGTGCATCTCGCTGAACGCATTACAGATTAGCGCGAGGATGAGCCGGTCCACGCCGGCGGATGGCTCGATGACGTGCGGGATGTATTGGCCCTTGGCGAGGCCATCAGCATCTTCCTTCGCGTCTTTCTCAGCGCGATCGGGAGCCACGCCGGATTTGGTCAGATACTTCAATCGCGCGTCGTAGTAGCGCTTCCGCAACTCTTCTTTTCTTGCTTCGTCCAGTTTGTTCCACGCGGTGCGAACCTCTTCATCGAACACGCCCATTGGCTTGCCGGAGAAACGCTCGTGCTGCGACAAATCGTAATCGCTGCGCGCGGCGATGCCTTCCAACTCCTGCGTGCCGAACGGAAACTTGAAGAGAATGTCCACGGTGGCGCGCGCGTAATGCGCCAGCTCCTCCGGCTTCTGCCAATACTCTTCGAGCGTCGTGCGCGGCAGGCCGATGCTCTCGTAGAAACGGATGCGCTCCTCGACCCAATACTTGTGCCACGTCTGCCAGCCCCAATTCGGCTGCGGCTCACCCGGATGTCCTTCGCCCGGCTTCGCGACCGTGCCGCTCATGGCATCGACCGCTTCGTCCGGCTTGATGAAGAACTCCAGCTCCATCTGCTCGAACTCGCGGGAGCGGAAGGTGAAGT
>JGI10216J12902_100162778_pt1 | contig 15036 bp, 12 predicted proteins | sample KanNatreferecore_FD_12902 | JGI IMG/M metagenome (IMG submission 12902)
CGCGGCGCGGCTACGAGACCCGCATCCGGATGGTGTCGGACTACCTGGACGACGCCCGCCGCTACATGGACGCGGTCACGGCGCGGGCCAAAGACCCGGGCCTGCCGCCCGTGAAGCGCGACGAGAAGCTGGAGGCGCTCATCCCGCTGCTGAAGCGGGAGATCCCGCTGCTCGCCGTCGCCAACAGCCGCTCCGCGATGCGCGCCGCCGTCGAGTTCGCCGCAAAGGAGAAGCTGCGGCTGGTGATCGTCGGCGGCACCGACGCGGGCAAGATGGCGCCGTATCTCAAGCAGCACGACGTGCCGGTGATCTACGGTCCCGTCCAGAGCCTCCCCGGCGAGGACGACGACCCGTACGACCTTCCCTACTCCACCCCTGGTATCCTGGCGAAAGCAGGCGTGCGCTTCGCCATCGCCAGCGGCACCACGTCGAACTCGCGCAACCTCGCCTACGAGGCCGGCACCGCCGCCGGGAATGGCCTCAGTGAGGAGGAGGCCCTGAAGGCGATTACGCTCTACCCCGCCCAGATCCTGGGCGCCGCGGACCGCATCGGGAGCATCGAGACCGGGAAGCTCGCGGACCTCGTGGTGACGGACGGCGACCTCCTGGAGATCCGCACCAACGTCCGCCACCTCTTCATCAACGGCCGGCCGGTGTCACTGGAGTCGAAGCACACGAGGCTATGGGAGAAGTACCGCGACCGGCCCTGAGAAGGTCCGGAGTTCTTGCGAAGGTCCGCGCTCAGCGCCGCGATGCCCGTTCGAGAACAGAGACAACGCTCCCCTTAAGTCTTTCGCGAGCGAACTTGCAAAACCGTAAGACCCTGGGCGTTCTTGACCCGAGGATGGGCACCGCCAGCCAGAAGCATCGTCACCATCTCGGCATCGTCGCCGGATGCTGCCCAGTGCAGCAGCGTGTACCACCCGCCCTCAGGGTTTCCGTACCGCTCGCCAGCGCGCGCGTTTGGATCCGCGTCGTAGCTCAATAGCGCTTTCGCGGAGGCGACGCCGCGACACTGGACGGCAAGGGAGAGGGCCGTGCACCCGCGGTCGTCCCGCTGGTCGACCGGAGCGCCGTGATCGAGAAGCGCTGCCACCACGGAGCTGTGGTCACTCTGGGCAGCCCGCATAAGTGCGGTCGTGCTCTGGTCATCCTGTGTCTCAGTCCTCGCACCATGAGCAAGCAAGAGTGTGACGGCCTCCAGGTGTCCCTGCTCGGCCGCAGACATCAGTGGGGTCACCCAGGAAATGCAGAAGCCACCATTAAGCGTGTCCTGGTATACGGTGGTGCGTAATTGGGGTCCGCCCCAGCCCCCAGGAGCTTACGAAGCACTCGGACGTCGCCGTCAGCGGCGGCCCGCATGAGCGCTTCCCCCGATGGATGGGGTCGGAGCGTTCGCCGTCCCCGCAAGCCGTAGTCCTGGGGAACGGGCGCCGCAAACGCCCCGGGCCGCCGCTCGCGCGATAACTCGTGCCCCAGGAGCGCGGCCCACACCAGAATCGCGATGCCGAGCTGCGCGAGAAGCAGCGCTTCACGCCGGGCGAATCCTCGCGGCGGCCGGGCTATTCCGCGGTCCGAGGCCATGCAGCTATCTTTCTAGCCAGTACGCATCGACGCGAGGTCCCGCGGCTATAAAGTACCGCTGCTCGCACACGACGATACTGGCTGCACCCACCTGTATCCAAAGCGTGTGTACACGGTGCGCGGGCATCGTCTCCCCGTTCCACCCCTGCTCCTCAACCTGGCCGAGCTCATGCACCAAAGCCAATCGCCACGGGGCATGCGCCCAAATGCCCTTCGCCCACACCCGGCGGCCGTTGACCTCCACGGTAGGCCTTACGGAGAACACGAACCCGAAGAGCCCCGCCGCGGTGATCAGGACCAGGCCCGTCAAGGCGATCGCCGCCCGTAAGGTCCGCCTGCCGGCGGCGGCGTGATCCTCTTCCCGGGTAGCTGAGTGCTGCATTAGCGGGCGGATCATCGGTGTTTAGACCTTCGCCATAGGCTGTTCGCGATCGTCGGCCCCGAGACCACTCAACCCGTGCCCGGCCCGGAAGGAAACCGCAACCGCCAACCGCGGCGTCGGCGCCTGTGAAAGCCTGGGTGCCCCGCATCTCCGGAGCGCTATCCTATGGAGGTAATGCACACCCTCCCCCGCGGCTCGCCTTCCCCCGGCGGCGGGAGACCGATGAGTGCGTCCAGGCCGCGTCAAGAGATCGCTGGGGTTGACCAACAGGAAGTGAATCAAGCAGCGGCCGCGATGGTCTGCGGGCGGAAAGCGGCGAGCGCGTCGCGCGGCTGTCGCTCTTCGTCGGCCGGCTCTTCGAGCGCGCTGCACCTCACCTCCTCACCTCGATACTCTTGAACAGCACGCTGCGGTCCGGGTTGAAAGTATAGTCGCGCCGTACGAGGTTCACAATCGTAAGGCTGTACCTGCCCGAGGTGCCTGTAGTTGCCAGCTCGGCAATACCGTTCGCCCGGGTCCAGGCGAGGTCGTCTCGCTCGCCCCCGTCCGGCCGGGTCCACCGGGCGACCACCAGCGTCGCCGGAAGCCCCGCCCCGTTCTCATCCCGGACGGTCACGCGCGCCGTAACGGCTCGGCCTCTTCGCTGAGCCCTCACGCGAAACTGGATCGCGGTGGAACGCAGGCAGTGAAAGCTGCACTCCGGAACGCTCTCCGCAGGCCGCAGCCTCACGGCGTGCGTCTTACCTGTGAAGCTATTGAACCCGTAGCCGACGATCACTCCGGCATCGTTGATGTCGTTGGCCGCCAGCAAGACCCAGCCCAGCGAAGGATCGATCAGCGTGTTGAGATCCTGCAGGCCGGCCGCATCCGTGTATAGCACGGCCCGCTTCGCTGAATTCCCCTTGACGCCGACCACGTGGCCCAAAGCGTTGATCCCCAGCGCTACGTTGTGTTCGCCCACCCCGCCGAGATTCTGAAGTCCACTTCCATCGACGAAGCGGAACAACCGCTCCGAGTTGCCCGAGGCGCTGGCCGAGCTTCCCGCCACCTGTCCGGCGGCATTGATCGCCCAGCCGAAGGTGTGAGCGAACCCGGGAAGCACGCCGAGGTCCTCGGCGGACCCGTCTTGCCAGCGAAACGCGTGGTAGCCGCCGGGCGCGGTCTTGTAGCCGGTAACCTGGCCCGCGTCATTGATATCGGCGGCATACCCCGCGTCGCTCGTGGGCGTTAGGTCCACCATCCCTGCCGCCGGCGAGTAGAGGAACGCGTGCGTCCCGAAGCTCCCCCCGCTGACGGACGAGTAACCGACGACCTGACCCAAGTTGTTGATGCCCCAGGCCTCGCTGTACGCGCCGGCACCCAGCGTCCCGAGATCCCGGACGGATCCCCCGCTCCATAGAACGGCGTGGCCGATGTCGACGCCGCCCGCATTGGCGCTGCCCACGACATCGCCCGAGTCGTTGATGTCCCGCGCCACTGTCCTGGGCCGGTCCGGCAACCCGGGCAAGGCATCCATTCCGCCGTCGTCTTTGAACACGAAGGCTCTCAGGCCGCCCGGTCCGGTGGACCACCCCACCACGTCGCCGTGCGCGTTGATGGCCCAGGCCACGCTGCTGGTGTCGCCCTGGAGCGTTCCCAGATCCTGTACGGTGTAGTCGGCCGACGGCGTCGTTCCGCGGGGCTCGCTGCCGGTCGGGCCCCGGCCGGCCAGGGCGAAACTGCCAGCCGAGAGGGCCAGCGCGGCGGAGAGAAGTGCTACGGTGGGTCGCATGACTTGCTCCTTTTCCGGCGGCCCGGTCGCTTGGCGCGGATCGTTCACCGTAGGGGGGCGGGCCTGCCGTACACGCTCAGGGTGCCCCTTCTTGCTGCTCGTGCTGCCTACCGATAGCGTGGTGATCAGAACAATGCCGGCAGACCGGGCGGCTATGAACCCGTGCAACCATCGTCGCGGCGGGCACCCTGTGGGTGGCCCGGAGGCGCGGGTTGGAGCACCAGATGCGAACAGGGAATACGTTGGGAATCATCGCCGCCGCTGCTGGGGCGGTGACGGCGTACGCGGCCGTCCTCCGGCCGCGGCACCTACGCTGGGGCGCGACGGACGAAGAAGTCCGGATGCCCTTTCCGGGCGAAGACCCGAACGCGCCACCCGCCAAAGTGAGCGCCACGCATGCGGTCACGATCCACGCCCCCGCTCACGAAGTCTGGGCGTGGCTCGTCCAGATCGGACAAGACCGGGCCGGGTTCTACAGCTACTCGTGGATCGAGAACCTGATGGGCTGCCACCTGCGCAACGCTGACCGCATCGTTCTCGAGTGGCAGGAGTTGAAGGCGGGGGACGGCGTGCGGCTGCACCCGAAGGCACCAGCGCTTCCGGTCACGTACCTCGAGCCCGGTCGCGCGCTCGTCCTGGGGGGCGGATGGGGGTTCGTTCTGAAGGAGATCGACCCGCACACGACGCGACTGATCGCGCGGGGGTGGGGCGACGCCATTCCGGACATCCGGAATCCGGCGCTGCACTTCCTCTACTGGCGCGTGCTCTTCGAGCCACTCCAATTCCTGATGGAGCGAAAGATGCTGCTCGGGATTAAGGCACGTGCGGAGGCCGTCCGGCGTCCTGGGACGTAAGGCTGACCAGTCAACGCGGACTCATCCCCCTCCGCCGAGGAGTGCGAACTCCACCAGGGAGCCGGCGGCGAACGCGGCGCCCCCAGCGAGAGCGCCGACCAGCAGCATCTCGAGACCGCTACTCCACCATCGGCGGCCGGTGATTCTGGTGCGGAGCGCGCCCACGGCGAAGAGCGCCAGGGCCGAGACGATCACGGATGCCTGGAACCCGTCTCCCATGCGCGCGTTTCCCAGAAACGGCAGCAGCGGAACGACGCCGGCGGCCACGAACGCCGCCCACGTGACCCAGCCGTGCTTGGCGGCGTGCGCCGTTTCCGAAGCTTCGTCGAACCCGTCGCCCAGTTCCGCCGCACGCTCGGATTTGATGCCCAGGTAGTTCCCTACGGCCATGGAAAGGCCGTCCGCCGCCAGGTTCGCGAAGCCAAGCACCACCACGATGGTATGTGCCAGGCCTGCGCCTCTCACACCCGCGACGACCGCAAACGTAGTGATGATCCCATCGTTGGCGGCGTAGACGATGTCCCGGATGTAATGGCGCCCGAAAGCCTCGACTGTCTTCAGCGACGGTTTCACCCCTTCAGAGTTCCCGGATTCTGCCGGCCCGAGCACCCGGCTTTGCAGCGGGTATCCTGCAGGCAAGCCGGCCGAGGCGGCCGGAGGAGGACTAGCGATGGGTACTCACACTCTCGAACCGACCCCTCTCACCGACACGCTCTGGGATGACCTGGAGGCCCAGCTATCGGAGGGACGAGTACCGCCGATGCACGTGCTGCTGGCAACGGACGGCTCCGAACCGGCGCGGGCCGCGGAGGACTTCGTGAGGCTGCTGCCGCTGCCGACGCTCAGCCGCCTCGAAGTGATGTCCGTGTTCGACACGCCTGCTTACGACGTGCCGGACACCCTGCGGCTCGCGGATCTGGAGTGGCACGACCGCCTGGTCCAGGAGGCGGAAGCCAGGCTGAGGCGCGAAGGGGTGCGATCCGGCCACCACGTGGCGCGCGGAGCACCGGGCGGCGAGATCGTCGCCGCCGCGGAGGCGCTGTGGCCCGATCTGATCGTAGTGGGGTCCCACGGGCGGACCGGGCTGGCGCGCCTACTGCTGGGAAGCGTCGCGGAGAACGTCGCCAGGCACGCCGGGTGCCCCGTACTGGTCGCGCGGGCGGCCCAGAATAGTCTGCGCCGGGTGGTCCTGGCGGTCGATGGCTCCGAACACTCCCGGGATGCGGTCCGCTTCGCGGGCCGGCTGCCCCTGCCGGCGGAGACGGAGGTGACCGTCTGCCACGTGATACAGCCGTACCTGCCCGTGACGGGACCGGAGTTCGTCCCCTACCTCGAAGAGCCAGTGGCGGAGGTGCGCGGTCGGCAGTTCCAGGAGGCCGAGAAGCTGGTGCGCGGGACGGCGAAGCAGTTCCAGGAATGGGGCAAGCGCGTCCGGACCATAGTCCGCGAAGGCGATCCCGCCCATGAGATCCTGAGCGTCGCGTCGGAGCAGAAGGCGGACCTGGTCATCGCGGGGGCCCGGGGAATCTCCGCCCTCGAGGCGCTGCTTGTCGGGAGCGTGGCGGACCGGCTGCTGCGGACCGCCAGGTGCTCTGTGCTCCTCGCCCGCTAGACGCGTACCGCACAAAGTCGCGGCAGCTCTTGCTTGAGCGGGAACCCTGTAACCGGGCCTCGGGCTGGGGAGTCAGGGGGCCCAAGCGAAGAGGGGCTGTGCCCGGCAGCCCCTCTTCCGTTCATGTGCAATCGGGAAGCTGCTTGCCGCGCTTTGTGCCGTGCTGGTAGGGACCGCCGGACTGGATGCCGAACGCCCGATTAGAAGCTGCCCCTCGGCTGTTTGGCCGAGCTGACTCCCCGCACCGCCACGCTACGAACAGGGGGTAGCTTCATGAGATTCGCTTTCTCTGCTTTGACCGCCGCGGCAAGCGCCAGCCTGCTGCTGGCAGTCGCCTGTACGGCCGCGCCGAAAGCTGCAGCTAAGGCTGCCGCCAAACCGGATCTGCCGCTGGGCAGGTCCGTGTACACCCGAGAGTGCGCAGCCTGCCACGGTCCGGACGGCAAACCGGCCGTCCCGAACAGCCCGGACTTCTCCCTCAAGTCCTACCAGAAATCCGTAAAGGACGCGCAGCTCACGAAGGCCACGCTGGACGGCGGGAAGACGATGCCCCCGTTCAAGGGCAAGCTGAAGCCCGCCGAAGTCCCCGCCGTGGTGGCCTACGTCCGAACGCTCGGCAAGAAGTAGCGGTTCAGGCGTTCGGGCGTGCTTGTCCTCGTCCAGGAGTGCTTCGCAAGGTGAGCGTTCGGCTTCCCAAGAGAAGAACCGGCCGTCTTGGCGCGCTGAAGATCGCGGGGTGCGTTGGCGCATTCCTGGCGGTCAGCGTCGCCGCGGCCGCGCTCACGCCGCAGGTGGGAGCACAAGCCGAGAAACCGGCGCGCGCTCCCGCGGAGAAGAAGCGGGAGAAACCGAAGAAGGAGCGCCCGCCGGACCCGGACGCCCCGACCCCGGAAGCGCAGCTCGTGGGCGCATCCTTCTGCTCCGCCCCGGCCTGTCACGGCGCCATGCTGAAGGACTTTAGCAGCCTGCGGCACAGCCACTACGTCTCCAATCCGAAACTCGGGGACGCCGCCGGCTGCGAGACGTGCCACGGCCCCGCCAGCGATCACCTGGGCGATCCCGAGCACCGGAAGATCTTCCGCTTCTCCATCCAGACGCGCGAGAACGCGCGCCGCATCAACGAGACCTGCATTAAGTGTCACCAGGAAACGGTGCGGAAGCCGCATTACGAGAGCCTTTCCCACACCCGGGAGGGCGTGAGCTGCGCCACCTGCCACGAGGTCCACTACGACCTCGGCACCCCGTACCTGCTCCGGCTGCCGGGGAAGGACGGCCCCGCGGGTCGCCCGCTCGAGGAACGCAAGCTGAAGCAGCTTCTGGCGCACGCGCGCACAGAGAGGCAGATAGATGGAGGGACAGAGGGACAGCCGCCGCCCGTCGTGCCGCCCGCGGCCGGAGCCCCGGCAGCGCCCGCTCCTCCGGCGGAGAACCGGCCGACGCTCGAGATCCTCGCCAAGACGCGGGTGCCGATCGCCGCGTGGCGGTCCAGCTTCACGCGGGATCCTCACGTCGTGACCAAGGACCAGGCGGTCAACGAGATTTGCGGCTCCTGCCACAGGCGGGAGCTCTCGGAGGCGCGCGGCCTGTCGCATCACCCGCTGCTGGAAGGGCGGATGGGCTGCACCGCCTGCCACGATCCGCACCGTTCGGAAGGCGGACGCCTCACCACCGGCCGCATGCTCTCCCGGAGCAGCGTCTCCGAGACGTGCCTCCAGTGCCACCAGCAGCTGCGGGGCCCCTTCCGGTTCGAGCACGAGCCCGTCAAGAGCGGCGGCATCGGCGAGTCCTGTATGGAGTGCCACCGGCCGCACGGCTCTCCCAACCGCGGAATGCTGGTGATGCCGACGCGGGCGGTCTGCCTCCAGTGCCACGTCGACATCCAGCGCGACCCGCCGCACCAGTCCCGGACCGGCTCCTGCTGGCGCGCGAACTGCCACACCGCGGTCCACGGTTCGAACCATTCGCGGGAGTTCTTCTTCGAATGAACGCGCCCTCTCGTAATCGTCCTCGCGCTCGTCGTCGTCCTCGAGACGCCGGTGCCGTCTTAGCTTGCATTCTGCTGGGCGGGCCACTACCCGCAAGCGCTCAGGGGCCTGAGCCGCAGCCTCCCACCGCAGCCGGAGAGGCGACGAAGGAGAAGAAGGCGCCTCAGCCGCAGCCGGACCTGGAATTCACCGCGACGGCCGGGTTCCAGGACCTGAACCGGCGCGGCAGCGCTGCCGAGTACTTCCGCCACCACAGCCCGCCGCAAGGGCTGTACGCGAGCCTGGTCCGGCTGCTGCGGCGGGACCCGGGCGGCTTCCCGCTGCAGGAGGTCTGGTGGCGAAACGCGGGGGAGGCGGACCAAAAGGGGTACGTGGACCTGCACGTCCGGAACGCGCCCTCCTATCTCCGGTACTCCCGGGAGACCGCGGAGTTCTTCGCGGATCCGGGCGTGCCGTTTTCCCCGTTTTCCAGCCGGGAGGAGAGCCGGGTCCGGCTCCACCTGGAGCGCTTCGAAGGCAAGCCCACGCCCACGCTGGACGTGCAGGTGCGGGACCAGGACGTCGCCTACCCGTTCCTGAAGCGGCTGCTCCCGGACCGCGGCATCAACTACCGCGCCCAGGAATACAGTATCCGCGGCACCGCGCCCGTGGGGCCGGGACGGCTGTACTTGGAGCCGCGGGTCATCAGCTTCGACAACCGCGTGGGCCGGCAGCAAGACTCCCACACGCTGGAGCTCAACGGGGAGCTGGCGCATCCGGTCGGCCGGCGCGCCGACCTGGCCGCTACGTTCGAGCAGATCTCCACGGAAGTCGGCGCGAGGGACACGGCCGTGTGGACCACCGTCGGCCTCCGGGGCGTCGCTCGCCCGACCGACCGGCTGGTGGTGGAAGCCCTCTACCGCGGCCAGACCGTGGGGCTGCCGTTCACTCGCACGAGTTTCGCGGACCGAACGGACCTGGGCCTTGTGCAGGCGACCGCGTACCCCTTCCGGCGCGGGAGCGTGACGGCCGGCGTCTTCCACCAGGCCGTGAGCCGGGAGGATCGAGACGGAGCCGGCAGCACCGATTCTTCCTCGTGGAACGGCGGCTTGCTGCGAGTGCGCTGTTCCGACCCGGGGCTGTGGAGCTTCAGCGCGCGCGTGCGCTTCCAGGAGCTGGCCGACGCACCGGCATTCCCCAGGCTGGATACCCTCCGCGCCGAATCGCTGTACTACACGCAGGACCTGTCGGGAAAGGCCAGGTTGGACCTCTTCCCCACCCAGCGGCTGAGCCTCTATGCGGATTACGGCCACCGCACCCGCCGCAACCAGGAGCGGGACACGCGCGTGACCATGAACGCCGTTACCGCCGGAGCGGTGGCGCAGCTCTCGGATCGGCTCACCTTCTCCGCGGAGTTCTCCCAGCAGTTCTGGGATGGCAGCACCGCGCCGCTGCGCACTGGCCCCGGAACGCCCGTCGGCGCGATTCCGCTGCGCTTCTACTTCAGCGACGGCTCGCTCATCACGTCGTCGCTCGCCTACCAGGTGGACCGGCGCTCCGTGCTGGACCTCAGCTTCAACAACTTCATCGCCTCAGGCGGCCAACGTTCGCGCGACACGCTCGCACTGCTCCACTTCAGGCGGAACGTCAGCCCCGTCTTCTACTACGGCATTGGCGTCCAGATCGAGGGTTTTCGGGAATCTCGACCGGACCGGGACTACCACGCCCTGCCGCTCCTCCTGGAGGTCGGCTATCGCCGCCGGTTCAAATGACCGGCTGCAAAAGGGGAGATAACGAGATGAGAAACAGGACCGTGCATACATGGGTGCGCCGGACCGCATGGCTGGTCGCACTGCTGCCGCCTTTCATCGGAGCGCAGAGCATCAGCGCGCAGATTGCTGCTCCACCCGGCTCGCCGTCCGCGAGACCGGCGCAGCAGCAGCCGGTCCCCGGAACGACGGCCGAGAAGATGGCGGCCCAGGCCAAGGCTCGACTGCCCAAACCGGGACAGATCATCTTCAACGACCGTTCTCCCCGGCCGTCGAACCGCAACCTGTCCGGCGCCACGTACGTGGGCATCGACGTCTGCTCCGGCTGTCACGGGCGCCTGACCTCGACCCGACCCCGGCACACCATCATCGAGGAGTGGGAGAGCAACACGACGACCAATCCCCACGCGAAGGACAGCGCGCGGCTCGGCACCGGGACCACGAACATCCACACCCGATCGCCCATCTCCGACGGCTATCCTGCCGTCGACAAGAACGGGATTGTGGTCGCGAAGCGCTGCGATACCTGCCACTCGACGGGCGCGCCCGGCTTCGATCCGGCCACGCAAACGATGTTTGCGGGCATGGCAGCGGGAGGCTTCGACAACAGCCAGGAGTGGTTTCCCCTTGTCGTGCCGGCTCCGAATGCGCCCACCCCGGCGAACTGGGACGTGCACAAGCACAATATGAAGTTCACGCGCGTGCAGTGCGAGAACTGCCATGGTCCGGGCAGCAAGCACGTGCGGTCGGGCGGCAGCCCGCTGTTCATCAACCGGGTCCCGGATGCGCGGCGGACGTGCTTCGACTGCCACGCCCACGCACCGAATGAGAAGGGCAATATCCTGGCTTCGCCGGCAACAGACGAGCAGATCGCGCTGTACAGCAGCTCGCTGTCTCGCGCCCATAGCGGGGCCACCCTGATCACCGGTACCGGGGGCTACGAGTACGCGGGGGAGGACTATTCGGCCGGCCGCAACCACCCGCACACGAAGATTCGCGCCTCCTGCGTGACCTGTCACACGCCGAAAGATCCCCGGTCGCCGATCCTGGACCACTCCAGCATCCTCCCCAAGATCGGGGCATGCCGGAACTGCCACGGCGCCGCGCGGGAGGTGGAGGACGTGGAGGACTGGGAATACGTGCGCGACCGCCAGGCGGTGATCAACAACCTGTTGATCCAGCTTGGAGGCGCCACCGCCTCAGGCGCGCCGGACCGCGCGGGAAACGGCGGGCTGCTGGGCAACGCGGCGGACAAGAACAGCGTCGAGTTCAAGCGGGCGCGTTGGAATCACTCGTTCGTGGTGAACGACGCCAGTGCGGGCGCGCATAACTTCGATTACGCAATCGAGCTCTTGACGACGAGCATCGGCAACGCGCCGGCGCAGAAGCCCCCGACGCCTGCAAGGCGCTAGTCGTCCGGCATGTCCGACTGGTCCGACATGGCCGGCCCGGAAACGGGGGAAAAGGCGGCTATTCTGAAACGGAATGGTGAGCGATGACACGCTGTGAGAGGAACATGACAGCCGCGCTGGCGTTGGCCGCGGCGCTGCTGCCTGCGATCTGCTGGACCCGGCAGGCGGCCGCCCAGAACGCGGACGTTGCGAAGGGCAAGGAGCTCTACGTCAAGCTCAGGTGCTCCATCTGCCACAGCATCGAAGGCAAGGGCGGGCGCGTGGCCGGTCCGCTGGATTCCGTCGGCAAGAAGTACACGCCGGACAAGATGTTCGCCTTCCTGCGGGCGCCATCGAGTGTCAATCCGGCGTCCGCGATGCCCCCAACACGCGGGACCCCGGACGAGATCCGGGCCGTGGCCGCCTACATGCTGAGCCTCGGTGGCCAGCCGGCAGTGGTGGACCCCGAGCCGAGCATCGCCCTCGGGCAGCAGGTATTCGCCTCGCGGGACTGCTTCTACTGCCACAAGATAGGCCCACGCGGCGGGAGGCTCTCCGCGGCGTTGGACACCCTACCCGCCGAGCGACGGAGACGGGACCGCGTGGTAGAGACGTTGAAGCACCCAGCCGGCTCAGCGATGGGGTTCGTGATGCCGCAGATCCCAATGAAGGAGTACGAGGTGCAGTCCCTCGCGTTCTATATCGAGTCGCTCCAGCCCGGCGCGCCCGCGCCGCCCATCGTGCTGCCTTCCCCGGCCGAGGGGGGCACCGAGCCCAGCATGGCGGAGGGTGAGGCGCTGTACTGGGCGGCCACCTGCAAGTCCTGCCACGCCATCGATGGCAAGGGCGGCTATCTAGGCCCATCCCTGGACAACCAGGGAGGCGCCGGGCGCAAGGGCGCCGCTCTACTCTCCTTCTTCCAGAAGCCGGACGAGGTGTCCCCGGGGACCCTGATGCCGCCGGTCCAGGGAACCGAGCGCCAGTTGAAATCCCTCGCACTCTACCTGGAGTCCCTCAAGAAGGAGATCAAGCCAACCGTCTCGCTGGGACAGCAGGTCTACGTCCAGCGGAACTGCGGCTACTGCCACTCTCCGGACGGCAAAGGCGGCAAGGACGCGAAGCCGCTCACCGGCACGCCGGACCGCACCGACGCCTGGCTCCTGGAGCACTTCAAGAACCCCGCCGCCGTCACCCCGGACAGCGTGATGCCCGGAATCCGCGCCGCGGACTGGGAGTTCCAGGCGCTGCTGGAGCACGTGAAGAGCATCAAGAAAGCCGGGAAGTGAGGATACGATGAGCGCCCCGGATATCACCAGGCCAGGCCCGGCGGGGGGCCGAGCCCCCGCCTTCCGGCTGCGCGACCTCAGCTTCAGCTTGCGCCTCGCCATCACGGGCTTCGTCCTCGTGGCGCTTATCGGCTACGGCGTGGCGATGGTCAACCTCGTGCTCACCTACGAGCACGTAGACGGCCGAGCGGGTCTAAGTGCGGAGGACATGAAGCGCAGCTTCTACGGCAACCGCACCAACACGCTGCTGGCGCGCACGATCGACGGCGGCAGCATGGAGCAGTATCTGAAGAGTCCCACGGACAAGGGAGCGATACTGAGCTGGATCCAGGACGGCGCCAGGAAGGAGACGTTCGCGGCCGTTCAGGCGATCTTCGACAAGAGCTGCGTGATGTGCCACAAGCGCGGCGCAGCTATGGGTCACCGGCCGCTGGAGAAGTACGAGGACGCCGTCGAAGTGGCGCAGATCGATCGCGGTGAGTCCTTCCCAACCTGGGCGCGCGTCGCGCACACGCACATTCAGAGCATCGGTCTGATTCTGCTTGCCCTGGCCGTAATGTTCGCCCTCACCGGCGCCCCGGAGTGGCTTAAGAGGACCGTCATCGTGACCGGTTTCGCCGCCGTGCCCTTCGACTTCATCGCCCGCGCCGTGGCACACCACTGGCCTCCGATGGTGTACGGGATGATGGCAGGCGGGGCCCTCATGGGCCTCTCGTTTGCCATCATGTCCGCGGCCGTTCTCGGGGAGCTGTGGCTTCCGCGGCGCACTGCTGACTAGGTGCCGGGTGCATCGTCGCAGGCTCCGTACGGAGACAGCGCCCCGCCTGCGGAACGCGAGGGCGCCGGGTTACGGAATGAGAGGCGGCCAACCGCCTCATTCTTCGGCCACTCATTTGGTAAAGCTGAAGCTCTACCCCTTCAACCGAGGGTGAGTGTGTGCGTATCGCTCTGCCCCAAACTGCTGGTGCTCTTCGAACGATCATTGTCTCACCGCTTCTAACCGCTTCTAACCGGTCCGTGGCGCCAGGCTCCAAACAGCCAGTAGGGCGATCAAGCGGCGCTATGCGCCCGCCCGCAGAGCGGCCTCTCCGGCTCTTCGTCGCCGTGCCGGCGCCCCCCGAGGCGCAGGCGGCCGCCCACAAGATCAACGAGAGCGTCCGGGGAGCGGGGGATGTCCGGTGGGTGGCTCCGCCCCTTCTCCACCTGACGCTGAAGTTCCTCGGCTCCACGCCGCCGGAAAAACTTGCAGGAATCGGTCGGGCGCTGGCGAAAACAGCAAACGAGTTTTCTCCATTTGTGGTAGAATTGGGAGGCGCCGGAGCGTTCCCGAACCCGCGCCGGCCGCAGACGATCTGGCTTGCGGTGGGCGGAGAGGTGCAGGCGTTGCGGGACCTTGCCGGGGCGGTGGACGCGGCGCTGCACCCGCTCGGCTTCGAGCGTGAGACGCGGGGCTATACAGCCCACCTCACCATCGGCCGGGTGAAATCGCCGCGGGGGATGAAGGAGCTGTCCCGCAAGCTGCTGGACGCTTCGGAACACGGCGCGACACCCGTGACGTGGAGGATCGGAGAGCTCCACCTGATGCAGAGCCGGCTGCGGCCGGGTGGGCCCGAGTACATCACGCTGGAGCGATTCCGGTTGGGGAGGGAGACGGAAGGAACGGGCTAGCGGGTGTTTGAACGAGCACCTGGTTCGCGCGGCCAATCTACTCCCCCCAGAATTGGGGGCCGGGGGGGCCGGAGCTAGTCGATAGGGATGCGATTGGAGCGGGATGGGCGCCGTCCAGGGAGTGGCCTGGCGCGCTGGAGGAATGACCATGGATAAGTTGAAGGCATTGGAATTCGCGGTCGGCAGCATCGAGAAGAAGTACGGCAAGGGCTCCATCATGCGCCTGGGGAGCCGGGAGAACCTGGTTACCGAGGTGATCTCCACCGGGGCGCTGGCGCTGGACCTCGCGCTGGGCGTGGGCGGGCTTCCGAGGGGCCGCATCATCGAGATCTACGGTCAGGAGTCATCCGGTAAGACCACGCTGGCCTACCACGTCATCGCGGAGGCGCAGAAGCGCGGCGGGGTCTGCGCCTTCATCGACGCGGAGCACGCCGTCGACCCCATCTATGCCCGCAACCTGGGAGTAGACATCGACAACCTCTACATCTCCCAGCCCGACACCGGAGAGGAGGCGCTGGAGATCATGGACGCCCTCGCACGCAGCGGGGCGCTGGACGTGATCGTCCTCGACTCCGTCGCGGCGCTCGTCCCCAAGGCGGAGATGGAAGGCGAGATGGGCGACAGCCACATGGGCATCCAGGCCCGCCTGATGAGCCAGGCCCTCCGCAAGCTCGGCGGCGTCATCTCGAACGCGAACACGGTCTGCATCTTCATCAACCAGATCCGCGAGAAGATCGGCGTGATGTTCGGCAACC
>JGI10216J12902_112144779_pt1 | contig 15036 bp, 13 predicted proteins | sample KanNatreferecore_FD_12902 | JGI IMG/M metagenome (IMG submission 12902)
CGAATTCTCTCCCGCGCGGTCTGCTTCGTCTTGTGTGCGGCTTCATCGTCGGCAGGCTTGGCCAAGTCCAAGTCCACAACAACGAGCCCCGATCGTGCGCCGGTTGGCATGCCGATGTTGGCATCGGGATGCGTCCGCCACCATTCATGGATTTGATCTTCGTCCGTGGTCGCGTCGTGAAACCCATTGCCCCCGTCACGCTTGGCAATGGCTGGCATCTTGCCGCGCAACGGGAACACCGGCAGGCCCCGGCGCGCGTATTCCAGCGCGTGATCGAGCATGGTGCGCAACTCGTTCACTTACCGGTTTCCCCCTCGTCCCGCTCCGCCTCCATGGCTCTCGTCCCCAGCGGTTCGGGACCAACTTGGCGCCCTATCCAATCCTCAAGCGCCGCAGCGGGAATCCGGAGCGCGCGCGGCCCGAGCCGGAGGTGCGGCAACGCCCCACTGGCGCAGAGTGCGTAGCAACGGCTCCGGCTGACCTTGAGCAGCCTTGCAGCCTCATCGATTCGGAGTAGTTCGACCATGGTTTGGATCTCCCGCACCCGTCGGCCACGAACCCCTCGCGCCGCGTACGTGTTCGACCCATTTGTTACCCACAAGACCGCCATGGTCCAGTGGTTTCGCAGTCGCACTTCGTCGTTAAGGTATACTTAAGGCATGACTGCACAACGCCACCGCAGAGGTATTGACGCCTCATTTTCTTCGAGGCAATGGGCCGGATTCGGGCTTAGCGGACAGTCCGTCACGTACGCGCCGTGGCGGGTGACGCCCGGGGGAACCGACGTGCTTATAGAAATGTGGGACAAGCGGCACGGCGATGACTTCGAGATGAGGCGCGCCGGTTGGCGTCACGGCGGACTTGGTCCCAAGAAGCTGCGAGCGTCCGGCTTTCCGGTCGATGCGCGCCTCCCTGCAAACCTTCTTGAGCGGTTTACGGCTCTGGCGGACTCGTGCACACCGAAAGAGGTTTGTCAGTTCATCATGGAGCACGGACCACTGGGGGTGCGGTTCAGGGACGGAGAGATTCTATCCGCGGAGGACAGCATCGACCCCGCAGTGGGCATGGGCCGGGAGGTAGTGGAAGATTGGCAACGGCTCTCGACAGCAACCCGCAACGCGCTCGAGATCAACTCGCGACTTTCAAGCAAGAGACGCGTACCTGCTCAGCTCTTGTTGCCTCTGGGTGCACTCATTGGTGGTAATTGGCCGAAACTCGCGAATCGGATCAAAGCAGAAAGCACCCTCGAGCTATTCGTCTATCGCTGGCTCGAAGCCGCAAGGATCCGGCTTTCACTGGCGTACGGGCCGGGCCACCCACAATTGCTTCTTTTCGGTGACCGTCGCTCACAGGTGTTCCCGGTCCTCGGAATGCAGCTCGCCCAACGCCTAGCCGGAGCGCGCCAGACTTTGGTTTGCACGCGGTGCCAACAACCGTTCCTGCGCTTCCGAGCCGCCCGCATCTCCGGCCCAGCAGTGTGCCGTGAGTGCCGTAGGCGCGAAACGAATCGAAGGAACCAGGCCGCCCGACGCGCAAGGGAGAAGGCAACAAGCTAACGGCCTCGAGTTCGTTGCTACGTTGCTCGGAAGGTACGCCCGCCCGTTCGAAGTTGCGCACGACCGTTCGCCTCAGGTCGTGAGCGCCGGCCGGCACGTCCGCTCATCACACGCGGTCATCATGAGTCGCGGTAATCGCCGCCAAACCCACTCACCCACGTCGCAGAAGCGAGTCAACGGCGACCTGGTCCGTATCCGCTCCGCAAGGGCGCTGTGAGTCCGCTGGCGATTTCGCGTAGGTCGCAATTGCGGCGCAACCGCGTGGCTTACCAGCGATACAGCGTTCCCGTGAGGCCGGACTTCCCAACATTGGCGATAAAAGGCCCCTGCTTCCGTTGCAGCAAGCGTTCCATCCCTGGAAACGCCGCTTCGAACGCTGCACACATCTTCGAAGAGTCCATGCTTCCCCCGACGAGCGTGAAGACACGGGCTCCGGCACGGAGGTAGGCTTCGCGGACGTTAGGTTCGCGCCGGATGTTCGAGTCCTTGGTCAACGCAACCCACCCCTCCTCACCAACCTTGCGGAGCCAGACCTCGTCTTTGGTCTCCCCGGGGAAGATATCGGTTTGGAAGATGACGCTATGTCCGAGGCGATTGATGTGCTCGGCCACCTTTCGGCCGAGCGACACATCGACAAAGTAGGTTGGCCTAGGCTGCGGCGGGGAATTCGCTGCGGATCGCTTCCTCGATTTCACCCAGGCTCCGGTCATAGTCGGCCGCGAGCTCAGCGACGGACTCGCCGGCCAGGTAGCGCTCGATGATGATCGAGGTTCGGATGTTGGTTCCACGAAGGACTGGTCGACCAAACCCGACAAGCGGGGTGATCACGACAACCTTGGGCTGATTTCGAAGTGATTCAACGTCGGTGGGTACGTGTCTGCGAGTGAAAGGATAGAAGCGGACGACCGCATCCCCTTCGGTTTCAACTCTGCTGAGGTATGCCCCAATGACTCCCTGCAGGGTCATCTGGCCACGGCCGCTGACCTCCACAAGATCCGTGAAGCTCTGCGCGAATAGGCTTCCACCGCCCACCAGCAGGCTAACGTCGATTAGTGGTCTCTCGGCGTTCGCGCGCTCCTGCAGGTATTGAATTGCCTCGCGGATACGGGGCAGCGGGACGTCATGAATCGTACGCAAGGATGCAAGGACGTGGGCCTCAACGAGGTTTCTGAAGGAGAGCATGCGCGTCGTCGCATTAGCAGGGGAAATTACAGGATGCGAGCGTCGCCGCTCGCCGCCTGCCCTGTAGTCTTGCCCGAAGAACCAGCAACTAAGGGTGGCTCGGGGCACGCTGACATAACGCGCCGCCTCGGTGACCGAGTATGCGGGAGCGTCGCCAGGATCAACGCCGCCGTAGATGTCCGAGGTCTGCACAGGGCTCATAGGTCAAGGGTACCAGATTTTGTCTGTCTTCTCGTGGCCGGCAGCCACCCGGGGCATTCTCGTTGCCTACTCGTCCGTCGCGACACGCGCCTGAAGGTCGAGCAAGACGTTCTCAATTTGCTCCAGCGCGGATCGGAGGTCGTCAGCGATCTCCCCGGCAAGGACGTGAGGGTCGGGCAGGCTGGCGCTGTCCTCAAGGCTCTCGTCCCTCAGCCAAGAGAGGTCAAGGCTCACTTTGTCGCGGGCCACGATCTCTTCGTAGGTGTACGCCCGCCAGCGCCCCTCGGGGTGCTTCTCCGACCAGGTGGGCCTCCGCTTCTGCCGCTCGCCGGGTTTGTAACACTCGACGAAATCGACGAGGTCGGCGCGAGTCATGCGCTGGGTCTTCAGCGTGAAATGCTCGTTTGTCCGGAGGTCGTACACCCAGACCTTCTTTGTCCAAGGCTCCTTCGCGCCGGGCTTGCGGTCAAAAAACAGAACGTTCGCCTTTACCCCCTGCGCGTAGAAAATGCCGGTCGGCAGCCGCAGCAGCGTGTGGACCTCGCACTCATGCAGGAGCTTGGTGCGGACAGTCTCGCCTGCGCCGCCCTCGAAGAGCACGTTGTCCGGCACGACGACCGCCGCCCGTCCATGGATCTTGAGCAGGGACTTCACGTGCTGGACGAAGTTGAGCTGCTTGTTTGACGTCGTCGTCCAGAAGTCGGGCCGGTTGTACGTGAGCGTCTCGCGGTCGGTCTCGCCTTCCTCGTTCACGATGGTGATCGACGACTTCTTCCCGAACGGGGGGTTCGTCACCACCACGTCGAAGTGGTCGCTCGGCTCGTCGCGCAGCGCGTCGTCGGTGCGGATGGGCGGCTCGCGGTTATCGTCGTCGGGGCCGACGCCGTGGAGAAACAGGTTCATCGCGCAAAGGCGGGAGACGCCGGGCACTAACTCGACCCCGCGAAGTGCCTCGAAGCGGAGATGCTTCTTCGCGGTGCGGTCTAGTTCGTAGTGCTTGGCGATGTAGTCATGGACGGCGAGCAGGAACCCGCCCGTACCGCATGCAGGGTCAATGATCACTTCGCCCGACGCTGGTTGAATGCAATCCACGATGGCCTGGATGAGAACACGAGGCGTGAAATACTGGCCGGCGCCCCCCTTCACGTCCTGGGCGTTCTTCTCCAGCAGGCCCTCGTAGGCTTCCCCCTTCACGTCGGCGGACATCGAGAGCCAGTTCTCTTTTCCGATCAACTCGACGACGAGCTGCCGGAGCTTTGCCGGATCCTGAATCTTGTTCTGCGCCTTCTCGAAGATGATCCCGAGCATCCCGCCCTGCCGGCCAAGCTTGGCCAGTGTGTCGCGGTAGTGCTGCTCGAGTTTGACGCCCTCCATCTGTGGGCCTGCAAGGTCGCTCCAGCGATACCCCTTCGGGATGGGCTGCTCCTTCTCCGTGAGAGCGGCCCGCTCGTCTGCCATCTTTAGGAACAGGAGGAAGGTGAGCTGCTCAAGGTAGTCATGGTACGAGAGCCCGTCGTCGCGGAGGACGTTGCAGTAGGACCAGAGCTTTTGGACGATGCGGTTGCTGGTGTCGCTCATGCGGTCTTTCTCGGGCGCCTGTTTGAGCTGCGGGTCTTGATCGTTGGTGTAGCGGCGGCGCGGTTCAGCTTGATTCGTTCGAGCAGGACGGAGGCGGGTTCGTCGTTCGGATGCTGGTCGGCGAGCCTACCCTCAAAGGCCCACTTGAGGATGGACTGGCGGAGGCGGGCACATCGAAGCAAGTCACTTGTCGTTGACGCCTCAAGTGAATCCACCACTGAAAGAATCTCGTCAAGCTCTGTGACAATCCTCTTCTGTTCCACCAGCGGAGGAAGCGGGATAGTGATGTTTACCATCCTTGTGAGCCCAAGGTCTTGGTTGCCGACGCCGTGCGTGAACTTCCTCGCCTGTCGGTAGCACCACGGCGAGTTCAAGGCATGCTGGACAAAGAATGGCTCCGTATCCCCCGCCAACTTGAGGACCGCCACATGGACCCAGACACTGAACTCCTGTATGTAGGTATTTACACGCGCAATGCCAGTCGTACCACCCTTGGTGTAGAGGATATCCCCTTGCTGAGGTCGTACCCGGCGCACCAAGTTCTGATGGACCTCGGCAGAGATGCGTCTGGTTGATTCAAAGTCAATGCCATTCGGCCTCACGTTGCCACCTGTAACAAACGGCACGCCACCTTCGTCCACGTACCTTGGGCTGTAATGAGGACCATCCTTAACGGACCAGGTGAGGTGCCCAAGAGTTGCCCAACACCAGCCTTCGGGCAGATTGGGCAGGCCGGACGTGTCAGGGGCCAATGGCTCCCTGTACTTTGCCCGTCCGCCCTTGTCCTCACAGAGGCGGCGACGCTCCGCCAGGATGCGTTCCAGGAACACCGAAGCGGGTTCGTAGTCGCGGCGATCGGCGCGGGCTAGTTCCGCCTCTGTGGGTACGAGCCGTCCCTCGACCGCCGCCTTGAGCACCGAGGTCCGATACCGCTTCAGGCTTCGCTGCACGCGTTCCAGCGTCGCCACGGCGTCGTCGAGCCGCGTGAAGTAGCTCTCGATGGCCTCGACGATCCGGTGCTGCTCCCGTACGGGGGCCACGGGCAGCTCAAACGTTGCCAGCCGCTCGGAGTCAATGCTTGCGACGGTCGTACCGTCCTTGCTGCAATGCCTCAGAATCTCCGGGGCGGAAGCTCTCGTGCCCCACGCCACGTAATCAGCTGAAAGCCCAGGGTGCGGCGTGAGAGCCTTCAGGTCTTGGTTCACGGTCACATCCACCGTCGTGACTGCGACTGGGAACGTGTGAGCGAGGATCCCGCTGCGGGTAACAAACAGCACGCTATTGCGCGGAATGAGTCTTGCAGCGCTCTCGCGAACCGCGTCCTCAGTGATGTGATCCTCGGAATCGGCAATCCGCTCGACCTTCATGTCTTTGGGCGAGACCCACGGGATCGACCCGTGCCTCCAAAATTCGGGATTGGCCTTGGAGGGTGTACCTCCCCCCGACCATGTGCCGAGGTCTGCGTATTGCGCTCGAGCCCAACCCGAGGGAAGACCGGCATGCTCGCTCATGCCGCCAGCACCTCATTCAACTCACGCAGCAGCGGTGCAAGCTCGTCCCCGAACACCTGATTCGCCCGTCCGAGGCCCCCTTCCTGAACGAAGGGCACCTCGTCGAAGTCGCTGATGTCGATCTCCAGCGACGCGGCGGCGTGGTCGCGCATCATCTCCAACCAGCGAACCTGCTGCTCCGTGAACTTCCGCCCTCGGTTGGCCTGCTGTGCCATCCAGTTGTCGAATCGGGCGCGTACTCGCTCGGCGTGGGGCACCAGCTCGTCGTCCCGGTGGAGCGCGAAGCGGACGAGCGACACGACGTCGGTCAGCAGCCGCTGACCCGAAGCGCCGTGCACCTTGTCCTTCTCCAGCACCTCGTAGGCGCGCCACAAGACTTCGGGCGTCCACAAGCGCGGCGGGGCTTTGATGGTCGCGGCCAGTGCCTTGATGTCCTCGTAGCGGAGGCGGTCGCGATGCGGTACCGAGAAGAAGAACTGGAGGGCGTCGATCTCGTCCTTGTTTTCAGTGAGGAACTTCTCGAACGACGAAACGAGAACCTTAGCCTTCTCCTTAGCCTCCGGGCTCGCGCCCGCAAAGAGCAGCGCATCCTTTGAAACCTCGTCGATGACCTGCTCCAGCTCTCGCTTGATGTCCTGTAGGAGCTGCCGAAAGCCAGGGTTCGTTGCGAGGGGCGCCACGGCTTCCTTGGCCAGCGTCTGAGCCGCCTCCCGGAGCTGGGCCTCGGTTGGTTCCTGATGGCCGGTTAAGCCGTGAGTGCTGCGAGCCCGAGCTTCCTGACGGTCAGGATCGAGCGCCTCCACGATGGCATGGGTGATGGGCCCGAGGCCCATGCCACCCGACGCCTCATGGATGCGGGCATGCTCTTCCGGTCCGCAGTCCTTTGCAAGGCGGGCGAGGCGGCTCGCCAGCGACGAGATCACATCGGGGTCGGTGCCACCCACAGCGACGTGCTCGAGGAGCGCCTTGAACGCGACGGTCTTTTTGCGTTCCAGGGGCTGCGTGTCGGCCAGAGAGGTCTCGCTGATGCCCACGCAGTCCACGATGACGAAGTGTGTCTTGCTGTGCGCGTCGGGCGTCACGCCCTTCAACTCGGCCGGATCGATGACCCGCACGCCGCGCCCCTTCATCTGCTCGAACGCCACGCGGCTCTTGACCGCCCGCAGGAACACGACAATCTCGATGGGCCGGATGTCCGTACCGGTGGCGATCATGTCCACGGTGACGGCGATGCGTGGATCGAACGAGTTTCGGAAATCCTGGATGAGGTCCTTTGGCTTCTTCCCCGTGGTCTTGTAAGTGATCTTCTTACAGAAGTCGTTCCCTCGGCCGAACTCCTCGCGGACGATCTCGACCACGTCCTCGGCGTGGCTATCGTCCTTAGCGAAGATCAGTGTCTTGGGAACCTCGGTGCGCGCCGGGAAGAGGTCGGTGAACAGCCGGTCACGGAATGTGCGGACGATCAACCGGATCTGGTCCTTGGCGACGACCGCACGGTCTAGAGCGTCGGCCCCGTAGGTGATGTCCTCGTCGGGGGCCTCCCAGCGGAGCTTCCGTGACTGACGATGGCGGTAGCCCACCACGGTGTCGTCATGAGCCTCGATCGTTGAACCCTGCTCCGTGATCTTGGTGCGGATCGTGTAGATCTCGAAGTCCACGTTGACCCGGTCGGCCACTGCCTCCTCGTGGCGGTACTCCATCACGAGGTTCTGGTCGAAGAAGCCGAAAGTGTGCTTGGCGGGCGTGGCCGTCAGGCCAATCAGGAAGGCGTCGAAGTACTCCAGCACCTGCCGCCAGAGCGTGTAGATGGAGCGGTGGCACTCGTCGATGATGATGGCGTCGAAGAACTCGGGCGGGTAGGCGCGGTTGTAGACGACTGGCAGTGGCTCCTTCCTCGCCGCGCCGGTGGACTCGAACTGCGATTGCTCCTCGATCTCTGGGTCGAGGTCAGTCTCGCCCTTGAGCATCGAGTACAGCCGCTGGATGGTCGTGATGACGACTTTGGTCGACGCCCCGATGGTGTTCGAGGTCAGCCACTGGACGTTGTAGAGCTCGGTGAACTTCCGATTGTCGTCCGGCGTGCGGAAGCCCTGGAACTCCTTCTCGGCCTGCTCTCCGAGGTTCGTGCGGTCCACCAGGAACAGCACCCTGCTCGCACCACCGAACTTGATCAGCCGGTAGGCGGCGGTGACGGCCATGATCGTCTTCCCCGAGCCGGTAGCCATCTGCACGAGTGCGCGTGACCGGTTCTGGAACAGGGAGTGCTCCAGGTTGACGACGGCTTGCAGTTGGTTCGGGTAAAGGGATGCGCGTTCGACGGATGGCATTGCTCGTAGGCGAGCCCGGAGGGATGAAGGCTTGACGTCATCGGCAGCCGTGAAGCCACCGTGGCCCTTGACCCAGTTGTCCAGCGTTTCTGCCACAAGCCAGTCGCTGAGCGTGCTCGGCTGGTGAACGTGGAACACGCGACGGCTGCGCGGCTCAGGATCGAGCAGATTGGTGAACCGCGTCTCCGAGCCCGTGGAGAGGTAGAGGAAGGGGATCGGCACAACGGGCGGGTCGAGGTGCGCGGGCAGGCCATTGGAGTACTTCTCGGCCTGTAGCTCGACGCCGCTCAGCGTGTGCCCCTCGGGCTTGGCCTCCAGGACGCCCACGGCCTTCCCATCGACGAACAGGAGGTAATCGGCGTAGCCGAGCCCATGCTGGAGCGGGAACTCACGGACAGCGACACCTCTAGCTGCAGACAGATTTAGCTCAGCTCGGCTCTGGACGGCCCAACCAGCTTCTTTGAGAGAGCCGTCGATGATCCGACGCGCCCGCTGCTCGGGAGCGTCGCCTGCCGCGGGGGTCATCCTGCTCCCTCAATTTAACGGAACCGTTCAAACGAGGCTGGGCTGGCTTCCGCCCCGCCCGAACCAATTGGTCAATGACCTGCAGATTGTCGAATTTGTTGAAGATATGTCACTTGCGAACCCCGGCGCCACCGGGGCATTCGGGCTCCGCTGGGTCGGCGTCCCTTTGCGCTTGATGGCGAGCATGCGCTGGCCGCGCCCGCAGCGCATCTCGGTGATCGCTGTCTGGCTGGCACTCAGGAACCGAGCGGGTTGTTGAAGAACTGAAACCTCGCACCGCCAATCACACCGCGCCGCCCTCATCTCCCAGTGTGATATCGGGCATGTCCGCGAACGACTCGCCCAGCGTGAGTTGCTCCGTCGGGGTCAAACCATAGACGCCTCGATTAAAGGCGCCGAGCGCCATGGCTTGGAGCAGGAAGATGATGCAGATACCTGTGCCGCGGCGAAGTTCTGCGATTGCGCGCACGAGTTGATCCGCCGTGCCCGATTCGACCGCAAGCCGCGACTGCCGGTTCCGCATCGTGAAGACCAGGGCATCGCCATCCTCGCCAATCATCATGCCGTGCTTGATCTTGTTGTACGCCTGCACAAGCAGGCGTTCACCGATGCGTCGCGCAGCGGCGCTGGCGGTCAAGAAATTCGTGGTCTTCCGAAGCACCGAGACCATGACCGGCCGATCGAGAGCGATCTCGGAGATTTGCGACAATTCATCGAGGGTGGGGACATCGAGCCCGCTCAGGAAATGGTCACCACTTGGAATGGCAGCCAAGTCCCGCTCCCATTCCTGCTCGCGCTCTGGGGTTAGATTGAACGTCAGGCAATGTTCCCGAATGCCGCGCGGGAATCGGCCGAGTAACTTCAAGGCAAAATAGAAGAACCCAATGTCCTCGGTGGTGGCAACGTAGTCCTCGTAGATCTTGACCATACCGGTCTTGCGCTCGAGCGAATCCGCGGAATTTTTCACGACGCCCGCCCAGTGCCGAGCAGCGATGTAGCGGGTGCGCAGCGGCAGCGCCAAGTAGTTTTTTAGGAAGACCACGTCCTCTTGGAGGGCCGCGAGCGATGTCGGCTGCTGGTTGTGCGGAGGCGTTGCGGTCATGGCGTGAATCGACCTCGAAATAGCGGGCGTGTCGACCTAAGGTGACCCCCGGAGTACTGACAGCGTGCGACCAATGCTTCCAAGATCCTCGTCAGACACGATCGTATGGACGAGACGCGGATCGGTCTGCAGGAGTAGACCGGTAATTACCTCGGATAGCTTCTTGACGCTCTGCTCCCCTGCAAAGTCTTTCGGTCGACGCATCGCAGTCATCCACGCCATGATCGCGGCGTGCACGTCTGCCGCTTGCACGAGCGGTTCCTCATGCGACCGGAGGAATGTCAGGTTGCGGATCGCCTGGAGCGGCCAAACCTTCGTGCCATCGGGGCCGTAGATCGGCTCATCGTCGGTGCCATGCGCACGGAGGCGATCGTAAACGCCCTGGATTGTCCCTTGGAAGCTAGCCGTCTCGTCGTGGATAAGCTCGAGTTCTTCGACTCGTGCGCCGACCGCAGTGTGGTCGATCAACTGGACAAGCGTTGTAAAAGCCGCTTCGTTAACCGACATCTCCTTCGCATCCACCTGGCCGGTTGGAAAGAAGAGTTGCTGGACGGTCGCCTCGCGCGCGCCCTCCAGAACGGTAGCGAGGTCCGGCTGCACGAGCTTTCGCAGCTCGGCGGCACATTCATCAATGACCGCCTGCCAGTTGGTCGCGGACGGGTCCCGGATCGCCTGCTGTATCCGCTGCAGCGTGGCTACCGGCACCCGCGCCAGTGCTCCCGCAGCTGAACGGCGGGTTTCAATATCGGTCTGCTCGGCCCAGCGGACGCGGTGATTAACCGCTGGATCCGAGATGATGTGGTCGAAGCGGGCCGCCAGGTTGAACCGCTTCTCCAGCACGGCAAAGAATGGAACACACCCCGCGTTGCCGGCGGCCCGCAGCACTTCGAGAGCTACTTTACGGCCACCATGCGTCGCGAGGAGGACCGAGCCCTTGAGCTCTTTGGAAGCGCGTGCCGTGCGAATTCTGTCCACGGCGGCTCGGGCGCCATCGGCTTTCGTTTCCGAGATTGCGAGGCCAGAGAGCACATACCAGCGCTGGTCATCGTCGAGGAAGTTAGTGCCAGTGCTCCCCGCCTCATCGATGAACACGAGCTGCCGTTCGGGCGACGTGATGGCTGGCCTCCTCTCGATTGATCAAAGCTACGAACAAAGTGCGAGGTTAGGAAGTTAACACGCCAGACTGGGTCATCCGTTCTCCCTTCGTGTTCACATGATCTCTGCAGCGTCGCCGACGTGAAGCCGTGCTCGACGCGAATCAAGAGCGTCGGAGCGTCATGCGCTCGTGACCACACCGCTATTGCTCAACGGCGGCAGCATGGCACGCGTCGATCGCCCGAGAAGCTCGTGCGCGCCACTCACCAAGCGCGCGAAGCGCAACGAGTGAAGGTCGGCGCGGCGGGCTCAACCTGCCAAATTGTTCCTCCAGTTGTTCAGTCAACGCTACTAGAAGGGCCGCTCATCCTGACCGGCAACCAGGCCTGGGACGACGTGTTTGGCGATCGCATCATCGCTTCCGCGATCCTCGACCGCGTCCTCCACTACAGCCGTCACTGTCAACATCCGCGGCAAGAGCTACCGGCTCAAGGACAAGCTTAGAGCTGGGCTCGTTCATGCGGGCCGTCAGCTCATCAACCCAGGGTGGGAACTTTTCGTTGCCCGCATGTGGGACGATTTCGGTCCAGAAGCGCGTCGCAGCGTTGGAGCACGGCGTTTGCGAAGGGCGTGGCTCCGATCGTCTCCACTCGGATCGGGCCGACCGCTCACGATAGTTTCTCCACGGCTTCGTCGGCCGCCAGAGTCAGGGTGGGACACACGCGATGCGGATATGCGAGCAAAAACGGTAGGAGCAGTCGTTCTCTTCCCACAAAATAGATTGCCAAGCCACTCGTTGTTGCGATGGTTTCCTCCTGCAGTGCGCTCCACGTTTGGGTGTGATGCGGCTCTATGGCTCCGATCTCGCCCCGTTCCGACCGCCACAGCAGTCCAGTCCACGACGGATCAGGGAAGAATTCCATGAAAAAGACATGCGTAATGTCGCGCCACGAACGGCGCAGGTACTGCTTCAGCCCCCGTCGCGTCGCGAGCAACACGAGGCTTCTTAACGAGTAGCTAAACTGAGAGAACGATTCTTCGATCGGTTGGCGTGTAAACAGAAGTGATTGAGTGCGGTTGTTCAAGTCATTACGGAGCGCTGCCTCGACATCGTAATAGGGGTTGATCAACCCTGGCGCGCCATGGCGGTTCCAGTGCAGAACCTGTTCAATCAAAGACTCAAGGAACCGATCGGCCTCGCCGCTGCGAACGTTAGCCACCAAGAGCCAATAAGCCATCAACCAGTGCGGGATGGCACTCTCCCCCCACAGCAGAAGCTCAGCCTTGTGCTCATCAAAGAACGCAAGCGCTGCTTTGTGCACATCATCCCCACGAGTCCCGTAGGTCAGCGCATAGGCGCCGAGATACCCGATGAGCAAGGTCGCTCGTTCGCGGTACACTTCGCCATCCGAGAGCCCAGGAAGGATCGAATCACGGGCGGTGACAACATCAGCACGTAGATTTCCCAACGCCCCCTCGCAGCCATTGATGGCGAGCTGATACGTTGGTTCCCAGACCGATGGCGCAAGCCCATACTTTCCCGCAATGGCCAACACGTAGGCTGCCGTCATGGTCCACGCGTCGGCAACAGCCCAATGGTTTCGGGCGCTGCGGTATGGTTCAAGAGCGTAATTGACGAGGATCAGTGCGCTGCTCAGTGCTTGCTGGACATCGCGTCGAAAGCGCGGGCGCGATCCGAACGGTAGAACCGACGACAGGAACGCAGCAAACTGCTCTTTGTTGAGCGGGCCGTTGCCCCCGAGAACGTAGAGATCGAAAAGGCGTTGGTAATCGGCTGGTTGCCATGGCAGGACGCTTTGGTGCGCGCTGGTGAAGGCGCGGAGCAGATAACCGCGATCGAAGTAGCGTATGAGCGGCTGGCGCTTCCTCCTCCGAGCCTTATTTCTTTGGGTGATGTTCTTGACGACTGGGTCGCTGAGTTCGCCAGTCGTGACCAGATAGCTCACATGTTCGCGGCCTGGTCGAATACGGGGATGCTCGAGTTCCAGTTCAAGGAGTTCTTCGACCTCAGGCCACACTTCACGTCGCCACCGCGCGAGAGAGATGTCGTCGATCTTGAGCTGGAACGCATGAGGGACCCCGTCCTTGTCAAGAGCGACGATGTCCTTGCCGAGTTCGCTTGGACCATGGGTTGAGATGTAGATGATCTCAAAGCCTTGATTAACGAGGAGCTGGCAATACGCGAGCTGGTAGCCACGCTCCTTAGTCCTAGTCAACCAATGTTCGACGAGCTTCTCGAGTGCGCCACTCGTCACGTTTCTCCTCCATGGCTGCATCAATGCGTGCCCGGCTTGCAGGATCACGCTGCCATTCCTCAAGCTTAGAAGGGAGCTGCGCAGCTAGCTCAGGTGTCACGGCAAACGTCAGACCGACCGGTTTGTTGGTAGCGGGGTCAAAGTCGACACGAGTGCGGCGGAGCAACTCCAAGAGAAGATCCAACGTGAGAGGCTGTCCACCGGCATCGATGGCTGTACCGGCACGCTCACTTGCCCTTCCTATCTTTTCGAAGAAGCTTCGCGCTTGCTGCCCGCCAAGTTCGTCGGCCATCGTGGCGAGTTTGGCGAGAAGTCCCTCAAACGGCAGGTGACGAAACTCATCGGTTGGAATGCTAATTGGTGCTTCAACTCGCTCGTACTTGAAGTAGCGCTTCTCTCCGCCGTCATTCTGGATGTAGCGCGCGTGACCTTCGTGCTGGATCGTTGTGCCGATCCGGGCGACGACGGGATCAGCACCTCTCGATCGAGCCCGGACAAACAAGACGGCCAGGTTGTCGAGCTCACTCTTGAGGTTTGGAAAATCCGGAAGACCCGGGGGCAGCTCGGGAGCTACATCACCGCGTTCTTGGGATGCCGTGGGGCGATTTCCCACACGTGCCTTCTTGGCACCTGGAAGACGCCCTTCCGCTGCAACGGCCCTTTTGGGGCGCTTTCTCTGCGGCATGGGCGGCAGTGTATCGCCGTGATTGATCGCGCGCCAGTTGGCACTTACATCGTGCCAAGGACGACGACGCGATTGACGGGTGAAAGATGTCTCGTCTCTCCCGCTCTGCCCAAGCGCGTTCAGTGGTAGAGCATACTCCGGGCATGGAAAGTGATCGACTCGCCTATGCCTTCGGGCTCACGGACGACGAAGCGTCTGCAGGCTCATCGTCGGCCGTGCCGTGGCTCGCATCAACTCGCGCCCAAAGCTTCCAGCATGGCCGCGCGGCGCTCCGGTTCTTGGGAGAGCACCCACCGGGCAAGGGCGATTGCATCGTCCGCGCATTCCTGGATCGACGTCGCGGCGGCTTGCCGGTGCGTTTCGATAATGCCGCGCACCTCGGTCTCGGGCATCCCGAAGGCCGACACGCACGCGACGTTGACACTGACCGCGCCGGCCTGTAGCTCGCCAGTCAAGCGGCCGAGCAGTTCGAGCGCCCGCACGAGCCGGTCAGCGATCCGCAGGTAAGTGTCCGTGTCCTCGCCTGCCCCTGCGGCGCGCCGGTTCAGCTCGGCGAGGACTCCTTCGACCTGGCCGCGAAGATCGAGCGCACGGGCCACTGTGACCACACCAGCGGCCTGGATGAGCAGCGCCGGCAGATGACTGGTGCGGTGGCGCTGGATCGCGCGCTCATGGAGGTTGTACTGCCGCGCCAGCTCCGAGGCCGGTGTGCCCGCCACCAGCTCGCGGTCGATCGCATTGAACGCGGCGTGGGCACATACCGTGCAGCGCGTCCCCGGCCGATGAGACGTGACCGGAAGGCAGCGCTCGGGGGACGGGCTTGAACGTCGGAATTCGTCGGAATCTGTCGGATCCGCGTCACCCAGCACCTCAGTCGGTGGTCGACTGTCGCTCGTTCCTTGTCTCACTCCGATTCTTGCCCCTCATATGTGATTCTCGAGCACTCCGACTGTGCGGGAACTGTGCGGGAACCATGCGCAGTCATCGACAATCACCAG
>JGI10216J12902_100309735_pt1 | contig 15032 bp, 10 predicted proteins | sample KanNatreferecore_FD_12902 | JGI IMG/M metagenome (IMG submission 12902)
CAACTTCGTCGGCATCACGCCGGTACGGGTGCTCGACACCCGCGAACCCATTGGTGTGCCAACGAAGGGGCCGATTCCGCCCGACACGACCATCAACGTCCCCGTCGCCGGAACCAACGGCATCCCAGCCAACGCCACAGCCGTCGCAGCCAACGTGGCCATCGACTCGGACGCCAAAGGCGGCAGCTTTGTGACGGTGTGGCCAACGGGCCAGCCGCGTCCCCTCACCGCGGCGAACAACGCGACGCCCGGCCTCGTCTCCGCCAGCGCGGGCATCTTCCAACTCGGCGACAACGGCCAGTTGAGCGTCTACAACTCGCAGGCCGACCTCAATGTCATCATCGATGTGACGGGTTACTACCTGCCGGCGAACCCGACCATCACTCCGATCTTTGGCAGGATAGACGTTCTGCCGACCGACGCCTCCGGTGATGGTCTCGCCTACATTACTGGCGATACGCCTAGTCTCGGTACACGCGTGCAGCGTGAGATGACGTGGCCAAATACGAGCTTCACCGCTCAGAACCTCCACGTATTCGTGCTAACACCGCCAGGCATCGGCCACAGTTGGACATTCACGCTGGAACTCGGTGGAAGCGACACGGCGCTCAGCTGCACCATTGGCGGCATATCCGTCTCCTGCGTGAGCACGAATACCGTGCCCATCACTAATCAGCCCATAGGCGGCATGGCTCTGAGCGTCACGACGTCTGGTAACGGATTGCCCGCGGCCATTGCGACGTTCGGCTGGCAGGCGGCGTAGGGCCACCGAAGGCTAAATCGGTGCCGCCGGGTCAAGTTGGCCCGGCGGCTCGCCCTCCCCGTTCCGACGCGGCGCCAGGCCGTTGCGGGCGTCCTGGGACGAACTGATCGCCTTCAAAGCAGGAAGGACTGTCGGTCCGGAATCCACAACCGGTCTCCGGGCGCGTAGGCCCGTGCCGACCACCGCAAGCGCCGGAGGCCCAAGCGCGCGGGAGTGCCCTCCCCGCCCATGCGTCCCGGTTACAGGCGATCGACTGTCTGCTGCGATAGCAGGAGGTCGCTCTGCAACCCAGCATCCTCGAGCGGAACAAGCGATGCGTAGTGAGTGAATGGTGAGCGGAGGTGCACTCCGAAAGGCAAAGCTCTTCTGCGTCCTATCGTGCGCGGACAGGCACGAACACGCCGCCTACTGAGTGCTGCATAAGTTTGCGACGTAGAGAACGGCTTTCACGGCCGAGGCTTCTCGGCAACCACGGTCACGATGTCCCAGAGGTTGACCGGCACGGAGACCTGTCCGACTGCAGTACCCGTAAGCCGACCGGCGAGCCGGTCCAGAACCGAGACGCCAGTCACAGTGCGCAGCTTGTGCGCGAGGTACTCAACTGAGTAGAGCGATGCGAATGCTTTACAGAGACGGATGCGGAACCCGACCGCGAAGAGGAGGCGGCTCAAGGTCGAGCGGCTGAAGTAGTAGTTGTGGTGACGGGGTGTCAGCAAGTGCCAGCGTTTTCCCGAGATTCTTGCGAACAGCGAGCCGGCATCACCCGTTGAAAGCGCGAGGATGCCGCCCGGTCGCAAGAGCGAGTGCACCCGCCGAATGTCCTCTGCGGGCTCCCTCGAGTGCTCGATGTAATCCCACATGGTTACGCAGTCGACCGTGGTGGAGCCAATTTCGACTGCCCCGAACGGCGCTGCCACGACCTCGAGGCCCAGCTGATCACGGGCGTGAGCCGCCATCTGCGAAGAGAGCTCGATACCCTGGACGCTCCAGCCGCGACCACGCGCCTCGTCGAGGAAGAAGCCGGCGGCGCAGCCGACGTCGAGCAAAGCGCCCGGCTGAACGTAGTCCTCAATTACACGGAGCCTCTTGCACGCATTCCGCCGGTGCAGCTCGCCGGTACCGATGTAGTCCGGATAACCCTCGCCCGCGGACCCTAATGTGCCCGCACGGAAGTAATCCTCGCCGTAGAGGACGGGGAGCTCGCCGTCGGTGGGAAGTTTGCTGCGAAAGAGCAATCCGCACTGAGAGCAGCGCATGATCGAGTATCCGTCCTTTCGCCAGGCGAGCGCGGCATCGCGGTCGAGCGGCGCTCCGCAGACCTCACAGGCAAAAGCGGAGCTACGGGACATCTTCGAGCCGTCGGGTGGTGGGCGTTGGAAAGATGCCGAGGGTAGAGGTTTCCGGCCACTCATCGAACCCGTCCAGTTCGCTGATGATGTAGAGCGGTCTGTCCTTGACCTCTTCGTATACGCGGCCTACGTATACGCCGACGACACCGAGGATCATGAGCTGGAAGCCTCCGAGGAAGGAGACGACAAACACGATCGAGGCCCAACCTGGGACAGTAAATGCGCCTGCGAGCTTCGCGAGAACCGCCGCCAGACCGGCTGCGAATGCCAACGTCGAGACTGCGAATCCGAGAAAGAGCGCCACGCGAAGCGGTGCAACGGAGAAGCTCGTGAGAGCATCCCCCGCAAGCTGCCACATGCGCTTCAGCGTGTACTTGCTGTGACCCCCGAAGCGATCCTCGTACGGATACTCGACTCCCGCTTGGCGGAAGCCGATCCAGCTGAACATCCCGCGCACATAGCGGTTCGTTTCCCGCATGCTCCGGAAGGCGTCTAGGGCGGCGCGGTCGACGAGACGAAAATCTCCCGCGTCTGCGGGCACGTCGATGTCGACCAGCCTCCCCAACATGCGGTAGAAGACGAGTGCAGTCATCCGTTTCAGCCACGGCTCGCCTGCCCGGTCGGCCCGGATTGCGTACACGACGTCGTAGCCCTCTCGCCAGAGCGCCGCGAGTTGTTCGATCGTCTCCGGCGGATGCTGCAGGTCCGAGTCCATCACGACGACAGCCTCACCGCGTGCGAGATCGATCCCGGCTGTGATCGCGACCTGGTGGCCAAACTGACGCGAGAGCTTGATATTCCTGAAACGCCGATCTCGCGCCGCGATCTGGCGCATAGTCGCGAGGCTGTCGTCCGAGCTGCCGTCGTCGACCATGATTACCTCGCTGGGGCCGTCCATCCGATCGAGTACGGCGCATAAACGGCGAGTGAGTTCGGGCAACGAGGCGTTCTCGTTGTGCACCGGTAGCACGACTGAGTAGCGTGGTCCGTCGCCGGACGGCCTTCCGGCCTGGCCTTCAGTAAGAGGCCGCGAACGAGATCGCAGCGGTTTAGGCTGTTCCGCCACGCGCAGCGAATATACCTGCCATCCGCGGTGCAGACGATCATCCGACCGCCTTGTCTTCGGGTTTCAGGATGCGGATGAAATCCCCAGCTCACGTCCGTGCACGTGCTGCCCGCACGCCAGGCCACGGGGTAGCGGCGCTCGTGATTGCGCTCGGGATTCTGGCTTTGCTCTGGCCGGTGCTAGTCGGCGGGCGCGTTCTCTTGCCCTCCTCGCTTCTCTACTTTTCGCCACCGTGGACGAATGAGAAGCCAGCGGATGTCTTGTCTTACTTCAACGTCGTGCTCAGCGACGTGCCGACCGCCTATTACCCGTGGTGGCACTACGCGCGGGACGCTCTCCAAGCAGGCCACTTACCTGAGTGGAACCCTTATGCGCTTGCCGGAACCCCGTTCTTCGCCAACCCGCAGTCGACGCTTCTCAGCCCGCTGAGCCTTCCGCTCTGGCTTCTTCCTCTCAATTTCGGTTTCGGGGTCGTGGCGGCGGTTCAACTCTGGCTAATCGGCTTCGGCACCTATCTCCTTAGCCGCGAGCTCGGACTTGGGTTTTGGGCCGCCCTCGTCGCCGGAATCTCCTTCGGCTTCTCGCCCTTCGCGATCGTCTGGCTGACGTATCCGCTACTTAGCGTCCTGGCTCTTCTACCCTGGGCGCTCTGGCTTGTGGAGCGCATCATGAATCACGGGAGGGGATTCGACGCGCTCGCTCTGTCGGCGGTCCTTGGGGCCGCGTTGCTCGCCGGGCACCCAGGAAGCCAGGTTCACCTGTACGCGGTCGTTGTCGGCTACGGCATCCTCCGGCTCTTCCTGAGGGCGGGCGTGCCGGCCGCAGCTCGCTTCCGCCGCGGTGCGTTGGTCGGCGCAGCTCTTGGGCTCGGCTTCGTCCTCGGCGCCGTCGCACTCCTTCCGACCGCGCTCGCGATCTCGGGCACGGTCGGCCTCGAAGTGCGGACGAGCGGCGAACTCACTCTTCCCTACGAGGCGATGCGAACGCTCTTCTTCCCGGACTGGTGGGGGCGCCCGAGCGACGTGTTCTTGTCCGCTCCGTACAACTACAACGAGGGCACGATCTACGGTGGCACGGTCGCTCTCGCCTTGGCAGTACTCGCGGTCCTCTCGGGCCAAGCTTGGCGGCAGAAGGCGCCTTTCGTCGTCCTCGCAGTGGTCGGTTTTGAAGCGGCGTTCGCACTTGAGCCGATCGAATCGGTCCTCGCCCACACGCCGGTGCTGCAAAGCGATCGGAACGCGCGCCTCAGCCTTCTTGTGCAGCTCGGCGTCGCTATTCTCGCCGGCTTCGCAGTCCAAGAACTTCTTGACCGCGGCATCTCGCGAAGGCGCCTAGCGGCGGTGGCGGCGGGAGGAGTCATCGTCGGCATCCTGGGCCTCGTGGCAGCCGGCCCGTCCTTCCACGAGCTGCGACTCACAGGCAATCACTTCCTCAACGGCACCGATTACCCGATTCGGGATGTCGTCCAGACGGCGACGGTTGGGTGGTGGCTGATTCTGGTCGCCATCTTCGCGGGGGTTGTCCTGGTGCTGCCGCGGTTCGTCGGCCCGACCGTCGTCGCGGTCGCGCTCATCGGGGTGATCGCTCTCGACCTCGGCCACTTCGCGCGTGGCTATAATCCGATGGCGCCGTCGCAGGATGCTTTCCCAACCGCGCCTGCAGCCGTGCGATTCCTGCAGCAGAGGGCGACGGCCGAGCGCGTCGCGGGCGTTGGCACCACGCTTCCACCCGATACGTCAACCGTCTATCGCCTGCGCGATGTGCGCGGCAACGATCCGCCCAGGCCCGATCTTCGCTACATGCGACTGTGGCGCTTGCTCAACCCAGCACAGGCCACCGGCGACTGGCTCGCGGTCGGCTCGCTCGGCGAGCGAGGACGCCATGTGCTCGACCTGCTCTCCGTTCGGTGGGTGATATCCGCGCCGGGGATGCCGGAGCCGCCGGCGGCTGGCCTGGTGCGCGTGTACAACGGAAGCGACGCCACGATCTATCGGAACGAGCGTGCAGCTCCGCGTGCTTACGTCCCAGATGTCGTCACCACGGTCCCGGGGGAGAAAGGGGTGCTCGCGGCGGTGGCGGCACGTCGCTTCGATGCTCGCCGGGAAGCAGTCGTCGAAGGGAGCGGAGCGCGTGCCGGACGAGGCCGGGTACGCCTTGTGCGCGACCGTGCCGAGGACGTCGTGCTCGAGTCCAATCTCTCTCGGCCGGGTCTCGTTGTCCTCTCGGACTCATTCGCGGACGGCTGGGAAGCGACGATCGACGGACGCCGGTCGGACGCGATCCGGGTAGACAGTGTGCTGCGGGGGGTCGAGGTCCCGGCGGGGCACCACCTCATCCGGTGGCGGTATCGAACGCCCGGTCTCGTCGCGGGGGCGGCAGTAAGCGTGCTCGGGATGGTGGGGGCGGCGGTCTGGGGCGGCGCACTAATCGTCGTCCGCCGCCGGCGGTTACATCAAAAACCACTTCCGCCCGCGGGTTGACCTGACGCCGGAGGAGGCGCAACGCCAAGCCTCGGAGGAGGCGCAACACCGAGACTCGTCATCGCCGCTACGAGGGTGCGACGGAAACTCGACCGGTCGAAATGGGTTCGCGCAACCTCGACGACCGCGTCCTGGGCTTGCTCCCACCGGGCCTGATCTCGGTAGAGCGAGCACGTGCGCTGGGCCAGTCCGGCAGGATCATCCGCAATGAGATCACGCTCGAATTCTCCGAGGCACAGCCCCTCGGCACCGACGGCCGTCGTCACAAAAGGTAGACCAGCAGCCATGGTCTCGACCAGCTTGATCTTGATCCCCGCGCCGTACCGGACCGGGTTGACATGCACACGAGCGCGTCGGAGGTAATCCGCCGGGTTTTCGACGAAGCCGACGATCTCGATTCCCTCGCTGTGGAGAGCGCGCACTGCCGGAGTTGGGTCCGCGCCGACGACGCGTAAGACGACACCGGGTAGTTCCTCGCGTATGCGTGGGAGTACCTCGGCAGCTAAGTACTGCAGTGCGTCCTCGTTTGGCGAGCCCGGCCCAGCAAGGAACCCGCCGAAGAAGATGAGATCCTGGCGGTCGCCGAACGGCACCGGCAGGCCGTCGGGCTCGACGTACACCGGGAGGACGAAGGCCGGCGTCTTCGGCGCCGCTGACTCGATGAGAAGCCGCTCGTCGTCGCTCACGCAGAAGAGCGCATCGGCTGACCGGATCGCACGATCCTCCAACGAGCGCATCCTTGACGCCTCCGAGCTGAGCTTCGCTCGCTCGGCGTCGTCGTCCGCGAATCCCGCGGCCAGCTCAAGGCGGCGGGACGAGAGGGCTTCTATGTCGAAGACCCGCAAGGCCTGTGGCTGCGTGCGCCGAAGCACGCCATCGAAGTACTCGGCGTTCTGAGGTCTGCTGACGATGGCGATCGAGTAGTGGAAGCACCGCTGCTCGAACCAGGCGTCACCGTCCGGACCGGAATGTGCGACCTCGATCCCGCAGGCGAGCAGTGGCTCCGCGTACCTCTCGACATTCGTGCTGTCGGCGGCGAAAAGGGTCACTCGCACGCGCGGCCATAGCTCACCGAGTTCGGTCAGCAGTTGCGCCATGCGTGGGTCGCCCGAACCTCGGTCGAAGTGGGGCACGCGATCGTCGATGACCAAGATCCGCTGGGGTGTCTGGGCGTCCCGGGCCGCCATGACCCGATGGGGCCTGCGGAGCAGATCGGTTAGACCAGGACGTCCCAACAGCCGCTTATTCCAGCGCCCGAAGAAAGTGATGCGGTTCTGAAGGGTCAACTCTCGCGCCTGCTCCTCGTCGCTGGAGCCGAAACGAACATGGACGACACGGGAACGTGGTTCGAACATCGTCCGAAGGCCACGCGCCTCTAGGCGGAAACAAAGGTCGACGTCCTCGTAGTAGCCGGCGCCGTAGACTGGATCGAAGCCACCGACGGCGGCGAAGTCCGCCGCACGCACCATCATGCAGGCTGCTGACCCAAAGTCGATTTGGCGGCCGAAGCGAAGTTCAAGCTGATTCGGATCTTCGCCCGCCCCGAGGGCGAAGGGCCAGCCGGCCGAATCCACGACTGAACCCGCCTCCTGGACGGTTCCATCCTCGTTTAGGAACAACGGGACGACTGCGCCAACGGTCGAGTCCTCCAACACTTCGACGAGAGGAGGAAGCCAACCCCTCTGCGGAAGCGCGTCGCTGTTCAGATGGCATACCAATCGGCCGCGCGCCTGCTGCGCGCCTTGGTTCGCTGCCTGGCCGAAGCCCAAGTTCTCGTTGTTGAAGATGATGCGAGCACCTTCGATTTCGGCGCGGAGCTGCTGGCCGGTGCGCTCGGGCGACGCGTTATCGACCACGATCACTTCGTAGACGGGATCTGTGTGCTCCAGCAGCGCCGAGATGGCGCGGCGTGCCAGGTCTGTGGCCCCGTACGTGACCATGACAACAGAGACGAGCGGGCGCTTGACCACCGGTAGCGCGATCGACTGTCTCACCGTCGCCGCTGGAACGCTTGAAAGACGGCGCGCGCCGGCGCCGTGTAGCGAAACGAGCGCAACCGGTATAGGGCAGCAAGCCTCTCCTCCAGACCGTCCATGGCCACCGTGCGCCACTCGACCTCCTCCTCGAGCTGCCTCACACGGTCGGCCATCGCGAGCCGCTCCGCGGCCAGACGACCGCTCAGCACACCGTGCGCGCTACGTACGGCCTCGACTTCGACGCGAAGAGCCTCGACTTCTCGCCGGAGCTCCTCGAGCTCGTTGCGTGCTTCGTCGAGGAGGAGGCGAGCCGCCGTGACGCGAGGAGCGGCTTCGGAGGGTGTTGCCTGGACGATGAACTGGTATGTAGTCGCGTTCGGGTCGCCGGCCAGCCGGGCTCGAAGGTCGTCGGGGACGGCACCCACAGAGATCTCCGTCTCGTCGATGGGAATTTGCCGCCGAATCCACCGCAGCACGATGTAACCGGCCGCCTCGAAGAGCGCTTCGATCGTCGCTCGCGTGAAGAATCGGAGGTGAGTGTCATCGAGCAGACCGAGAGGGCGGTAACGGAACTCTCCGTCCAGCAACGCGAGGCGAACGCTTCCGTGCGCTACGTTCGGTATGGACGCGACGACCGTCCCACCCTCTGCGACGAACGGGCGGATGCGGCCCAGAACGGTGCCTGGGTCCCGCAGGTGCTCGAGGACGTCTGCGAAGAGGACGGCCTCGAACCTGGCGCCGTCGAGTTCACCTGGGAGGTCGAGCGTTTCAACGTCGCCGACAATCACGCGCTTGCAGAAGGCCTTTGCCTTCTCTGCCGCCTCTGGCGAAATCTCGATTCCCGTGATCTCGCAGCCCTTTTCTTCGCGAAGGACGCGCGACATGTATCCGGTCGCGCAGCCCACTTCGAGTACTTGGGAGCTCGGTGGGACGAGCCTCACGACATGCATGTGGGTCGAGTCGGGCGAGTCGTCGAAGCGGCTGTATTTGAGGCCCGGAGTGCCAGGTCTTAGTTCAGGACCCGCCGGCGACGCACCCATTCGCCGAGCTTAGTTGCTTCCTGGAAGGCCCGCTTCAGGGAGCCGGAAATACGGACCCGTGACACCTCCATGAAGCTCGGCTCCGCACTAGGGGTAGTCGGCTCCATCGTGACGCATCAGTTTGTTCACGCGACCCGACTCGAGCAGAAGCACATACCAGCCGACGAAGGCGAGCAGTCAACGGACTTCTAACGCGGCGCTTTCGACGTAGGCTTCATAGTAGGAAGAGCGCGTCGCGAGCGACGATTCGTGCACTCATACGCAACTCGTACCGCGCCGGACAGACTCCATCACGCATCCGGGCCTCCTTGGCGAGGTTGGTCTTCGTCGGCTACAAGCCCCACCGGAGACCCGGACGCGATCAGTCGTCTCGAAGTCTGTAGTCAATCCATCTAGGGCTTGCGCCAGTAGGCGCCCGTCCAGTCGATCGTCTGGAGCGGCGCGCGGATCGCCCCGGCGGTGAGGAAGTCCTCCACCGCCCGGCGGCATGGCTCCATTGCCCCGTAGTCGTCGACGATCACGAAGCCCCCGGAGGAGAGCTTCGGGTAGAGCGCGTCGAGCGCGACCCAGGTCGACTCGTAGAGGTCGCCGTCGAGTCGGAGCAGGGCGAGCTGTTCGACCGGAGCGCTCGGCAGCGTCTCCCGGAAGAAGCCCTTGAGGAAGCGCACCCGCTCGTCGAGGAGTCCGTACCGCTCGAAGTTCGACCGCACCTCGTCGAGCGGGACGGCGAGCTCCGGGTAGCCAGCCGCTGGGGACATGTCGATCTCGGCGTCGGCCGGGTAGGCGTCGGGATCGGGCGGCGGTAGGCCGGCGAACGAGTCGGCGAGCCAGACTGTCCGGCTGCGATCCCCGTAGGCGGCGAGGGCGGCGCACATTAGGATCCCAGCCCCGCCCCGCCAAACTCCCGCCTCGAGCAGGTCGCCGGGGATGTCCTCGCGGAGAACTGTCTCGACGGCCGCTTGGAGCTGGTCGAGCCGGCGCAGTCCGATCATCGTCTCGGCGTGGACGGGCCAATCGAGGCCGGCTAGGCGACGCTCGACGTCGAGTGGCTGCGCCGACCGCGGCGGCGGCTGCTCGGGCACGAGCGACTCGTCCTCGGTCGCCAGGCGCGTGAGGGTGCGCTTGAGCAGGTCGAGGTAGAGCTGGGCGGGGCCGAGCAGCTCCGCCGTTGCCATGCGCCGCTCGCTGGCGCTCATGCGCCGGCTGATCTTACGCGGGTCCGGCGGGCCCGCGGCGCATCAGCCGCGCACATGCCGGCCCAGCGGGGACCGGGTCGCTTTTTTGGTATCGGGCCGCGAACACTCCGCCAGTGCAGGTCCGCGCGTAGCTCTTTTCCATGTCTTGCGCGCACCCAGCGGCGGCGACTCCGCGCCGCCCAGATCTGCCCGCGCCGCTCCAGCGCGGCGAGCTCGCGGCGGGACGGCTTCCGGGATCTGGGCGCGTAGTAGCTACTCGCCGGCACCTCGAGCGCGGCAGATCGACTCGACCCCGACGACGTCCCGCTGCTCCTCCACATAGCCGGTCACCTTCGCCGGGTCGGGTCGAGCCCGGTCGCGAAATAGACGGTGGCGTCCTTCACGATCGCGTTCGCGCGCTTCAGCTCCGCGTTCTCCTTCCGGAGGCGGCGCAGCCCGTCGCGCTCGCTCGTCGTCAGCCGCTTAGGACGGAGACCCCGTCGGCTCGGCCTGCCGCACCCCTTGCCGCAGCGGCTTCTTACCGATCCCGAGGTCGTTCGCCACGTGCGCGGTCGGTCTGCTCGACTCGAAGTAAAGGCGGACCGCTCGCTCGCGCAGCTCATCCGAGTACTTGCTCGGTCTCCCCATCGCTGGAGCATCTCCTCCCCTAAGGACAGCGCCTGGCGTCGGGCCTCCAAGGAACCCAGGGTCCTTCAGTCGGGCCCACTGCGAGTTGTAAGCGCCGAGCTTGGCGTATGGCTCGACTCAAAGAGCTCGAATGGGCGCTCGATCGTGCTCGAGTCGCTGTGCACCGTTCACCGCGATGTATCAAAGCGGCAATATTCGTGCCCCGCGACTCGGCGTCTGGCCTGCGATTGAGTGGCCAACGGCGCCAGGGGTCGACGCTACAGGATGTAGGCGGCGACATCGATTACGACGTGTGTGGGCACCAGGGAGGCGACCTGAACTGTGCCGCTGCCGCTGAGCCCGACCGCGAAGGAGTTTGACAAGTCGACGCCAGGTACGAAGTTGATGTTCGCTGTCCCCGGCCAGGCACCGCTCGGCCAGATCGTTGCGAAACCGTTACCCGCTTCCTGGGTCACTGCAAGGTTGCCGGTGACACCGACGGCCGCTGAAGGGACTGCCGGCACCGCGGAGGTGATGTTGATCGTGCGCGGTGAGCCTGTGCCGCCGGACAGTTTTCCTGCCGGATCGTTGCGGCTGTCATAGGCGCGGGCTGGCGCGGTCAGGGGGCGGACACCGCCGTGGGAGAGCTTGATCCAAGCGCCGGGTGCACCGAAGACGACGCATAGCCAGAGGACGCCGTTGCTGTCGACGGCGACGTCGCCCTTGAAGTTGGTGCCGCCTGGAGGCCCGGGCGTCAGGCGCGGTTCGAGGTTGATCGCGGCGTCGGTGCCGCTGAACTGGCCGCCGACCGCACCGTCGCCGAGCACGCCAACCGCGGCCGAGCCGAACGCGCCGACGAGCTTCGCGCTGCCAATTACGCCAAAATCCGCGTTCGGCGCCACGATCTTGAACGCACCGTCGTTCGTGATCGGCCCGCCAGTGTCGAGCTCGGTCTTGTTGGTGCCGGCGTTCGTCTGACCGATCACGAGCGGGTTGCCGTCCGCCGCACTCGCGGCTTCCGCCCGCGCCAACGCCGCGCCGCCCACAAGCCCGGCAGCACCCAGCCCAGCCAGGCCAAGCAGCTCGCGGCGGCTACGGGGTGCCTCGTCGCCGCTGTTCGTGATGTCGTGTTCGCTCATCAGTCCCCTTTCCTCCCTTATGTTCAGCGTGGCCGCCGTCTGGCGCGTTCGGCGAACCTCTCGAGCCGGCTACTTAGGTCACCTGGCCCAGCGTGTCGCCGTCTCGCGGCCGGGGCTGCGTTCGCGATAGCCTGGTCAAGCGCGGCCGCACCTCTACCCCGCTGTCGGGCGCGCTCGGCGAGCGCGGCGAGACGATCGTCCAAATTCGTCCTGGCCATCGTTAGCTGTGGATCACGGTCGCCATATTGTTCACTGGATTCGCATCAGGCTGAAGGCAACTCACGCTGGCGGTGTTCGACGTGAAGACAGCAGACACAACATGAGTCACGAGAACGATGCGGACAGTCGAGTGCCCGGCCAAGTCGCCGATGCACGTCACGGCCTGACCCGTGGGCGTCGGGCAGGTGAGATGGGGAGGCCCGCCGCCCGATGGCGGTTGGACGGTCGCGCTCACGAGGCTGAGGTTGGCCGGCAGGACATCAGCGAGCTTCACATTCGATCCGAACACGTCGGACTGATTCGTGATGTCGATCGTGTAGGTGATGTCAGTAACGCCGAAAATCGGCCCGGGAGGCGGGTTCGACGTCATCGTGATCGCGAGGTCAGGCGTGGGTGTCCGCGGGCGCGGCGCTGGCGCCGGCGGAGGGACCGGATCGGGAGCCGGGTCGGGCCGCGGCCCCGGGGCGGGTCCGGGTGGAATATCCGGACGCGGCGTGCTCCGGCGAACAGGCTGGATGACCGGAGATATAAGTGAGTCCATCTCGGTCGCGCCGGTTCTGTTCGTCGCCGTGAGGTGGACGCGCATGGCTTTCCCTTCGTCACTGGAAGCGAGTCGATACGTCGGGTCGATCGCCGCGGGAACGTTCGCGCACTGGTCAGGTGGGAAGGGCGCGCACTGCTTCCACTGATAGCCGAAGGCGAGCGGGTTGGTGATCGGTGACGAGTTCGACGTGGCAAGCCCGACATCGATGAAGTTGTGCGCATCGACGCGAAGCAGCAGCGAGCCGTCGGTGCTACGCCACGTGCCCGGATCGGCCGCCATCGTGTCGCCGACCTCGATCGCACCCGTCACTCGCGGCTGCGAGAGGTTGAAGGGCGGTGTGGCCGAAGCGGACGGCGTGATCGTGTACACGTCCGCTCCTAAGGTTCCGAAGATGATCTGGCAGTTGAGACCGGTATCGTCGCAATGGTTCCACGACGGCGTGAGCGACGGGGTCGGCCAGCCGTTGTTCCACGTTCCGAGTGAGCTGACTGTGACTGTTCTGCCGATCTCCGCCACACCCGAGAAGGACGCTGACCCGGTCGACTGGATCGCGTCGACGTGAACGGTCTGAAGGTCGAGGTTGAAAGGCCCCGATCCGTCAAACGAAAGAACTCGTATGCGGAACGTGCCGACGGCCGGCACGATCATTCCCACGTCCTCCTGTCGTATGGTGAACTCCGATGACGCGAGCAAGGTCCCCGTAGGTGAGTACAAGAACAGATCGAAGTCTGGCGACGAGGACTGTGGTGACCAGGTCGGCATGATCAGGTTCGCAGCGACAAAGGTGTTCTGCTGGGTAACGTTGACGAAGAAGTCGCGGGCGTCGCCGGGGAAACCCAGCGAACCCGTCGTGAACTGCTCCGTCGGAAGCGGCGGCGGCGTCGAAATGGGCGCGCCCGTGGCGACCAGAGCAGCGTAAGCGTTGAGTCGGCCCGCGCCGTAGTCATTGTCCGGCCCGGCGGGGCCGTAGTCGTTTGCGGTGTTCATCAGAAAGCTCTTGACAGTCGCGGGCGACCACGCTGGGTTCGCGTCGAGCATCAGGAGCGCCGTCCCGGCGACGAACGGTGAAGCCATGCTGGTCCCTGAATCGTCGACGTAGCCGTTGCCGCCTGAATTTGCGGCGGCGGATACCACATGCGTGCCCGGTGCGACGAGATCGGGCTTGACTCTCGAGTCCAAGGTGGGTCCTCGACTCGAGAACCATGCGACGTTGAGGGGCGTCGTATATGGAGAAGCGTTCGGGTCCCCTATTACATCGCCCATCGCACCCACTGTGATCACGTTCGCGGCCGCCGCGGGGGCCCCGATCGTGCACGCGGCAGGCCCATCGTTTCCTGCAGCGACCACCACGACGATCCCGGCCGCGACTGCCGCGTTGGCCGCCTGGGATACTGGATCGGTGCCGTTCGAGCAACCGGTCTCTCCCAACGAAAGATTCATCACGTCGATCCCGAGGGCGTTCTTGTTCTCGACAGCCCAATTGATGCCGGCGATGACCCATGAGTCGAAGCCCGCGCCGGTAGCATCGAGGACTTTGACGCCCACGAGCGCCGCATTCGGCGCCACGCCCTCCTCGCGCGGGAAGCCGCCGCCACTCCCGGCGATCGTCGCCGCGACGTGCGTACCGTGACCGTTGTCGTCGTACGGAGGACGCACGACGCCGCCGACGGTGAAGTCAACGAACTGCAGGACCTTGCCGCCCGCGAGCTGAAGGTGGCTTGAGTCAATACCCGTGTCGATGACTGCCGCGACTTCGTCGCCCGGCGAGTAGCCGGACGGATCCCCATCTGCGTTGCCGTCGAGTGCGGGCGCGTCGATGCGAGCTTTCATTACACCGAACGTGGCCTGTTGATTTTCGTTGAAAGCGTGCGCAATGCCGTCCAGCGCCACCGACGCAACCTGACCCTGCTGCGCGAGCGCACGGATCTGACCTTTCGTCGTCGTCGCCGCAAGTGCGGTGATAATCGGGAGCTTTCGGCTCACGGCGAACCGTCCGACCGCCGACTGCAGCGCACTGACGCCAGCATCAGTCACCGGACCTTTCAAAGTGATGATCACGCGATGCTTCGTCGTTCTGTCGGACTTCGCAATGCGAAGTTCGAGATCGTCGAAGACCTTGTCGTGGTCGCGATCGGCGATCTGCGGCACCGGCTTAGGTTGCTCCCGACCCGACGGCGGTTTCGGATGCTGCGCCGACACCGTTAAGTGTTGCGACAGTGCCGCTCCAGGCATCGCGAGCGCGAAGAGGGCGACCCCCGCGAGGAAGCCGCCTCTGCCAGTCCTCGTCATGTCCGACTCATGGCCCCCGAAAATTCGGTCCTAAGGGGACAGTAACTCCCGATCCGGCGCGTCACAATAGGCCGCGCTCCCGAGGCGAGGGAGTCACGGAGACGAGGCTCATCAAGCGCGGGGGTGCCACCCCCGGGGCCAGCCACGAGGTCGACCATCGAGCTTTGCACCGGCTGGCCGTAGCCACGAACGGCGATCTTGTAGCCACAAGTCGGACCGCAGGGTCCGCACACGCGGGCGTTAGCAGGACTTTCTCTGGCCAGAGCGGACCGCTGACCTCTAGCTACAGCATTCAGGGGTCAGTGCCAGAGCCTTGATCCTGAGCGTTGCCGGCAACAAGCTCGAGCACACCGAAGCGGACCTCT
>JGI10216J12902_105194834_pt1 | contig 15023 bp, 14 predicted proteins | sample KanNatreferecore_FD_12902 | JGI IMG/M metagenome (IMG submission 12902)
CGCAGGTTGTGACCCGCTGCGACGCCGGCCCGCTGGTGGCGTTGATCGTCCGGACTGATCCGCACCACGACCGCTGCCTCGCCGCCGCGCGGAGCCTTCCCCCGGAGCCGCTCGTGACCACCTGGCCATGCTGGGCGGAGGCGATGTACCTGGTCGGCCAGGCGGGCGGCTTTCCGGCGCCGCAGCGCCTCTGGCAGCTCCGCCGGGAGGGCATGGTGCGCCTTCACGTCCCGGCTGACAGTGAGGCGGACCGCATGGAAGCCCTGATGCTGCAGTATCAGGACGCGCCCATGGACCTCGGGGACTCCTCTCTGGTCGCCGCCGCCGAAGCCCTCGGGCTCCGCCGCGTCTTTACCCTCGACCGGCACTTCCTGTTCTACCGGATCAACGATGGCGAGACGTTCGAAGTCGTGCCGTAGAAGGCAGGCCCCAGGCCGTAGGATCCCATCCCGAAGGCTTTCGGGACTGCCGCCCCCCGGGACGACCAACGGTTGACCCTCGCGCACACCTGCCAGAGGAATCAGTCTCGCCCTGACGGAGCACTAGTGCTACGATTCGTTAGTTCGCCAGCGGCTCCCCGCCCTGGAAGGGCGGCCGTTGTTAGCCAGGCGGCGGTAGCCCCTGGGAACGCGAGGGTCACCACCCACGCAAGCCCTGGAAGGGCGGCCGATCCCATTACGGACTTGTAAAGCGCGGCACTAGCCCCTGGGAAGGCCAGATCGCCATCTCCGGGACGTTCTTCCCCTCCAACGGCCGGGCTGGCGGCACGGCAGAGTTTGCATGAGCGGCGCTCCCTCAGTCGGGCATTCCTCGAAAGGGCTAGGAACGAAAACCCGCCGTTTTGTTCGCCCAGGCCGGTGTCAAATTGGCCCGGAACTGCGAGCGCGAGCGGTCCGCCAGGAAGGACCTTCCCACACAACTATCGAACGGATATTCGACGGAACAAAAGCCCACGATATGACCAACTGCCGCTGCGGCCGCCGATCTCCGTAACGGAGCCGGCCGTCTCGCGCCTCACTCTCGGCGCCGCCGTCTGCCACTGGTGCAGCGAGCGCCGGCGCCGGCCTTACCTTGGTCCGGTCCCCCCGGAGGTGGAATACCGCGCCAGAAAGGAGCGCCGGCAATGATCCCTCGCCCCGCAAGAGAGCAGTACGTGATCGTCCGCGACGACGGCGCGATCTACTCCGGCCCCGTTATCGGGGCGCCGGCGCCGACCCCGCGATGGCTGCCGGGGAAGGCGCTCGCGTACATCTGGGACGCCGAGGAGCGAGACGGCGCCGAGCGCAACGCAGCCCAGCTCCGCGCGCTCGGCTTCACGTGCGCTGTTTGTCCTGCTGCCGAGCTCTGACCGACCAGCTAGGCCGACCGATCGCGACTGCCAAGGTCGGCCTGGCCGTACTCGCAAAGGCTAAGGAGCGGGCACGCCGAACACCGAGGAGCCGAGAACGTGCAGACGGAGGCCGCGAAGTCCAAGACGGCCCGATTGTAGGTTACAGCCTTCCCCGGTGGAACCAGCCGGCCGGCGAAGTCCCAAAGGTCGCGGTCCTCGCGGGCACGCGGTTTCGAGGACCACACCCCGAAGACGCGGCCGATCACTCGTATGACATTCGTGTCGAGCAAGGGGACATCCCGCCGGTACGCGAAGCAAAGGACCGCGTTTGCCGTATAGCGGCCCACACCCGGAAGGCGCCTCAGAGCCTCCTCTGATCGGGGCACCTTGCCGCCGTGCTCTCCCAGGATAGCTTGTGCCGTCAGCCGCAGGAGCCGCGCCCTATCTGCGATGCCCAGCAGCTGGATCTCGCCGCGCAGCGCAGCTTCGTCCGCCTCCGCCAGAGCTTGGAGGGTCGGGTAACGCTCCAGGAACTGAGGGTACACGCGCTCCACCTTCGCCGCATCGGTCTTGCGAAGCATCATCTCGGCCACGAGCGTCTGGTAAGCGCTGCGCTGCCGGTCTCTCCAACTAAAGCGCCGCCGTCCCCGGCGGTACCAGCCGAGCAATCCTTCTTGATAGGCGGCGACCTTGGGCGCGGGTAAGTGCAGCATGGCCCCAAGTCTACCAGACCGCTGAACCCCTGCGGTAGAGGCGCTAGAGCGAAGCGATGAACTCGGCAATCGCCTTCGTTACGAGGGGGCAGACAGCGTTCGCCAGCTGCTGCTGCTTGTGGGTCAGGCCGCCGGTGTCCCCGTCCTCGGTCGCACCAGCACGCCCTACGAAGCGGAACCAATCCGGAAAGGACTGCAGACGGCAAGCCTCGCGTAGTGACAGGCCCCTGTCCTCATGGGGGTGAACGAGCATGCTCTTGCGGTAGTGCCCGATGGTGATCGATGGCTTGCTCGCGTCGAGCCGCCGGTAGATATTGCTGTGCGTCCTCTCCACGTCTGCGTAGTTGGTGAACATCTCCCGGATATTCGACCAGTTCTCCCCCTGGTTAAGGCGGCCGAAGCGCTCGATGACGTAGTCAGCGTGCCGGGATGTCACGTGATCCCAGATTAGCCGCGGGGGCGCCCCCTGCCGCATCAGAGCCAGGAAAGGGTTCTTGCGGAGCACTGACGCCCTCGGCGCGTCGTGCGGACTGATGCCCTGGCTGTGTCCATTCCCGATGGACGGCAGCCCTGCGAACGCCTCTCCTACCGTGACGTACGGCTTCCGGGTGCCAGGCCAGTGCGTTGCCGGCGGAAATGGTCCCCACGCTCCGAAATCTTCTTCCGAGTAGCCGCAGTCTTCACGGATGCCGAGAATGAAGAAGCGGTTGCGGTGCTGCGGGACGCCATACCAAACCGCGTCGAGCACCTTCGGGAACACCCGATAGCGCAGAGCCCCCGCCCGGAGACCGCCCGCCCGCCTCAGAAACGACTGTGCCGCCGACGAGAGGGCGTCTTGCTCGCTGGGGGTCCACACGATCCCCTGCACGTTCTCCATCAAGAATACTCGCGGCTCCAGAGCCTCGACATAGTCCAAGAAGACGTCGACTAGCTCGTTATGAGGGTTCTTCCGTTCCCAGGAGTTGCGGTTGGCGTTGGAAAAGCCCTGGCACGGCGGGCCTCCTATCAGCACGTGGAGCCCACCGGCCGCACTGCACGCCTTTTTCGCCGCTTCTAGGCTCTCGTCCTCAGTGAGATCCAGGGGAACGGTCTCCCTCGGGACCGGCGCTGTTTCACTGCTGGCGATCTCGGCATAGTGCCTGTGATTCCAGCGGAGCGTCTCGACATAGACCGGATGGGCCTCTCCAGAGAAGACAATGCGGTAACGCGGCTCTGCTGCGCGAGCCATCAAGAAGCCAAGCCCCATCCCGCCGGCGCCCGCGAACAGTTCTGCGACGTTGATCCGCCGGCAGTCTGCCCACAGACGGCCCTCGTCTCTGCGAAGGCGCCTGCCATTGGAGCCGTTCAAGTGCACTTCATCCTGCCGCCGCGAGAGCTTGATGTTCACGCGGACGCAAAACTCTGCTGCCGCCCCTGGCCGCTCAGATTCCAAGAGGCTGTGGACCATCTCGCCACGGGCTGCACGCTCCAGTTTCCTCACCCACGGTCGGATCCATCGAGTCCAGGAGATCGCCTCCAGGACATCCGCGCAGCTCGGATCACCGGAGGATGAGAGAACGAAGATAGTTCCGCGCTGCAAGCGCTCGACGCGGCCAGTCTGAATAACGTACAGCCAACCCCGCTCGCCCCACGCCGTTACGATTTCGCCGAAGCGGGCTGCCAGGTGGTCGAGACGCTGGCGGGTGCGGGGATGAACCCATTCGACACTCTCCCAGTGTGCGAAGGCAAGGACGTCCGAAAGCCTTGCGGGCTGCCCTGGGGCGCACCACTCGGCGCTTCCGCTTGCTGGCGCAGCCTCCGCGGAAGGCGGCAGCTCCAATACATAGTCCAGCCCCCTCTCGCGAAGGGCCGCGGGAAGGACCTTGTTATTGCCGTACGTCGTTCCCGCGGCCACGACGGCCCCTGGCTCGAAAGGTCCGAACTGCCTCAGGAGGGACAGCGCGACTGCAGAGCGGCCGGCCTGCCCTTGCAGCTTCCCGGGCGCGTAGCGCAGGCGGCCCAGTTCCTCCGGAGAGCCTTGGCGGATTCTGTGCAGCCGGACACAGATGGTACTCTCGGCGTCTCCCGGAATCCCCGGGGATCGGCGCCGGGTAGACCGCGCGGCGTCGTCCTCAACCAAGAGCACTTCTAACCAGCGGCCAGCTTTCTCGCCCGGCGCTGGCGGTACGCTCTCCGAATCCGGCCCGCATTCGTAAGGCAGCGCGTTCTGCATGGAACTTCTGACTTGGCGCGTGGGGCCGAGGACGACCGGCCCGGTGGTTGGGACACCGGATGGAGGGTCTCGATTCGGGGATTTGAGACCGCGGGGGAATGTCGGCGGACGACCCTGAGAGTATAGCCGGACGCTCGCGGTTCAAGCCAGCGCGCCCCACCCAAAGACACTTTGGGAGGCCCTACCTGCCCGTGTGTCTCAGCGGAGGGCGGCGTGCCTCGGCTGGAGAAGCTAAGACTCCTGCGGGCCGAGCGTCCGCAACTACGATGCCCAAAGGACCCAATGCAGCGTGAGCCCCAGTCACGACGATCAGGATGATTACGATCTCGCAGAGCCGCCAGCGGATTCGATGATCCAGTCGATGCGCGCGTTCGGCTACGACCTGCAGACCGCCATCGCTGACCTGATCGACAACAGCATCTCCGCAGGCGCCAAGAACGTCTGGCTTCAATTCCACTGGTCTGGCGCGCGCTCGCATATCGCCGTGCTCGACGACGGCTGCGGCATGCCTGAGGGCGAACTGATCAACGCGATGCGCCCAGGAAGCAGAAACCCTCTGGAGCCCCGCGATCCACGCGATCTGGGGCGCTTCGGTCTGGGCCTGAAGACGGCCTCGTTCTCACAGTGCCAACGCCTCACCGTCGCGTCGCGGCCTCCCGACGGCAGCACAGCCATTCGCTGCTGGGACCTCGACTACGTGACCAAGCATCGCCAGTGGCGGTTACTGAAGGCCGGCAGCGAAGTGCTGGAACCTTACATCAAACGGATCGAGGCACAGCCGTCAGGTACCGTCGTTTTGTGGGAGGACATGGACCGCATCACGCCCGAGGGCACGCAGGTCAGCGATGACGAAGCGCAGTCGCTCTTCTTCACTCGCGCCGACGCCGTTCGCCAGCACGTCGCGATGGTCTTCCACCGCATGCTGGAGGTTCCTCGCGGGCTGCGCATTTGGGTCAATGGAGTCCAGGTCGCCCCCTGGGACCCGTTCCTTACACGTGAGGAGGCCACCCAACAGCTGACCGATGCCGCTGTCTCCATATTCGGGCGGCGCCTGAACGTCCGCCCCTTTGTGCTGCCTCATCATTCTAAGATCCCCGCCGAGGTTCATAAAGCGGCTGCTGGTACACGGGGTTGGAATGCGCACCAGGGCTTCTATGTGTACCGTAACAAGCGGCTGATCGCAGCTGGCGACTGGCTCGGCCTCGGTTACCAGAAGGAGGAACACTACAAGCTCGCGCGCATCATGCTGGACATCCCTAACTCAATGGACGCTGAGTGGGAGATCGACGTGAAGAAGTCCCGAGCGAGCCCGCCACCAGCGATCCGCAGAGACCTGAGGCGTTTGGCCGAGCTCACGCGGAGCAGAGCCAGCGCCATATACAGGCACCGCGGATCCCGCATCACCCAAGGGACACATGAGATGGTTTTCCTGTGGGGGCAGCGCAAACTCCACGGGAAGATTTCGTACGTTATCAACCGTGACCACCCACTCGTGAAAGGCCTGGTTTCGCAGGTTGGCGAGGCGGGGCGAAGGATTCGCGCCCTGTTGTCAGTCATCGAAGAAACCATTCCGGTGCCCACCATCACGATGGACAGCGCGGAAGCCCCCGAGGCGCACGCGAAACCCTTTGAGATGGCCGCGTCTTCCGCGCTTCGCGGCGCGCTTCAAATGACCTACGGCGCCCTGAGGGCCGCGGGCTTGAGTAGCGGCGACGCGAAGGTGCGCCTGCTGCATACCGAGCCCTTCAATCAGTTTCCCGAGCTGGTCGCCGCTCTAGAGGACGGTCCCGTAGAAGAGCCGGAGGAATTGTGACCCACACGGCATTCGAACAGGCGAAGAACCACGCGCTGCTGATCCTGCGGCAATACCAGCTGCCAACGCACGAGAACATACGCGCCGCCATTAACGCTGCGTGCATTACGCTGGAGGCAATGGGCACCGCCGCAAATGGGGAGGTGGACAAAGACCAGCTTCAGCGCGACATCGAATCCCTGCTCAATGTTTGGGCGCCGGACGGAACCCAGCTCGTGGACATGAAAGGGCACGAGCCATGGTTGCCCGATACGCGCAGCAAAGTGAATTGGGACTTCTGGCGCCGCTACGAGTTGTACCTGGGGGAAGACAAGGGAATCCCTCCTGCGGTCATCGCACGGCTCGACAGCCTTACCGACCGCGTCCTGGGACTCCTCGAGAATCCCAAGCGCCGAGGTCCCTGGGACCGCCGAGGCATGGTGGTAGGTCAGGTGCAGTCCGGGAAAACGGCTAACTACACAGGCCTCATCTGCAAAGCCGTGGACGCGGGCTACAAGCTGATCATCGTCTTAGCAGGGGTGCACAACAGCCTTCGAAGCCAGACGCAGCTCAGACTCGACGAGGGCTTCTTGGGCCGAGATACGCAGCAAAGCCGAGTCTTCCTCAAAGAGACCGCAAGGATGGGGGTGGGCCACTTCGTGCTCACCGATCGACGGCTGGCGGCTCACTCGCTCACCACGAGCGCGGGTGACGGAGATTTCCACCGGGCAAAGGCGAAGTCAATTGCCGTGTACATTGGGAACGATCCTGTTATCCTCGTCATTAAGAAGAACGGATCAGTTCTCAACAACTTGATTAAGTGGGTGCACGCCACTGTCGCCGACGCCAAGCCTCCAGCTAAAGACCTCCCCGTCCTTGTTCTTGATGACGAAGCTGACCACGCCTCCGTCGACACGAGGGCACGGGCGGTTGACGAGGCCGGCCAGTTCGCCGAAGATCACGACCCAACCGCGATCAACCGGCTGATCCGCCACTTACTCAACAGCTTCGAGCAAAGCGCCTACGTCGGTTATACGGCCACACCTTTCGCGAACATCTTCATCCCCCCGGATGATGTGAACGTCAAACACGGCGAGGACCTGTTTCCTCGAAGCTTTATCATTAATCTCCCGGCTCCTTCGAACTACGTCGGACCTGTACAGGTATTCGGCCTTACTCGCGCGGGCGACGGAGATGGCGGACCAGTAATGGGGCTTCCCGTCGTTCGCACCGTAAGCGATTCGCAGCCCTTCATCCCGACGCCGCACAGGAAGGAGCTGGTCCCGCCAGACCTGCCCGACTCCCTCCGGGAGGCCATCAGGGCGTTTATCCTTTCCTGCGCGGCCCGCCGCGCCCGAGGAGACGAGAAGGCTCACAACTCCATGCTCGTGCACGTGACGCGCTTCAATGCTGTGCAGCGTATCATGGGTGACCTGGTTCAGCAGGAACTTCGAACCCTGAAGCAGCGGCTGGAGTATGGCGACGGCGATCGTCTTCCAACCCTGAAGGATGAACTCCAGCTTCTGTGGGAACAAGACTATGCGCCGACAACGGCTGACATCCAGCACCGATTCGACGACCCAGAGATTACAACACTCACGTGGTCCGAGATCGAGCCGAACCTCCGTGACGCAGCACTGAAGATCGACATCAAGCTCATCAATGGTGAGGCGCAGGATGTGCTGGACTACTACGGTCAACCCAACGGCATAAGCGTCATCGCGATAGGCGGGGACAAGCTTTCAAGAGGCCTTACTCTCGAAGGGCTCACAGTGAGCTATTATCTCCGAACCACGCAGATGTACGACACTCTGATGCAAATGGGCCGCTGGTTCGGCTACCGTCCCGGCTACCTGGATCTCTGCCGCCTCTACACAACGCCCGAACTGGTTCAGTGGTACGAGCACATCACGGCTGCGAGCGAGGAGCTGCGTGAGGAATTTGATCGCATGGCGACTGCCCACCTCACGCCGATGGATTACGGTCTCAAAGTGCAGACTCATCCCGGGGGCCTAATGGTCACCAGCGCCGGGAAGATGCGGTACGGGCGGAAAGTTCGGGTTTCATTCGACCGCTCCCTAATCGAGTCTTACTTGATCCAGAAAGACAAATCGGTAATCGACCATAACTACGCGGTGACGGACGCCTTTCTTCAAAGGCTTCCGCCGCCAGTCCAGCCAAAGGGCGATGACTATCACTGGCTCAACGTCCCGGCAGGTGAGGTAATCACCTATCTGAGCCAGTTGAGGGGCCACCCGGCACTTCCCGCTTCCGACCCACCGCACTTAGCCGAGTATATTGGCAAGAAGTTACTGCACGGCGAATTGGCGCATTGGACGGTCGTTCTCATCGATGTAGTGTCCAAGCGGAAGGGGCGTCCGGGGTCGGTTGGCGGGATCACCGTTGGTTTGTCCCTCCGCAATCCGGGCGACAGATCCAGTCAGGACGCCTATTACATTAGGAACCGCCACATTATTACCGGCAGTGATGAAATGCTCGACCTGTCGCAGGAGGAACGCGATAGAGCCCTGGCAGGCACAATCTCAGAATGGGAGGCGAAGGAAGAGAACAAGCGCTCATCCGATCCACCGTCTCGACCCAGCGGACCTTATATCCGCGCCGAGCGGCCGAGGGATCGGGGCCTGCTCCTTCTCTATCCCTTGGATCCGGATGCGGAGGAGCTTTTCCCTCCCGATGACGTCCGCCGCAAGGGTAACCCCATCATCGGCTACGCTCTAAGCTTCCCCGGCACCGACCGTCCCGACGAGGCGGTTGAGTACATTGTCAACCCCGTATACTGGAAGGAAGAGTTGGCCGCCGAATGACCATTGCGGTGCTGTTCGAGGAATTGGAGCAGCAGAAGGTCCCGTCCGGAGGACCGGGCGCTGTCGAACGCCGCATCCCTACCCAGAGTCCCTGCGATCTGTTCGTGAGGGTCCACAAGCCCGCGAATACGCGCGCGTTGCGCGTTCGCTTCTCATCCGGGGCGGCTCCCCAAGCGCGCCAGCTCCCGGAGTTTCGCGGTCTGGAGTTGACGCATCAATCGGTTGTGGAGGACGGCACACCTTACGAAACCGTCGCCCTCCACGCCGCGAACCCGGCCTTCACGAGCGTCTTCACCAGTTTGGCGGAAGACGTGGTTCGTTATGTGGACCAGTTCACGGATGAGCGTCAGGCGGCAGCGGCCTTCTTCGGCCGGCTCTTGCAGTGGCAACGGCTGCTTGAGAGACAAGGGGCCGAAGGGCTTTCCGCAGAGGAACAGCGGGGCCTCTATGGCGAGCTCTGGTTTCTGCGCGAACACGTGATACCTGCGCTGCCACTTCCCCAGGCGGTCGCCTCTTGGACTGGGCCAGACTGGACCGCCAAAGACTTCCAGTTCACCGGCGGAGCCGTCGAGGTCAAGACCACGACTGCACGCCAGCACCAACACCTGCAGATAACGAGTGAGAAGCAGTTGGACGATACTGGCCTGAGCGCTCTCTTCCTGTGTCACGTCTCAATCGAAGCAGCTCAGGGCACGGGGGAGACCCTGCCCGAAGCCGTGAGGAGCTTGCGGGCAATCGCAGTTGCTGACGCCCTGGCGGCGCAGGTGCTCGAAGATCGGCTCTTAACCGGGGGCTACCTCGACATCCATGAGACGTCATACGCCGGAGTGGGCTACCTTCACCGCAACGTTAGCCTTTACCGTGTTCGGGACACCTTCCCGCGGATCATTGAGCGGGACCTCCGCGCCGGGGTGGGTGACGTGCGCTACTCGATTAGCGCCGCGGAGTGCAAGCACTACTCGGTGAGCGCGGCCGACCTTCGGGCTTTCCTTCACGGGGGCACATGATGGCGATCGACACAGGTCTCACCGAATTTGCCGTGGACCTCCAGCAGCAGGTGATCGCCCGCGCCGAGATGGAGGACTCCGGGACGTTCCGTGAAGCGGCGTTTACAGAGATTGCATTCGAGTACCTCGGTGACGCGGGCGAAGTGGATGACGCGCAGCTGTGCCTTCACCGCGCGCACGGCCTCCAGATCAGCGGATGGGCAATCAGCGAAAACGAAGAGGACCTAACGCTCTTCGTGACAGTTCACACCGATGAGGTGCCGCCCCGGACCGTCACGAAGGACGAGATGAGCACTGCATTCAAGCGTGTCTCGACCTTCTTCCAGAAGGTCCTCAAAGGCTACCAGCACGAGGTGGAGGAGAGCACATCCGTCTTTGACGTAGCGCAGCGGATAAACGAGGTAAGGAGTTCGCTCGTCCGGATACGCTTCATTCTACTCACAGACGGCGTTCTCAATACGGACCCACCCAGGGAACAGGACCTGCCCGCCGTTCGTGCGTCCTATCACGTTTGGGACATCGAGCGTCTCTACCGGTTTGCCTCGTCAGGCCGTGAGCGCGAGGCAATTGAGATCGACTTCGAGGCTGCCCTCGGCGCACCTATCCCCTGCCTAATCCAGCCCGCGTCCAATCCTGAGTACGCGGCTTACCTTGCGATCTTCCCTGGACAGGCGCTCGCCGAGTTGTACGGCCGCTACGGATCTCGGCTACTGGAGCGGAACGTCCGGTCATTCCTCCAGGCGCGGGGGAAGATCAACGCCGGGATGCGGAAGACCATCAAAGCTGAACCGCACATGTTCCTGGCTTTCAACAACGGCCTCTCGGCCACGGCTGAAGCAGTCGAACTGGTTGACCTCCCGCACGGCGGCAAAGCCATCAAGGGTGTCCGGGACTTTCAGATCGTCAATGGGGGGCAGACCACGGCCTCGATCTACCATGCGATCAAGAAGGATAAGGCGGATGTCTCGCAGCTGTACGTCCAGGCGAAGCTGACTGTCCTCAACGACGCCGCCAAGATGGATGACGTCATCCCCCGGATCTCTGAGTACGCGAACAGTCAGAACAAGATCCAGGCGGCCGACCTTGCGGCGAACCAACTCTACCACCGCCGAATCGAAGAGCTGTCGCGCACGATGTGGGCTCCTGCCAGGGATGGGACGCAGCGCCAAACCCGATGGTACTACGAGCGGGCAAGAGGCCAGTTCCAGGACGACCTTACCCGCGCAGGCACGCCCGCCCGGCAGCGCGACTTCTTAGCGATGCACCCGAAGAGCCAGCAATTCGGGAAGACTGAACTTGCGAAATACGTGTATACGTGGGGCAAGCTTCCGCACGTTGTCAGCAAAGGGGCGCAGTTCTGCTTCAGCCACTTCACGACCCAGCTGGAGTCCCACATCAAGACCGAGGGGGCAGTCGACCAAGCGTATTTCGAGAGACTTGTGGCGAAGGCGATCCTTTTCCGTGCCGCCGAGAAGATCATCTCGGAGAAGTTCATGCGGCCCAACGGATACACGGGCTACCGGGCGAACCTCGTCACCTATACGCTCGCACGTATCGCGAACGACACCAAAGGAAGAATCGACCTCGGCCGCATTTGGCGCGAGCAGGCCCTGAGCCCCGCGCTGGAAGATGCGATCGTGTCGTACTGCGGGCACGCCTGGGATCACATAACGAATCCCCCTGGCAGCGGCAACGTGACCCAGTTCTGTAAGAAGGAAGACTGTTGGGCCAGCTTCCTGGGAAGAGCAATCCCTCTGCCGCGCGACCTGTATTCCGAGATCACCCCCGGCCCCGCACCCGCTGGGCCGCCTGCGGCCGAGATCCCGGCTGGCAGCGTACCCCTGCGAGCGAGGAAACCTGAGGTCGCGCAGGTTATGCAGATCCCGCCGGACATCTGGTTCGAGGTGGTCACGTGGGGGGAGAAGGCCGGGCACGTCAACGGCCTGGAGCGCCAGATGCTCTGCGGCATCGCGGCCGACGTGGGATACGGTAAAGAGCCCCAGCCCAGGAGGGCCGCCGAAGCGCTCAAGATCCTGGAGAAAGCCCGTCGGCTCGGCTTTCGCAAGTGAGCCGAGCAGGTGTTAGTTCCTGTAACACCTGTTTACCGAGGTACTCACGTGGTTTCGCCCCCGAGGTCATCGCACCGCTCAAGAACATTCTCTCCGAGAAGTTCTACGCCGGCCCAGTACCCATCAGCCTCAGTGCCAGCTCCGCAACCGCCATCGCCGGAGCGCGACGGGCGCTCCATGAACTTGGGCTGAGTGGCACCGTCCGCGTCGAAACGAGACTACGGCTTCCCCTCGATCCTGGCAAGGTGCGCCCCCAGGGCGGCCCGATAGTTCTTCTCTACACGCTCATCGGTGAGCGCTTCTTCAATCGTGAGCAAGAGCAACTCGTGCTTCTCGTCCTTCGACTCCCGAATGCCGGGCGTCACGCCCTCGAACGACAACACGCGGTGCATGAAGTGATGGATCGTCCGGGGCGACGGCACATTGGGCAGCTTCTTGGAGCCGGACGTTGACGTGGAGACCACTTCGAGTAGCTCAAGCTGCTCCGGCGTGCAGGCGAACCCCGTTTCCTCACAGACCTCACGCGCCGCCGCGACGCGGACATCCTCGTGAAGTGGAACCTGTCCTCCCATCGAGAACGGCCGCTCGTTCCCCAACTGCGGGTTGCGCTCCAGGAGCAAGAGCCGCCCATCCGTCACGAACACTCCAGCAATCACAGAGTGGCGTTCGCCGTTGATGAGCCCCGCTTCGTCCTTCCGGATGTCCTCGTACAGCCAGAAGAACAGGTCGGCGCATTCGCATTCCCGCATCTGATCGATAGAAGCTTGCGGGACCCCCGCATCCAACAACTGCGCGGTGAATGACGCCCCTTCATAAGGCGTCTGGAGGTTCTCGCTGGTCAGATTGCTCAAGGTTGATGACATCCGAACTTCCACGCCTGCACACCGGCGCCCGCGCCGGCGCCCACAGACGGGCGTTCTATCGCGCAACTGCCATTTCCTCTCACACGCACCGTCGGCAACCGTCAGCTCACGCTAGCCCGCCCCTAACCGGGGCCAGCCCCACTTCCACATCCGTGTTGCGGGCGAGCTCCCACTCCCATCCACTCGGCACCTCCCGCATCGTCGCCAGCGGGAACTCCGCGGTCAGCAGCGCCGATGCCGCGGCGAACACCTCCTCCGTCAGCGCGGCACAGCAGACGTAGTGTGTCGCCGCCCCCCGCGCCGGTGGGGGAGAGTGCAGCCGCGAACGTGTTCTCACCGCCCTCCGGGTCCAGCATCGCCCGCGCCCGCCCGGTCTGCTTGAGGCACGACGATCACCACACGCCGCGCATACCTCGCCGCCATCACGCCGCCCCCCACCTCCGGCGCAAGGTAGCCGCTCACCTTATCGTCCTCCTCCTGCCCGTGCTCCGCGAAGTAGACCAGCAGCTCGCCCACCTTCAGGTTGCCCCAGAGGGAGCCGTCCACCGACCCGACCGCAAAGCCGGCGCCGAAGACCCGGTTCGCCGGAGCGCCGCCGGTGGAGAGCGACTGCGAAGCGCCGCCTACCCACAGCGCGTAAGCGGTCGCCCCGTTGTTCCGGTGCAGGTTGCCGAACGCCCGGAAGGCGGAAGTCAGGTCGAGCGTGACGTAGAGCTGGTCCGAGTTGTGGGGGAGTATCTGACGCTCTGCCACCACGCCGATACCTCGCTGGCCGTTTCAAGCCAGGTGCGCCCCAACACCCGTAACCCGATCGACAGCCGCTTGACGACGCCGTCCCGCAGCAGCGTCCGCACGTCGCGCCCCGCGGTCGTGTCGCTGATCGCCGCCCGCACGAAGAGCCCGTCCGGCGTCTCGCGCGCCTCCAAGGTCTTGCCGATGGGCTGACACCAGTCATGGTTGATGCCGGAGACGAACCCCTCGGCGAGGAACACCGGCAGGTCTTCGGCGAAGCACCCAGGCGCGAGGATGTCCGGCCAGAACGAATCGTCCAAGTTGCAAAAACAAGCGGCGAGCCCTTCCAGCTCGCCGCCTGTCTCATCCGTTTTCAGCTCCCTCGCCGGGAGTGACTTGTACTCAAGCCGTTCCATTCCAGCCCTCTCACCCCCCGCCGCGCTTCAGCTCCACTCCCCCGAGCTCGCTTCGGGGCTTCACGCCGATGACCCCCGTCCCCTCGCAGCAGGGGCACGGCTTCCACAGCACCTTCGCCGGCGCGGCAGCGGCTGGCGCGGCAGCCGCCGGCTCGTCCACCAGGCAGAGCTTGTCCAGCGCTTTGCGCGGGATCAGGATGCGCCGCCCGATTCGAATGGAGTAGAGCTCCTTGGTCCGCACCATGTCGTAGAGCGCACTCCGGCCCACTCCGAGAAGCTCGGCAGCCTCCTCGATGGAGAGGGTGTACTTCACTTCAGCCATTCGACACCTCCGCGATAGCTCGGTTCATTCACCAGCCTCGCTTCGGTGTTACCTGGCCTCGCTCCCTCCCGCGTTGGCCGCATCCCCTTGCGTCCCGCTTCCCACCGTCATCGCCGGTGCCGCTCCTTGCAGCCCCCGCAGGTAGCATCCTGCCCCGGATCGGGCGCCAGCCCCGCCCGCACCCGCGCCTCGTTGACCATCATCCAGCCCCCGCGGACCGCTATCTTGTTCTGCCGGTAGACCTCCATCCGGTCGTCCTGAAGTGCGATCACCTGACTGTAGTCCCAACCCAGCCGCCAAGCTCCTTCAGCAGGTCCCGCGTCAACTGCCGCGCGAACCGCCGGTGCATCGGCCCGAGGCAGTCCTCGTAGCCCGCCCTCCGGGCCTGCGCGTAGTTCGAGAACGTCCGCTGCTCGTCACCGACCGAGAGCCCGACCAGCATCGCGGGCAGGCGCAGCGCCCCGCAGATCCGCGACTCCGGTATCCGCCGGAGCCGGTCCAGCGCCAGCTCCTCCGGTGTGAGCCCCAGCCGATCCACTCTCATCGGCGACGACGCGATGAACGGCTCCCCCGCGCTCTCCCGGTGTGCCTTGCCCGGTACTGCTTCCGAACCGTCTCGGCGTCCGCGTCGTCCAGCTCCACGTCCGGCTGCGAGGGCGAGATCAGCACCCCGAGGATGCCCATGTTCCGCCGCAGCGCCGCCATCAGCGTGGCCGCTTCGTTATCGGTGACAACCTCCCGC
>JGI10216J12902_104755614_pt1 | contig 15022 bp, 7 predicted proteins | sample KanNatreferecore_FD_12902 | JGI IMG/M metagenome (IMG submission 12902)
CTCGGCAGCGAGCCGCTCAGATCGATGTCCAGTGCATCCGGCCACACCGCTGTATTCACGGTGTAGTCGAAGTTGTCGGCCTCGGCCTTGATGTATTGGACATCGGCGGAGAGCGACAAGTTATCGGTGGCCTCGAAGCGGAAGTTCAGACCATAGTCCGTGGTGCGCTGATGCATCTCCGCCATGCGGGTCGTGGCACCGGTCGGGATGTGCGCAAGGCCAGGCTGCACCACTCGCACGGTATCGGCGAGCAGCGGATCGGACACCCAGGTCAGATCGGCGTTCGTCGTCACCAACCGTCCTGAAACAAAGTTGCCGTTCGCATCGAAGTTGCCAGTCGTGCCCGGCGCAATGGCTGCGTCGCGGCCACCGGCCTGGAACCACGCCGAATGCTCAGTCCAATTCATCGTGTAGTCCGAATGCAGCGCTTGCAGACTCACCTCGGTGCGATCCGAAGGGCGCCACTGCAGCGCAATCGCGCCACCGATGCGTTCGCGATCGAAATCGAGCTCGCTCCAGCGCGCGCCGGCCGGTAGAAACACGCACGAGAACGTTCCGCCAGCCATCGACGGGCAATTGTCATTGGCATTGTTGACGGAGCCCACTTCGGCGACGGCGCGACGGAACGGACGGCCGAACTGGATACTGTCCGTGCGCGTGGCGAGTTCGGAATACGCGGCGTTGACGAGCAGGCCCATTTCGCCGATGCCAGTGTCCCAGCGTGTGCTGAGCAGCGCCGATGCCTGGGGCTTGGTTTCCTCGGCGAAATCGCCGTAGTTGGCGCTCGCGGTCGCACCGATGATCAGCCCTTCGGAATCGAAAGGCTTGCGTGTGCGCAGATTGACTGAACCGGCGATGCCGCCTTCGATCATGTCGGCGGACGGATTTTTGTAGACGTCCACTCCGGCCATCAGCTCGGAGGGAACATCTTCGAAACTCAGCCCGCGCGTGTTGCGAGCGCTGAACACATCGCGCCCATTCAACTCGCTGCGAACCTGTGTCATGCCTCGCACCACCACACCACTGCCTTCCGCAGAGAAACGATTGGTGTCGTTCGGCGCGAACAGATGATCGATGGCCACGCCGGGAATACGTTGCAACGTCTCGGTGACGGTGCGATCCGGCAAGGCTGTGATGTCGACGGCGGCCACCGAATCGACGATCTGTTCGGCGTTGCGCTTGATCTCCTGCGCCGACTCGATGCTCTGGCGCATGCCAGTGACGACGACTTCCTCGAGGGGCGCCCCCGAGTCCGCTGCGTGAACCGAGACTGCGAACAGGCTCGCGATCGATAGCCCGCCATACAGGCGACGTGAATTACGTGAACGCATGCAGTTAACCCCCATCGTTATCCATGTTGTGTGCGGGGAGATGCCACGCGCCGAAGAGCGTCGTGTGCGCATCCCCGTATGACCGCAGCGAGTCGCAGCGGATCACGGACTCAGGTTAGCGGTAACACGGCGCGGCACACATGCAAGTTTGGCCGGCAGGGATGCCTTTTTTGGCATCGGGCAAAGACGTCAATCCGGCGCCCGCGAGACGTTCGGGGCATCGAGAGCGCCGGATCGACGAGAAACCTTCAGCCGGAGGTTTCTTCGCACGGGGGGACGTGCGCGCGTCGAGTGTAAACAAACAATCGGCAGCGCTCGATGCCGAAAATGATGCGTCCGATGTCGCCAGTGATATCAGTCTAGAACGAGGACTGAGTTGGGAATTGCACATCGAGCAGCGACAGCTCCGAGTCGATGCGTCGACGGGAACTCAAATCGAGCGTGCGAGCCCATTCTCTCGCGGCTTCTCGATCGCGAGCACCCCAATCGCGCGCGATGCTAGCGAGCGCATCCTGCCGAGCCGTGTCGTTGGTGAATACTCGATCGGCAAGACGCGCGGCATCGGCGGGATGCTCATTCGCTCGAACGAACACGAGGCGAGTCATCAACAGATCGCGCTGCTTTCCCGCCGGCTGGGCCTCGGCCCACGCCAGCGCCGCTGCAAAATCCTGTTCCGCCCACTGCTGCAAAATTCCAGCGATCGCAGGATCGAATGTCTCGTCCGTGCGCTCACGTTCGAGCAACGCGAGCGCTCGTCGCGGATCCGACAATGCGAGCTCCAGCGCCACGCGCTCGATGACCCGATTGCGTTCTTTTGTATCGACGATGGACTCCGCCCAGGCGATCACAGCGCCCGCATCCTCGCGCGACCATAGCTGCGCCACCGTCCGCAGCGACACCTCGCGCAGATAAGGATCCGTTTCGCGCTCGGCAAATTCCACTGCCGCATGCGCATCGACTGCCATCAGCCGTGAGAGTCCGTCGCTCAACGCCGCTTCGCGTTCGGACGCGGCGACTTCCGCAAGCGCTGCTTCGAGATCACTCGCCGAGAATGCAGGACGCGACGATGGCACTTCTTCGATCCCGCCACTCGTTGCCGACGTCCACACATGAGTCATCGGTGCCGGCGCGACGCCTGTTTGCCGAGGCGGTCGCGACGTCTCGCCCTCGTGGAAGTGCAGCCACGCGGCGGCCGACGCGAGCGCGCCGACCGCCACGAGAACGATATATCTCTCAGCTCTTTGAGCGCGCCGGATCACGGCGCTTGAAAGATCCATTGCTGATTGTTGGCGCCGGTCCAGCTCCATTGATGAACGTTCGCTCCGTCGGACACCGAGACGCCGGAAACATCGAGCGCCGAACCGCTGCTGCTCGCAGGCGTGAGACGGAAGTAACCCCCGCTCGTTGCCGAGATGACCCAGCGCTGATTGTTGGCACCGGTATACGTACGAATGTCCACGTTCGTGCCGTTCGCCGTCGAAGTGCTCGCGACCTCGAGCGCCTTGCCGCTTTCCACGCCAGTGATCTGATATGTGTTGTTGCCCAGGTGCGTGAGTGTCCAGCGCTGATTGTTACCGCCGCTGTAGGTCCATTGCAGTACGTTCGAGCCGTCCGCTGTGCCGTGGGCATTCACATCCAGCGCTTTGCCGCTGTGTCGCGCGATCACTCGATACGTGCCGTTGGCAACGATGCCACCGCTCGATCCGCCACCTGCGCCGCGGCGTATCGCATTCAGCGCACCCTGATCGACGATGGCGCCGTTGTTACGATTGAAAAGTGCATCGCCACCGGTCTGCGTCGGCAGCACGCCGATGTCCCAGTAGAACGTCTTGATGCCATTGCGGGCGGCGGCCCGATTCACATACTCGAGGTAGTACTCGCGAGACGCGAGATTCATGTTCGGCCGAACGCCCACGGCGTACTCGCCGATGATCACCGGCACGCCCTGATCGACCCACTTCGACTTCACCTGTGCAAACAGTCCGTCGACGTAGGACTCTTGCGCCCAGGCGCAGGCGCTCTGCGGTGGATAGGGTGAACCCCACGCCAGGCAGCTGCCGCTCGGATTCAGCGTGAAGTCGTACGGATCGTAATAGTGAACTTCAACGATCTGTCGATTCGCGATCGTGTCGTTGGGTCGTGAAAAATAGTTCAGACCGTGTTGTATGTTCGTGTTGTACGTCTGCACGACGAGCGTGCGCGAAGCATTGTTGCCGCCGGTCGCGCGTACCGCATCGACGAAAGTCTGGTTGTACGACTGCTGCACGGTAATGTGCTCGGTCGTCGGCGTCCCATAGTCCGCGTGAACCTCGTTCGTTCCCGCGAACAGCATGCGCTCGTTGTAATTGCGGAAGGTGTTCGCGATCTGCGTCCAGTAGGCGCGCTGCTTTTGATTGTTCGCCTGCTGATAGGAGTACAGCGGATGCTCCTCCAGCCAACCGCCGTCCCAGTGAATGTTGAGAATGACGTACATGCCCTGGTTGTAGGCATAGTCGACTACTTGTTTGACGCGCGCCATCCAGGCTGCATCGATGGTTTGCGTGGACTGATTGGCATGGCAGTCCCACGCGGCTGGAATGCGAATCGCATTGAAGCCCGCGGCCTTCACCGCATCGATGAGTTGTTGATTGACCGCCGGGTTGCCCCAGGCCGTCTCACTACATTGCGCCTCCATGGTATTGCCCAGATTCCAGCCGAGCGTCATGTTGCCGGCGACCTGCTGGGCGGTCGGCAGCGTCTGAGCACGGGCTACCGTCGGCAGCAGGGTGGCGGAAATGGTCGTGGACAGCATCGCGAGACACGCGGCCGCCCTCCACCATTTCGCAGCGAAAGATCTGCGAGGTGACATGAAACGATCCCCCTTGATGTGTGTTGCCGGGTTGCCGATCCTTCAGCAGCGCCCCGTTGAGTCTGTGGCACCGATCGCGAATGTTTATGCCACGCAACTGCCGATAGAGCGATTCGGCTTTTGGAGCGGAGGATTCGAAAAAGTGCATCGCAGCTCGCGCCGCGTCTCCTATAAAAACTACAGCCAGCGCTCGAACCAGTCGAGATTGCGCTGCGCGGACTCGCGCATCAAGGCAGGGATGGCCAGATTGTGGCCGGTGCGCGGATACACGACGAACTGCGTCGGCATGCCCGCGCGCGCCGCTGCTTTGGGAAAGCCCAGCATCAGCAGTCCCGCGGTGTATGCGCCCGCCTCGAACAGGCTCGCCGTCTTCAGTCCCGCGAACTGGAGATTGGGCGAGTCTTCGAGGTAGCGCTCCGGCGCGTCGTACAAGCTCGCGCCCATGATGGCATCGTGTATCTCGCTGTTCGCCTGACCGCTCATCAATTCATACATCACGACGCTGCTCGCAACGCCTTCGGCAAAGGAGCTCGCCGTGAAATTCTTCGCCGCCACCATCGCGCGTGGACCCAGCATCGCCCCGTGGCTGTGACCGCAAATACCGAGTCGACGCTCATCGGCAACGCCGTTTGCAACCAGCGACTGAATGCCCGTCAGGATGTCATTCACTGCCTGGGCGTCTGAGCCCGATGCGATCGCGCGCCCATATGTGTGAGTGCCGCGATAGTTCGGAATGAACACGGCGATGCCGCGACTCGCGAACAACTCGAACGGAAATGGCCACATCGAAAAATAGGGTGCATACGCATTCGGGAAGGCAAATGCCGGCCCGCCATGCACGAATGTGATGAGCGGCCCGGGGCCTCGCGTCGTCGCGGGTTCGAGCACCCAACCTTTGATCGTGACGCCGTCCGTGCTGCGCCATTCGACCTCTCGCGAGCGATACTGAATTTTGTGTGCGATGTCGTCATTGAGCGCAGTGAGCTTTTTCAACGGTGCGCCACGCACACGCGCATAGATTTCCGGCGGTCGCGTCAAACTCTCGTTCACGAACACGACGCTGCGGAAGTCCCTACCGAACTCGAACGAAGAGCTGCTGCCATCGACACCGCTCATCAGCGCAGCCGATGTCACACCCTTCTCAGTCACTTCAAACAGTGAGTGAGTACCCTGATGAGTGTTGGCGAGCAGGATCCGATCGGATCTCACCGGCACGAAACGCAATCCACGCGGATACAACTCGATCGGCCGCCACTGGGTTGGCTTGCCCGAGCGCGCATTCATCACCGCCCAATCCGGAAACGAATCGCTGACCCACGGATCTGTTTCAGTGACCCGGCGCACGAGGATGTCGTGAGTGCCTGGAATCCACTCGCCGCCTGAGTAGTAAGTGCCTGCCTCGCCACGGTTCGGCGGCGATGCCTTGGCCAGCGTATGAACGTGCCCCGACTTCAGATCGAATATGGCAACGCTCGTGCGCTCACTGCGCAGCTGAGCTTCGGGCAAGTCGCTTGCAACATAGGTGAGCGAAAGCATCCGTCCATCGGAAGACCACGAGAACGCGGGCTGCGTGTTCGCGAGCTCGCCGGGCACGGGCACCTGCGACACGATGCCTGCCGACGCGGTCCACAGCGTCGGCGGCGCCGGTCGTACGGTGCTGTTCCAGTCGGGGTTGAGAAAATCGTGCGAGCTGGTCGCCTGGGCGTCGACCACGATGCCCTGCCCATCCTCGCGAAACCTCTCGTACAACGACTTGCTTGGTGCCGCCATGGCTTGCGTCGCGTACGCGAGGTGCTTGCCCCCGACGCTGAAAGAGAAGCCGATCACGGGATCCGGGCTATGGGTCAGTACGTGCGCACGTTTGGAGGGCACATCGTAAGCCCACACCTGAGCGGATCCCGATCGGTCGCTCAAGAACGCCAACTGCAATCGCCCTGGAATCCACGCCAGAGCCGAGGCACCGGCCAACTCTTCGAGCACTGTGTCGCTGTCGTTCACGAGCGAGCGCAGATGCACGCGCTGAACCGGCGTGTCGTCGGCTGCATACGCTTCCACGATATAAGCCAGCCACCGCTCGTCATCGGACAACGCAAGCGCGGTCACTCGCTGCAAACGAAAGTAGTCGTCGATCGCGAGCGAGCTTTGCGCCGCGCGTGCTTGAACGAATGCACACAGAAACAGCATCGCAACGATCGAACGCATCGCCGCGCTCACCACGACTTTTTCAACTCCAGCGCGACGAAGCGGCCCAATGGACTGGCATTCACCGAATCGTAGCCGGCATGCGCGATCGGTGAGCCCTGGCTCAGTACGAACGGCGGATCCTCGTCGAACACATTCTGGACACTCAGCACGAGCCGTGCGCCCTCGAACGGCCCGCCCGCATTGCGCTCGATCTGGTAATGCACCTGTGCATCGACGGTCACCCACGAATCGATGCTGGTGCGGGCGGCATCCGTGTTTCGATAGCTATCCGCATAGTTGAGGTACAGCGCGGCACCGACGCTTGCGTGATCCCACAAAAATCCCGACCGCACGCGCCAGTCGATGGGCTCGTTGAGAATGTTCAAAGCGTCGCGCACCGGCACGCCGGCGGCCAGGCGCTTCTTGAACTCCATGAGATAGGTACTGTTCAACACCACCTCGAATCGATCGACGCCGACCTCGAATGGATAGCGTGCCGTGACGTCGACACCACGTTGCGTCTCCTCGGAAATATTCGTCACGGTGGCGTCGCCCCATAGCGCGACATCTTCCGGCGTGAAGAAGCCACCGGTTAAATCCCGGAAGTCCGTGGCTTCACTCGAGCGCGCATTGACGAACGCCGCGTCCGGCGAGGCGAGCAAATATCGATTGAACGCCGGTTCCGTGAAGAACGTCTGCAGACCGCCGGACACGGGGCTCGCGATCCGACCTTCGAACTCGATCTCGAAATAGGTGACATTCAACGACAGCGCGCCGCTGTCCGGCGTGAAATCGACGCCGGCCGTCCAGCTGGTCGAGCGCTCCTCGTGCAGCTCGGGCCGTTGCGCCTGGGTTCTCAGCAGAATCAGCGGATCCCCCGGCACGTCCAGATCGAAGTCGCTCGCAATGAACGCCAGCAGCGACTCGGTCCCTTGCGCCAGATCGGTCAGCGCCGGCGCCTTGAAGGACTCTCCATAAGTGGCTCGCACGCTCACCCCATTTGTCGGCTGCCAGCGTACCCCGAGCTTGGGTGTCACATCGTCGCCAAAGTCGCTGTAATCCTCATAGCGCGCCGCGACGCTCAGCTCCAACGCCTGCACGCCCGTCACGGCATTCGACTTACCGATCAACGGCACGAACAGCTCGCCGAAAGCGGCTGTCACTTCGCGATTGGGAATGAGACCGCCGGTGGTCGGGCGCACGTTCTCACGTCGATATGCGGCACCCAACGCGAGACGGAGATCGCCGCCCGGCAGCAGCAGCACGGTGCCATCGGCGAGCGCATCGAACGACCATACGTCGTTGTCCACGCTCGATCGCGTCAGCTCGCCCTCATCCTCGCCCACGGGCGTCCGCAAGAGCCATGCATCGAACTGATAGTCCGAGTAGCTGCTGGTGAGCTGAGCGCTCCAATTGCCACCGAGCCGAACGCTGCCGCCGAACGAGGCGAACAGTTGCTCGCTCTGCGAGTGCTCGTCATTGAGCAGCGAAAGATACGACAGGCGATTGTCGGTTTCGCGGTTCGCATACAGTGCATCCGCGAACACCGACCACCGCTCGCCCAGATCGTGATGAATGTTTGCGTACACGCTGTGCCTGGTCTGCTCGGGCAGAAGCGTTCTCGGCACATCGGAGGACGCTGCGAAGTCGCGATCGCGAGCATCGAGTGCCTCACTCTCGTGATACTCGTAGGAGAGAAGCGTTCCGCCGCCCTCCCATTTCGCGCCGAGCGACTGCGAGGCTTGCAGCTCGGTCATGTCGCCCTCGGTGACGCTTCCATATCGCACCGTCGTCTCGGCGCCTTCGTAATCGTCGCGCAGGATGAAGTTCACGACGCCGCCGACCGCATCCGCCCCATAGATTGCCGATGCGCCATCCGTGAGCACCTCCACCCGCTCAACGGCGGACATCGGAATCATCGAGATATCTACGAAACGACCGCCGTTTCCGCCAGGAGCCACGCGCCGCCCATTGAGCAATACCAACGATGCACCCGGGCCGAGTGCGCGAAGATTCACAGCATTGCCGTACGCATCGTTGCCCACTGAGGAGTCCGTTCCCACCGTGTCCTGGCTCGCCCCGCCGCCGAAGTTTTGCGGCAGGCTTTCGATGAATTGATCCAGCGTGGAATAGCCGCTGCGTTCCAGCTGCACGCGATCGAAGGCGATGACAGGAGATGCGCTGAACTCGATGCCACGAATGTGTGTGCCCGTGACGAGGATTTCTTCCACCTCGTCGCGAGCCGGTTCGGACTCGGGCGCACTCGTGTCTTGCCCGAGGGTCTGGCCGGTAGTGGTTGCGGCGGGCACGATGGTAATCGTCGTCTCGTCGAGACGACGATATTTCAAGCCGGTTCCCTGCAACAGTTGAGTGAGCGCGTCTTCCGTGGTGAGCTCGCCGGTCGCCCCGGAAGTATTCAAGTCCCGCACCAGCTCGGCGCGATAGACCAGCTGAAACCCATGCTCCTTCGCCAGCTCCCGTAACGCCGGCCCCAACCCCTGAGCTTGAATGTGAGTCGAGCGACGGATTGCGGCCTGCACCTCCGCCGCGGCCGACAATCCCGCCATCGAAAAACACAACACCGTGGCAACGACCGCTGCGCGCATGAACTCTCCCCTGCCTTGCACGAGGCTTGTAGTGGCTGCCGGCGAGCCAGATGCCGACAGGCTTGGTGCAGGTAGAGCGGTGATGCGCAAAAAGTGGCTACTCGTTTTAGTGCCGCGCGGTGATACGCACGTCGGTCTCGCTCTCCTCGACAGTCAGATCGGGCTGCTCCCGTAGAAAGCGCAACAGCGACGTCGGATCGCTGGATGAAAACACGCCGGTGATGAGCACGTGCCCGAGCGCGGGATCGTCTATGCGCAGTTGCCGATGGTTGTAACGATTGAACTCGCGGGCAACTTCTGTGAGGGGCGCCGAATCGAACACGATCTGACGGTGCGTCCATGCGGTCGTCGATTCGAGATTCGCGGCTCTGGGCGGCTCCATTCCGGATGCGGCAACCTCCACTTGCTCACCGGCGCGCAGCTGCGTGCTCGTCAAATCGGTCCGCACATCGATGCGAGCGGGAGCACCCGCCGGCGCACTCACTTCGACCTGCCCTTCCAGCACGGTGACGATCGTGCCGCCGTCTTTCTGCTGCACGTCGAATTGCGTCCCCACGGCGCGGACACGCACGTCATCGCTATAAACGACGAAAGGACGTCTCGCATCTTTGGCGACGCGAAACAATCCCTGCCCTTCGAGCAACTCCACTTTGCGCTCGTGCCCGGAGTAAAGAACCTTCAGGCGAGAGCGCGCGTTCAGCTCGATGATGGAGCCGTCAACGAGCGTGATCGATCGCTGCTCGCCGATCTGCGTTACATATTCGGGGAATCGCGCGAACTGCCACCATCCGATCGCACCGGCAACGCAGGCGAGCACGATGGCAGCGGCGATCGCAAACGGAGCACGCGTCACGCGCGAGCGCGTGCTCATCTCATCGGCTCGCCGCAACGACGCAAGCTCTTCGAAAGCGATCACGCTGCCGGCCGCGTTCGCGTTGCGGATCAACGTTTCTGCGCTCGTTTCCTCGTTAGATTCGAGCGCCGCCACGTCTCGCCACATCGATTCCATTTCAAGATAGGCGCGCCCATGCTCTGGCGACGCGCACAACCATTCGGCGAATTGCGCCCGTGTGCGCTCATCCGCGGGGCCGTCGCGCATCGTGACCAACCAGTCAGCCGCTTCCTGAAGTATCTGGGCATTCATGGTCAGCCTCCTTGCCCGTGTTGCCGATCGAGCGCTTGCCGACAATGCGCCAGCGCACGCGCCAGGTACTTCTTCGCCATGGCCCGAGAGACGCCCAGGTGCTGGCCGATCTCCTCGATCGAATAACCGTCGCGACGATGCAGCAGCAGTGCCGCCTGAGCCTTGGGGGCCAGCTCCGCCAGCGCGATTTCGAGCTCTCGCACGCGGCGCTGCGCATCGGCCTGCACGCTCGGATCTTCCTCGGAGAGCGAGCGCAATTCCGGTGCAACACTCTCGATATCGACGATGGACGGTGCCGCCGCCCGACGCAGCGCCTGCTCATGAAGCAAGTGGCTCGCGATCGTCAACAAATAAGCCTCCGGATTGCGAATGAGCTCATGCCGCTCGATTCGCAGCAGCCGCAGGTAAACCTCCTGAGCGATGTCGGAGGCATCGCGGGGATCTCGCAAGCGCGCGGCAAGAAATCGCCGCAGCCGCTGCCCGTACTGAGCTGCGACGCCTGCGACGAACGACCGTTGACCCGACTGCTCGACCACGTACCTGCCCAAACCCACGTCCCCAGAGCATAGAGCGTCCGCGGACGAAAAATGGCTACCGGTGCTCGCCCACGCACGAACCCATGCAGACCGGGGGATCAAATCCGCCGCGTCTCCGGTCGACTAAATGCACAGGGCACCCCGATCCGAGTAACACACCAAGGCAACATCCGTGCGAACTTACAGCACGCTATCGGTTACGCGGAAAGATCGGTTGCTGACCATCGCTCTGGACCGACCGGACGCGTGCAACGCCGTCAATCTCCAGATGCATGATGAGCTCGCGGACGCGTTCAACTTCGCCGCGAGCGACGAGCAGTCGGACGTCGTCGTCCTGACAGGCTCAGGGCGAACGTTTTGCGCCGGAGGTGATCCGGAAGACATTGCTCTCAACGCCGCTGAGCCGGAGCGCTTCGATCACGAGGCGCGCATCGCAAAGCGCCTCGTGTTCGCGATGCTCGATCTCGACAAGCCCCTCATCTGTCGAATGAACGGCAATGCCCTCGGGCTGGGAGCCACGCTCGCACTTCTATGCGATGTTATTTTTGCGTCCAGCGGTGCCAAGATCGGCGACCCGCACGTATGCGTAGGCCTGGTCGCCGGCGACGGCGGGGCGGCGATCTGGGCACAACGCATCGGGCTTGGCCGCGCGAAGGAATACCTGCTGACTGGCGAGCCGATCACCGCGGAGCAGGCGGAGCAGATCGGATTGATCAACCACTGCATTCCCGCCAGTCATCTGGACGCCTATGTCAATTCGTTCTGCGAACGCCTGCTGCACGGTTCGGCCAAGGCGATTCGGTGGACCAAAGTGCTGCTCAACCTGGAGCTGAAGCGAGTTGCGCACGCGGTCATGGATGCAGGCATCGCCTACGAGTCCATGACGGTTCACTCAGCCGATCATCGCGAAGCCATCAAGGCGATGCAGGAAAAGCGCAAGCCCGTCTTCTGTCGCGACTCGGGCAAGCCATGACGGCCATGGCTCACAGGGTTCCGATCAAGTTCACGAACGCACCCTCGTGCCTGAAGCTCAGATCCGTCAGATCTTCCGAGAAGTCGGTGAAGTTGTAACCCACGCCGACCTTCACGTGCTTGCCGAAGTAGCGGTACACCGCCACGAGGGCGCCACTGCGCTGCTCGTTTAGATCCGTCATGTCGAGCAACCGACCTTCGAGCAACCCCTCGTAGTCCTGGAAGAACTTCACATCCGTGCGCACGATGTAGAGCTGCGCGCGATTGTCGAAGAACTGTTCTTTCTCACGGTCGAGGCTCAACTGGCCGAGCCGGTACGCGTACTTGCCGCCGACGGACCAGTTGTTTGTGAGGTCGTACGTGAGATCGAGCGCGGCAACGTGGCTCTTCTGGACGAACTGCGCCATCGTGTTTTGCGGCGTCACCTGATCGGTCGTCGGCACGTTGTAGAAGTAGGTGTACTTCGCGAGCGCGTTGAGTCGATCGTTGTCCACCGGACGATAGCCATAGCCGAGCACCGCTTCGGTGTAGCCGCCGTCGTAGAACTGGCCGAGCGAGCTTTCGCTCATCGCGTGGTTGAACTTGCCGACGACGCGCCAATCCGGGTTCAGCTGGAACTTGAAGCTGTTCCGGAACAGCCACGTCGTGCGCTCGGAGGCGGTGGAGTCGATCTGCGATGTCTTATCGAGTCGATATTCCACGGCACTCGACAGCTGCACGGCTTCGAAACCGTAGCCCATGCGCACGCCGGCCGCTTCACGGTCGATCTCGGCACCTGTTTCATCATCCGTCAGCGTACCGATATCGGTGTTCGCGCCGAAGTTCCAGCGGTCGTTCGGTGCGAGCGTCATGCCGGTCGCATGCGTCAGGCCCGACATCGAATCGGTCTGCTGATAGCGTTCTTCGACGAACACGCTGCTCGCATCCGACAGACGACGCTTCATACCGGAAATCAGGTTGCCGCGACGACCACCGCGCAGACCGTTGTCCGTGCGCTCGTTCTCGAGCGCGTAGTTCAAATACAGGCTCGTGCGCTCCGAGTACAGGAAGTTGGTGCCCAGGCGGCCGCCGGGACCGAGGTCGCCATCGGAGACTTCGGCATCGATGCGGAAGCGCTCGCTCATGCGATACGAGCCGCCGGTGCCGAAGCGGCCGTTGTCCAGGCGATCGGGGGTCTTCGACAATGTTTCCTGCGCGAATGCGTAAGCGCTCCACGTGCTGCCTGAGTCATAGGCGAGCTGCATCACACCGTCGGTGCGTTCACCCTGCTCGCGATTCACAGGCATGAACGCGCCTGTGTACTCGCGCTCATCCTTGCGCACACCGGTGCTCGTGCTCCAGTGCTCATTGAACCGGTAGCCGAGATCCAACTCCTGCGCCTGAGTGAACAGGCCCTGATCCTGCTCGCGCTTGTCCGCCTTGGCGCGCAGGTCCACGCGTTCGAACAGCTGCATACGCAGCGTGCCGCCGGAATGTTCGACATCGGTGAGCGTGCCGAGCCCCGGCGCCGAGTAGCCCGCACCAAGTGACTGCGTGTACAGCGTGAGTTGGCCAGGCAACCATTCGGCGACATCCTTCAAGCCGACACTGATATCTGCGCGATAAGCATCGGCGCTCGCCGCAGAGAAATCGGTTGTATCGGGGTTCACGAAGTCGAAGCCGCCGTCGTTCGAGTACAGCGCGCTCGAAACGAGGCCTTCGCTGCGACCGCCCTGCACCTTGAACCAGGAGTCGGGCGTGAGACGCAACGTCACATCGGCGCCATCGAGGCTGCTGTCGACGTCGCCTTCTTCGTTCGCGTTCGTCGTGAGACCGACCTTGACGTAGTCGTTGACCCAAACGTGCGCCTGGCCGCCGCTTGCGAGCGCGTCGAGCTCATCGAAGCCGGGTGTGTACTCATAACGCACGACGAGGAACGCTTGATCGCCACTCAGCGCGCCGCTGCGCACGAGCAGTTTGTCATCGACGGTGGACGCCAGCGGCTCCGTGAGCACGACGCGACCTTGCAGATAATCGATATCGTAATCGAGCACGGGCCGCAGGTTCACGACGCCCGTGACGAGGCCTGAGTCCTTGTCGCGCAGCTCGATGCGCAGCCGTTCCGATCCCACCAGAATGTCCTGATTGCGCAGGAAATACAGCGAGCCGCCGGTGCCTCGGAACTCTTCGCGACTTGCGAGCGTGCCGGGCTCGGCGGCGAAGCCGTCCACCGATACGCGTTGCTCGCCGAAGCTCGTCGTCGACTCGGATTGATAATGCAGGTTGCCGCCGTACAGGCCGCGATCGACTTGGGCAAGCTCGTTGTCGGCGTAGTTGATCTTGAAGTTGCCCCACATCGCGTGGCTTTCATCGCGCGCGAGCTTCAAGTAGAGCTTGCCGAGCGTCGGCGCCACTTCTTCGACGACGGAGTCATCGCCGAAGGTCGGATAGTGATAATCCGGGTCGATGCGACGGAACAGCGAGTCGGGCGACTTGTTCAGGAAGTTGCTGAACAATTCCTCGACGGGCCCTTCGCGCGTGTCGGCGCTCGCGCTCAAGCGCCAGTGCTCACCGAACTTGCCGCTCGTATAGAACGCGAGGCGGCCATCGAGCGACGAGTCATATTCATAGGGCGCGTCCTCGCCTTGGAGCAGATCGGCCGGGCCCGTGGTGTGACTCGTCGAAGCCGTCAGGTCCGCGATGCCGACGTAGAACCAGTCGTTGTTCTGAAGCTCCAGATCGCGCAGGAACATCGCGCCGTTGCCTTCGTCGTCCAACACCGCGACTTCGACGGTGTGCAGGCCGGAAGGGAGGATTTCTTCGGCGAGGAAGTTGCCTCGAGGATCGACCGGCACGGGCCGGCCCGCGACCCACACGCTGTGATTCGCCGGGATGCTGCCGCCGCGAACTTTGATCGTGCCGCTGCCGAGCGGAATGTTTTGGACGGAGAGCCCCGTCGCGCCATAGCTTGCGAGCAGCTCGTTCGGCGCACGCATCGGTTGATCCTGCGGCGGCATGTCGGTGTGCGTGCCATCGTCGAGCACGAACCACAACGGTTGCGGACTCGTTTCATCGAAGTTGCCCGCCTTGTCGTACGCGCGCAGCACGTACATCAGCTCGCGCATGGGCGCGGTTGTTTGCTCAGCCGTCGGCTCCCATTCGGCGTAACCGGCCGCATCGATCGGCAACACCTTCAGCGGCACGGCCTGAGTCGATTGGCCCGCCTGGAAGATGCGAATCTCCGAGTGATCGATGAACGTGCCGTAGTTCGCATACATGTTGAAGCGCACTGGCGTGCCGAACAGACGCGGTGCCTGCACCTTCGGCTCGGGCGGCGCCTGGATGCTGTCGTCCGACGGGGTCTGAACGAACGCGCGCTCTTCATCAGTCAACGGCACGACGTCGGCGGGCGTCTCTTCGGC
>JGI10216J12902_101027794_pt1 | contig 15020 bp, 13 predicted proteins | sample KanNatreferecore_FD_12902 | JGI IMG/M metagenome (IMG submission 12902)
TGGATTATGGTCCGGGAGAGGAAACTCCAGACGGGCTGAATCGATATTGGCTTTGGGACTACACGAGTTCTCATATCTTGGGTCTGCTGCCGCAGCAGATTGTGGACTTGCAAGTGCTCGGCGAGGAGTTTGACTCGGCACACCTGGAAGTCAGGCCTTCGCCGCGGTCCGTTCCCCGGGGGATGGAGTTCGCAGTTGCAACCCATTGGCGCACCAGTAAGTGCGCCTTCGATATCAGACCAAAATGAATCGATCAAGATGTCCTCACTGCGAGGTTGGACTTGGCAATTTCCTCTACGCTGACGCGTGTCCTCATTGCCGCGAAGAACTGAAACATAATACGAGACCGCTCTCCCCTCCAAAGCAGGTCGTACAGAAGGCGAAAGCATGGCCGGTTCAAATGTTCGGCCGGTTGGTGCGATTGGTGGAGAGTTGAGAGAGAGAGAGTTTGTTGCATCGGCTATGAACACGCTGAAGCTCGTTTACCTGACCATAATCCAACTGTTCAAGCAGGCGTGCTTGCTTCCCCGAACTGTCGCGAATGCCGTCAGGCAAAGGCGGCGGCAGGTCGTGCTGGACGAACATGAAGTCGAACGGCTCGATCGGATACGCAACCCGTCGAAGTATCTCGGGAAATGATTTTATCCCAGGCCCCAGGGAGGACCAAAATCCGCCCACGAGAATAAACGGTCGCCATTATGAATTTCACCGACCCCCAACTGCAAAAGTGTTGCGAGAACCGGAATCACGCGTTGTACGTGCCCGACGAAACGTCGCCGCCGCGGCCGGTCCAGTTGGTATGGAAGAATTCGCCACGGGGCTTGTCCACGCGCTCGTAGGTGTGCGCGCCAAAGTAGTCGCGCTGGGCCTGAAGCAGGTTGGCCGGCAACACAGCGCTGCGGTAACTGTCGTAGAAAGCGAGGGCGGTGCTGAACGCCGGCACCGGGGTGCCTTTCTTCGCAGCGGTGGCAACGACGTTGCGCCAGCCCTTCTGGCATTTCTTGATCTCGCCGCGAAAATAATCGTCGAGCATCAGGTTGGTGAGCTTCGCATTTTTGTCGAACGCCTCTTTGATCTTGCCAAGGAATCGGGAGCGGATGATACAGCCGCCGCGCCACATGAGGGCGATACCGCCGTAGTTAAGGTGCCACTTGTACTCCGCCGCCGCGGCGCGCATCAGCATATAACCCTGGGTGTAGCTGACGATCTTCGAGGCGTACAGGGCGAGGCGGATGTCTTCAATGAACGCCTTTTTGGTGGCTTCCTTTTTGCCGGCGCCGATGACCGGACGCGGGCCCTTGAGTTTGCGGGCGGCTTTCACGCGTTCGTCTTTCAACGCCGAGACGCAACGGGCATAAACAGCTTCCGCCATCAGCGTGATGGGAATGCCAAGGTCGGCGCTGTTTTGCACCGTCCATTTGCCGGTGCCTTTTTGGCCGGCAGTGTCCAGGATCTTGTCCACCAGCGGCTGGCCGTCGTCGTCCTTCTTGGCGAGGATGTCGCGGGTGATCTCGATGAGGAAGCTGTCGAGGTCACCCTTGTTCCATTCGGCGAAGACTTCGTGCATTTCCTGCGCGTTCATGCCGAGGCCGTTTTTCATCAGGTTGTAGGCCTCGCAGATGAGCTGCATATCGCCGTATTCGATGCCATTGTGGACCATCTTCACGTAGTGGCCCGCGCCCTGTTCGCCGACCCAGTCGCAGCAGGGAACGCCGCCTTCGACCTTCGCGGAAACTGCCTGGAAGATTTCCTTCACGTGCGGCCATGCGGCCGGAGAACCGCCCGGCATGATGCTCGGCCCGCGCCGGGCGCCTTCTTCGCCACCCGAAACACCGGTGCCGATGTAGAGGAGGCCCTTGCTTTCGACAAGGTTCTGGCGGCGGTTCGTGTCTTCGAAAAGGGAATTGCCGCCGTCGATGATGATATCGCCGGGTTCGAGATGCGGGATGAGTTGCTCGATAAATTCGTCCACGGGCTTCCCCGCTTTGACGAGCATCATGACACGGCGAGGCTTCTTCAGTTGCCGGACCATTTCCTCGACGGAATGAGCGCCGAGCACCTGCGTGCCCTTGGCTTCTTTCGCCAGGAATTCGTCCACTTTGGACGTGGTGCGGTTATAGGCCACGACAGTGTAGCCGTGGTCGTTCATGTTGAGGATGAGGTTCTGGCCCATGACGGCCAGGCCGATCAATGCGATATCGCCTTTGGGTTCCATGTTCAGGTCGCGTTAGAAAAGAGGCGGCTACGATACAAGAGCAGTCGGAGTGCGCCAGAAGTTTTTTCGTTCCGCGGGGAATCAGGCTCCGAACTGCAGCCGCGGCTCGCTTTCCAGCATGGCTTTGAGATTCGGCCACGGGGCGTCGTTCATCTGGTAAAAGGCGTGCAGGTAGATCACGACAACTTCGGCCGGATGTTTGCCCAGCACGGCATCGACCGCGGTCTGCAGTTTCGCGTCGTCCATCGCCTCGGGAAGATCATCCACGACGCCTTCCTTGTGAGGAATTGCGAGGGCGTCAAGGAAATCGATCAGCAACTGCTTGTGTTGTTTCAAGAGCCAGCCGCGGATCAACCCGCCGGCGGCCATTTCGAGCGCGGGCTTCGCGAGCGTGGCCAGCATCGCCGCGTGCCGGTCCTTGCGCGGCTGCTTTTCCAGGAAGACGGGGCGGACTCTCTTCGCCTGAGCGACGGCGGCGAGTGTTGCCTTATAGAGTTCCTTTTCCGATTGAAAGGCGTATTCCAGAATCTCCGCGGCGCGCGCGGGGGACATGAAGCCAATGAGCTCGTGGGCGGTCAGCATGTTGAATTTCCAATGAGTGATTTGTGATCGCCGCCCGCCGGCCTCAAGCTTTCGGCATCAGCCGACGGTCGTCAGCGCAATCCTGTGCTTTGAAGCGAGTTCTTTTACTTCCTCGTCATCCAACAGCAAGGTTTTTCCCGCTTCCAATGCCATGACGGAAACACCCGCTCGCGCGCAGACTCCCAGCGTTTGAGCACCGATGCAGGGGATGTCGAAGCGCATGTCGTGCTTTTCCCGGGCGACCTTGACCGCGATCGCGCGACCCTCTTTTCCAGCCAGCTCGCCACCCCGCGCGAGGCATTTGTCGGTCCCTTCAAATCCTTCCGCGGCCAGCACCGTGCCGTTCTTCACGACCACCGTCTGGCCGATCTCCAGCCGCGAGATCTCTTTGGCGATGCGAAAACCGAAGACGACATCATTCCGTTGATCGTCCGAGAGCTGCGGTCCGAGATGAAAACCGGCTCCCGGCATCAACGGCTTCAGCCAGGGCGTGGCTTCAACCAGTTCGACGCCGTCCTTCCTCAACTCATGGGCGATCGCGCCAAAAATCGTGTGGGCGTTCTTTTCCTTGAGTTTCAGCAGGAGCGCCATCGTTCGGAGATCGGGCCGGAGGTCGAACAGGTTTTTCGGCGCGATCTGGCCGAGCATTACGCATTGCCTGACTCCTCGATCGGTGAAGGCCGCAATCATTTTGGAGAGCTGCCCGACCTTGAGCCAGACGATGTCGTCCACCAGCTTTGCCAGGTCGGGATTCGTTTCGCCCTCGAACGCGACGACCACCAGTCGCCTGACGCCCTGGGCCCGCGCCTGGCGTGCGAAAAGCAGGGGCAATGAACGATTGCCCGCGATGATTCCCAAAGTATCAACCGTGTCGGACATCCGCGCCAACCCTAACGAGTTGTTGTGACCAGCGCCAGTGGGAAGCGGACGATTCCATAACACAGAAGGCAACGCGTCTGCTTCCGTGAACGGTCCACGGACGTTGCGGCAAGGGAATTCCCCTCGTGTTGGGGCTTGAATTTTGGAACCGGCGCGGCTCAACTCGGCGCCATGAAAACGTTCACCGCCCTCCTTTTCACTATGATGAGCCTCACCGTTGCCCAGGCCGCCGATTCCCGCTGTTACGAAATGCGAATCTATTACGCCGCGCCCGGCAAGCTCGATGACTTGAACGCCCGGTTTCGCGATCACACCTGCAAGCTGTTCGAGAAGCATGGCATGGTGAACGTCGGTTACTGGTTGCCCCTCGAGAATCCGGACAACAAGCTGATTTACGTGCTCGCCTATCCGAGCCGCGAGGCGCGGGAGAAGTCGTGGAAGGCCTTCATGGCCGATCCCGATTGGCAGGCCGCCTACAAGGCCTCCGAGGTCAACGGCAAGCTGGTCGCCAAAGCGGAGCAGCACTTCATGACCGCGACGGACTATTCCCCGGAACTCAAGGTGTCGAAATCCGCCGAACTGCGAACGTTCGAGTTGCGCACCTACACGGCGTCGAAGGATAATCTGAAGGGGCTCGATGCGCGGTTCCGCGATCACACGATCAAGCTCTTCAACAAACATGGCATGGAGAACCTGGCCTATTGGCACCTGATGCCCGACCAGAAAGGCGCCGAGGAGACGCTCATCTATCTGCTGGCCCACAAAAGCAAGGATGCCGCGGCCGCGTCGTTCAAAGCGTTCCGCGAAGACGCGGACTGGGTCGCGGCAAGAAAAGCGTCCGAAGAAAAAGCCGGCGGTTCCCTGACCGTGGCGGACGGCGTGAAGTCCGTGTTCATGAAGCCGACCGACTATTCGCAGACGAAATAGCCAGGCTCAAACTCTCGTCGGGCGCGGTGACCGGCCGAAGATCTACCGGCCCGGCACGACCGAAAGGGAGGCTGGATCAACGGAATATTTCGACTGCCGTTTCAGCCCGGGCAATGAACCACCCAGCCAGAGATGCCGGCAGAGAAGAAGCACAAGCACCAATCCGACTCCGGCGGCGATCCTGATCGCGAACGCTCTACTGGCCGGGGCCTTTTTCGGCCGGTCCTGTTCCGCCTCGCTTTTTCCTGAAGATACCTCCGCTTTTGTGCCGGCCAGTTTCCCGGCAACCTTGTCCCAGTTGACCGCCGGGTGCGGAGCGAAAAGGAGCCGGTAGTAGTAGGAATCGCAACTGCGCCGGCAACAGTAGCCATGTTTGAGCCGGGCAAGCCGTGGATCAGCCAGGTCCTCGGCCCGCGTTGACAGCGCCACGGCGCTCAAGTCTTCGCCTTTCACCTCGATCCGGCACAAAACGCATTCGGCCCGGACATTTTTGGAGATGATTTCGTGCAGCAAGGAGCCGCCAATCTCTGTTTCACCCAGGGCATTCACCATCGACGAGAATACCGCCGGAAGAGTTTCGACCCTGACTTGTAATGTCAATGGACACGCCTCGCTCACGGGACGCCATTCTGGCAGAATCGGCGGTTTTTTGCAACGCCGGGAAATCAGTGGTGGTGGCTCAGTTTTGCAACTTTCGGTGGGCGGGCGTCCTCGCAAGCCGGCTCTTCGGTAGCCTCGTCCCACCTGACTGCGCACGACCAAATCAGTTGCGGGCCTGAAAAAAGTTGGTGTCGGCCGGTTTGTACCAGATCCAATCCCGGGTTTCTTCATAGGGAAACAGGGGGTCGGTCGCGAGGGACTTGGAGAAGTTGTGAACTGCGGCGTGGCCGTCAACGAATTGCACCGGAGAAATGAACTGTTGGGGCGCCCGCTGGGGATCGGTGATATCACTGGCCCCTTTTGCGTAATGCCATTGATACCATTCCGGTGGAGTTGCAAGACAACCGTAGAGTCTTGCGGGTGGCTCATGCAGGAGGATGTAGCGGTCCGGATGCGGGGCCCAGTCTTCGGCCTTGGTCGCAACGCCCGCCCCCGGGTCAATCGGGGGCAATTTGAAACCGCCGCCGCTCAACGTCGTCAATGCGCCGGCATTGTACTGGTAACTGCATCCAATGGTTTCCCAGTTCGATGGCTTCAATTTGACCGGCAACGGACAGGGGAGGATGCGCTGGCCTTTGTCGGCCGGACAACGATAGGATTCAGAGGGTTTCATGTAGGCGTAGAGTGGCCGGGCCTTCGCGGAGGGATAAAGAACCAGATATTGAGGCCGCGGATCATATCCGCCCAGGGTCTGTCGCGTATCCTTCGGCAACAGATCCACCGGATCCACGACCCCGGTCGGAGGAAACTTGCGCTGATCATCGACATAAAGTTTCACGCTGATACCCATCTGCCGCAGATTATTCAAACAGGCTGTCATCTTTGCCCTCTCCTTGCCGCGGCTGAGGGCAGGCAGGAGCATGCTGGCGAGGATGGTGATGATGGCGATAACCACGAGCAGTTCGATGAGTGTGAATCCGGCTCGTTTTTGAGGGGTGACGTTCATTTGTTGTCTCCTTGGTGTTCGGCGTTTGTCTCTGTCCTGACTTCCAACTGCCGGCCTTGCTGGTATTGCTTCCGGTAAATCGGAGCATAGCTTGCATAAGGCCGCTTACGATCACTCCTGTCCTGCTGCTGAGACAGGAGTGGCCTGCCTTCCTCACGCGAGAAAGTTAAAACGCCCGGAGGCTTGGCCGCCCACCGGAACGATGCAGTAGGAAACCACAGATAGACACAGATAGATCGGGGCGAACAAGCATGAATGGGTTTGCTCAGGCGCTCACTGAATAGTGAATCCGGAGAGAGTTCAGAAACATCGCATTGGGCGCCTTCACCCATCTGTGTTGATCCGTGTTGATCCGTGGTTAAACTCTTAGCCGCGGGTTTTCTGAGACAGTTCCTCCGCCGGATACGTCCATATCTCCGCCAGGGTCGGGTGATAATGCGGCATCGCGGCCAGTTCATGCACGGTCATCCGCTTGGCCATCGCGACGGCGATCTCGTGAATCAGCTCGCCGCCCGCCGGCCCAACACAACAGCCGCCCAGGATCTCGCCGGACTGCGGATCAGCCAGTAGTTTTACGAAACCGTCCCTGGCTTCCATGATGAGCGATTTGCCGTGGTCGTTGAACGGATAAGAAGCCGAGAGGAACGGAATGTGGCGCGCCCGGGCTTCCTTCTCGGTCAGGCCAACCGTGGCGATCTGCGGATCCGTGAACATGACGCTCATGAACAGGCGATCGTCGAGGCTTCGCGGGTTGTCGGGATGCGCAATGTTGTGCGCGGCAATCTCCCCTTGCTGCACGGCAATGTGGACGATTTCGTGCGGCCCGGTGCAATCGCCCGCCGTGTAAATATGCGGCGCGCTGGTTTGCATCCGCGCATTCGCGACGATGCGGGCCTTGTCCATGGTGACGCCGGCTTTCTCCAGGTTCAGCGAGGCCGTGTTTGGCGTGCGGCCGAGCGCAAAAAAGATTTCCTCTCCCCTGACTTCGGTTTTGCGGTCGCCGTGGAGAAACGTAATCGTTTTCAAGCCGCCGTCGCGATAGGCGTCTACGAGCCCGGTGTTCGCAAACAGTTTGATGCCTTCGCGGCGGAAGACCGTTTCAATGGCGCCGGCCGCGTCCGGATCAACCTCTTTCATCAGGTGTTCGCTGCGCTGGATGACCGTCACCTCGACATCGAAGCGGGCGAAGAGCTGGGCGAACTCGATGGCCACCGCACCGCCACCCAGCACGATCAGCGACCTGGGCAGCCGCTTGAGCGCGAGCGCATCGTCACTGGTGAGATAGCCGATGCCAGAGAGTTGCGGCAGGGGAGGGCGGGCCACCACGGACCCGGTGCTGACAACGAAATGTTTCGCCGTAAGCGTTTGCCCGTTGCTGAGCGTCAGCGTGTGCGGGTCGGTGAAGCGGGCGAGCGCGCGGATAAAGTCGAACTTGCCGCCGGTCAATTGCCTGGCGCGATCATCGGCGAATTCCTTGATCAAGCCGTCCTTGCGCGCCATCACCGCGCCCCAGTCGAATCCGACCTCGCCTGGTTTCATGCCCCAGAGCGCGCCGTATTGCGCGAGGTGCCGGACCTCGGCCGCGTAGAGCAGCGCCTTGGTCGGCATGCAGCCGCGCAGGATGCACAGACCGCCAACCTCTGTGCCGCCTTCGATCACCACAGTTTTCAGGCCGGCACCGGACGCCGTGCGCGCCGCAGCGTAACCACTGCTGCCGCCGCCGATGATGGCCACGTCGAAATCAAACGCTGCGTTGGTCACGCGCTGAGGATGCCCGCCTAAAGGGGAATTGAGAATTGAAAATTGCCCGTCCTCCGTAGCAGCGCAAAGGTTGACCCTTGGCGCAATGTGGTCATTGCGGAGCGTGGAAGAATTTGAAATTGCCAGGCGAAGCGCTGCTCGCAATCATGCACTCGTCAACCGTTGGAACCCTGGTAACGATTCAGCGATTCAACGATTCAACGATTCAACAACCATGAGTGAAATCATTTATCCCCGCAGTCCGCGTGAAACCATGTGTGGCTGGATGCACCTGCCGCGCTACATCGACAAGATTCGCCTGCATCTCGCGGGCAAACTGCATCCCGATTATCAGGAAAACCTGGGGAAAGGTTTCGACAGCCGGTGGCTGGAGGTGGCGGGGCTGACGCACGACGCGTTTGTCGCCGTGGTCAAGGGCACCATCACGGACGGCGAAGTCTGCGACTGGGTCTTGAAGAACGTGCAGAAACCGGACTCCGTGAAAGTCGATCATCGTCAAGGAATGTTGACCTATCCCAAGGCGGGAGATGCAGCGATGGAAGCCCGTCTGAAGATGCGCAAGGAACAGGCCGGCCTGGCTAACCGGGACGATCTCAAGATCTTCGTCGATTTCATCGACGCGGACGAGAAGCGTATTTGAGCGTCACCAGAAAAGTGTGTAAAAACAATTAAGTCGGTAACCGGACAACAAAGTCGGCTACTGTTAAGGGATAGATTTCATTGTTTTGGAAAGGGTTTTCAACACCGAATCGATGACAGCCGCGAAGAACGAGTTGAGGGTTGCTGTCCTCGCCTGGTTGTGATTTGACCATCGGCAATCGTCGCTAAACGGCATTCGGAAGAGCCGGTTTAGGTTGGACGCGAAAGCCTGCTGTCTTGACGATATCTATGTAGCCAAACTGCTCTTTGTGAGGTTCCCCGGGCGGCGGCGGTTTTCCGATGATGGTCTCTCGATCGTAGTTCTTATCCCCGTCGGTGAGTTGGTTGTAAGTTCCGGTCACCAGTTCGGTATCGTTGTTTTCCGCTGTGGACATTGTTTCGGTAATGATCATATCACGGTATAAGTACCCGAAAAGGACGCAGAGGTGACAGGTCAACTGGGGCGCGCGATGAGCACCACGCGTTTTAACGTAAATTATGAAACGAATCACAAGGCGATGGATATTCCTGGCTGCCGTGGCCTTCGTCGTGCTCGTGCTGTTGGTCTCGATTGCGACAGCCCCGAAGCATCCGACGGCGCTGATCCGGGTGGTGGATGCCTCCACCAATCCGATCGCCGGCGCGGTTATTCAACCGGAGGGTCTTCGCACCAAACCCGGCCCTTACGTTTCGGGGTGGTACGGTTGGCGAGCGGACCTCAATGGCGTGCCCAATCCTCCGGTAACCACCGACATTGATGGATACGCGCGCGTGCCTTATCCGAAGTATGTGTTCGAGCGGATTGAAACGGGGACGCTCTGCCTTTCAGTCAATCATCGGGACTTTGTGCCGGACCGGCCGGAGCGCATGGTCGCGATGTCGCCCCCGGCCGGAGCGCCGTGGCGGGTCCGGTTGAATGATCTGTGGGGCCGGATTCGGCACAAAATCCTGATCGCCCGGCCCGGTCCGATCGTGCTTCAAAGAGGGGCGATCCTCAGAATCTCTGTCCAGCCTGGCACGGCGATTTCCGAAAATGCGCGGTTGTTCGCCCAGGTGTCGGGTCTGGCGTCTGAAGATACCAACTACTGGATTCGGCCCGAGCCGGGCATAATCGTGACGCGCAGGCTTTCGGCCGGGCCGCACACGGTCCGGGCCGTTCAGTTCGATTCAGCGGGTTCAGCCTGGTTCAGCGATGTCAGCTCAATCACCGCGGTGACGGGCCAGACCAATGAACTGGACGTGGACTTGAAACGCGGAGTAACGGTCAGTGGTCAAGTGGATGGCATGGTGCCGCGTCCGGTGAAGCGCGGGCGTGTCGTCGCGCACGTCTGGCCCCAGGGAGCCAAACCTCAAGACAATCCTCCGCAATGGCACGGCTGGACGGCGGTGCGTGAGGACGGAAGTTTTTCCATCGGCTCACTTCCGGCGGGGGATCTGGAAATCGTTGCTTTGTGCGACGGATTCGTCAGCACAAACGGTCCCGGACAGTTCACGATGGCCTATCCCCAAAAACACTCGTTGGGCGCAAACGACATCACCATCACGATAGGCATGGAGCCGACCGCGCGGCTGGAAGTCCAGGTGACGGATGACAAGGGCAATCCTCTGAAGGACGCGCACGTGTCCACCTGGCCGAACGTTCGCTATGGCGAATGGATCGCGACAATCCTGACAGGTGATTGCTACAACATGGCGGATCTGCTCCAGGAAGGTCCGAAGTCGGGTGCGTGGTGGCAATCGGTTCCGGACTTTCAGGGGACGAGCGACAGCTCCGGTCTGGCGGTGATCCCGAATCTCCCGAGGAATGTTGCCGAATTCAACGTGGAGCATCTCCGGTTCGCACTCCCGGCTGCAGCGACAGCCGGCGGTGAAAAGCGTCGCCAGGCAAATGTCACGCTGATAGCCGGTCAAACCAATCGTGTGTCCGTCCGTCTTGAGCCCCGCGATGAATCCCCCATCAGACATTATTGAAGCGCGGCAACAAACGGCGAAAGCCGGCAATCAACCCGCCATTTCGGCTGGCGGGATAGACGTTGCTGAATATTGATCAGAGCCAGCGGAGCGCACAGTAGTTGCACGCCAGGTGGAGAGTTCCGTCCACAATGATCATGAGCCACTTCGCCAGCCACTCCGGCATGCTTCTGTGAAAGCCGGTTTCGGAACATTCGGCCCACGGGTGTGATCGAGGTCCAAGCCCGTTCTTCGCCCAGATCAGATAGCGAACCAAACGGAAGCGATCGATCAGGAAATGCGTCGCGAAGATCACCCCAACGGCCGCCGCTGATCCAATCAGGAAAAACGGAACGCTGTACATGACCACATGACACAGCGCCGGCCAGGAGTACTTGTCCTTGTTGCGGGCCATCCAGTCGCTCTGGGTCACGAAATCCCCGATGAGATGCAGAATCAACTGTTCCATATTCGAAAAATACTTCCGCTAAGGTGGCTTATTCCGGGGATCGCGTCATGGCATGACGATGATGCGGTAGAATCTTTGGCCTGCCGGATTGACGATGTTATCAGTCAGGCTGGTGCTGAGGTTTGTCGCCGTAACCGGCCCACCCAAGTCAACCCATGACGCGAGAGCAAACACGCCGCGATATTGAACCTGATAGTCTTTTCCGACGACTGAATTCCATGAGAGGATCGCGCCGGGGCTCCCGCCTGAGAAATGAACTCCCACTTTGAACGGTACCAGCACCACCCGAATCGACTCGTTGTAGGCGTCCGCAACGACCAATGAGCCATCGGGACGAATGGCGACACCGTAAGGATTGAATAAGCGCGCCTGACCGTTGCTGCCGCCGGCTGATCCGGCGGAGCCCGCCACGCCGGTCACGGTGACAACTCTTCCGTCGCTTGAGATTTGGCGGATGACATGGTTGAACGAATCGGCGACGAACAGGTTTCCCTGTTTGTCAAACGCAAGCTCCGCGGGTTTGGAAAACCTTGCTGTCAGCCTTTCGCCGTCCCCACGACCGTCCATTTCGGGAGCGCCGGCCCACGTGGCAACCATTCCGTCCGGTGTGATTTTGCGGATGGTATGATTGTTGGAATCGCTCACAAAAAGATTGCCCTGATTGTCCAATGCCAGCCCGACCGGGCCGTTGAAGCGCGCGCTGCTGCCTGCGCCGTCGTTACTGCCCCAGGTTTCAGGACTGCCCGCCAATGTTGTCACCGTTCCACCCGGTGATATCGAGCGGATGACATGATTGCCGCAATCCGCGACGTGGATTGTTCCGTTCGTCGCGACGAACACGCCGAGCGGCGAGTTGAATCGAGCGTTTGTGCCGGCGCCATTGGTAAAACCGCTCTGTCCGGCCATTCCCGCGAGGGTCGTTACGACACCAGCGGGTGTGATCATGCGGATGGTGTGATTGCCTGTATCCGACACAAATAGATTTCCGGACGGATCAATTGCGATGCCGGATGGAGTATCGAACCTTGCTTGAGTCCCCGACCCATCGCCGCCGCCCGGCGCTCCGGCCTGGCCGGCAAATGTGCTCACCAGACCGTCTGTGGCGATTTTGCGGATCATGTGGTTTTGGCTGTCGGCGACGTAAAGACTTCCGCTGGAGTCGGCGACAATGGCGGCAGGGGTGCTGAAAAGCGCGCTTGCAGCAGGCCCGTTGCTGCTTCCTGCAATCACGGCCTGTCCAGCCAACGTCGTCACGCTGTCCTGCGCGCACAACGGCAGGGCGAGCGCGAGCAGCGCGAATGACAAGGCTCTGACGATCGGGTTTGTCATTTTCCTCTTCGCATCAATCGCTCGCCCGCCATCGGCCGGGAGGCAGTTTCTTCAACCGTCGATTTGAATTCTCCGGCGGCTTTCAATTCTGTGCCCGACTCTGTTTGCAACTTGCCGTCGCGCGTCATGACATCCTCAACAGTGTAGAGCGAGTTGCTGCGCCAAAAAAACTTTTGCATCTCCTCCAGGTTGAACGGCCGCGAGCCGCGCCGGCCAAAAACAACGGTTTGGTTTCCGCTCTCATCCACAACGCGGTCGCGGTCGAGGCCGCGGGACACCGCGACCGCCGGTCCCTTCGTCGAAAATGTGGCGATGAGCTTCGGATTTGGCGCGGGGCTGAAGCCCATGTGGCCCGGCACATTTTCTGGTGAAATCATCTGGAGCACGCGCAAGCCGTTCCGGCCATCGGCAACGAGCGCGAACATCGAGGCGTTGACGGAACCGATTTGCACGGCACGGGTGTCATTGAGCCGGCCGTCGGCATTAAACATTTGTTCCAGCCGCGGCTTTTCAGGGTTTTCAATGTTGATGAAAGCCAGTCCTTCCGGCCCGTTCGCCACGTAGGCGTAAGTGCGGGCGAGGTAAAAGCGCTGCGCCTGTTTGAGCGGAAGGGTGGCCTCGGGAATCAGCCGCGGCCGGATCGGGTTGGTGATGTCCACGACCTTGAACCCTTCGTCGTCGGTCACGAAGGCGTAGCGGAACTGCACGCTGACGTGGCGCGGGTTTTTCAGCCCGGCCGTCAACTCACCCGCCAGCGCCGGTTCCTCAAGCTTGTCGTTGCGCAGACCGACAACGAACAAACCATTCCTGCCGACGACATAGAGATTCGTGCCGGCCATGGTGCTGTGCATCGCGCCGGTGAGTTTGCCTTCCGGGTTGAAGCGAATAATCTTTTCCTTATCGAGAAAATTATTGTTGGGATCGCCGTCCACGAGGGTGCCGACCGAAACCATCACCAGACCTTCTTCGCGATCCGTGACAAACACCCAGGCATAGATTGGACTGACGGGCTGCTCCTCGTTCTCCGGCAAGCGCTGCCGCAGTGGATCGATGCCCAGAGTGCTCGGGAGCGTGACGCTGGTGGCGTATCGGGTGCGGACGTAAGTGCGCTGGCCGAGCGGCGAGACGGGCGCGGTGACGATGCGCTCCGAGAACCCTTTTTGATCAATGTTCGCCACGTCGAAAACTTCAAACCCGTCCGCACCGTTGGCGGTGTAGAGGTATTCGCCGCGCAGTGTGAGATCGAGGATCTCGGTCGCGTGATGGTGGTGGGCTTCCTTCAACCCGGCTTTGTTCTCCTGAACGTGCCTCTTGAAATTGTCCGGGTAGGCCAGCCGGTGCAGGTGACTGCCCATTGCGGCTTGCGGTTCTTCCTGTTCGGTCCAGGCAATGCCGTAAAGTCCATCTTTGCCCGCACCCACGTAAGCGTAGCGGCCGAAGAAATTCACGGTGCCGTTGCCGAACCCGAGCATTTGAGCCATCCAGGCATTATTGTCGTTGTCTTTGGAGACATGGCAATCGGTGCAGTTTTTCGTCGTGCCTTTGCCGCTGGTCGTGTGCGGGAAATGCGGGTTGAATGCCTGCCCGCTGTAACCCTCGGCGCTGACGGTCTGTTGCTGCGAATAAACCCATTCGCGGTTGGCGTTTTGCGAGCCGACGATGACGGCGCTCGACGAACGAAGCACGGCCAGCCGGTTGCTCTTCACCGTGCCGTCAATGCCGAGTTGGAAAACATCATCCCGCACGACCTGCGGGTTGTAGGAAGTGAAGTTGCGCGTGGTCATGCCTTCGAACTTGTTCAACGCCACGCGCTGGTTCGCGCGCATCGGCAAGTGACAGCCGAAACACGCCGTCGCCCACGAGGAATGGCAGATCTGGCAGGAGATGTTGCCGTTATCGTGCGCAAGTTCTCGTTTGCAGTCCGCCACCGCCGGCACGTCACCCCACCTTGCACCGTCGCGCCGCAGCGTTTTCGCGTAAGCGGACTTCGGGTTGAAGTGCGGCGAGCTCGGATCAATCGTATCCACCGTTTGCGGCACTTTCCACCGCAGGTCGGGCGTCATCGTGGAGCGCTGAAAAAGTTCGTAGCCCTGCCAATAAAACCTCGGGCCATAGGGCGTGTTGCTCTCGCGCAAGTCAATTTGTCCGCCGTTGCCGGAGGTCATCAGCGTCGGACGCGCGTTGATCGTGCCGTGGCAATCAACGCACTCAATGGTCGTCGCGGCGCGTGGCTCGCCGTACAGCAGTCCGTTGCCGTGAACGTCAGCCTCGAAATGGCAATCGGCGCACTGCATGCCTTTGGCAAGATGCGCATCCTTGAGGTGGATGGCCTTCGCGAATTTCATCGGGTCGTCGTGCGAGATTGAGTTGTCGTCGAGATCTAGCAATTGGCCATGGCGGTCTTTTTTGAACACGGTGCGAAACACCCAACCGTGCCCATGATAGTCGGCAAATTGCGTTTGCTTCAGCTTCGGATTCAACTCCGCAACCTTTTCCAGGAACTCCAGGTCGCTCCACAGGCCGCGCGCCGCGGCGGCTTCGGGATTCTTTTGGACTGCGCGAACCATCTCCTCGTCGGTCGGATTCTTTTGCTCTTTCGGATACATGAATTCGCCGTCGCTTTCCTGGTCCCACCAGGTGTAGCCGAGAAACGGATTCACGAA
>JGI10216J12902_102042622_pt1 | contig 15020 bp, 11 predicted proteins | sample KanNatreferecore_FD_12902 | JGI IMG/M metagenome (IMG submission 12902)
GGCTGCTGGAGCGGCAGCGCGTGGACGCCGTGCGCCGCCGGGAGCCCGCGGCGGTTGCTCTGCTGACGAAGGAGATCGAACGGCTTAGCCAGGCGCTCGAACGGCAGCGGCAGTGGCACGTGAAGCGGCTGGTCACCGCGCCCTGATGCAGCACAGAGGAGAGTGCCTCCGATTCGGGCGGACATACCAGTGGTCTTTACTCCAATGACCCTGGCCCCGGAGGTCGAGATGCCTCGATCCATATGGCTGATCGCTGCGGTCCTGGCGCTGGTTCCCTCGGCTGCGATGGGACAGGCGTGGGTGCGGTATCTCTCGCGGGAGGGGCGGTTCTCGGTCCACGTCCCGGTGAACCCGTCCCATTCCACCACCAGCGCCGGCCCGCTGATTGCCCACGTCTACAAGGTGGATGCGAGCACCGGGTACACCGGCGAGGCGAGCTTCGGGGTGATCTACACCGATTACCCGCCGGAGCTGGTGGGGGGCCCGCCGGGCGGCGGAGGGCTGCTGGCGGCTTTCAAGGAGCAACTGGTGCGGGCCTACCGCGGCAAGGTCATCGAGGATCGCGCGGGCCAGCTCGACGGCTTCCCCAGCCACGATCTCGCGGTGGAGACCACCCAGGCGACGACCATCCGGATCCGGCTCTGCCTGGCGAACAACCGCCTCTTCCAGGCGATTACCACGGCGCCCACGCGTCCCCCTTCCGCGCTCGCGACCAGGTTCATGAGCTCGTTCCACGTGATGGACGAACCGCCTCCCGCCGAAGGATGGCAGCGGGTGATCACCACGGACGGCCAGTTCCACGTTTGGGTCCCGGGCCGCCCGTCCACCCTCACTAAACGCCCGCAGGAAGGGCTGGGCCTCTGGGAGATCACCGCCGGTCGCGGCTACCTGACGTTCACGACTGCCTTCGCGGACTACCCCGAGGGCTTTCCGGCCGCCGCCTCGCCCGCAATGATGGTCGCACCGGCGGCGGAGGCGCTCCTGAAGGGCGCCTCCGGAAAGGTGGTCAAGGAGCAGTCGCAGCCGTACTTCAGCAACCCCGGCAAGGAGGTGACGGCGGAGACGGACAAGGGTTTCCTCCGGTTTCGCGTCTACGCCGTGGGCAAACGCGTCTACGTTTTCAGCGTCACCGGGCGCGCCGAGGACCAGGCCGCGCCCGAGATCGCGCTCTTCTTCAAGACCATCCGCATGCCGCCGAAGGACTGATCCTAGGCTGCCGGAACGCCTGAACGCCCGAACACCTGAAGGCCCCCTTTCCTACACAGGACGAACCACCATGCAGCCCCTCCGCCTATTCCTCTCGCTATTCACCGCCTCCGCCCTCATCCTGGCAGGCTCTTCGCTCGCCGGGGCTCAGGAGCCGGGACCCGATTCGAAGCCCCAGCCGGGCGTCCCCCAGGGCGAAGTCCTCAAGTTCAGCTTCGAGGGCTCGAAGATCTTCCCGGGGACCTACCGCGACTACTGGGTGTACGTCCCGAAACAGTACACGCCGGACAAGCCCGCCTGCCTCTACGTGAACCAGGACGGGGTCCAGTGGCAGGCGCCGGTGGTCTTCGACAACCTGATCCACAAGAAGGAGCTGCCGGTCATCATCGGCGTGTTCGTGATGCACGGCCGGGTGCGGGCGGCGGAGCCGAACTCCGCCCTCGACCGCTTCAACCGCAGCCTGGAGTACGACGGGCTGGGCGACCGTTACGCCCGCTTCATCGTCGAGGAGCTGCTTCCGGAGGTCGAGACGAAGAAGACCTCGGACGGCCGCGCCATCCGCATCTCGAAGGACCCGAAGGACCGCGCCATCGGCGGCTCCAGCAGCGGGGCGGTCTGCGCCTTCACCGCGGCGTGGGAGCGGCCGGACCAGTTCAGCCGCGTCTTCAGCACCATCGGCACCTACGTGGGGCTGCGCGGGGCGGACCGCTACCCCACGCTCATCCGCAAGTACGAGCCGAAGCCGCTGCGCATCTACCTCCAGGACGGCTCCACCGACCTGAACATCTACGCCGGCGACTGGTGGATGGCGAACCAGATGATGGAGCGCGCCCTCACCTTCTCCGGCTACGAGGTGGCGCACGTGTGGGGCGAGGGCGGCCACAACGGGCAGCACGGCACGGCGGTCTTCCCGGACGCGATGCGCTGGCTCTGGAAGGGCTGGCCGGAGCCGGTCCAGGCCGGCAAATCGAAGAACCAGATGTTGAACGACGTCTTCGTCCCCGGTCAGGGCTGGGAGCTGGTGTCGCAGGGCTACACCTTCACCGAAGGGCCGGCCGCCAGCCCGAAGGGCGAAGTCTTCTTCAACGACATCCCCAACAGCAAGACCTACCGGATCGGGACGGACGGCAAGGTCACGCCGTTCATCGCCGATTCCAAGCGCGCCAACGGTCAGGCTTTCGGGCCCGACGGGAGGCTTTACGCGGTGGCCGCCGGCGCGCAGCAGATCCTGGCTTACGACGCGGAGGGCAAGGCGACGGTCATCGCCGAGGGGGTCCGCGGAAACGATATCGTGGTGCGGCACAATGGCGACATCTACGTCACCGAGCCGACGCCGGCCGGATCCACGGAGCCGACCAAGGTCTGGCTGATCAAGCCGGGCGGCGAGAAGAAGATCGTCGACACCGGCCTCCGCGGCCCCAACGGCATCGCGCTCTCGCCGGACCAGACGCTCCTCTACGTGGCGGACGCCCGCTCCCACTGGGTCTACAGCTACCAGGTTCAGCCGGACGGCACTCTCCAGCACAAGCAGCAGTACTACTGGATTCACGTCCCGGACACCCTGGACGAGAGCGGCGCCGACGGGATGCGCGTGGACCGCGACGGCCGCCTCTACGTCGCCACCCGCCTGGGGCTCCAGATCTGCGACCAGGCCGGCCGGGTAAACGTCATCGTCCCCACGCCGAACGGCCGCATCGCCAACCTCTGCTTCGGCGGCGAAAACCGCGACTGGCTCTACGCCACCTGCGGCGACAAGATCTATCGCCGCAAGGTGGCGGTGAAGGGCGCGAACTCCTGGGAGGCGCCCAACAAGCCGGCGGCGCCTCGACTGTGATGGTGAGGTGACCCTCTAGGGATACCGTGGTCGCCACGGGTGGATCGAGGCCGACTCGTCCGCCCAGTAGAACGGCTTGCCCTGCCCGTTGAACTGCACGCCGTCCCTGGGCACGCGGGAATCGCGCATCCATTTGTTGTGCGAGTCCACGTAGAGCACGTTCATCCCCTCGCTGTGCTTCATGAAGATGGCGTTGTCCGAAAGCGCAACGTCGTTGCTGTCCACGTCGGTGTCGTCGGTGGTCTCCATGAGGAGGTATTCCTCGGAGGGCTTCTGCCAGGCGGCCAGCGAGGCCCCGATGCGGTCTTGCTCGCCGATGATGGCGTCGTTGATGCAATAGGAGCAGTGCCAGGCATAGCGGCCGTTCCGCAGGGTCAGGCCCCAGAGGGCCGCGAAGTTCACGCCCCACGCGGCCTGGACGTTGGTGAAGTTGCTGGCGCTGTTGGTCTGGATCGCCGGGTTGCTTGGGCAACTGAAGACGTTCCCCTTCGCGTCGGCCCAGTTCTTCGGCTTGCTGGCCAGGTAGCTGGAGATGAAGAACATCCACCAGTCGTCCATGATCTGCGGCCTTCCGCTAACCGGGTCTTGCTGCGGGAAACTCTCGTCGTAGTCCTGGACGTACAGCATCATCGCGGTGCCGATCTGCTTCATATTGCTCAGGCACGAGGTCTTCCGGGCGGCGTCCCGGGCCTGGGCGAAGACAGGAAACAGGATGGCGGCCAGAATGGCGATGATGGCGATGACGACGAGCAGTTCGATGAGCGTGAAGCCGCGACCGCGGTGGTGTTGGGGTCCCATGTGTGGAGCCTCCAGTCGATAAGGCGGGGGAAGAGACAGGAGACGATAGCTTGCTCATCTTAAGTGTCTCCTGCGCCTTGCCTATGCGCGGCTTATCATGCGCGTATCGCGGCCGGCGCTCGGAGCTGGAGGAATCAGACTCATGCCGAATAGCACACCCCTCGCATCGGCGGCCGTGTCGCTGGGGCTACTTTGCCTCCCTGGTTTCGGGCTCGCTCAAGGCGAGACCAGGGTCGCCAGCCCGGATTCGCGGGTGGTATTCACCCTCGGCAGGCGGGCGGGCGGGCTCTATTATGGCGTCAGCTTCGGCGGCAGGCGGGTCATCGACGAATCCCGGCTCTCGATGACGGTTGATGGAGTCGACCTCGCGCAGGCGGAGATCGGGCGTGTGGAGCGCTACCACGTTAAGGAGACCTACCCGACCCGCGGCAACCACGCGGTCGCCGTCAATGAGGCGAACGGCGCGCGGATCGCGTTGAGACACCTAAGCGGAGCGGTGCTGACGCTGGAGGTCCGCGCCTCGGACGACGGGGCCGCGTTCCGGTTCATCATCCCCGGCGGAGCGAGCCCCCGCGTGCCGGACGAGGCGACGGTGTTCACCGTTCCGGCCGGCAGCACCGTCTGGCGGCACGAGCCGCGGGGGCACTACGAGGGCTCGTACACGCGCACCGAGGCCGAACAGCTGGAGCCGGGCACCTGGGCGCCGCCTCCGGTGACCTTCCGGCTCCCGGGACGGGCGGGTTACGCTTCGATTACCGAGGCCGCGCTGACCGCCTACCCCGGGATGATGCTGCAGGCGGAGGCGGGCCGTAAGCTGGCGCTGCGGCTGGGGCACGCGCACCCGCCCTCCTACCCGTTCACCCTGCGGTATGGAGATGCCGAGGCGAAACGCCTCTCACAGCCTGCGGCGATAACCGGTACCATCACCACGCCGTGGCGCGCGGTCATCGTCGGGAGCGACCTGAACGCCCTGGTGAACTCGGATATGGTCGAGAACCTCTCCCCGCCGCCAGACGCGAAGCTGTTCCCACGAGGCGTCAAGACCGCGTGGATCCGCCCCGGCCGCGCGGTGTGGGAGTACCTGGACGGCCGCAAGAACACGCTGGAGGAGAGCCGCGAGTTCACTCGCCTGGCCGGGGAGCTGGGCTTCGAGCACCACGTCATCGAGGGGTTCTGGCGGCGCTGGACGGACGATGAGCTCCGCTCCCTCGTGGCGTACGGCAAGGAGCGGGGCGTCGGCATCTGGCTCTGGCGCCACTCACGGGAGCTGCGCACACCCGAAGCCCGCAAGGAGTTCTTCGAGAAGTGCCGGGCGATGGGAGTCGCCGGCGTGAAGCTGGACTTCTTCGACCACGAAGCGAAAGAGGTCATCGACCACTACGACGTGCTCCTCCGCGAGACCGCGGAGCACCAGCTCATGGTCAACTTCCACGGCTCCAACAAGCCGGCGGGGCAGAGCCGCACGTGGCCGAACGAGCTGACCCGCGAGGCGGTTCGAGGGATGGAATCGCGCTTCGCGGAGCGCGCACGGCATAACACCACGCTCCCGTTCACGCGGCTGCTGGCGGGCTCCGCGGACTACACGCCGGTCCATTTCGGCGAGCGCCGCGGGGACACCACCGCCGCCCACCAGATCGCCAGCGCCGCCGTGCTCACGTCCGCGCTGCAGACCTACGGCGCCAGCCCGCGCACGCTTCTGGCGCATCCTGCCCTGGAGATGATCAAGAGCATCCCCGCGACCTGGGACGAGACCCGCGTGCTGCCGCCGTCGGAGATCGGCGAGGCGGCCGTCCTGGCGCGGCGCTCCGGCGATACCTGGTTCCTGGCGGTTCTCAACGGGCCGGAGCCGCGCAAGATGGCGGTCCCGCTTTCGTTCCTCGGCCGGCGTGCGTATGACGCCTTGGTTGTGGGTGACGCCAAGGCCGATCCTGCCACCTCGGTACAAGTCGAGAAATCGAAAGCCCGCCGCGCCGACACCGTCTCCCTCGATCTCCAGGCCGGCGGCGGGTTCATCGCGCGCTACGTGAGCGATTAAGGCCGGGGGCAGCGCGGCGATAGCGGATCAGTTTGGGATCATCCACGAGCCGGAAGTACAGGGCCGCGCACGCACCCACAACGATGACCGCTGCGAACACGGCCGTGACGGCGTTCAAGCCGGGCGCCCGGTAAGCGTGCTGCGGATTGTACCTCGCATACATCCCAGGCGGAACGATGAACGGGAACCGCGCTGTCATCGGGAGCAGCACGGCCAGGGCTACCACTCCAGCCAGGAGCGAGATTGTGAGAGCTGGCAAAGGTCTCCATCCCATAAGGCGCTCGTTCCCAAGCGAAGCCGGCGGTGATTCCCAAACGGTTAGCTCGGAAGTTCGTTTCGCGCTTCCAGGGCCTGGAGCAGTCGTTGGAAATCGGCCGGCGGCTCGGCTTCGAACTGCAGGCGGTCACCGTTAACGGGATGGTCAAACGCCAGCCGGTATGCGTGCAGCGCCTGGCCTTCGAGCTGCTCGATTGCGGCACGCACCTCCGCGGGCACCTGCGGGTCGCGCTCCGGATGGCGCGGGCCGTAGGTCTCGTCTCCGACGACGGGAACATGGATGTAGGCGCAGTGGACGCGGATCTGGTGCGTACGTCCGGTGTCCAGGCGCGCCTCCAGCAGGGCGAAGCCGGGGAAGCGCTCCCGGACCTCCAGGTCGGTGCGCGCCTCCCGGTGCGTGTGCGAGCTACCGGGCCGGATCACCGCCATGCGTTTCCGGTCCGAAGGGTGCCGGCCGATAGGCGCGTCGACCGAGGCACGCTCGAACCGCGGCCTGCCGCGCACGATCGCCAGGTAGCGCCGCTCCGCGGTGCGCTCCTGGATCTGGCGCTGCAACGAGTGATAAGCGCGCTCTGTTTTGGCGACGACCATCAAGCCCGAAGTGTCGCGGTCCAGCCGATGGACGATCCCCGGCCGCTCCACCCCGCCGATGCCGGTGAGGTCCTCTCCCGCGTGGGCGAGCACCGCGTTGACGAGAGTGCCGGAGGGATGGCCCGGCGCCGGGTGCACCACCAGCCCTTTCGGCTTGTTGATGACCAGCAGCTCCGCGTCTTCGAAGACGACGTGCAGCGGGATGGCCTCCGGCTGGAGCGCCTCCGGTGCGGGCGCGGCGGGGGGTACCTCCCAGCATACCGTTTCGCCGCCTCGCACGCGATAGCCCGCGCGGGAGGGCTTGCCGTCCACGAGGACCGCGCCGCCTTCGATGATCCGCTGGACGCCGGTGCGCGAAAGCTCCGGAAGGCGCTCCGCCAGCACGCGGTCCAGTCGCTCGCCCGCCTCCGCGGCGACGATAAGGCTGCCCGATCGAGTGTCTTCGCTCACGAACTGAGGTTACCCGACGCCGGATCGAACACCCAAGGTCCGGCGATTGCAGTCAGGAGGGGGGCTCACGGGACTACCTCCGGATGCCATTCCGGCTCCTCGATCTCCCGTCTCGGCCTGGGCAGGAAATCCATCCGGCTTCGGCGGGAAAGAGATCCGCGCTCTTTCGCGATAACCGTAGGGCAGCATTCATTCAAGGTCTCCCGGCAGCTCCGCGGTCACGCGGGTGCCGCTCCCGGGGGCGGAGTGGACGGTGACCTTGCCGCTGTACGGGGCCAGCCGTTCCTGCATTCCGTGGAGGCCGTGTCCGCTCTGGTGACGCAGCTCGGTGGGATCGAAGCCGACGCCGTCGTCCGTGACGGCGGCCACTGTTCGCGGCGGGCCGACGGGCATCTCTTCAACGTGGATCTCCACCTCCGCCTTCCGGGCGTTGGAATGCCGCAGGCAGTTGGTCAGCGCTTCCTGGAGCACCCGGGAAAGGTGGTACTGCCGGTGCGCGGAGAGCGGGAGCGGCTCGTCCGGCACATGGACGGCCACTTCAAGGGAGCCGGCGCCGGTAAGCTGGGCGGCCATGGCGCGGACCGCGGTCCGCACGTCGAACTGGTCCGTGTCGGTTCGAAGAGTAGCAACGATCTGCCGCATCTCCTCCATCGCTCCGCGGAGTGACGTGGCCTGCTCACCGAGGGCTTCGGAGGCGCTGTCCGGCTCGTTCCTGCACTGGCGCCGGGCCACCTCGATGCTGAGGATCACCCGGGTGAGCACGTGGCCGATGCCGTCGTGGAGGTCGCGCGCCAGGCGGCGCCGCTCTTCGGAGACGGTAAGCGTCTCCCGCAGGGCCGCCAGGTCTTCCTGGCGCCGCCGCTCGTCGGCGGCGATCGTCCGCGCGATCGAGGCCACCAGCACCAGGTAGAAGACGTGCGTGCCCAGCCGCTGGAGATATTCGCCCATCGCATAGCTCTGCGCGGGCCAGGTCGCGGCGACGTAGCTGAGAATGGCGACGGTGTCGGTGATGAGGAAACCCCGCGCACTGGCCGCCAGCGTCTCCGCGATGACGAAGACGAAGTACACCAGCCACAGCTCGCTGCGGATCCCGCCGGTGAGGTTGACCCCGATAGAGATGAAGAGGATGGTCAGGCCGTCGAAGACCACGCGATGCCAGCGGTCGCGCCCGTGCCGGATGCCGGTGAGGTAGCGGCACGCGATGCCGGCGACAGCGAGGAAATAGAGGGAGTAGATCTGCCAGTCCGGCCCGTGCATGTGCTCCCGCACGTAGGAGAACTGGAGCCAGACGAGGAGAAAGGCGACGGTGATCCACACGTGCTGCGCCGCCCGGGTCACGGCGCGTGGGTTCGGCTGCTGGCCTTGCTGGTTCATGGGACGGGCGCTGGACTTAGTAGCCGCCGCGTGGTTTACTAGCGTGGCTTCATAATCGTTTCCAGCCACATAACCATACCGCCCCGAATCGGCTCGTGTGAATGTCTTATAAGCTTTCCCAGAACGTTAAGCGGCTGCTTGCGGATGAGCGCGGCACCCTCTACAAACCTCACGGCGACCTGGTCAAATTCGCGCTCGCCTTTCCCAACACCTACCGCCTGGGGATGTCCAACCTGGGTTACCAGCTCGTCTACCGCCTGCTGAACGAGCGTCCGGATACGGTTTGCGAGCGCACCTTCCTCCCGGACCCGGCGGACGAGGCGGAGCACCGTCGCAGCCACACGCCGCTGTTCGCGTTTGAGAGCGGCCGCCCGGTGAGCGAGTTCCATGTGCTCGGGTTCTCCGTCTCCTTTGAGATGGACTACCTGAACGTCCTGAAGATGCTGGAGCTTGCGGGGCTTCCGCTCCTCTCCGAAGAGCGCGACGAGACGTATCCGCTCGTGATCATGGGCGGGCCGGCGCCGTGGGTCAACCCGGAGGCCGTGGCGCCGTTCGTCGACGCGATCATCATCGGCGAAGCCGAGGGACTGACGGACCTCCTGATGCCGGTGATCCGCGATTACGTCGAGGCGGGACGGGACCGCGACAAGCGGGCGCTGCTCAACCGGCTGGCCTCGATCCAGGGAGTCTACGTCCCCGCGCTCTATGACTTCCGCTACCACGACGACGGGACCGTCGCGGAGATCCTGCCGCTCGGGGAGGCGCCGCCGCAGGTGCGGCGCTGGGTGGCGCGGGACCTCCACCGTTACAACACGAGCGCCCAGATCCTCACGCCGAACACGGAGTTCAGCAACATGTTCCTGGCGGAGACCGCGCGTGGATGCGGCCAGGGGTGCCGCTTCTGTTTCGCGGGGTATGCGTACCGGCCGGTCCGCTACACGCCGCCGGAGCAGCTGGAGCGCGAGTTCGCGGAGCGGCAGGCGCAGGAGAGCGAGCGGCTCCGCGTCGGCCTCGTGGGCAGCTCCCTGACCGACCACAAACAGCTCGTGCAGATTACCCGGGGACTTGCGGAGAAGGCAAGCGGCGTCTCCCTCGCCAGTATCCGCGCCGACAACCTGAGCGAATCCGTGGCCTGCGCCATCGGGGAGGCCGGTCAGAAGACCGTCACCATCGCCCCGGAGACGGGCTCGGAGCGCCTTCGCTACATCGCACGCAAGCACGTGACGGACGAAGACGTGATCACGGCCGCCCGCCGCTGCGCCGCGAGCGGGGTCGAGAAGCTGAAGCTCTACTACATCGTCGGCCTGCCCTGTGAGACGGAAGCGGACCTGATGGCGATCGCAGACCTCTCCGGCGGGGTGGTGAAGGCGGGCAACTTCCGCAAGGTCACGCTGACCCTGCATCCGTTCGTCCCGAAGCCGCACACCGGCTACCAGTGGGCCGGCACGTTCACTCCGTCCGAAGTCGAGCGGCGGCTGAAGGCAGTCGGGCGCGCCGTGCGGCACGCCAGCAACAAGCTGGAGTTCACGGTGGACAGCGTGCGCGGCTCGTTCGTTCAGGGCGTGCTCTCCACGGCGGACCGCCGGGTGGCGAACGCCCTCCTGGAAGCGCACCGGAACGGCGGCAACTGGAAGGCCGCGTTCCGCGAGACGGAGATCGACCCGGACTGGTACGTTTCCCGCCGGCGCCCGTTCGAAGAAGTGCTGCCCTGGGAGCACATCCACCTCGGGGTCAAGAAAGAGTACCTCTGGCGGGAATGGCAGCGCGCCCTCGAGCTGGACCAGCAGACGCGCGACCTCCCCAACTGGCGCTTCGGCGCACATGGGGCGGAGGCGATCTCCGACGCTGCTCCCAGTCAGCCCGAGCTGGCGTACTCTCGTTGGGGCTAGAGAGTGTGAGTGGTGAGTGGTGAGTGGTGAGTAGTGAGTGGTGCGCGAGCTTGTGGCTGGGGCAAGTGACCTGTAGTGGTCGGTGTTGAGGGAAACGTGCGGCGTGAGGCCGGGGGCCTCGTGTGGTTCGAGCCGGTGGAGCCGCTCGGCGGCCTTGGCCGGGTGGTGATGACCACGCGGGTGGGCGGCATCAGCCAGCCGCCCTACGCGTCGCTCAATCTCGGTTTCCACGTCGACGACGTCCCCGAGCGGGTGCGCCTGAACCGCCGCTCGGTCTTCAAGGAGCTCGGGCGGGGCCTGCTGGAGCCCGTGGTGGGGGAGCAGGTCCACAGCGCCAACGTCCGTGCCGTAGGACGCCTCCACGCCGGGACCCGCTGGGAGACGCAGGAGCGGGCGCTGCGCGAGACGGACGGGCTGGTCACCGACACCCCGCGGCTTCCGCTGGTGATCCTCGTCGCGGACTGCCTTCCCATCGCGCTCGTGGACCCTGTTCAAAGGGTCGCCGCGGCCGTTCACGCCGGCTGGCGGGGGCTGGTGGGCGGGGTGGTGGAGAACGCGCTGCAAACGATGCGGGGCACGTGGGATACCGATCCCGCGGACGTGGTGGCCTGGATCGGCCCCGCGATCGGGCCCTGCTGCTATGAGGTGGGCCCCGAAGTCGCCGACCGTTTTCCGGGGGCGGCCTTACCGCTCAGCGAAGAGCGCAGCGCACTGGACCTCCGCGCCGCCGCCAGGCAGCGGCTGTCCGCGGTGCGGCTCCTGAACGAGAACGTTACGGGGCTGGATCTCTGCACCGGCTGTCATCCGGACCTCTTCTTCAGCCACCGCGCCGCGACCCGTGACGGGGGACCCACCACGGGACGGCAGGCGATGATCCTCTGGACGGTTTGACTGGGATCGCGTATTATCTAGCCAGTCTAGCTAGAGGAGGCAAATGGTGGCGCGATCCTGGCAGCTTCAGGAAGCAAAGAACCGTCTCAGCGAAGTGGTAGATCGGGCGGTCTCACAGGGCCCGCAGGTAATCACCCGAAGAGGAGTGGAGACCGCGATCGTCCTGTCTTGCGCCGATTACCACCGCCTTGCGGCGAAGCGTGAGTCGCTCTCGGAATTCTTCAGGAATTCCCCGCTCGCGGAGAGTGAAATCGACCTCGAGCGCGACAAGAGCCCGACGCGGGAGGTCGCGCTGTGAACCACTTGCTGGATACGAACGTAGTCTCCGAGCTGGTGACTAAGGTTCCAAATCCAAGCGTCGTGCGCTGGATCGACGCTCTCGATCCAGAAAGCGTCTATTTGAGCGCGATAACAATCGGGGAGGTGCGAAAGGGCATCGAGAAACTCCCGCAGTCGGCGCGACGAGAACGCCTGCAGCGGTGGTTGAGTGAAGGTCTGCTGGCACGGTTCGCCGGGAGGATCCTCGTGATGGACGTTCCGGTCATGCTGACCTGGGGCGAACTGGTGGGGCGGCACGAACTCTCAGGACGGTCACTCCCCGCGATGGACTCAATGATCGCAGCTCAAGCGCTGCACCACCAATGTACGCTGGTCACGCGGAACTGCCTGGACTTTGAGGGGCTCGGCATCCTGCTGGCGAACCCGTGGTCAGCGGACGGTTAGGGCGCGCGCAAAGGATGTAGCCGTAGCCTGCCGAACGAGGTTCCTAACAGGGGCTCGAACTCACGGGGCCCGAGCTCGCCGATGAACCTCCCAAGCGGGACCGTTACCTTTCTCTTTACCGACATCGAGGGCAGCTCTCGTCTCTGGGAGCGCAACGCCGAGGCGATGGAGCGTACGCTCGCCCGCCACGACGAGCTCCTGCGGGAGCTGGTGCGGCGGCACGGCGGACACGTCTTCAAAACGGTCGGGGACGAGATCTGTGCCGCCTTCACCACCGCGCCCGACGCCGCCGCCGCGGCGGCGGACGCCCAGCGGGCCCTGGACCGGGAAGAGTGGACCGAGACCGGGCCGCTGCGGGTGCGGATGGCGCTGCACTCCGGCACCGCACAGGAGCGCGACGGCGACTATTTCGGCACCACGCCCAACCGCGTCGCGCGCCTCCTCGATGCGGCTCACGGCGGTCAGGTCCTGGTCTCCCGCGCAACGGTGGAGCTGGCCCGGGACCACCTCCCCGGCGGCACCGCGTTACACGATCTCGGGGAGCACCGGCTGAAGGACCTCATCCGGCCGGAGCGGACCTTCCAGCTCCTCATCGACGGACTTCCCGCGCAGTTCCCCCCGCTCCGGTCCCTCGATAGCCATCCGAACAACATTCCCGTCCAGCTCACGCCGCTCCTGGGGCGGCAGGGGGAGACACAGCAGGCGCGCGAGCTGCTGCTCCGGGACGACGTGCGCCTACTCACCCTCACGGGGCCTGGAGGCACGGGAAAGACGCGCCTGGCGCTGCAGACCGCCGCGGAGCTTTCCGCGGCGTTCGAGGACGGGGTCTACTTCGTGGCGCTTGCGGCCGTGCGGGAGCCGGAGATCCTCCCGTCGGTCATCGGGCAGACCCTGGGCGTCCGGGAGAGCGCGGACCAGCCGGCATTGGAAACGCTGCGCGGGCACCTGCGGCATCGCCGGATGCTGCTGGTACTGGACAATTTCGAGCAGTTGACCGCCGCGGCGCCGGTGGTGAGCGATCTTCTCACCACGTGCCCGGGGGTAAAGGCGCTGGTCACCAGCCGCGGCTCGCTGCACCTGAACGGGGAACACGAGCTGGCTGTAAGCCCGCTGGCCGTACCGGACCTCGAACGACTCCCACCGCTGGAGATCCTGACCCAGTATGCGGCTGTCGAGCTGTTCATCGAGCGAGCGACGGCAGTGAGGCCGGGCTTCGCAGTGACCACTGAGAACGCCCCGGCGGTGGCCGAGATCTGCTTCCGGCTGGACGGGCTGCCGCTGGCCATCGAGCTGGCGGCGGCGCGGATCCGCCTTCTCCCGCCGCAGGCGATACTGAGCCGGCTGGAAAGCCGCCTCAGGCTGCTGACGGGCGGCGCACAGGACCTCCCGGCGCGGCACCAGACGCTGCGGGGCGCAATCGACTGGAGCCACGAGCTGCTGGACGAACGGGAAAAGACGTTGTTCAGGCGCCTGGCCGTTTTCGTGGACCCCTTCACCCTGGAGGCTGCCGAGCAGGTCTGCGCCGGGGAGGTTGGCCTGGAGCTCGACGTGCTGGACGGGGTCGCCTCGCTCGTCGACAAGAGCCTCGTGCGGCAGGAGGAGAATCTGCGGGGCGAGGCGCGGTGCACGATGCTCCAGACCATCCGCGAGTACGCGCTGGATCTGCTGGTCGGAGCGGGAGAGGCGGAAGGGCTGCGCCGCCGTCACGCGGGCTGGTGTCTGGCCCTCGCCGAGGCCGCCGAGCCGGAGCTGGACGGCCCACACGAGGAATGGCCGGACCGGCTGCAAGCCCACCTGGACGACCTCCGTGAGGCGCTCACGTTCACCCTCGAGGCGGGCGACGAACCCGGTCTTCGGCTGGCCGCCGCAATGTGGCAATTCTGGGAGCGCCGGGGCTACTTGCGTGAGGGCCGGGGTTGGATGGAGCGAGCCCTCGCGCAGAGCAGCGGCGGCGCTCCCCTTCTCCGCGCCCGGGTGCTGCTTGGCGCTGCCACGCTGGCGCTTCTGTTGGGCGATTTCGGCCTCGCGAAAGGGCGTCTGGAGGAGAGCCTGAAGCTTTTCCGTTCTCAAGGAGACGCTGCGGGCGTCGCGCGGGTGCTGGAAGGGCTCGGGCGCGTGACCGTGAACCAGGGGGACTGCGCGGCCGGCTCAGCACTATACCAGGAGAGCCTTGCCGCATGGCGGGCGCTGGGCGATCGGCGCGGCATCGCGAGAGCGTTGACGTGGCTCGGCAGCGTGGCGTGGAACGCCAACGACCTGCCCCGCGCCCGAGCGTGGTTCGAGGAGAGCGGCGCCTTGCGTGCCGCGTGCGGCGACATCCGGGGGGTGGCTCGCACCCACTGTGAGATGGGGCTGGTTCTCAGTACGGATGATGACTATGGTGGCGCCCGCTCACACTTCGAAGAGGGCCTGCGGCTCTCCCGGGAGGCGAAAGACGATGCCGGAACCGCGCGCGCCCTCTGGGGGCTCGGGAAGCTTGCCATCGCCGTGGGCGACTACGGCGGTGCGGAAACCGCGCTAGCCGAAGGGTTGCTGGCCGCCCGTCGCTGTGGCGACCAGACGGAAGGCACGTGGTGCGCAACGTACCTGGCGCAGGCTGCCGCCGCCCGCGGTGAGTATCCGCTCGCCTACGCACGGCTCGATGAATCCGCACGCAGCCTGCGGGAGGAGGGGGACCGCTGGCGCCTCACCTACGTTTTTGATCGAGAAGGGCGGGACCGCCCGCGCCGCCGGTGACCTGGGCCTGGCGAGGGCCTTGCATCAGGAAGCGCTTGAACTGGCGCGGGGAATGGACCACGCCTGGTCGGTGTACTACGCCCTGCATGAACTGGGGTGTGATGATCTTGAGGAGCGCTCAGATGCTCAGGCCCAGGAGCGCCTCACGGAAGCACTCGCCCTCGCCCGCGGGCTTGGCAACGCGGACCTCATCGCGAACACGCTTGACCGGCTCCCC